>Ga0247790_10000059_pt1 | contig 61744 bp, 44 predicted proteins | sample UWRJS171409R4_FD_179913 | JGI IMG/M metagenome (GOLD analysis project Ga0247790, IMG submission 179913) | Soil microbial communities from Arlington Agricultural Research Station in Wisconsin, United States - UWRJ-S171-409R-4 | ecosystem: Environmental > Terrestrial > Soil > Agricultural land...
GGACCGTCACCCGCACAGCCGCTGCGGAGGAGCGCGGCTATATCGTGCGCTCCGAGGTCTCGACGCTCGGGTTCACGGTGCCTGATCTACGAATCGTCATTGCGGACCTTGGCTACGGCATCGAGGGAGTTCTCGGCATGGACTTCCTGCGCCTCTTTAACCTCGAGATCCGACCCGCCGAACGGCGAATCCTCGTCGAGAAGATCTGAATCTCCTTGCTGCTGTTCAGCGGCTGCATCACATGCTGGGAGGCGCTCTACGGCGAGCGTCCGTTCGCGGGCCGCGATCTGGTCCCACCTGCCAAGAAAAACTCGCGGAGGGCAACTAACTAACTAGTGACTAAGTTACAGCTCCCCAGAAGAAGAGGACCTTCTTGGACCCTCGCCGGTAACGCCCTGTATTCGGAGTGACTAAGTTACAGCTCCCCAGAAGAAGAGGACCGGGTCCATGAAGCTACAGGGAGCGCAACCAGCGACGGAGGAACCCTGGCGCGTGGAACCCGGTCCCTGACTTCTGGGGAGCTGTAACTAAGCCGCCCGGCGTCTCACCTTTCACGCGCGTTACCTTGAGCGGGATACCGGATTCGAACCAGCGACCTTCAGCTTGGGAACTAAGCGAACTGATGGTACTGATCGAGAAGAAGCAAGTCAACTCAGGAAATTAACCCGTCTCAAGGCGTCCCATGCTGACGAGCGGGAGGTGGGATCGACGATTCGATGAGGATAGGCTCGCGGCCTATCTCCCCCGACCGAGCGCGTCGGCGACACCCGCGCGGCGGTGCGGCGACCGCGGGGATCCTCGTCCAGCACTGGTCGGCGAACCACCGGCCCATCAGCGCGAGAAGACCTTTCGTGTCGGGCGTCATGTCGCGAGGACAGCCTTCCTCGAGAAGCTGCTACGATCTCGCCATGAGATCGTGGAGGTACTTGCTTGCGCTCATCGCGGCGAGCGGCTGTGGAGGGACGAAGGAGCCGGGGGCGACGACACCGACGAAGTATCGGAACGCGCTGATGCTGAGCAAGGACCTATCCGCGCTCTGCCGCAACCCGCTCGACGACGCCAAGATGAGAGCCTGCCTCGACGGCATCGCAGATGCACTCGACAGAGATGCGCGCCAGGGTGCGTTCAACGGCCGCATGGAAGCGGGGACCGAGTGCTGGTCGCCCGAGAGGGTCAGGCCGGTCATGGATCGGATGTGCGATGCCGTCCGCAAAGCGTGCGAGACCAGCGGACGGCGCGTCAAGACCGAGATCTGCGAGAACGCGCTGGTCCTGTCTCGCACCACGCTCGAGGCCAGCGGCACGTCCTACAACGTCCGCGTCAAGCTGATCGAGGCCCCGCTGTTCATCGGCGAGTGCATCTACGCCGCCGCGCAGTGGAGCGCGTACGGGATCATAGAGCATCAGGATGGCGCTGTGTTCCTAGTCTCGAACGAGTTCGCGCACCAACTCACGACGACGATCCGGCCGTACCTCAAGCAACTCTGATCTGAAGGTGGCCCGTGGAGATCCTCAAAATCGTCCTGCCGATCGTCTGGGTGGTCGTGGCCTCGCTGGTTGGCTGGTTCCTGTACCGCTACTCGACGACCAAGCTCGACACGAAGTGGGTCGTGGTCACCGGCGCCTTCCTGATCGCCGCCGCGTGCTTCTACGGGCTCTACCGGGCCACGCCACGCTCGTTCACCGAGTGCGTGAAGCCCGGTGAGCTAGTCGTCCGTGAACCGGACATCGCTCGCCTGCGGGATCGAGCCCGCGACCTGAAAGAACGCGTCAACGCGCTGAGGGCCGCGTGCACCAGCAGCCCGCGCAACGACGAGCGATGCGACGCAGAGCTGGACGCGCTCGAAGAACACGGGGTCGCCGTGGCCGCCGGGCTGACAACCCTGGGGGCTACACGCTAGCCGGTTCCGCCAGCGTTCGCCCCGAGCCTTCCATGGACTTCGTCGACTTTACGCTACTCCTGAGCGATCCTTCCGAGGCCGAGGATCAATCGGTGCTCATGTTCGATCTGCAGGTGCCGGCGGCCGGCGCGTTGGCCGCGATCACCGAGCCGATCCGCCGCCGCTGCGCTCTTTCGCGCGTCGCGCCGCTGATGACGGCGCATCCCGGGCGCGCGCTCCCCGAGGACGTCCTTCTCGCGGCGGGCCTTGAGCTGGGACAGGCGCTGTTGCCGGATCGCGTCGCCGGCCGGCTCCGCCAGGTATTCCTGGCCGCGCGTGCGCGCAATGACGGCGTAAGGATCCGGATCTTGGGCGGCGTCGTGCTCCAGCGCATACCGTGGGAATACAGCGTCCTGGCCCCCGAGGAGGGTGAGGCGACGGTGGCGAGCTTCCTCGCGCTGATGCCGCGCGTCTCAATCGTCCGGGATCAGGAAGGAGTCGCTCGGGCCGAGTGGGGAGACCGCCGGTCGCCGTCGATTCGCGTCCTCGGTTGCTTCGCTGCGCCGAGAACCACCGCTGCGCTCGAGATCGAGCGCGAGCGGCAGATTCTCGGGACGGCGCTGGCGGCGTGCCCGAACGTCTCACTGAGCTGGACCAATTGTGGCGTCCGTCCGTCGCGCGCGCTCGGTGCCGCCGACCTGTTCCACTTCGCTGGCCACGGCGGGTTCGAGCCGGCCACCGCGGCTCGAGTCGATGCTCGCCTCGCTCCGGCCGGTGGCCCGACGCGGGACATTGAGGCGCCCTCCGGGGTGAGCCACGACGCGGGCCCGCGCGATGGCATGCTGATCTTCGATGATGGCGATGGCAGCGAAGACCGCGTGCGCGCGGGCGATCTGGGCATCGTGCTGCGCGAGCTGGGCGTGCGCGTCGCCGTGCTGAATGCATGCAACAGCGGGGCTCGAGACGCGCACGCTTGGTGGAGTTCGACCGCGGCCGCGTTGCTCAACAGCGGGATTGGCAGCGTCGTGGCGATGCAGCACTTGATCACCGACGCGAGCGCCCTCGCGTTCGCCGACGCCTTCTATCGCGCGCTCGCGAGCGGCCGCTCGCTCGACGAGGCGGTACGCGACGGGCGAATCGCCATGTACGACCGTGGAGATCGCCTCGGATGGGGAACGCCGGTGCTGTACCTGTCGGTCTCCAAAGGTGTCGCGTTCCCAGCGGCGGCGAGCGTGTCGTCGGGCGCGCTCGCCGTGGCGCCATCTCCGCCGCCTGCGCCATCCCCATCGGCGGCGACCGCACTGGAGGGCATAGGCGCACCGCCCCGCCACCTCGCGTGGTCAGTGGACAGCGCACGCCTCGCCGCCTCGGATGGCAAGGGTACCTGCTTGATCTGGGACAGCAACACGCGTTGGCGCCAGGCTCGCAAGTGTTCGACAGCCGCGATCGCCCGGGCCTGCGAATGGCTCGACACGCGGCTCGTGATCGCGCGCGGGGACCGCCTGCACCTAGTGGGCGGCGACGACATCGCGCGCGAGTTCGGACATACCGAGCAATCGATCGAGTGCGTCATCCCCCTGCGTTCGTGGGTCGCCTGCATCGACATCGCTGGCGGCGCCTACCTCTACGAGCCCACCGGCAGCAACGGCCGGCTCCTCGATCGCGCGCCGCTGGGTGCGGGCCCCTGGTCCGAAGCCGCGGTCTCGCCGCAGGGCGACACTTTCGCGGTCGCCACCCCCGGTGGTCACCTCGCGGTCTGGGGCCCGAGCCGCAAGCTCGCGCGCGAGGACGTAGCCGATGGCACCACCGGCCTCGCGTTCCTGGGCCCCGACACGCTCGCAGTGATGCTCGCCTCGGGTGCACTCGTCGCGTTCGCCATCGAGAAGCGGCGCCTTCGCCGCCTCGCCAATCTCTCCGTTTCGGCTCCGGTCCGCCCGCCCTTCGCGGTCAGCCACAACCGGCTGGCCATCGCTACCGCCGCGAACGACGTTGCGATCTACGCCGTCGCAGCAACAAGCTCGTCGTGGGAACTCGCGCTCGTCGCCCGCCTCGCAATTGAAGGTGCGCAGTGCCTCGCCTGGTCGCCCGACGGCGCCTGGCTGGCCGTGAGCACGCTCACCACCCTCGCGTTCCATAGGGCCCGTTGAACCGAGGCTCGAATCACGTCGGATTTCGGCGTCACGCGTCGCCGGAGGGGGAAGCATGCCAGTCACGATAATCGGGGTGATCCGTTGGGCTGTGCTTGTCACGGTCCTTTCATTGGCTGCCTGCGGGAGTGCCCAACGTCGTACACTGACTCCCGCGGAACCGTACCGGAGCCTGCGCGCGTATCGCGTAGGCGCCCATGTGATGCTGGACATGCTGAAGACCGCGATCGGTGAGCTCATGAGCGAAGTCATCGACCTGCAGGGGCGCCGGTGGGCCGGCGTAGATCCCGCTCGCGATCCGGGCCCGGGTGAACTCGCGGTCTTCCTCGTGGATGCCCGCAGGATGGCGACGGAAGGGTGCGACGATCCACTCTCGGCGTCCTGCCGCGCTGGGCAGCGATCCGTGGACAGTTGCGCCGCGATCGACGAACGCGCCATCGCCTGCGATGCGAGGTTCCTCGCGCTGTTCGCGAACCTCGCACTCGACGGCATCAGGGACAACGGTATCCTGCGTCCCACCGGCGACCAGCTGGAGGCAGCGCAACGGGTCGATGCGTTCTTCGCATCGACCTATCGCTCCGACATAGCCGCGCAGCTGGAGCAGTTGGGGACGGCGCTCGGAGAGGCAGCCATCGACGTCGAGAGCTTCGTCGAGGTACTCGTCCGCGTGCTAGACGTGGTCTTGACGCACGAGCTAGGCCATATTGCGCTCGGACATGTACAGGAGCACGCGATCCTCCAGCAAAGATCCGAGGTCCCTGATGGCTCCGCGGCCGATCAAGAATCCGTAGCAGACGAGTTCGCGATCCGGCAGATCATGCGCCGAAGCGATGGAGATAGGCTCCTCGCTGGCATGTACCTGCTCGTCCAACTCGATGTGTACACGTTCAAGTTGAGCTTGCTCTCCTCGAGCATCACGCAAATTACAACGTTCGATAAACCAGGAAGCCCCGACGATCAGATAGACAAGGCCATCGTAAGCGGGACCGCGCTCATTTGCAGTCGTACACATGCCACGCCTCCTGCACGATTTCTCCGACTGGCACACGCCCCAGCCATCGCCGAGGCACTCGCCAAACTGCCACCCGCCGAGGTCAAACAGGCGATCGAGGAACTCGAAGACCTCGTCGCGGCACGCGAGCGCCTATGTGCCATGGCTGAGCATTCCAGGCAGTTCGCCACGCTTGACCGCGAGACGGCTGCGGCGGCCGCGGTGCCGCTGGCGATCACAGTCACGGATACGGGGAAGCTGCCTCGCGAGCGGCTCCGCTATCGGTGGAGCCAGGGTGCCACGCTACGCATGGAGCGCAGGGTCGAGCTGACGAAGAGCATGAAGCCTGGTTCGACCCCGCCTCGGACGACGGCGCATTCGACGACCGTGCTGGTTCAGGTCCAGAAGGTCCGGGCCGACCGCTCGGCGGCCATCGAACTGAAGGTGGAGCAGTCCGATCTGCCGGATTTGGCCGGCCGCTCCGCAGTGATCAACGAGATCATCGAAGATCGAGGCATCTTCGTAACACGCCAAGTGATGGTGAGGCCGCAGTCTGCCCCAGAGCCCTGGGCCGTTGCTTCTCGCGAGAACGCGCGGCGCCTCTCGATACCGAGCGTGCTGGGACCGGGCATGGTGGCGTTACCTAAGGAACCGATTGGCGTCGGAGGAGTCTGGACGGTCAGCGGCGGTGGTGAGCGCTGGGTCACGACCTACCGCCTGCTATCTCGGAACGGCCCTCATCTCATCATCCAGGCCACCTTCGAGTTCTTCTACGCGATGAGCAAGCGATCCTCGACAGCAATCGCGGGATCGCGATCGATTCACATCGATCTTGGCCTCCCCGCGCCCACTCAGGACACTTGGAAGTTCTCGACGGTGGACACGTTTGATTACCCCAGGTCGCGGCAGGAGTTCACGCAAGCGATCGTGTTCACCAGCAAGACCATTCCCTCAGGCGCGGTCGTGCCGTGATCCTGGATCAGGCCATAGGAGCGTCGCTTAAGTACACCGCCCCAGAAGAAGAGGTCCGGGTCATGAGGCGACTAGTCACGCAGAAACGCTAGTCTTTCACCGCCGGACCGCCCCCGGTCCCCCCCTCTTCTGGGGCGCTGTACTAAGTACAGCGACCGCAAGTTGGTGACCACTACGCTGCCAGCTTGAGATCCTCGCTTCAGTGAGGGGTCGGCGCTCGCCAGCCATCGGCCTTGCGGAGCACCTTGTCGAAGGATTCCGGGGTCCACGCGAACGGGTGGGCGGCCTTGTTCCACTCATCGATGAAGGCGAGCACCTTGGCCTCGAGGTCGGCGAGGTCGGCAAAATTGGGCGCACGGAACCGCTTGCGCTGGAGAATCGAGAACCACTGCTCGACCTGGTTCATCCACGAACAGTGCACCGGTGTGAAGTGCACCTGGAAGCGGGGATGCGCGGCCAGCCAAGCACGCGCGAGCTTGCCATGGTGGATGCTGACGTTGTCGCAGATCACGTGGATCGACGTGATCGCAGCGGGAGTCGTGCGCTCGATGATTTCGAGGAGTTCGATGAATTCGACCTGCCGCTTACGGTGCCGCAGGATCCCGGTCACCTCGCCAGTTCGGGTGTCGAACGCTGCGAACAAGTTCAGCGCGCCCTTGCGCACGTATTCGTGCTCGACGCGTACGGCTCGTTCGGCGCCCGTGCCGGCCGGCTCGCTGCGGTTCGTGTCCGCGGCTGCAGCGAGGTCTTTTCGTCGATGCAGAGCACGCGCTCATGCGCGCCCAGTTGGTGATCCCGGCGTTTCAAATTGACCCTCCCGGCGTTCCAAAACTGACCCACCCCCCTGCCGCCTGAGGCTCCGTCAGGGCCTCGGCGTTCGTTCGGAGGGTGCTCGCAATGGAAAAGGTTTACGTCGTACGCCACCGGCATCTCGTCGAGGGCGTCCCCATCCGCCAGATCGCGCGCGAGATGGGCATCGAGCGAAACACGGTCCGGCGCTACTTGCGCGGAGCCGAGCCCGGCGTCGGCAAGCCGCGCGGCGTGCCCGGCACGCCGGTGCTCGACGCGGTGAAGCCGCGCGTGGAAGCGATCCTCGAGGACTCGCAGCACTGGACCGCCGGGAAGCAGCGGCTGACCGCGGCGCGGCTCCACGAACTGCTGCGCAGCGAGGGACATGACGTGGGCTACACGCTCGTCAAGCAGCTCGTTCGCGAGTGGAAGCGCCAGCGCAAGGAGGTGTTCGTCCGCTCGTGTACAAGCCGGGCGACGTCGGCGAGGTGGACTTCTTCGAGGTGCTCGTCGATCTCAGCGGCGTGCGGAGCAAGGCGCACATGTTCGTGCTGCGCCTCATGCACTCGGGGCGTGACTTCGCGTGGCTCTATCCGCGCCAGGATCAGACGTGCTTCCTCGACGGGCACGTGCGTGCGTTCGCGCATCTCGGCGCGATTCCGCACCGGCTGATCTACGACAATCTCAAGGCCGCGGTGTGCAAGATGCTCGTCGGCAGCGAGCGCGAGCTGACGGTGCGCTTCCTCGCGCTCGCCAATCACTACTTGTTCGAGGCGTGCTTCGCGCGGCCGCGTGAGGGCCACGACAAGGGCGGTGTCGAGGCGCGTGGCAAGGCGATCCGCTGGCAGGAGCTCGTGCCGATTCCGACGGGACCGGACCTCGCGTCGATCAGCGGCGCGCTGCTCGCGCGGCTCGACGCGCGCGTGACGGAGCGGTTCGCCGAGGAGCGCGCGGCGATGTTGCCGCTGCCGCCGACCGCGTTCCGCGCGGCGCGGTGCCTGCCGGGCGTGGCGGTGTCGAGCCGCGGGCTCGTCAAGATCGACGGTGCCGCGTATTCGGTGTGGTCGACCTGGGCGCGTACCGAGGTGACCGCGTATGCCGGCGTCGATGAGATCGCGATCCGCAGCGCGGTCGACGCGCGCGAGGTCGTGCATCCGCGCCAGCCGTTCGGTGGGTGCTAGGTCAACTACCGTCACTATCTGTGCGAGCTCGCGCACAAGCCGCAGGCGTTGCGCCAGGTGGCCGACGAGTTGATCGCCGCGCTCGACGAGCCGTTCGCCGCAGCGTGGCGCTTGCGTCCGACCCGTCGAGAACCACGCCACTTCGCGAGCGCCTCGCACTGCTCGAGTTGGTGCGGTAGCTCGGAGGCTCGCGCGCTGGGAGTCGCTCTACGACGAGCGTCCGTTCGCGGGCCGCGATCTCCAGGCAGCGGCATCTCTCACGGGCGCGCTCGCAGAGCCACCTCCTCGGGGCCACGCGTCGTCCTGGACGGGCGCACCACCGGCCGCCGGTCAGCGCAGCACGAGCGAGCGGCACAACGCCAAAGCCGGATGCATCGGCTTACGCGAGCGGCGGACACGCGAGCGACTGGTCGATCTCGAGCCCCGCAAGCGTGAGACGTTCGCGTACGTGTACGAAGCCTTCCGGATGATCGTCGAGCACGCTGCGCTCCCTCGAGATCGCAGCGCTCTACTCGACGAGCTCGACGAGCATGGCGTACCGGACCGGCCCCCGTCGTGACGGCCTCGCGTACAACTATTCCTCGCGCGGATCTGGCAGTGCGCCCGGCTCGTCGGTGCTCGATGGAAACTCCTTGAGCTTGCCCCGCGAGAGTTTCCAACATTGCTGCACGATCCAGGACAGCGAGCGATCGAGACGAGCCGCCTCGTGCTGGATCTCCTTCAACATGTCTTCCGGGAAGTACAGCGACTGCTTTCGCTTGTCAGCGTGCGACATTCAGACCTCGCTGCCAGGATAGTCGCATCTCGGCGCCGAGACATAGCGTCAACTCTCCGAATCTCTCGGAACTCGCGACCCGCGCGGCTCACCAGTGGCGCTTCGGGCGCCGGCGGCGACCACGGGACGGCTGCTGCTGCGGCTGCTGCGAAGACCGAGCGTTGACCTGCTGCGGTGGGCGACCAGCGGGGCGCGGAGCGGGCCGGTCGTCGCGCCCTCGACGATGCTCGTCGGAACGCGACCGCCGTTCGGGTCCGCGTGTGGCGCGGGGCGGCGGAGGAGGTGGGGGAACGAACTGCGGCGTCAACTCACGCGAGACATAGGCCCGCCAGATCGCGCGACCATCGGCGGTGTGCACGGCCAGGCTCGGATCGAAGCCCGCGAGGAAGCGCACGATGTTGTCGAAGTCGCGCAGGAAGAAGAACTCCGCCCGCGAGCTGTGGACGGCCGAGACGACCTGCGGGAAGTCGATGATCGTCGGGCCGTCGGCGGCCGCGAGGATGTTGTACGGCGAGAGATCCCCGTGGATGAGGTCGCAGCACAGCATCGAGATGATCTGTGCGACGAGGTCGGCGAAGATGCCGATGGCGGCGTCGCGCTCGATTGTGACGTCGATGAGCCGTGGCGCCGGCCGGCCCTCGGCGTCGCACACGAGATCCATGAGCAGCACGCCCTCGTAGAACATCACGGGCTTCGGTACACGGACCCCGCTGCCGACGAGCTTGTAGAGCGCGTTCACCTCGGCGTTCTTCCACGCCTGCTCCGCGGCATCGCGCCCGAAGCGACTGCCGCCTTCGATCGCGCGTTGGGTGCGGCTATTGCGGACCTTGCGGCCCTCCTTGTAGTCCGAGTTGTTCTTGAAGCTGCGCGTTGCGCGATCCTTGTAGACCTTTGCGGCAATCACGGCCTCGCCGCGGCGGACCAGCGAGATGTCCGCCTCCTTGCCGCTCTTCAGCCGACCGAGCACCTCATCGATGATGCCATCGGCGAGCAGGACGTCGAGCTCGTCGGTCACGAGTCGAGCTCGCGTGCTCGCGCAGCCGCCTTGCGCAAGAGCTCGGATACCGCCCGCAGCAGCGGATCAGAGATGCCCAGAGCCTGGAACAACACCAGGCGCACTCTACTCGCAGACGAGCAAGACGCCACGCCGATTGCTGGATTCGGTGGCTGGATTCGGTGGCTGCCTCGCGGGCTGACCTGTGCTCTTCGTCTGCCTCTGAATGTCGAACGGGTCAGGCTGGAGCCGCAGCGCAGGCTCGCCGCCACGGCTCGGCAAGCCCAGATCGGGAACCCAGATCCAGATCTCCGGTCCAGCTCCCCGACGGCGAGGGCTTCCCCCGTGGGGGGCGACGCTGGTAAGACGATGCTCGCAGGCACATGACAGGGAGCGTGGAAGCAGCTCGGATCGAGGCCGTCCTCTCGGCGGCGGCGCGGGCGGGGGTCTTCGAGGAGGAGCCTCCGTTCGCCATCTTCTACGACCTCGATGGGTTCCGCGCGAGGCTGCGGGCCGCGCGCGACGCGTTCCCCGCGAGCACGTTGCACGCGCTGGCTGTGAAGGCCAACCCGGTCGGGCCGATGTTGCAGGCGGCTCGCGACATGGGGTTCGCGGCGGAGTGCGCCTCGATCGTAGAGGTGCTCCACGCGCACGACAGCGGGTTCTCGCCCGAGCGGATCGTGTTCGACTCTCCGGCCAAGACGACCCGCGAGATCAGGTTCGCGCTCGACGCGGGGGTCTACCTCAATGTGGACAACTTCCAGGAGCTCGGCCGCTGCGCGAGCCACCTGGAGCAGCACCCGAGCCGCTCGATCGTCGGGCTCCGCATCAACCCGAGCGTGGGCGCCGGGACCATCGCCGCCCTGAGCACGGCGATCCCGACGTCGAAGTTCGGCGTCACGCTCGACGAGCACCGCGATCGGATCCTCGACGCGTTCCGGTCGCTGCCGTGGCTGCGCGCGCTGCACGTCCACGTGGGCTCGCAGGGATGTCCGATCGAGCTCGCGGCCGCGGGGGTGCGCCGCGTCGCGCTGCTGGCGGACGAGATCGAGGCCGCGACGGGGCGACGGATCGAGATCCTCGACATCGGCGGCGGGCTGCCCGTGAGCTTCGACGAGAGCACGACCGCGCCCACCTTCGAGGAGTACGCCCGCGCGCTTCGGGCGGCGATCCCCGAGATCTTCGACGGGCGCTTCCGGCTCGTCACGGAGTTTGGGCGCGCGATGTCCGCGAACGTGGGGTGGGTCGCGAGCCGCGTGGAATACACGAAGATCGCGGGTGGGCGGCGGATCGCTGTCATCCATGCCGGAGCCGATCTGTTCACGCGCACGGCGTACCTGCCAGAGGTGTGGCGGCACCATGTGACCGTCCACGACCCGGAAGGCGCGCTCAAATCGGGGGCCGCGGAGCCGTGGGATATTGCCGGTCCGCTGTGCTTCTCGGGGGATCTCGTCGCCCGCGAGAGGCCGCTCCCCCCCATCGAGCCCGGTGATCTGATCGTCGTGCACGACGCGGGGGCGTATACGCTCTCGATGTGGTCTCGCTACAACAGCCGGCGGGCCTCGGCTGTGCACGGATACGAGGGGGAACCTCCGGTGCTCCAGCTGCTGAAGAAGGCCGAATCGGAGCAGGACGTGCTGCGCTTCTGGGCGTGAGCGGACCGGGTACCAGTGGTCGCCGCGGCGGTCTACAAGGACGGAGGCAGAGGGATCAGCCGCGCCAACTGTCCCGACGCCTTCGAGCGCACGACCGGATCGGCGTCGCCAACGAGCGGCTTGTACAGCTTGATCGCTTGGTCCTTGGCTTTGGGCACGACTCCCTCGATCGCATCGACGCCGACGCGCCGCACGTCCGGGTCCAGGTCCGCGACCAGCCGGCGCAGCAGCGGTACGCCTTCGTTCACCGGCATCGCGCGCACGACCGACACCGCCGCGAGCCGCAACTTCGGGTCCGCCGAGTCGAGCATCTCCGCCGGGGTCCGCGCCTTGCCCGCGAGCTTCTCGTCGAACTTGAGCAGCGCGGCCATCGCCCGGCCGAGCACGCGGGCGTCCTTCGACACGAGCGCCGCGGTCAGCACCGGCACCGCCGCCTCCCGTTCGGCGTTGAACGCCGCGAGCCCCTCGGCCGCGGTGAACCGCACGTCGAACACGGGGTCCGCCACGCCGGTCTTGAGCATCGGCACCACGATCGGGTTCTTCGCCATCGCCGCCGCCTGCACCGCCGCGAGCCGTAGCTCGGGCTGGGGCGCGGCGGCCGCGGTCTCGAGCTTCGCCTTACCGGATGTGTCGCCGACCGCGAGCAGCGAGCCAGCCGCGATCACTCCGATGCGCGACGTCTCCTCGGAGATCTGGGCGAGTGTGTCGCGAACCGCCGGGCTGCCGATCTCGCCGAGCGCCTTGACCTGCTGCTCCTTCACGCCCGGATCTGCCTCTACCTTCACGCGGGCCGCGACCTTCGCCGCCACCTCGGGGCCCCTCATTCTCCCGGCACTCTTCGCAGCGGCGAACCGCACGTCCGGATCCGGATCCGCGATCGCCTGCGCCAGCAGCAGCACCGCCTGCTTCTCGGGGAGATCGGCGAGCACGCCGGCCGCGGCTTTGCGCACCGCCCTGTCCTGCGAGTCGAGCGCGAGCTTCGTCCAGTCCACCGACGCCTGCGCGAGCACCTTCGGATCGAGCCCGACGATCGCGACGAGCGCCGCCGCGGCCGCGATGCGCACGGTCCAGTCCTTGTCGTTCGCGAGCGCCAGGAGCGTCCGAAGGCTCTCGTGCTCGCCGACCTCGCCGAGCGCGCGCGCCGCGAGCCGCCGGGGCCCGGGATCCTTGTCGACGAGCTTCGCGGTGATCAGATCGAGGCCGCCGTACTCGCCGAGCGAGATCAGCGCCGCCGCCGCGGCGAGCCGGTTCGGTGACGCCGCGTTCGCGAGCACTTCCTGGAGGACCTTCTTGCCGGCGTCGTCGCCAAGCTTCGCGAGCCCCTCGGCCGCTGCGAGTCGCGTGCCTTCCTGCTTGTCGTCGAGGAGCGCGCGGAGACGCTTGCGCGCGCTCGCGTCGTGCCGCGCGGTCATCCTGGTCAGGAGCAGCGGCCCGGCGTGCGGCACGAAGGCCGCGAGCTCGGCCTCGTGCAACGCGAGTGCCTGGAGCGCCGCGATCGTATTCAGGTCTCCCGGTGGGCTGACGTCAGCGAGTGAGAGCACAGCCTTGAACGAGACCGCGAGGTCCTTGTCGTGCGCGTAGGTGAGCAGATGCTCGCGCTCATCCTCGCCGCCGAGTCGCGCGAGCGCCGCAGCGTACCAGACCTTGAGCGGCGACGGCGCTGCGGCCTCGAGCTTCACGAGCAGCGCCGTCACCGTCGGCGCGCCGATCATGCCCAGCGCGGCCGCCGCGTGGCCGCGCACCTCGGGATCCGGGTCCTTCTCGGCCAGCTCGGTCAGCGCCGGCACCGACGGCTGGTCCCTGATCTTGCCGAGTGCCTCCGAGCCCTGCATGCGCACGGCGGGCTCGCTCTCCCTGAGAGAAGCGCGCAGTACCTCCTGCGCGTCCTTGCGAATCGCGTCGTGGTCGAGCGGCCTCTCCGCGACCGGCGGCGGTGGCGACGGCGCCACCGCAGGCGTCTCCGGCGCCTCCTGCTGCTGCGCCTTCCAGATCGCGACGCCCGCGATCGCGATCGCGACCACGGTGATCGCGGCTCCAGTGATCGCGATCGCGCGCCTCCGGCTCACCCGCGGCTCTGCGGAGAACATCTCGGGCGCTGCCGGGGCCGGGGCCGGCGACAGGGCCGGGACCGGAGCCACCGGCGGCGGCGGGGGGCGCATCGGTACAGGGGCCACCACCGGCGGCGGCGGCGGGCGCATCGGCTGCCCGCGGCCCGGCGCCTCAGCCTCCGGGGGCCGCTGGTCCCCGTTCGCGTCGTGCAGATCTGCCAGCACCTCGGCCACGCTCTCGTAGCGATCGGTTGCGTCCTTCACGAGCATCCGCTCGACGATCTCGGCGATCGACGCCGGCACGCCGAGGCTCATCGGGAGATCGGCGAGCCGCGTCGCCTGCGGCGTGTCGTCGTCGAACGGCATGACACCGGCGAACATCTCGTACGTGATGACCCCCATCGCATAGATGTCGGTGCGGTGGTCGCTGGCCTTCGAGCCGTCGATCTGCTCGGGAGACATGTAGCGGGATGCGCCGATCTCGGCACCGACGAGCTTCGCGATCCCGAAACCGAGCAGCTTCACCTGAACGCCGCCTTCGACGTACTTCAGCCAGATGTTATCGGGCTTGAGGGCGCGGTGGACGAAGCCCTTGTCGTGCGCCGCTTTCAGCGCGCGCAACGTCTGCTCGAGGATCGGAAACGCCTCCGACCACGGCAGCGCGCCGCGGTGGATGCGGGACGACAGCGGCTCGCCCTCGAGGTACTCCATCACGAAGAACGCGCGGCCGTAGGGATCCCGGCCGAAGTCGTAGACGTCGACGATGTTCTCGTGGCGGATCGAATTGACCGCGCGCGCCACCTGAAAGAAGCGTTCGATCACGTCATCCGATCGACAGAACTCGAGCTTGAGCACCTTGATCGCGCCGCGCCGGCCGAGCTCGGTGGGCTCGCCCTCGTACAGGACGCTCATGCGGTCCTCGGCTAGCTTGCGTTTGATCGTGTGACCACCCAGCTCTTGGCCGGCAAAGAAGTCAGGGTCGTTGCCCAGGGCCGGGGCACCAGGAACGGTCTGGATTCCGGACCGCGGACGCCTCCCCGCCGGGAGCGGCCACGAAGGCGGCGGCGGCTCTCCCGTCCCGGTCGTCGTCGTCCTGTCTTTCTTGTCCTCACTCATAGGGCCCTCACAGTCCGAGGAGAACCACCTCTTCCGCTCTCAGAGGTCGCCTGCTCGACGCATGTACCACATTCCCCGGCGAGGAATGCTAACGCAATAACTCGTCGAGATCCTGCAGGCCCACTGCATAGTGCAGCAGCGGACGCAGAAACCGCGGGATGATCGAGCCCGCACAATCGAGCTCGTGGGTCCAGCTGGCGCTACGGCGCGAAAATTCCTCGACCGTCGGCCTGATGCGTCCTCTCCTGAGGCCGCGTCTCGAGCGGATCCGCCGGGCCACCAACTCGAGGACCGAGGCGCCGTCGACCGGCAAGGCCCTGGAGCAGGTGTTCCGGCGTGCGTTCACGGCCGACGGCGGCGGACAGGTTACGGACGAACAAAGCGCCCGTGTGACGTTCCGGCTCGCGGCGACGCTGCGCCACCTGTGCGACGACCTGCTCGACGGACGGGATCCCTCCGAGCGCGTGCTCTGCTCCCTGGCCGGGCTCGAAGTCCTGATGCGAGAGCACGAGCCCAACAGCAGCCGCAACAACGCGGTGGCGTTGCTCTGCGACCGCCTCGCCCCCAGGTTCCCCGCGATCGTCACCGAGCTCGAGTCGTACTGGACGGCCCGCTCCGAGGCCGAGATCACCGCGAGCCAGGTCGAACTGGAGCGCTGGCAGACCGAGCTGTACCGGCTCTGCTCCGATATCGGGGAGAGCTTGGCGGTCCGCCACAGCCGGGGACTGATCTTGCTGTCGCGGATCCAGATGGACAACAACCAGAAGGTCTTCCGGCCGCTCGTGGACAGCTTGCTGTCCACGGATCGACTCTCGGAGGAGCAGGCCCGCACGATCCAGCGACTCGACGCGACCGTGTTGCTGGATCGCCACCCGCTGCAGGTCGCCGCCGCCACGCGCAAGATCGACGGCGCCGCTCGCAATGACACCATCCGCGACTACGAGTCGCTGATCGTGAAGATGAACCAGGCGCTCACGTTGCGCATGAAGCTGCATGGTCAGACGCAGAAACGCGCGGAGGCGGTGGAGTTGAGGGCGCAGCTCGACCGCTACGCCCAACACATGCAGGCGACGAGCGACGAGCCAGGCGAATGGTTGCTCACTCGCTTGCTCCGTCGCGAGGCAGTCCCGGTTGCAACGCTTCCGTGGGCCCCCGATTCGTCCGTCGTCGCGCATCCAGCGGCGACGTCGGTGCGCGTCGCGCTTCTCTACGCCGTCGCCGAGCCACATATCCTGGAACGAACGCCCGAGCGCGTCGTTGCACTCGGCGATCCAGTGGGCGCGTTCAGTCCGCTGCTGCTTGCGGCAGCGCGCCGAGAGGGCGTCGCGCCGCTTCGCATCGAGGTGGCCGGGCCTCATCACCAGGGATCACCGCCGGCAGAGTAGCAGGACCTCTCGGCGAGCGACGCGGGGCCGCGGCGCGGCCCGCGCGCACGCGAATCGCGAGACTGCGACTTGATGGCTACGCAGCGATGTCGAGGGTCGCGGGCGTAGGCGGCATCCAGCGGTGCGGCAGGAGCTCATCGACCTTGGCGGCCGAGTGCGTGTCGACGCGGAGCAAGACGTCGCGCAGATACTCGAGCGGATCGACCTCGTGGAGATCGTGTCCCTGCAGCTCCAGTTGCGGCAGCAGGATCGTGCCGCCGTCGGGGTTGCTGTCGATCTCCATCACGTAGGCGTTCTCGAGGCGCCAGTCGCCCGCGGAGATGCGGGCGTAGACGAAGCTGTTCCAGAAGATCAGCTGATCGCCCACCTCGAGATCTGCGATGTCGAGTTGCTTGATGTTGTCGAAGTAGCGATCGTTGTTCGCAGCCTGGAGGTAGTTCGCGGTCCAACTGACGAACGCTCCGAACGCCACGTAGTCGCTGTGGTGATCGGTGAGGATCCGGTTGAACTCGTCGTCGCTGCCGTGCTGGCGCTTGAGCGCGAAGCGCAGCGCCTCGATATTGACGGCGGAGATCGCGTGATCGCACCAGAACCACGTCCGCCCCCAGCAGTCAGGGCTCGGGGTGAACAGGTCCTCGATCACCTTGGCGGGGGTGCGTCCGGCCCTCGGATTGATCGGGATCTCGTAGCTGCCAGCGTTGTCGATGTCAGCGCGGATCGCCGGTGGGAAGTAGGCACCGCTCGGGGTCCCGATGTACTCGAGCCGCCGCCGCGTCTGGCTCCATCGCCAAGTCTTGCCCGCCGTGGGCCCCGACGGCTCGGCGATGTTGGCGGCGTCGATCGCATCGACAAACAGCGACGGCGGCGAGAGTCGCGAGTACTCGATCATCCGAACCCGGAACCCCTCCAGCCAGGGTCCGTCGGCGCGCGAGCAGGCGAGGCTGTCCGGGCTCGTTGACCCACTCCTCCTGGTGCTCGCCGATCCAGGCCGCACGTCGATAGACGAAGAACCCGCGGTGGCGGTCCTTGCGCCGCGCGGCCGATCCGTTGTTCTTCGTGCTCGAGAAGACCCACCTCGCTTCTGCCGGATCACCTCGACGACCGCCGCCAGGATTGCAGGAGCAACGGGCGTCAGAGGAGGCTCGCCGGTGCCACAGCCCGAGAGCGTCGCGAGCGCAAGGAAGAGCGCGATCGAAAATCTTGGCAGTACCCCCCTCCCAAGCTCTCCCATACGATCGAACGTAACGACCAGCAGATCCGCTTTCAAGCAGTAACGGCTTGTGTGACACGATCGCCTATGCTTCCGCGCATGAGACATCGCGCCTCCGCCGCCGCAGTGCTGTTGGGCATCGCATCGTCAGCGTGCTGGAGCGGACGACAGGAGGGTGAGCGCACGAAGGGCGCGAGCGTGGGCGGGGGCGCGCTTATCTGGTCACTCCCCGACGGACGCGGCGGCACGAACGAGCTCTGCCGCGCGTTGGCCTGTCTGCCGTGGCTCACCGCTGCCACGCACGGACGGCTGGTGACCGGCGACTTCAACGGCGATCGCGCAGTCGATGTCGCGCGCGAGGTCGATGGAGGGATCGTCGTCTCGATCGGGAGCGGGAGCGGCTTCCGCGAACTTGCGGCGCGGCGTAGCGCAGCGCGCGACCGTCTCGGGGCGCAGCTGTTGCCGCTCGGCGACGTCGACGGCGACGGACGCCACGACGTCCTCGCGCTCGTCATCGACGCGCCTCCAACCGAGGGACACCCCAAGGTGCTACCCCGGGCGCGCGCGCCGCAGCTCGTGCTCCTCCGGGGCACTCCAGACGGCCTCGCACCGCCTGAGCCGCTCGTGTCCCTGGACGGCTGGTGGAGCGACCTTCGGATTGCCGTCGGCGATCTCGATGGTGATCGTCGCCCAGACGTTGCACTCGCGGGTGTGCGCTATGAGAAGGAGCCAGTCCTCGCGGGGCTCCGCGGCAAGCCGGGGGGCCTCGAGACGGCGTTCTCCTGGAGCTTTCCCGCGCGCGGCGTTATGGACCGGATCGCGATCGCGGATATGGACGGCGATGGCATTGGTGACCTGCTCGCGTTCGGCACCGGCTCCGCTCCGTCGTCGTGGTCGCGATGGCCCGGAGGACCGGGCGGACCCCAGTCGGATCGCCGCCAGACCTGGGCCGATCCGTCCGGCAAGCGCCAGAGCTGGTTCGCTGGCGTCGCCGCTGTCGGCCAGTTCGACGGCAACACTGTTGAGGCCGCAGTCTCCGCGCTCGGAGTGCGGACGATCTTCATCTACCGCGCCGGGTCCTCGAAGCCCGACCGCGAGATCGCAAGCGGCACAAGCGCCGACTTCGGCGAAGCGCTCGCGGCTGTCGATCTGAACGCCGATGGGCGCGATGAGCTGGTGGTCTTCGCTAGCAGCGAGGTGCTCGCATTCACCGGCGCACGCGCCGATGCGGTGCTTGCACGGCAGCCGCGCTCGCCTTGAACTATCTCTGGACAAGTTTCGAGGTTGGTTGCGGTTGGTTGCGGTTAACGAGGCTCCGCGTGCAGCTCGGCGCCGTCGAGTTCCACGTCGGCGGCGCCGTGCCCGACGACCCATCCGCGATCCGCGTCGGTGAAGTCGGACTCGAAGGCGCCCAGCGTCGCGATGGCATCGCGCGCGAGCTCGTCGACGATCCGCGGTAGCTCGTCCTCGCGAGCCGCGAGCGGTGGTACCTGGATCGGGACCGGAAGAGTGAGGAACGGATCATCGGCATGGCCCACGCCACCGCAGACGATGAACTGCACGGACGCGCCCGGGTCGCGCACCATGGTCACCATTGACGAGAAATCGCGCGGTGGCCACGCGTGGCGCATGCACAGGGAGCCTCCACGTGCGGCCTGTACTGCGGCGACAGCGCTCTCGCAGTCCGCCCGTTTCCGATCACAGACGACGAACGGACACTCGGCGCCGAGAGTGCGACGATGCAGCGCCTCGGCAATCGATACGAGCTCCGTGGTATCGCCGAGGAGCACGAGCGCGGCGCGATGGGTGACGCCGAGGTCAATCGAGCGGAGCGCGTGCTCGATGGCCACCTTGTGCTCGTCGGACCATCCGAGGATGCGGGCGAGGAAGCCGCGTAGCGTGGTCCCGTCGCGCTCGGGGTTGCCCGGCTGCGACATTACGAGCCCCTTTTCGCGTGATCCTCGGCGAGCTTGAGGAGGTATCGCAGCACTCCGAGCTCCGTCGCGCCCGTCGTTAGCATCGACGCGGCACCGCGCTGGACCGTCGCTTTCCATTCGCCGAAGGTCTGCTTCGGGCCATCGATCAGCTTCCATCCGAGAGCCTCGAGCGCGGCCACGAGCTCGTTGCGGGTCCGCATCGGCGCGCTCTCCTCGGGCAGTGCCACGTGGGTGAGCCACGCGATCGTCGCGAGCCGGTTGATCGGAGGGATGTTGTGCTCGATCGTCTCGTCGCGGTACCAGAGCGCCCAGCCCTCCACGGCCCGGCAGATCTGCTCGATCGAGGGATGACGGCGGATCAGGTTCTCGAGCGCGTTCTCGCGCGCCGTCGAATCGGGGTAGCCCTCGCCGAAGTAGCAGCCCAGCGGCCGGTACTCTTCGAGCATGCGGTCTGACATCGTCAGGATCTGACGAAGCTCGGCGATGGTGTCCGCGTCGGCGCCCGCGATCACGGTGCGGACGTAGCCCTCGACGGCGCCGCGCATACGCTCGAGGTGGCCCGGTTCGCCAGGGCACGGCACCGCGGGCGACGACGGGCACCGCGGCTCAGTGGACGCACCACCCGCGAGATCCGCGGCGAGCAAGTGCCAGATCGCCGCGGCGGCGGGGTCCGCGTTGCGGTCCTCGTCGCCACTGGACCATGGCTTCGCGAGGGCGCGGTGTGAACTCGGGTGTGAACGGAGGCCGAAATGGCGAACGGCCGGGCAATAGCGATCTTGCAACCGGCCGTTATCAGGCGCGTTACTTCGAGCGGGATACCGGATTCGAACCGGCGACCTTCAGCTTGGGAAGGCTTGAAGGCCCCCCAACCTCGACTCAACTTGCAAGTCGTTCCTCACACTTAGCCGTCCCGTGGCGTCCCAAGGCGTTGCGTGTTGTTGCACTGAAAGTGGGGTTCGAGGTGGGGTCGATCTGGCGTTCGCGACCTTCGGCTTCGGTCTGTAGGTCGCGGCCTTGTTGGCGCCTGAAATCGTCCTCGATTTACCGGCGACGATTTCAGTGCGCTTCGCGCTCGATCTCGTCGGCGAAGCTCGGCAGATCACCGGCCTCGACGAACCGCACGTCGTGGTCGTTGAGCAGGCGATCGACGCGCCGGCGAAGACCTTGGTCATCGATGTCGGCGACCACGATCAGCTTGCTCTTGGTGCCTTGCGGGTCTGGATGCTTCGCAAGCAGCAGACCCTTCGACCCGAGGTCGCTCGCTTCTTCGAGCGCGTTCTCTTCGCGGCCCGACAGCCCGACTGCCTTCACCAGATTCCGCGCGCCGTTCTGGAACGCGAAGTCCGCGGTGAGCGGCTCGTCCAAGATCGGTACGCTCACCTCCGGACGCCGCTGGATGGGGACGTTCCGGCGCACGAGCTGCTTCACGATCGGCGAGAGATCCGGCTTGGGCGTGCGGCGTTCGCGCCGCGCGATCTCGGGATCCTCAACCAGGCGCAAGAACAGCGCGAGCACGTCGCCATCGAGATCCTTCACGACCATCGGGCGCGGCGTCGAGAGCTGGAGCTTGCCGGCCTCCGCGGCGCCGAACGCGGCGAGCGCCTCGGCCGTGGGCTCGATCTCCTTGAGCCGCTCGGCGAAGCCATCCTTGACCAGCGTCAAGCGGGTGTTGTCGAACACCTCGGCGCCGAACCGGCGTTTCACGTACTCGTTTCGCTCGGCCATGCGCACGCGCATACCGAGCCCCGGCGCGCCGACGATCACGCCGATGTTCACGGCCTCGCCCCGCTCGATGTCGGGGCAGAAGCGCACCACGCTGTAAAATCCGGGATGGTTCATGGATCGCTCGTCGGGGGCTGGTCCCACTTACACTCAGTCGCTAACCAGGTCTCGACGTGGGAGGCGACATGGGTAGCACGTCGCTTGAGGAAGCCTGGGAGATCTTGCCGCACTTGACCATCGGGAAGCCACTGCTTTGGCGTCCGACGGACCAGGTCATCGATATCGTTGGCACGCCCGAGGCGGCTCAGGCGCTCGACAAATGGCTCGAGGTCCTCCCGATCGATCCGATTCACGAACTCGGGGAACAAGCCGTAGACGACGGCCTCGTGTTCGCGGTCGATGCCGAGGCACTGCTTCGTTAGCTCGCCGTCCTGCCTGATCACGTGCGTGTGGTCGATCGCGAGCAGCCGGAACGAGCCGCGCGATACACCCTCCTCGCGCAGGAATACGTTGCGGAGGTTCCGGCGCGTCCGTCCCGCTCGGACCAGGTATCGGTCCGGGTTGCGGAGCCACGTGTCGAGCACGACCAACCCGGGGATGTGCTCGGGGTGTTCCAACGCGTCGAGCAACGCGCCACGACCATCCCACGAGCTGCCCTCCGTGAACCGCGTCGCGAAGCAAGGGCCGGGCTGCGGCACGAGACCGTGGTCGAGCGGAACGCACAGCTCCTTCGGGTAGTCGGGGATCGCGACATCGAAGACGGGCAACCCGAGCAAGCGCGCGGCTCCCGTGCCGATCCACTCGCACGCGAGCGCGCTGGGGCCTTCCGGGTTGCCCAGGACCTTGATGAACGCGTGCACTCCGTCGTCCAGCACGCACTCGATCGGGAGGGTGCTGGTCTCGAGCACGCGGATCACGCGTCGCACCGTCGTCGGCTGCCACGCGTCCACTGCTGCGCTCGTCGAGGTCACCGGAGTGAAGCTACCGCGTTGCTAGCGGAGCTGCGGTTCGGGTGATCTCGAAAATCGAAGCCGAGATCTCGGGCGCGCCGCTACTCGTCGGGGACGTCGTCGTGGAGCCGGTCGCGCCAGTCGTAGAGGCCGCCCTCGCGGTAGTAGCGCGCGCATCTCCTCGTCCTCGCCCTGTCGCCACCGGTGTCCGAGGGTACCGAAACCGGAGCCACCGGTACTGGTCCCCGACTTTCACCGGTCACGCGGGACCCACCTACGACGGTCGAGGTCGCACGGTCCTCGGCTCCATCGAGGGCAAGCTCGCTCCGCTCGTCGCCTGCGGCGACCCTTGACCTCGCCTGTTGCCCGTGTGAGGAGCCTGTGCGGGGTGGGTCCCTGGGTACCGGTGATCCCGGTGAGAATGGTTTCCCTCGGGGACCGGTGACGACAGGGCGCGGGCAGTGCGTCGCCCGCGGCAGTTCGAACCGACCCGCGTCGAGCTTCTGGTGGAAGATGTCACGAGGCGGGCTAACGGATCCGGGTGGAGGCAGCCAGTCGGATCGGGATGGGGGCGGCCAATCGGATCGCAGCGGAGGCGGCCAATCGGATCGCAGGTAGGGGTGGGCTGAGGGCCTGCCGGGCGGGGGCGGGGGCGGCCAACCGGATCGCGGTGGGGGCGCCCCAGTCGCCGGAGGGGGTGAGGTTGAGCACCTCGCCACGAACCTGGATGAGCGTTAGGTGTCGGCTCTCAGCTGCTATGGACCCTGCCTTCTCAAAACCTTTCCCCCCCGAGTTCCTGCCGTCGCATGACCTAGATCAGTTGCCGGATCCCCATCCCTTCTGTCCATCCGTTATGGCGGAGACTGCGCTTCTCGACGTCTCCAGGAGGCGGCGGTGGCGGCGAGGCGGTCGCGGCGGCGAGGGTCGTGGCGGCGAGGCGGTCGCGGCGGCGAGGGTCGCGGCGGCGAGGGCCGCGACGGCGAGGGTCGCGGCGGCGAGGGTCGCGGCGGCGAGGACCGCGACGGCGAGGGTCGCGGCGGCGAGATTGGGCAGCTCGCCATGTCGATCGAGAAGACGCGCCTTGGCTTCGCGCGAAGATGACGTCCGCAGTTCGGACAACTGCGCATGCGCAGCTCTGGAGAGCATCGCCTCTTCGAGCGTTCAAGCGCAGGCATTCGCGACAAGCCAGTGAACCAGAGTGTCCGGGATGCGGACATGAAGTGTCCGAGATGCGGACACTGTGAGCGGCGAACCGGCAACGCGGCGGCTTGCGTGATGGTGAGCATCGCGCTCGGCGGCGGGTGCATCGGCGCCGTGAGTGCGGCGCGTGACCGAGCACCCGCAACGAAGCCGCGCGTGTCGGAGACCAGTGTGTCGCACGAGTGGCGGCAAGCTGCCGGCGCGGTCACGGCTTGAGCGCACTCGCAGTGCGAGCGCCGCGCAGGCCAGCGACGCCGTCGCGGCGGAGTGGGCGAGCACACGGTGCGAGCGTGCGAACAGGCCGACGCCGTCGCGGCGGCACGCGCGGGATCGCGCCGTGCAGCGCCGCACCCGTGGCCGCGTGGCTCAGTGGCCGGAGCTGCCCTTCTTCGTCGTCGGTCCGGCCTTGGCGGCGGGCGACTGCGGCTTGAGCCGCTTGCGGTACGACTCGCCCTCGATCACGAGGTCGTAGGCGTTGGACGTGAACCGATCGATCGCCGCCTGGGCGCGCATCGGATCGGCGACGGAGGCGCGGCCCTATCGATCTTCTCGGGCAGTAGTTGCGCGCGCCGTCAACGTCCCAGCGGATTGGCGCGAGGCGCCCTACAGGCGTCCACGCTCCCGGAACAGGTTTCGACGGCTATCGCCCGGCCAGCGCCACGCTGCTGAACTTGCCTCGGGCGCGGCTCCGAGTGCGATCGCGCGATGGATCACAACAGGCCGGCGCACGTCTTTTCTGTGCCGACCAGATACACCCGAGACTTCGCACGCGACAGTCCGACGTATAGCAGATCGCAACGATCTTCGGGCGGAATGCTGTCGAGGCCCCACAGGAAGACAATCGCTGCTTCGAGTCCCTTGAAGCGACTAACAGTGTCAAGGAGAACGGCTCCTTTCTGGCGATGACATTCCTCTTCCCACCGCACAGGCTTGGGCAACGGGCGTGATTGCAGATGAGAGTAAGGCTTCTTGTCGCGTCCGACATATAGTACAGCGATGTCTTCAGGTGTGACAGCGTGCTCGGCGATGAGGCGAACGATGGCGGCGTGAACCTTCTGCGCTTGAGCCTCGCGCGAGGGTGCAGTTATGACTTCAATGGGCGCACCATCGATTTCAGGCGAGTCCGTCTCGACACCATTGTAGAAGCGATAAGCGGCGCCATGAATGTGGCGTGTGTTACGGCAATTCACAGTCAACAGAAAAGGTGCTTCGGCAATTGGCAACTCCTTTATCGGCTGATAAAGCATTTGATTATGATCGAAGAAGACATAGAGGGTGCTGGTCTTCGAGTCACGGAGCAGGCATTCGATCGGCAACCAGAACTCTGGAGGAAAATCCTGACCTTCGTCGACAATAATGGCATCATAACGATCTCGAGATCGTTCCGTACTCAGAGCAAGTGCATGCGGCAACTGCACCCGGAAGCGGTCCGCTGCAGGGAAATCTACCTGGGCCTCGGCAAGTAAATCGACGCCCGTTTCAGCTTTGACTACACCGACGCGCCATTCACAGAGTTGGTGGAAGGTCATCGCATGAAGGTTGGTGATGCCTTCGGTGACAAACTTGAAATGATCAGCAAGGCCTCGGTTGACACAAATGAGCAATGTGAGAGCGCCAGACTCGGCTAGTAGCCGCGCCTTCTGAACCGCAAGCACAGATTTGCCAGTACCCGCTCCTCCTGAGATTGCAGCACGGCGGTGCATACCTACGGCGCGCAATACCCGTGCTTGCTGCTCTGTGAGGCGAATACGTACGACCTCTTCGTCTCTTAACAGAGCCGATACCATTGGCCTGACATCGATCGGTTTGCAAAAAAGCTGCTCGACGAGAGACATACCTGCCGTGCCGAGCGTCACCCAGCGGGGATCAGAGCCTCTCCAGAAGTCGACGACCGATTGCCACCATTGTCTGAGACGATCGAGATGCTGTCGGCCACCAATTATTTCGGGTGGTCCATTAGGGCGAACCATGTCAGTCACCCGACCGACGTGTGTAAGGAACACGGCGTGACCAGCGAGAATCCTTCCACCTCCACGACGGAGCCACTGCGGATGATTGCGGAGTTGATCAAGAATGAGGTGTTGTTGATCTTGGGCCTGTCGAAAGGGATCCTTGATCTCATGTTGCACTCCGAAGCGGTCCGTTGAATACCATTTTCTGACCGTCGGATCGAACGTCACACCGCCACCTTTGACCTCCACCACCAAGAAGCCCCCGTTGGGATCGAAGATGACGAAGTCGGCATCGCCGGTAACCGGTGCGCCAAAGCTATTGCTACGGATGGTTGCTTGCCCATACAAGACCACAATCTCATCACCCAACTGCTCTCGGCACGCCCGATAAAACAATGCCTCACCAGATGATTGCAAGTGATCGAGCTGGGTTTCGGTCAGATCAGGAATCATGCGCGCCATCGTGCAACTCCAATCAAATTATGTTGGTCGCCGGAGCGTCATCGAGGAACGATACGTTCGAACAATGACCTCGCCCGAGGCCAGTCGAAGGTGCAGCCGAGAGAGTTGTCCGAACGGCTCGATCTGCTCTATCACCGCCTCGACACCATCATCGACAATGGCGATAAGCCCGATGGCCGGTTCTACAGTTAAGGCTGTGGAAGCTGGTTTGGCAAGAAGCCGCCATCCGTCATCGAGGCGATACTCAGTGATTGCTGCGACCGGATGCTGGATTGGGAGTACGAGGGGAGTCGTTGGGCCACGCACGTGCTCAACGACATACAGCCAAAAATTCGGCCCGTGTTCCTCAGCGAGGCGATACTCACGTGGCCGAAGGATGACGCCGTCTGACGCCCACATTCCGTCAACGCCCTCGACCTTGATAAACCGCTCACCGGTACTGTCGCCCTCGCGCGATACGAGGTCATACCCGTCCTCGCTTGCGTCGTGTGGATCCCGGTTGTGCTTACGCTCGAACTGACGGACGATCTCGATCGCCTCGGCGTGGAGCACACGGCGTGCGTCGTGATCGAAGGAGCTGGCGACGTTGCGAGCGGCACCGTCGTGAGCAACATAGGTGACGACTCGGCGTCGGGCACCACTACCGCTCTGTCCCGCAAATGGAGAGCGACCAGTGCCCGGGGATAGCGGCGGTCGATCTGCCGACGCGAGCGGGATGGGACGTTCCACGCCGTTTCTGCTGTCGAAGGGATTCCTCTCACCAGGGCCGAATGGATCTCCAGTGCTCGACTCGCCGGCAGGATGTGTTCCTCTCTCTTGCGACAATCGAGGGTTCGCGCTACTGCCTTCTGCGCCCGCAGCAACGCGACGCCTGTAGTACGGCGCGAACAGAGCTGGTCGATTCTCACCGTCATGATCGCTATCATCGCCGGTCTGTTCATCGCAGTCATCGTAATCAGGCGTGACAATAGTACTGTTATGGGTATCCAATCGATTCGGTGACCTTTCGGTCGGTTGTACCGGGCAGCCCGTTTGACTATTTGGAACTCCCAATGGATCTTCGCCAAATGTGCCATCATCATCACTCGCAGCCAGTGCCCCGTCCTCCATTTCGCCATTAGGAAGATCATAGCCGTACTCGGGCTCCTCCCAGTCCAAGTCCAAAACCACGGTCTGCATGGCGGTGATAGCGTAGGAGTCAAGCTCACGACTGATCGCCTGTGGCTGCGCAGTGACTATGGCTTCAAGTGGCGCTAGATCCCGAAGCCCACCTGGCACCTTGCGCCGAATAGCCTGCGCCAAGTAGCGCGCGAAGAGACGTTCCGAGGCCCCATGCACAAAGAGACGATGTTCATCCTCGCTGAAATAGGAAAGTGCATCGCCGGAGCCGACAAGCCTGTCGCCATTCGGGCTGGACAGCCAGAGTTGCGTGCGTAGCTCGTCGACCGCGATGATTGACAACGACGTCAGCCAATTGAGGTCGTGATCGCTCATTCCAGGCTGCTCGTGCTGAATAAGGCGGTTGAGGCCAGCACGAAACTGATCGGAGCGGATCGTCTTCGTCAGGCGTGCAGCCAGCATACTCGCTTCACGAACGTTGGAGATTGAGGGTCGTGCTTCCAGCGTCTCTACGATCTGAGTTGACAGTCGAAGAACTCCCGCGGCCATAGCTGCGGCGGAGCTCACCTGAGAATGGAGCCAATGAATTGCCGTGTCGTCTATCTTGCCACGAAGCCAAGGAGCGTCGTCTAGCACGGTCTCAGGCCCCAAGCGCAACACGCTGTCACGCGACAAGACCGGGAGGGAGGTCAGTACAGGGGGATCCTCGCCCATCCCATCTGCGATAGCTTTGAGTGCCTGCAGGGCCTGCTTCTGCTCTGTCTCGGGTAGTGGAGCATCTATGAATTCGCTCGCTAGATCTCGCAGAAACTGCGCGAAGTCGTCTGGAGTCGGGGTGACGCGCCGCCCCAGGAAGTCGAGTGCCACCTCAAGTGCTTCGTCGCGCACGCTGAGGTATCGTCGGCGGGGCTCGAAGAACGGTACGCGAGTAGCGAAGACGTGCTGCGGCAGCCGGAAGGTATGCAGCTCGTCATCCCAAACGCAGCGGCGGTGCGACAGCGCGGCGGCGATAGCAGCCGGTTGCATGTCCTCCCAGGCGGTGCGCTGACGTCGAGTATTCGACCTAGAGATGGCGTTGCCGAGATACCTCAATATACGAGTGGCACTCGCGGCGATATCGGCGGGCGCTATTCCCGAGTTCCCAGAAGCTTCCCACTGTGTGAGCAATTCAACAAAATGCTCAACGACGACCGACAATGATGGCTGATGGCATATTCGGAGGACCGTACGAAATGCTGAGTGCGGTTCCTCTGGATACGCGAGGATCGGGCACTGGCTCGCGACGAGGTGCGCACACTGCATCGTGTAGAGCTCGTGAGGGGCGTAGAGGCGGTCGTCGAAGGCTACAAACCCGGGAATGGAACGCTTACGTAGCGGCTCCTGCAACGACGGCAGCCAGGAGCGCTGCGCGAGTGCTTGGCCGAGCGAAATGGACCGCGTCCCCTGTGCAGCAGCCACCGTCGTCTTCTCGAACTGTTCCCAATGCTCGTTGAGGTAACCCAAAATCCTCAGCAGGCGCGGTCCAGCCGTATCAATACCCGACTCAGGCGTTGCGTCTATGAGCCGATCCACCTCGGCAAGCAGTTGAGAGGCTCGCGGCTCACGCTCCATACCAAGATCGGCAAACAGCTTCAGCCACCGATTCTGGTTGCTGGCGTAATAGCGCATGTCGGGTACGAAGACGTTCTCACCAAGGAGTTCCACCGTAGCGGTTTCGTGTGGGTGGGTCAACGCGCGTCCGAGATGCAGGGCACCATCGGTACAGAGGACGAGCCTCGTGTCGCGGAGCTTTCTTCGAATCGTCTCACCTTCTCGGTCGGAACCGCCGTTCGGCGATAGCAAGGGGGAGAGGTTATCACGTAGCCAAGCGAGTGCGACGCGCTGGTCTTCGTGCTCGAGCATCGGGTAGAGTGGCAGCCATACCCTGGTCAAAAATACCCGCCGATCGAGTGATTCGATACCGAGCTTTGCAGCAAGCGCGCGCCAGTTTCGCCCCTCCGGAATGCTGAGCACTTGGACGTCGGCGGACAGCGGCGGCGGTTGGAAATCAGCGGAACAAAACACGCCAGGAGTTGATGCGGCCACGGTCGTGCCAAGCTCGGTCGGAAACAGTGGCAAAGTGCGCAGGCTCGCCAGCTGTTCTGGGGAATATTGCGTAAGCCAGCGCTCCTCACTGAGGTAGTCAAGGAGTGGTACGTGAATCGCCGCGTCGGTTAATGAGCCAGATGCAATCAGATCGTCCCTATATGTCGAAAGGAGATCGACAATATCGGGCCCGGTAATATCCCAGATTCGGTTTGAGTGAACTGCCGCGAACGCGCGGATCGCGGCCACCAAGGGATTCGATCCGGTGACGATTGGTGCTCTAACTGCGTGCAGTGCGTGGAGAAGTGACTCGCGACCCCGCTCGGCCGGGGGCAGGAGCGGAGTGGCCTTGCTCCCCATAATATGTAAACGGTCGAATTGATCAGGGACCAGTGGAAGATACTTGGTTACGTCACGCAGTGACGGCATGTCTGATGGGGGCTGGCCTGCGAGGTACTCGAAGAGACGAGTCAACCATAATTCATTCGGGATCGCGTCTTCACCCCGGTCCCATACCAGGGGACTATCATCATCTTCTGCTCGACCTTCAAAGACCAGACGTAGATTCTTCAGAACCGTGTCGGATCTGAGGCTGTAGAAGCGGGCCTCGGGGTTTGGCGCAACACCAGTCGCCTCTTGGTAAGACGGATCAATGAACCAGTGAGGGAACGAGGAAAAGATGAGGCGTTGTTTATCGGTCGCCCGGTAAATATCCTTAGCTGCCGAATGGCCAAATGTATGCAACCGGCCGTCGCAGAGGAACGCGAGCGGCAAGCCCTTCAGGTCAGCCACGTCGTCGCTGAGTGCGTAGCGTAGGAGTTCCTCGAGCCACTGACGTCGTGACAGGCACGGCCGCGCGTTCTCGAGAGTCGTATCAACGTCTTGGCCAGTGCGCAGCCGATTTCGCAAGTGCGCCGGCGTGAAAGACGAGAGTGACAGCTTCGCGCTCGTGAATCCATTTACTATCTCGTTGGGCAGAGGCGGCTCCGGGAGCGCAACCCCATCAGCGACGAGTGGCTCGTGCAAGCGAGCGCGCCAGCGCGTTGGCAGGATCACGACATTTTTGCACTGCACCCACGATGTAGTCACACCAGTCGCTACACGAATAAGCGGACGTTCAGCAATGTCCCTGAATACTGCGTTTGCTAGTTCGTTGAATGGACTCGCACCCGTAGACGATGGGAACAGGCGATAAAACGACGAGACGTCAAGAGGTTCTCGCATCTCGGCGAGCGATTCGAGAAGCTCGCCGTATGCACGCGCGACGCCATGCGCGAGGAGGAGTTCGTTCCAGCGACACCGCAAACGGCTCATACCGTCGAGCAACTCAATGTCACTCGTGAGGTGGGTGCGCGAAGAGTCGATGTCGAAGTAGCCATTGATGTGAACGGGAAGCGATGTCTCCTGAGGCAGCGGCAGGCCGGCGTAGACACGACCAACGACAGGTACAACTGCGACGGATCCATTTCTTTCGACAGAGAGGCGTGCTGCGACTCCTGCCCACGGAATGGCCTTCTCGTTGGCGTCAAGCATCGCGCGGGCCGTCGCGAGAGTCTCACCGGCAGCATCACTGAACAGGCCGGTACTTACTTGCCAGATGTCGCGCTCAGTTCCTTGTGGTGTCGTGATCAAGAAATTGTGGCGATACGAGGTGCTCGGCAGAGCATGCGGCGTGCATCGCCATCGCTCCAACAGCGAGCCAAGGTTACCGTCGCTTTCGTTGTTCAAAGGAGCGCGAGAATCGACGACCTCGTCGTGATTAACCGTGGCAACCTCAAGGAGAAGAGTGGGGGAATCGGCGCCCTGCGCTGGGATTTCGGCAACGCTGAATGAGAGGAGGTGCCGAGTGAAGAGCAGTAAGCTGGAACCGGTCTCGTTGAGCCGGTCAACGATTTCGTAGAACTGAGCTGCGACAAACGGCTCCGAGGAGATCTCGCTACGGCGCGCCGCCTCTGGTGTGCGAAGCGGAAGCCGAAAGATCGTTCCGCCGTGGAAACCTGCACCAGGAGCAAGTCCGCCGGGCACAAAGGTGCCAGCGAAGTGGCCCTGCTTCCACAGCCGATCCAACCGCCACTTCTTGCCTTCGGATTGCGATGAGCCGACCGCGTTCCGGTGCGGATCGAAGCAGTAGGCGCGCTCGCCGGTGACGAAGCTCGGGTAATCGGTGACGTTGTAGGCGGTGTTGAACCCGTAGCCGAAACGGCCGATCTTCGGTCCCGCCTCTCGCTTACTCCCCTCTCCGATGCGCTGAATCGCGCTTACGTCTTCGTCGGTGAATGGCTTGTCGTTGCTGATGAGGAGTGCTGGTCCGAGGAGTGCGGCCATTCGTGGGTCGGGCAGTCCCTCCGGCGAGTGGCAACGCCAGTCCATAACCACGGACAACCGGGTCGCACCAGCGTCGTCGGCGTTCTGGAGGAACTCCTTGATGATACCGATGCCGCGCGGGTAGTTACGGATGAGGCCCTTCAAACGGACCGTGCGACGCTCCGATTGCTCGAATGGTTCCTCTTCGTCGTCAGCGAGCACGTCGCGTGTCCCATCTGTGGGCGCTGCGGCGGAAGTGGTGTTCCGGTCGCGCCTATGCTCGATCATGGCGACGATTTCTGCTGCTCTGCTCTCGCCAATCGGGCTGGCCATCGCGCGAGGTGCTGGGCATGCGCGCAGGGCGAGAGCACCCGTAAACGCTCGGATTGATCCGATGCTCGGCTAGGAGCAAGTCGACGGCGGCGGATACGGGAGATCGAAGCATGGCGCACCGGATCCATAGCAGCCGCGTCGGGCAGCGACGAGCGGTTCGCTCGAAGGAGCGGCCGTGAGATCCCCGGGGCGCGCCATCGCCGTGGAGCCTGACGGGCTTGCGATGCGGCTCTGATCTGGGTCGGGGCAGTGACCTGACTGCGATGTCGCCCCGAGCAGGGGCGTCCCGCCCGAACTCGAGGCAGTCGCCCGAGGTGCCCGAGGTGCACGGATTGGGGCTGCCTGTTGAGTCTCTAGCGGCTTGCCAGCTCGGGAACATGTAGCCGGCCATGCCCCTGGGTACGATAAGCCGTCTCGTGGCGTCCCAAAGCACGCGACGTCGCCGCTGGTGATCACCCCTTGATTCCATACCGTGAGCTCTACAAGGGCAGGTCGCCCAAGCGAAGCTCGTCGGTGCCATGCCACGCATTCCCGAAGTAGGCGCGGCTCAAGCTCGGCTTCCAATTGGGCCAGACCTCCTTCACCACTTGTGGGTCTGCGCGGGTGCGCGACATGACAAGACCGACCGTTTGCGCGCTGCCGAACGTACGTGCCACCGCCTTACGGCGGACATCGGAGGTCATCGAACCGAACATCGGCGGAACATCGAACATCTCGACGACCTTGATCTGTCCCGACTTCAACGATGGAAGGATCTTGCCAGCGTCGTAGCACAGCTCGAGAAGGCACATCAGCATCGAGTAGGAGGTGAGACCTACTGCAAAATCATCCGGCATGGCGAAGAACGCCTCCAACCATGGGATTCGCTCTCGCAGATGACTGGTGTAGTCCCACGCAGTGATTCGGTTCGTGAACACTTTCGAGCCGTGCATGTCGGGAAGTCGCCACAACGGCATCTCCCCATACTGCGCATCTCTGGCTGGGAACTGGACTTCTGCGAGCGGCAGTGCCAGATCGATACGGCCGAGCTCACAGCATAGAGCTCCGTACAAATGATGAAACAGGTATGCAAGCCCGCGAGGGGCGTCATCTGCGAACGAGCTAGTGCCCCGCTCCCATTGAGGGATCGCAAGCAGATCTTCTAGGACCCGGCGTTGATCGACGAGCGCCGGATCCTGCGAGTACAGGCCCGCGAGTGACAACGCAATCCGACCTGCAGCGACTCCCACGAGTCTGTCGGCGATACCAAATCGCTCTGATTCCTTCGCATTGTGCATGTTCTCGTCGCGCCAAGAGCGCACGCGTTGTGGATAGGAACTCCGCAGCGAGCCCTCTAGCTGTCGCCATCCGATGTGATCCTTCGCACGAGCGAGATCGAGCGCCTTGTGAAGCACGCTTCTACCGTCGTGATCAGCCGGGACTTGCGCGGCAGCAGGAGCCGGTTTAATTGCCAGCCAAAGATCGGGCAGTTGGTCCAGCATCTCCTGCACCGAAGCGAAACGGTTCGCCGGTGCGATCTGCGTTGCCTTCGCAATTACTCGATCGAGCGCGTCGCACGCGTCGTCAGAGAGGTCTTTTCCCCGCGGAACAGGTCTGGTGTCGAAGCTGCGAGAGACGTCGCTCGTGAGTAGCCACTCGAGGAGCCGCCCGAGCGAGTACACGTCGCTCTGCACGCTCCCGCTGTCGCCATTCAAGATCTCGGGCGCCCGGAAGAACTTGCTGCCTACGACTTCCTGGGTCGCGGTGAGCGTGCTCGCAAGCAGTTCGCGGGCAATCCCGAAATCGGTGAGTACGAGGCGGCGATGTTCCCTCGCGATCAGGAAATTCGGTGGCTTGATGTCGCGGTGGATGATCGGTTCGGGCCGCGTGTGCAGGTAGATAACGGCGCGGCATGCATCGCGAAACAGCGCGAGGCGTGGACCGACGTCGAGATCCACGGCCATCGCCTCTAGCGACCCCGCGCATTCCTCGCTGACATAGAACGCGAACGGGGGGATCCCGGCCACGCGCTCAACCCACGCGGCATCGGAATCGAACATCTTGACGATGTACGGCGAGTCGCACTTGCCGAGCAGTTCGATCTCGCGCTCAAACCGTTTGCGCGGAAGCTCCTCGGTCGCAAAGCACGTCTTCAGCGCGCGGGGCGGCATGTTGTCGGTCTTCGTCGAGCGGACGACCCAGACCGCGCCCTGACCGCCGCGGCCGAGGAGCTTGCCGGTTCGCCATTCGCCGATCTCGACGTTTTGGCGCAGTTCGATCGTCGGTGCCGCCATCTCGGGTCCGTATGCATACTACGAGGAGAAGGCGCTTCGGTGGCGGCCGGCCCGACGCACGTGATCCACCACCGCGGCGGCCCGAGAATGAGCTGGGCGTAGAGGTGTGCTGTCAGCGGCCCGCGGCAGCGCCGCAGCGCGTCAAGCGGGTCCCCAGCGCGCGCGGGGAGGAAGGCGCGCTCGTTGCTGACTAACTGGTGACTAGCGCTTCCCTAGGCTGCTTCCAGCTCGCTAACCAACTGAAATCTTGAGCGGGATACCGGATTCGAACCGGCGACCTTCAGCTTGGGAAGCTGACACTCTACCGCTGAGTTAATCCCGCAGAGCTGCGTAAACATACACGAAAGCAGCGGCCCGTCAAGGTCGGCTACCCGGCGCCGCCAGCGCCATCCCCGTCATCGGGCGTCCCAAGGCGTCTGCTCCCGGCCTGACGGGCGGGCAGGCTGTGTTCCAAGTGCCCGGAAGTCCACGCCGGATGCGAAGGCGGACGTGGCGTTCGCAGGCAGCCGCCGGCGCGGCGGCGTACCCGCGCGCTCGATGCGGGGACCTGCTCCGCGCGGAGAGTCGGCATGAGATGGCCGCCACGGCCGGCATGAGATGGCGAGCTCGGCGACATGATTGGCTCGCGACTCGTGGCTCGCGGCGGCGGCGGGTTCGAGCTTCGGGACGGCCGTTCGAGCTTCGGGACGGCGCTGTGCCCGGCGCTGGCGGAGCGTCGGTGGGCGCGCCGGTATCGGGGTGCACCGGTATCGAGGCTCATGGCTCACGAGAGTCGAGAGTCATCGGACCAGTGACGGCGATTTGGGATTCGATTCACCACGCGAGACTCGAGATCACGGGCCGGACGGAAGTCGGGCGTTGAGGTGCGACGGGAAACGCGATAGGACCCGCGCGGAGGAACGAACATGACGCCTCGCAAGCGATTCGCTCTCAGGATGGCGGCCCCGATCGCGTGGGCCGCGCTGGCGCTGGCAGCCGCGAGCTGCGCCCACGATAGGGACCAGGTCGGGAGTCATAGCGCAGGAGTGGAGGCGACGTGGTTTTTCCGCGGCACGCCGAATGGCTGGAGCACGACGGCCATGACGCCGGTCGCGGGCACGGCGAAGTATGAGATCTGCCAGGGGTTCAGCGGCGTGAGTAGCCCGAGGTTCAAGATCGATCGCTTCGGCAACTGGGCAGAGAGCTATCCGGCGCAGGACTATGCGGTCCCGGATAATACGAGCCAGTACATCACGTTCGATACGGTGACGCACGCGATCACGGCCCAGACGGTGGCGAGCTGCGGCACGGCCCCGGCGGATACGTGGTACTTCCGCGGCACGCCCAACGCCTGGGCGGCGACGGCCATGACACCGGTCGCGGGGACCGCGAAGCACGAGACCTGCCAGCTGTTCAGCGGCGTGGCCAGCCCGCGGTTCAAGATCGACCACTTCGGCAACTGGGCGGAGAGCTATCCGGCTCAGGACTACGCGGTCACCGACAATACAAGCCAGCGCATCACGTTCGATGCGGTGACACACTCGATCACGCTGCAGGCGGTCACGAGCTGCGGCGGGACCACGCCGCCGGCGGATACGTGGTACTTCCGCGGCACGCCGAACGCCTGGGGCAAGACGGCGATGACGCCGACCGCGGGCACGCCGCAGCACGAGATCGCGGTGGCGTTCGCCAAGGAAGACCCCGCGCCGCGGTTCAAGATCGACCACCGCGGCGACTGGACCGAGAGCTATCCGGCCCAGGACGTGAGCGTCGGAGATTGCGCTAGCTACAAGATCGCGTTCGATAGCGCCAGCAAGCAGATCACGACCACCAAGACGGGCGACGTCACGACGGGCGCGTGCACGACGCCCCCGCCGCCGCCACCGCCGCCCCCGCCGACGGGCGCCGACTTTCGCGAGGAGACCATCTACTTCGTCCTGACGGCGCGGTTCTATGATGGAGATGCGTCCAATAACTATTACAATAGGGACCGGATCAAGATTGGAGATCCGCACTGGCGCGGTGACTTCAAGGGGCTGATCGCGAAGCTGGATTACATCAAAGATCTGGGGTTCACGGCGATCTGGATCACGCCGCCGGTCGAGAACCGGAGCGGCCTCGATTACCACGGGTACCACGCGTATGACTGGAACGTCGTCGATCCGCGCCTGGTGTCTGCTGGCGCGACGTACCAGGACTTCATCAATGCGGCGCACGCGCGCGGCATGAAGGTGATCCAGGACGTCGTGATCAACCATTCGAGCCAGTACGGGATCCGCGGCAAGGTGTGGATCGACCATTTGCCAATCAAATATTATCGGCCGGCGGGCGGGGCGGCGATCGACAATGGACCTTATCAGGGGAATCTGGGCGACTATTTGAACCCGTTCCGCGAGGACAACGACAACCCGCTCGCGCCGCTGTGGTTCCGCCAGCGCCAGACGTCGGACGCGGCGGGCACGGTGCCGCTCGTCGATCCGCTCACCGGAGTCACGGTCCCCGCGGCGGGGTATAACCCGAACCGGTTCTTCGGCATCGACGCGCAGACGCTCGATCCGGCCTGGTACCACCTGGACGGCTTCATGTCGGGCGGCGACTGGGAGAACCCCACGGCGCTGCAGCGCAAGCACATGGCGGGCGACACGATCGATCTGGCGACCGAGAATTCAGCAGTCCAGACGTACATGAATAGCGCGATCTTTGGATATCTCGACATGGGCGTGGACGCGATCCGCATCGACACGCTCAAGCACGTCGAGCGTAACAACCTGCTCCAGTACGTGGACGCGTGGCGCGCCCACAAGCCATCGCTGTTCGTGTTCGGCGAGAACCTGGTCAAAGGCATGGGCTTCGGCAGCGAGCTGGGCAACGACAACGCCTCGGCGGTGATCCGCCCGTGGTGGTACACGCGGCGCGCGACCAGCCCCGCGAGCCCGACCTCGGGAGTGGACTCGGGCCTGTCCGTGCTCGACTTCCCGCTGTTCTCGACGTTCCGCGACAACCTCTCCCATGGAAGCTTCGGGGGCATCGGCCAGGTCTTCGGCTGGGACTGGGTCTACGGTGATCCGACGAAGCTGGTCGTGTTCCTGCAGAATCACGACGTCGGCCCGGATAACGACTTCAAGTATCGATTCAACGGACAGACGTGGATGGCGGCGATCTCCTATAACCTCCTGTGGACGATCCGCGGGATTCCGTGTTTGTACTACGGCGAGGAGATCGAGTTCCAGAAGGGCGCGCCGCAGGACATCGACGGCCCCACGATGACGATCGATCAGACGGGCCGCGCGTATTTCGGCACGCACCTCGAGCCGCAGACGATCGCCACGACCCAGGCTCATGCGCTGTATCAACATATCAAGCGGCTCAACCTGATCCGGCGCTCCGTTCCGGCGCTGCAGAAGGGCGTGATGAGCAACGTGAACGAGTCGGGCAGCGGGATCTCGTTCGTGCGCGACTACGGCAGCGGCCAGAGCTACGCCGTGGTGGGCCTCGCCGCGGGAGTGGATCGCAGCTTCACTGTATCGGGCATCCGCAACGGCACGTATCGCGACGCGGTCACGGGCAACGTCGTCACGGTGGCGGGGGGACAGCTCTCGTTCACGGTGCGCGCGAATTCGGCGGGCATCTACGTCCTCGGCGGCCCGGGCAAGATCGGGAGCGACGGCGCGTTCCTGCGCTGATCGCACGCAGAGAGGGGCGCAGAGCGCCGTAAAATGGCGACCATGAAGGCGGACAGCACGGCCCGATGGGCGAGCAGTGCCGGCGCGATCGTGATCGCGCTGGCGGCGATCGCGTGTGGCGGCGGCGACGGCGGGAACGGCGACGATGTTCCGGATCTGCGGCAGACGGTGGCGGAGCTGCCGGCGACGCCGAATCGGGACCTCGATCTGCTGCTGGTCATCGACGACTCGCCGGGCATGCTCGAGCGGCAGACCGAGCTCAAAAACGACCTCAGGCTCCTCTTGGATGGGCTGGCGGCGGTGCCAGGCGGGCTCCCGAACCTGCACATCGGCGTCATCAGCACGGACATGGGGACCAAGGCGAGCGGCAGCCCGACGCCGGGGCCGGCGACGGGGCAGATCGGCCAGGGCGGGTGCAGCGGGACGGGCAAGGGAGGCGCGCTGCAGCTGGGCTTCGCGACGGCGGAGGTCACGGGCCCGTTCGTGATCGACGTGGAGGCGGCAGGCGGCGGGCGGACGAAGAACTACACAGGCGATCTGCTCATCACGCTCTCCAAGATGCTCACCCTCGGGTCGGGCGGGTGCGGCTTCGAGCAGCCGCTCGCCGCGATGCGCGCGAGCCTCGATAACCACCCGATGAACACGGGGTTCCTCCGGCCGGAGGCGCTCCTGGGCGTCTTCTTCCTGGCAGATGAAGACGATTGCTCCGCGAAGAGCACGCAGCTCTGGGCACCGGAGAGCCCGCTGCTGGGCCCGCTGCAGTCGTTCCGCTGCACGCAGTTCGGCGTGACGTGCGGAGTGGGTGGCGAGACGCCGGACGCGATGAAGCAGGTGGGCGCCAAGAGCGAGTGCGGGGTGAACGCGAGCTCCCAGATCATCGACGACGTGACCCCGTTCCGGGACTTCCTCGTCGGGCTCAAGGGCGGCGACGCACGGCGCGTCGTGCTGGGCGGGATCCTCGGGCCGGCGGAGCCGCTCGCGGTCGAGCTGCGCCAGCCGCCGGGCGGCGGCGCACAGATCCCGGGCCTGGGGCACGTGTGCACCGACATGATGCCGACCTTGGTGGCGGATCCGGCGCCCCGGATGCGGGACTTCTTGAGCCGGTTCCCGGACCGCGAGCGGTTCGCGTCGATCTGCGGGCCGGATCTGGCGCCGAGCGTCACGCGGATCACGGAGCTACTGCGGCGCGCGATCGGCACGGGCTGCGTCGAAGATCGGCTGGCGGACACGGATCCGAAGACGGCGGGCGTGCAGGCAGACTGCATCGCCCTGGACCTGGCGGGCACGGGGGAGGCGGCCGCGGCGACGCGGATCGAGGCGTGCGCGGACAAGCCGGACGCGCGGCCGTGCTGGCGGCTGGAGGAAGATCTCGCGCGGTGCGCGGCGGCGCCAGCGCCGCACCTGGGGCTGGTCGTCGAGCGGGACGGCGCGGCGGCGCCGGGGACGGTGACGCGCGTGCGGTGCCAGGCGGAGCGCTGAGTCCAACGTCCGCGAGGGGGAGCTGCGTCAGCGCTCGCCAGACGTCCAGCGGACGAGGAGGCTGGCGTCGAAGCCGGGGGCCTGGGTGCCGGAGCCGTGCTCGCGGTAGGACCGATCGAGGAGGTTGTCGGCGCGGGCGGCGAGCTCGAAGTCGCCGAGCGCGAGCACGGCGGCGGCGTGCAGCGTGAAGAAGGCGGGCGTGCCGTCGGGATCGATGCGGGGATCGGTGCGATCGCGCTCGCTCAGGCGGCGCTGCGCGAGCGCGCCGCGGGCGGCGGCGTCGAGCCGCAGGCGAGGGAGCGCGCGCCAGCGGGCCTCGACGCGCCCGCCGGCGGGCGGGATCCGGTCGGCGGGCTCGTCCCCCCCGGCGACGGTGCGCTGGTTGCCGTGCGTCCACGTGGCGCTCGCGAGGAGCTCGACGTCCTCGTGCGGCCGGGCCCGGAGCGCGGCCTCGACGCCGAGGAGGCGCGCCTCGGCGGTGTTCGCGCTGGTCACGATGTCGCGACCGTCGGGCGTGACCTCGCTGGTCGGGACGACCTCGATCCGATCGTCGTTGATCATGCCGAAGCCGAACAGCTCGGCCTCGAGCCGCGGGCCGCGGGTCCGGATCCCGACGTCGACGCCGAGCGAGCGCTCGTCGCCGAGGTCGGCGGCGGGGACCTGGTAGCGGTTGCCGGGACGCGGGCCGAGGCCGGACAGATCCTGGATGTTGGGCGGGCGGAACGCGCGGCCGAGGTTGCTCACGAGGTACACGTCACGGCCCAAGGGGACCTCGGCGCCGAGCTCGCCGGCCCAGCTGAGCGAGTGGATGGTGGCGCCGAGCTCGCGATCGGCCTTGGCGATGTCGATGCGCGCGAAGCCGGCGCGCAGCGCGGCGCGCAGCGCCACGGGCCCGACGCTCCGGCGCGCCTCGCCGAACGCGCCGAGCTGGTGCATGGCGGAGCCGTCCGCGAAGCGGCCGGAGATGGGCATGGTCGCGCCGGTCTCGAGATCGCGGCTCTCGCGCGACGACGCGACGCGATCGAGCCAGTAGTCGGCGCCGAACGTGAGCTCGCCGCCGAGGAGCGGCCCGACGGCGCGCGCGGCGAGGCCGAAGCTGTCGTCGTGGTTGGACTCGAGCGTCTCCTCGGTGCTGCCGGTGTCGCGGATGCGGCGATCGTCCTCGATGCGCTGCCACGCGGCGTGGAGCTGGATGCCCTCGAGCGCGCCGACGGGGCGGCGGATGAGGTGGCGGACGTGGGCGAAGCTGCGCCGGCTGGGCTGGTAGCGGAACACGGCGGCGGCGGGCTCGTCCTGGCCAAAGCCGGCGATCATCTCGTCGGTGCGCGGCAGCGACGGCTGCGTGGCGAGCTGGAGCCACGCGGTGGTGGCGTGGCGGCCGTGCTCGAGGTGGCCGGTCGCGTCGGCGGCGAGCGAGTCGTACGCCGAGGGGGCCTGCACCTCGCCGCCGCCGGCGCGCACGTCGCCGTGGTGCTGCAGCGTGGTGCCGATCGACAGGCCAGAGCCGTGCTTGCCGGCGGCGGCGCTCACGCGGCCGACGAGCGAGCGGTCCGCGGTGGCGGCGGCGGCGACGGCGGTGGCCTGACGCTTCCAGGTGTCGCCCTCGAAGCGGGGCAGCGGCGTCACGACGTTGATGACGCCGCCGGTGGCGTCGGGGCCAAACAGCGCCGAGCCGGGCCCGCGCGTGACCTCGATGCGCGAGATCGCGTACGGATCGACGAGCGAAGTGTACTGGTTCGGGGCGGGCCGGAAGATCGAGTTGTTCACGCGCATGCCGTCGACGACGAGCAGGACGGCGCTGCCGATGAAGCCGCGGATGATGGGCGCGCCCTGGCCGGGGCCGGTGCGCTGGACGGCGAGGCCGGGGACGCCGTCGAGCACGTCGCCGAGCACGGCGGCGCGCGCGTCGCGGGGGACGTGGTGCGTGGTGGTCGCGCGCGTCGTGTGCGCGACGGTGAAGAGGTCGGCATCGGGCCAGCGGGACTGGACCTCGATGACCTCGCCGGTGGAGCTGGCGTCGGAGGGCGGAGTCGCGGGCGGCGCGGGCGGCGCGGGCGGTGCGGGCGGCCCTGCGACGGGCGGTGCGGGCGGGGGCTCCGGCGCGGACGGCGCGGGCTCGGGTTCGGATGGCGCGGGCGGCGCGGGCTCCGGCTCCGGCGTGGACGGCTGTGCAGGCGCAGCGCGTGATAGCGCCAAGACGAGGAGCCCCGTGAGCTGCGGCCTGAGCATCGCAGCGGACGGTACTCGGGTTGGGCGGTACCGGACCACAGGCATTCGCCGGCCGCGGGCGCAAATCGGGCGCGATCGGCGCGATCGGCGCGGCTACTCGAGCCGGCCCATGGCCGAGAGCTTGCCGCGCTCGCGGTACATGCGCTCGACGGTGTCGATCAGGATCGGCATCGTGATCGGCTGCTGCCGGCCAGCGGCGATGAACGCGGCGCGCTCGACGGCGACCTTGATGTAGCCGCCGGACAGCTCGAAGCGCTCGGCGAGCTCGCGGTGGCGGATGCCCTCCGTCGCGGCGCGCGGCGGGAACGCGCGGTGCCACAGACGCTCGCGGATATCGACGGACGGGAACGTGAACTGGACGTCGTAGGCGAACCGCCGCCGGAACGCGAGGTCGATCGACTTCGTGAGGTTCGTCGTCAGGATCGACAGGCCGTTGAAGCGCTCGAGGCGCTGCAGGAGGTAGTTGACCTCGAGGTTCGCGTAGCGATCGTTGGCGGAGCTGGCGTCGGCGGTGCGCTTGCCGAACAGCGAGTCGGCCTCGTTGAAGAGCAGGACGACGTGGCCGGGCTCGGCGGCGTCGAACACCTCGGCGAGGTTCTTCTCGGTCTCGCCGACCCACTTCGACATGACCTGCGACAGATCGATCTCGTAGATGCTGAGCGACAGCGCGTTCGCGATCACGGTCGCGCTCATGGTCTTGCCGACGCCGGGCGAGCCGGAGAACAGGACGGAGATGCCGGCGGCGCCGCGGAAGCCCCACTCCTCGCGCACCCGGCGCCGCTCGCTGATCGCGAGCACGATCTCGCGCAGCGCGGTGAGCGTGTCGTCGTCGGAGATGACGTCGTCGAGCGTGTGCGGCGTGTCGAGCGGCTTGCCGAGGCGCTGCAGGCGCCCGTAGAGCTGCTGGCGGACGGCGAGATCGAGGTCCGCGGTGGCGGGCTCGTCCTGCCCGGTCGTGGCCTGCGCGGCGCGCGCGGCCATCTCGATCACGCCGCCGGTGACGGCGTAGCGCTCGGAGAGCGTCTGCGCGGCCTCGCGCGGCAGCGCGGGCAGGCAGCGCTCCCACAGCGCCACGCGCGCGTCGAGCGCCGGCACGGCGAGCTGGACGTGGACGACGGGCCGCATGCGCAGGGGCGGCATCCGATCGCCGTGGATCGTGACGCCGACGGAGCCGGGCCACATCGAGCACAGCGTGGACACAAAGCCGGGGACCTCGGTCCGCTCGCCGGGCAGATCGTCGAGGTTCGCGATGGCGGGGGTGGCGCCGAGGAGCTTGCACTCGCGCAGCGCGGCGTGCAGCGTCGCGGTCACGGCGGCGCCGCGGCTCGCGAGCGCGGGCGCGTCGAGCACCACGAGCCGCTTGCCGGCGCGCTGGGCGGCGGTGGCGAGCAGCGTGCGCTTGCCGATGCCGCGCTGGCCCTGCACGACGAGGAGGACGGCGTGCCCGCCGAGCGCCGAGGCGGCGATCTCGAGCACCTGCTCGGGGAACAGGCCGGGCTCGGCGAGATCGACGAGCCGCGCGACGCCGTCGAGCTCGGGATCGAGCTCGAGCTCGCCGCCGGTGAGGTACGGCACGAGCCGCGACGCGGGGCGGATGCGGCGGTAGAGGATCGAGTCGTGCCGGGCGGCGGACTCGTCGACCTCGAGCAGGCGGTAGAACACGAGCGGCGAGCGGGGCGACAGATCGCGGGCGAGCCGCGCGCGGGCGCGGACCGAGTCGTAGACGAGCATCGACAGGAGGCGCCCGTCGACGTGGCGCAGGCCGGGATCGTTGGCGAGGTAGCGCAGCGCGACGGGGAGGTTCGTGTCGATCTCGCCGGCGAGCGCGAGCGTGAGCGTGGCGCGCTGGCGCGCGTCGAGGCCGAACGCGCGCACGAGATCGATCAGCGGCAGGCTGGCGCCGCGCACGAGCGTGCGCTCGATGCGCGTCTCGAGCAGCGCGGAGTGGCGCAGGTACGCGTCGAGGATCTCCTTGGAGCCGTGATCGGCGGCGCCGGTCTCCGCGCCGGCGTACTCGGCGTGCGCCTGCTGGAACAGGCCGTTGATCTCGCGCGGCTTCCACATGCCGAGGCCGCCCTCGTGCTGCGCGGGGGGCAATGCCTGCAGCTCCCAGCGGCGGCGGATCTCGTGCTCGATCCGCAGCCAGATCCGCCACAGCTCCTCGCGCAGGTACTCCTCGGGAGTCTCGAAGTGGCGCACGAGCGCGACATCGACCCCGGTGGCGGCGAGGTTGCGGTCCTGGATCGACGAGCGGGTCGGATCGTCGGGGCGGGAGCTCATCGGGGGCTCAGGTGTAGAGGTACGACGGCCCGTCGTGGACATCGACGAACCACTCGTCCCCGAGCCATGGGTAGTCGCGGCTGATCCCGGACGGTCCGGCGGCGCGCGACCGGTACATGGCGGCGGGCGCGGTCAAAAAGTCGCGCGCGGGCGGCAGCGCCATCACGAGCGGCGCGCCGGGCGGCACGTCGTCGGGGCGGCGGATCGGATCGTGGACGGAGAACAGGAGGTGGCCGCCGTCGAGCACGCGCGAGATGCGGAGCACGACGTCGCGCGGCGCCTTGCCCTCCTTCTTCAGGAGATCGCCCTTCACGGCCTCGACGACGCGATCGTCGAGCCCGGCGTCCCACAGCACGATCTTCTCGCGCAGCGCGCGGAAGCCGTAGACGAGGCGGCGCTTGAACGTCTTGCCCAGCTCCTGCGCGATGGGCGGGCCGTGCTCGAAGCAGTCGCGGAACACGGTCTGGTGGCGCGCGATCGCGGCCTGCCAGCTCGCGCTCGCGGCGGTCTCGCACGCGATGTACTCGTGGCGCTCGAAGTCGGTGTAGACGACGGTCGCCTCGAACACGGTGGGCGAATTGCAGCTCGGGCACTCGTAGACCTGGAACCGGCCGGTGAGGAGCTGCTCGCGGATCTGCGGCAGCCGCGTGATGTGGAGGCCGCGCGCGATGTCGACGGTCCACCGGTGCTCGCACGCGGGGCACGTGGCCTCGTACCGGCGGAAGGTGCTCACAGGCTCTTGGCGGACTCGTTCACGAGCTTCGCCCCGGTGGGCGTGGCGGTGATCGTGATCCGCATCGGCGCGTTCATGTTCGGCGGGTAGATGACGAAGCCCTGCAGCTTGATCGATCCGTCGGGCGCCTTCACGAGCGTCGGCGCGGTGACCTTCGGCTGCTGGGGATCGGGGCTCACGAGCGCGCCGGCAGAGAACAGCCACGCGACGCGCTTGAGCGCGCCGGCAGCGTCGAGGCCGGGCGTCGCCAGGAACGCGTGCCAGTGGCCCTGCTCCTGCGGCTGGATCGCGTGGCTCGCCTTGTCGAGGCCGGCGCGGTCGAGCGCCTGCCCGGGGCCGCCGCCGTGATCGAAGAAGCCCCAGTCGCCGATGCGCAGCTCGACGGCCTCGCGGGGGGTGTCCTTCACGGGCTTGCCGCGCTGGGCCATCCAGGCGACGTAGCGCGCGGTGTCCTGAGCGGGGGGAGCCTGGATCGGCGGCGGAGGTGGATTCGACGGCGGGGCAGGATTGGTCACGGGGGGATCCTTGGCGGCGGCGACCGGCGCGGGGGCCGGAGCCGGCACCGGATCGCCCTTCAGCTTATCGCCGGACGCCTCCTTCGTGGGAGCGCCGGCAGACGGATCGCGATCGGCCTGCGCAACTGACGCGGAGCCGGACTTATTGCACCCGCCAGCGGCGCCGATCACGAACGCCGCGGCCGCGAGCACGGCCGCGAGCGTTCCAGCGTCAGGGAGTGTTGCCCTTGTTGGCTGTCTTCTTCTTTTGGAACTGGTCATACGGGTGCCGCCCGACGATACAGGTATCGAAGAAGCTTTTCACGCTGGCCGGCAGCGTCCCGCCCCACTTGCTGTGATCCGTGACGCCCTCGGGGTTCTCGAAGTACTCCGCGTAGCAGTTCGCGAAGAACTCCTTCTCCGACATGGCCGTGTAGTCGTCGTTCGTCGACGGGATCGTCGCGAACGCGGTCGCCCCGATCGTGAACGGCCGGTGGTACCAGTGGTTGAGGAAGTACCGCTTGTCCCCGACCTTCTGGAAGTTCGAGTAGTTCGAGTACCAGTAGGACTTCGACTGCGCGCACGCGTTCTTGATGGCAGCGGGCATCGCGGCCCACGCGAGCTGGCCGTCGACGGGCGCGCCGGCGTCGGGAGTCACCCGCGCCGGGTCCCAGCTGGAGCTGCCGGTGAAGCCCTCGACGAGGGCGCGGAGGTAGCCCTTCCACGCATCGTCGATGGTGACGGTGGTGCCGGCCGAGTTCACGAACGAGGCGGGGTAGCCGCCGAGATCGTTGATCCACGTGTCGAAGTCGGTGAACCAGAACTGCATGTCGTTCTGGAGCCACGCGTTGACGGGGCCGGGGATCTCGGTGTGGACGCCGTGGCCGATCTCGTGGCGGACGGTGTGCTCGAGGCGCTCGTGATCGCCGCCGATGTCCTGGCCGATCTGGACGGTGTTGATGACGGAGGGCGCCTCCCAGCTCGGGCCGAACGCGCCGCCGCCGGCGATCGCGTCGAACGTCGTGATCGCGGTGCTCTTGGTCACGTCCGAGGCCGGCAGCACGGCGAGCTGGCGCCACATCGTCCGCATGACGTCCTGCGTCCACCTGCTGCCGACGTCCTGCGCGACGTGGCCGAAGCGGGGGTGGAACAGCTTCTTGGCGTCCTCGATGGCGAACACGTTGTCCGCGATCATTTGATCGAGCGCGGTGCACGAAGCGGCGCCCATGCCGCCGATCGGCAGCGCGGTGACCAGCGGATCCCACTGGTTCGCCGTCTTCAGCGTCTCGACGCCCTGCTTGGTCTTGCGATCGTTGAGCGCGACCAGCACGCCCTGCGCACCATCCTTCTTGAGGACGTCCGCGAGCTCCTCGGCGGTCCAGTCCTTGCCGCCGGCGCGCGCTTTGTCGCGCGCGGCGGTCGCGGTGGCGCGCGCCTTCTCGCGGTCGGTGAACTCCTTGTGGTTCCGCGCGTCCCGCGTGGCGTCGAGCCCCGGCGCCGCGACGGTCCCTGGGCCCATCGCCTGCTCGGAGGCGGTGGCCTGGGCGCCAGCGGCACCGTCGGCCTCGGTCGCCTGTGACATGGCTGCGTGGTTGACGCCGGGCACATCACCGGCAGCGACGGTGGTCTCGTGCTGGGCGGCATGTGCCTCGAGACCCGCAGCGACCTGGCTGGCCTGCTCTTCTTGAGCGGCGTCCAGGCCAACTCCGGCTTCGAGATCGGCGTCGAGATTGGATGGTGCGGTTTCCTTGCCCACGGTACCTCTTTACGGGTGGGTTCCTCAGAAGCTTCCTCGGCGAAGGTACCATCATCCCTGCGGAATCGTCAGAGACTTCGCCAGCCTGGCCGCCGGGGTCGCGCTGCTGGCGGGCCTGGCCCCGGGAGTGGTATCGGGCGGTCATGACCGCGCACGTCGCGACCCTCCTGGTCGCCTGTCCGGACCGCAAGGGGATCGTCGCCTCGCTCGCGCAGCTCCTCTACGGGCACGGCGCGAACATCCTCGACAGCGATCAGCACAGCGATCCGGTCGAGGGGCAGTTCTTCCAGCGGATCCGGTTCGACCTGTCGTCGCTCCTCACGGATCGGCACACGCTCGAGGCGGGGATCCGCGAGGTCGCGCAGCGGTTCTCGATGGACTGGCGGCTCGAGTACGGAAACCGGACGAAGCGCGTGGCGGTGCTCGTGTCCAAGCAGGAGCACTGCCTGTACGACCTCCTGGTCCGCTACCGCGCCCAGGAGCTCCCGTGCGAGATCGCGATGGTGGTGTCGAACCACCAGGGCGCCGAGCCGATCGCGCAGCACTTCGGCGTCGCGTTCCACCACCTGCCGGTGACGCCGGAGACGAAGGCCGCGCAGGAGGCAGCCGTGATCGAGCTGTGCGAGCGCGAGCGCATCGATCTGATCGTGCTCGCGCGCTACATGCAGATCCTGTCGCCGGAGCTGGTGGCGCGGTTCCCGTCGCGCATCATCAACATCCACCACTCGTTCCTGCCGGCGTTCATCGGCGCGAACCCGTACCGCCAGGCGTTCACGCGCGGCGTGAAGCTGATCGGCGCCACGAGCCACTACGTCACCGCGGAGCTCGATCAGGGGCCGATCATCGAGCAGGGCGTCATCGGCTGCTCGCACCGCGACACGGTCGAGGATCTCGTGCGCAAGGGCCGCGACGTCGAGAAGCGCGTGCTCGCGGCGGCGGTGCGCTGGCACCTCGAGGACCGGATCCTCGTCTACGCGGGCAAGACGGTCGTGTTCGACTAGCGGGCCCGAAAACGACGACGGGCCCGAGGGGAGCGCCCTCGGGCCTTTGAGTTGCTCGCTCGCTACAGCGCGGCGCCTAGCCCTGCGCGCCGACGATCTTGACGCCGGTCAGCTCGAGGTTCGTCGGCTGCTCGGCCGACACCTGCAGCCGCTCGAGCTTGCCTTCGATGGTCACCTCGCACACGTCCTTGCCAGCGCAGCGCGACTCGAGGGCCGCGAACTGCCCCGGCGCGAACCGGAGCGTCGGGAGCCACCCGACGGGCGCGGGCCGCTGGACCGGGAAGGCGGACACGTTGCACGCCTCGGCGGTCTGGCACAGCACGCGCTGCCGCGTCACCGTCCACCGCAGCGTCTGGCCTTGCCAGCGGCGCTTCACCTCGGCCCAGGTGCCGCGCTCCTCGGCCTGGTCGAGCTCGTGCGCCAGGTCGGCCTGCGTCGCGCTGGCGAGCTTGGGGAGCGGCTCGACCTTGGGGGGCGCGGCGCGCTGCTCCTCGGAGCGACAGGCGGTGGCGGCGGTGGCGAGGACGAGCAGGAGCAGCGTGCTGCGGCGGAGGCTCACGGGGTTCTCCTATGGCTCAGGGTGCGGTGCGAACGCGGCCGGCGGTGCGTAGCTTACGGGTTACCCGACGCCGGGCTCGCGAGGTACGGGAACGTGGCCGTGAATGCCTTGTCGTTCTGGTTGACGTTGTCACGGATGGCCGCGCCGTTGTTGCAGGCGACGGTGAGCAGCGTGTCGGTCACGTCGTCGGCGAGCGCGCGGCCGTTCGGGAACTTCGACTGCGCGTTGGTCTGGTTGGCCGTGATGTTGATGCGGAGCAGGTCAGCGGCCGCGGTGCCGTTTGGCGAGAGCAGGCCGACGATGTCGACGCGACCACCCGCGGGCGTCGGCGCGCAGCCGGCGCCGAGCACGCCGTTCAGGAGCTTCGGCACCTCGGGGTCGAGGATGTACGCGCCGAAGTTCTTGACGTCGTCGGCGGGCGCGCTGCGGTTGAACTTGTCCTTGTCGCGCAGCGGGACGATGACCTCGTTGATGAGCGGCCACGCGAGGCGCGAGACCTGGATCATGTTGCCGTAGTCGTCCGAGGCGCGGTTGCGGCGCAGGACGCGGACCTGCGGGCGCGAGGCCGACGCGTAGACGCCGACGACCGAGCTCGGGCTGGTGTCACCGGCGGCCGGGCGGTTGCCGTCCTTGGCGATCTCGGTGATGGGCACCTCGAGGACGAGCGACATCACGTTGACGCCGTCGGTGGTCGGCACGCCGCCGACGCCGAGCAGGTCGAACACGTGCAGGTCGACGAAGAACGGCTCATCGCGCGGGCCGGCGAACGAGCTGATGCCGCTCTTGGTGGTCACGGCCTGGAGCGCGATCTGCTCGTAGCCGCTCGGGAACGAGCGCTTGCCGACGTTCCACGGCGCGACCGGCGCGTCGTCCATGATGCGGGTCTTCGCGCCCGTCTTGTGGTTGATGCGGTAGAGGTCGTAGGTCTGCGTGACGTTCAGGTCGGGGTCGTTCAGGAGCTCGATCGTGCCGGTGTTGTAGAGGAACGTGTTGCCGTTCTTGAGCGAGTTCTTGAACTCCCAGCGGTACGTGATGTCTTCCTTCGCGTCGCCGGTGTTGTCGATGTGGATCTCGTAGTGCGCGTCCTCCGAGAACCGGTAGTAGTTCGGGCCCGAGGCGGGGAGCAGGAGCGGGACGTAGTTCGCGACGAACACCATCCGGTCGGAGCTCGCCGGGCTGATGAACGCGTAGACGTCGGTGTTGTCGACGTACTGGTCCTCGGCGATGGCGGGCGCCTCGCGGTGGCTGGAGGCGGTGACGGTGTCGCCACCACCGGCGACGAGGGCGGCGCCGACAGAGAGGGCACCAAGGGCGGGGTAGAGCTTGTTCATGGTGACTGGGTGTCCTTTCTGCATTACTCGGCGCGGTAGATCGCGCCGCCTTCGGAGTCGACGACTGCAAACACGCCGGCCTTGCGCGCGGTGCGCAGGCCCGCTGGATCCATCATGTCGGGGGCGGGGAGCTGGGTCATCTCGCCGGTGGCGATGTTGACGGAGGTGAGCTGGCCGGCGCCGTTCTCGTCGCGCGTGGGCATGACGGCCGTGCCGCCGCCCGCGGTGAGCGAGACGCCGCCGGGCGTGCCCATGCGGAGGTTGCTGGCGACCGGGTTCGCGGCGCTGCCGTCGCTCGGGATCGCGAACAGCACGCCCTGGCCGGCGTCGCCGTGCGCGCGGTTGTCCATCACCCACGAGACGTTCTGGTCGTCGATGTGGAGGCCGGACGGCGCGACGAGCGGCTCGCCCTTGTAGACGACGTTCGCGGCGCCGCCGTCGATGGACATCGAGAACAGCGCGGGCTCGCCGACGTCGGTGCGGCCGGTCGCGTACAGCGTCTTGCAGTCCTTCGCCATCGCGAGGCCGCCCGGGCGATCGATGCCGGTCGCGCCGAGATCCGAGACGGCGCTGCCGAGCGTCGTCGGCAGGCTGAGCACAGAGCCGAGCTCGCTGCCGAGGTCGGCGATGTACAGGGTCTTGCCGTCGCACGCCATGACGAGGTTGATCGGCATGTCGAGCGGCGCGCCGACGGCGATCACCTCGGGGACGCTGCCGGGCTCCGACGAGACCTGGAAGATCGCAGGCTCGTTCTGCTCGTCATGCGCGGCGAAGTAGAACGTCTTGCCGTCGGGGCTGGCGACCGCGTCGGTGGGCGATGTGAAGCCGCCGGTCGCGATCTTGGTGATGGTGGTGGGTGGAGAAGTCGGTAGGTCATCGGACGAGTCGCAGCCGAACAGCGCGAGCGGTGCCGCTGTCAGTGCGACGAGGACGGTCTTGGCCATCGTTGGCCCTCCCTCGTTGTGTATCGAGGTACGGATCGCTGCCGAGAACGGATCACCTCGCCCGCGGTTTATTTCGCGGCACCTACCTGCGCGCGCCAAGCGCTGATGCGCGCAGGGGATCGCGCCGACGAAGAGTTGCCGGCGCGCGCGCGTATCCTCGCTGGTGGTGAGACGTCGGCGTCGTCAGCGTCGTACCATCGCTCCCGCCGATGGCGAATCGAGTCGAGTCCGACGTTTCCGTGCAGCGGTTCGGGTACACGGGCGATGAGACCGGGCGGCGGTTGCAGTTCCCGCGCGCCGAGGCGCACCTCCTCGAGGGGCGCTCCGGCTCGGTCGCGTACGGCGGGCGCGACGCGCTGTTCGACGCGCTCGAGGGCCGGCTCGACACGCTGCGCTGGACGGCGGAGGCGGTCTCGATCGGCCACGCGTGGCTGCGCGACGACGCGGGCCGCTTCGACATCGCCGTCGATCGGATCGAGATGTCGCGCGGGATCATGCTGACGCGCGGCGAGCACGGCGTGGAGATCGTCGCGCCGCACACGACGCTGTCGGAGATGAAGCTGACGGTGAAGGGGCCGTTCGGCCGCGGCGGCGGCGGCGGCGGCGGCGACAAGCCTGTGGCCAAGCCGACCGAAGCGCGCGGCCTGCGCCAGGACAAGCTGCGGTTCCTCGACAGCCTGTCGGGCCGGATCAACCTGACGATCAAGGTCGTCCTCGATCTCCCGGTGCTCGGCGTGCGCACGCTCGATCAGCAGCTCCGCGTGCCGATCCACGAGGGCAGCCTCGACTTCCGCAAGCTCGAGGACAGCCTCGACTGGCTCGAGGGCGCGTTCCTCGACATCCGGCACGACGACCGCAAGCTGGCGGTGGCGTGGAAGGTGCCGATCTTCGGTTCGGGGCGCGACCTCATCTGGTGGGAGCTCGACGACGAGGCCTCGGCGAGCGCGACGTTCGGGCGGGTGCCGGTGCGCTCGCTCGCCGACTTCCGCTTCGCGGGCGGGCGTGGCGGGGAGCGGGAGAGCCAGAGCGATCGCCGGCGCAAGACGCTGCAGGCGCTGGCGTTCGACGGGATCGACATCGCGCTGTCGCTGATGGCGCCGCGCTCGTTCGAGGCGGGCGGCGGCGTCATCATGTTCGGCGGCGACGATCACCCGGGCATGGTCGACATGCGCGTCACGGGATCGATCCGCGATCGCGGGCCGGGCGCGCTCCGCGGCACGATCGGCAGCGTGGACACGACGTTCAAGGACGTGCGGCTCGGCGCGGCGCAGATCACCGCCGACCGGCTGCACTTCGACGGGCTCGAGGAGCTCGAGGTGACGTTCGACGGCTTCTCGCCGACGAGCGTCACGGTCGTCATCCACCGCGTGACGGCGACGAACCTGTCGCTGCAGCTGGGCCGCCGCGGCGACGAATAGCGCCCCCGGGCGCCATCTATCCTGGCGCCCCCGGGCGCACCATGTCCTCGGGCCGCACCCAGCGATCGAACTCCTCGCCGGTCACAAAGCCCAGCTCGATCGCCGCCTCGCGCAGCGACGCGCCGGTGGCGTGCGCGCGCTTGGCGACGGCGGCCGCCCGGTCGTAGCCGATGTGCGGCGCGAGCGCGGTCACGAGCATGAGGCTCTGGTGCAGCTTGCGCTCGATCTCGGCGCGGTTCGGCTCGATGCCGCGCGCGAGGTGCTCCTCGAACGAGCGGCACGCGTCGCCGATCAGCCGGATCGACTGCAGCGCCGCGTTCGCGATCAGCGGCTTGAAGACGTTGAGCTCGAAGTTGCCGCTCGCGCCGCCGATCGAGATCGCGACGTCGTTGCCCAGGACCTGGGCGCACACCATCGTCAGCGCCTCGCACTGCGTCGGGTTGACCTTGCCGGGCATGATCGAGCTGCCGGGCTCGTTCTCGGGGATCGAGAGCTCGCCGATCCCCGAGCGCGGGCCGCTCGCGAGCCAGCGCACGTCGTTGGCGATCTTGTTGAGCGCGGTCGCCAGCGTCTTGAGCGCGCCGTGCGCCGCGACGATCGCGTCGTGGCCGGCGAGCGCGGCGAACTTGTTCGGCGCGGTGACGAACGGCCGGCCGGTGAGCTCGGCGAGCACGCCCGCGACGCGGACGGCGTACTCGGGGTGCGTGTTGAGGCCGGTGCCGACGGCGGTGCCGCCGAGCGCGAGCTCGTGGAGCGGGCCGAGCGTGGCGCGGATCGCCGCGGTGCCCGCGTCGAGCTGCGCGACCCAGCCGCTGATCTCCTGGCCGAGCGTGAGCGGCGTCGCGTCCTGCAGGTGCGTGCGGCCGATCTTGACGATGTCGGCGAACGCCTCGGCCTTCGCGGCGAGCGTCGCGCGCAGCTCGGCGACGGCGGGCAGGAGCAGCTCGTCGATGCCGGCCGCCACCGCGACGTGCATCGCGGCGGGGAAGACGTCGTTCGAGCTCTGCGACAGGTTGACGTGGTCGTTCGGGTGCACCGGCGCCTTGCCGCCGCGCGGCCGCCCGGCGAGCTCGTTCGCGCGCCCGGCGATCACCTCGTTGACGTTCATGTTCGTCTGCGTGCCGCTGCCGGTCTGCCACACGACGAGCGGGAACTCGCCGTCGTGCTCGCCGCGGAGGATCTCGTCGGCGGCCTGCACGACGAGCCGCGCCGTGTCCGCGGGGAGGAGCCCCAGGTCGGCGTTGACGAGCGCGGACGCCTTCTTGATGATGGCGAGCGCGTAGATCAGCTCGTCCGGCATGCGATCGCCGCCGATCCGGAAGTTCAGCAGCGAGCGCTGCGTCTGCGCGCCCCAGTAGCGCGCGTCGTCGACCTCGATCGGTCCCATGCTGTCCTGCTCGGTGCGCGTGCCCATCTCCGTCTAGTTACCCCGGGCGGCGCAAGAGGACGAGGGGGACGGCGTCGGGGAACGCGATCTCCGGATCGGGCGGGCCATCCTCGGTGATGGCGTACAGCTCCTCGACGAACGCGCGCGGGATCGCGCCGTCCATCGCCGCGGGCAGCGGCGCTGGGCCCGGGAGCGCGATCAGGACGAGGCCGCGATCACGGGCGAGGCCCGGGCCGAGCACGGGCTGGACGTAGCGCGCCGCGAGCACGCGCGCGCCCCAGCGCTGGTTGCGCTCGAGGCGCGCCCACGAGACGTCGGCCGGCTCGGCGTGCGGATCGCCCGGCCCGGCCGCGCCGCCCGGCCCGCGCGGATCGACGACCTCGCCGAATACGGCCCGGGCGCCCGCGGCGAAGAGCTCGGCCGTGGCGCCCTCGAGCAGCTGCCGGCCGAGGCCGGTGCGGCGCGCGCCGGGCGCGACCACGTTGTACGTGACGAGGCCGCAGCGGCTCGCGGGGTACAGCTCGTAGCTGATGCCGCCGACGATCTGCTCGCCGGCGAGCGCGAGGCGGATCGTCTGCCGGTACGGCAGCTCGCCGGCGAGCGCGCGCGTCCACACGTCGAGCGGCTCGCGCTGCGCCGCGAACGCGTCCAGGTAGATGCCGGCGTAGAACGCGGCCATGAGCCGCTCGTGCGCGGGCGCGGGCGTCAGGGTCACGAGCTCGAGCGCCGGCGCGTCGGGGCTCAAAGATCGTCGTCGCTGGAGCGCGTGCCGCGGTTGCGCAGCGCGCTCGCGCGCGCGCCCGCGTCGGCGAAGTTGGGGTCGCGCTTCGTCACCATCTCGAAGTAGTACAGCGCCTCGTTGAAGTCGCCGATCGCCTCGTAGGTGATGCCGATCTCGTAGTACAGGCTCTGGCGCTCGCGCTCGCTCGCCCCGGCGTGCAGGCCCTGCTTGAACTGCTGGATCGCCTCGGTCGGGTTGTTCATGTCGCGCTGGCACATGCCGATCATGAGGCGGCACTGCACCTCGCGCTGCGGGCTGCGCAGCACCTTCTCGAACGCCTTGATGGCCTCGTCGTGCAGGCCCATCTCCTTGTACGCGAGGCCGAGGTCGTAGTGCGTGTCGGCGTCGCTCTCGTCGACGGGCTTCTGGAGCATCACCGTCGGGCGGCGCTTCTTCGGCGCGCCGGCACCGTCGGCCTCCTCCTCGAGATCATCGGAGTTGAACTCCTCGATCTCGTCGAGATCGAGCGCGTCGGTGCCGGTGGACTCGGCCGCGGCATCGGCGTCGATCGAGTCGGCGCCCTCGTCGAGCGGCGACTCGCCGGCGGCGAGCGACTCGAGATCGCGGATCTTCGTCTGGATCAGCCGGTGCTGCGGGTAGCGCTGGAGCAGGCCGCGCAGGATGTCCATCGCCTCGCTGTACATGCCCTGGCCGGCGTAGAAGTCCGCCTCGTCGAGCTCGTCCTCGACGAGGCTCTCGGCGCGCGGCGGCGGCGCGCTGGCGAGATCCACGGCGCCGATGCTGGTGTCGACGCTGTGCACGGACGGATCGTACGCCGACGGCTGCACGGCCTCGGTGCCGAACGGGTCGTAGCTGCCCGCCACGGGGAGCGCGTCGTCGTAGGCGGCCTGCGAGGTGGCGCTCCCGGCCGTGCGCGTGTCCTCGAAGCCGGTGACGTTGGTGACGAACGTCGGCTCCATCCCGGGCTGCGGCGTCCGCGACGCGACCGCGCGGTCGAACGAGCGCGCGTCGTCGGGATCGAACGGGAGGTCCTCGTCGGCCGGCTGCGCGAGCTCGTCCGCGAGATCGCCGTCGAGCTCGTCGTCGTCGTCGAGCTGCTGATCGACCGCGTCGCCGAGCGCGCGGTCGGCGTGCGCGTTGCGCGTGCCGGGCCGGCCGCTCCAGTGCGCCGGGGCCTCGGTGATCTGATCGATCGAGTCCTCGAGATCGGGGATCTGGTTCAGCGCGTCGACCTGCTCGGGCGACATCTGCCCCGTCGACGGCCCGAAGTCGAGATCGAAGCTGTCGCTGGGCTGCTCGTACGGCGGCGGCTGCGGCAGGCGCGCCGCGGGGCTGCCGGCCGCGACGCGGCTCGGGCCGATCAGCTCGTCGGGATCGAAGTCGTCGATCGAGTCGCGCTTGCGCGTCCGGCCCACCGCGCGCGGCTGCGGCACGAGGTCGAGATCGTCGATGTCGACGTCGACGCCCGTGGTCGGCGAGCTCGAGATCTGGAACTCGACGTCGGACGCTGACGACATCCGCGCCACGCGCAGCCGGAACCGCCGCGCGAGATCGAACGCGCCGGTGTGCGAGCTGTTCATCGCGAGCAGATCCCGGAGGTACTTCTCGGCGCGATCCGGATCGCTCGACGCGACCAGCTCGGCGAGCTTGAGCAGCTCGACCTCGGCGTCCTGCTCGCGGCCCTGCGAGACGAAGATGTCCTTGATCCGCTCGTGCGCCTCGACGTTCTCCGGATCGAGCGCGAACACGCGCTGGAGGTGATCGATCGCCTTCTGGTGCAGACCGTACTTCACGTACACGTCGGTCTCGGCGAGGATCTTCGCGATCTCGTCGGCGTGGCGCTCGCCCGCCGCCGACATCTGCCGCGGATCGGGCGCCGGCTCCATGTCGGCGGAGAAGTCGCCGTCGTCGTCGACGTAATCGGGCAGCGCGAAGTCGACGCCCGACAGGCTCTGATCATCGAGCAGCGGCATCGCGCCGGTCATCGACGGGCCCGACGGCTTGAACGACGGCAGATCGCCAGTGATGCCGAACTTCGCGTCGGCGCTCGACGCGCGCACCTGCGCCGGCATCTGCGCCGACGGGTGCGGGATCTGCGTCGACGAGCGCGAGGCGGGCGGCCCGCTCGGCGCGCTCGGCGGGGCAGGCCGCTGCGCGGCGGCCGCCGCGGCCGCCGCGGGCCCGAGGAACTGCAGCGCGTCGTTGTCGCTGGGGACGAACTCGAGGATCTTGCGGTAGACCTCCGAGGCCCGATCGCGCTGCTTGTTCTCGATGTGGACGCGCGCGAGCTCCTTGAGCACCGAGACCGTCTTGGCCTTCTGATCGAGCGCCTGGAACGCCTGCGCGAGCAGGCCGAGCGTCTCGACGTCGCGCGGATCGGCCTTGAAGCACGCCTGCAGCTTCTGCAGCGCCCGCCGCGGATCGTTGCGGCGCAGGTAGAGCCCCGCGAGCTCGCGGTTCAGCGCGTGGTTGTCCGGCTTGTGCCAGAGGAGCCGCTCGGCGACCTTGATGAAGTCGTCCTGGCGGCCCTGGCGGCGCAGCTGCTCGCACGCGACGGAGAACTCGGTCGCGGCCTCCGCGACGAGGCCCTCCTTCGAGTACAGCTCCGCGAGCTTGATGCGCGTGGCGATGTTCTCGGGGTCCAGATCGACGAGCTTCTGGACGGTGGCGAGCGCTTCCTTGGTGTTGCCCTCGCGGTGGAAGTGCGCCGCGACCGACTCGAAGTGCTGCATCGCATCGGACATGAGCCCGAGCTGGCGGTAGAGCTCCGCGAGCTTGAGGATCACGTCGACGAGGCGCGGATCGAGCTTGAGGATTTGCTTGTAGACGGCGACGGCTTTGAGGAAGAAGCCCTGCTCGTGATAGAAGCGCGCGACCTTGCCGTACGTCTCGATCGCGTCCTGCTTGGAGCCCTTCTTGGCGTAGAGATCGCCGATCTTCAGCCAGACGCGGACGTCCTTCGGATCCTCGTGGACGATCCGTAGGTACTCCTTGACCGCTTTGTCGATCTGTCCCTTATCGACAAACTTACGGGCCGCATCCATGACCTTTTCTTTGTTGAAGGCCACGAGTGTTTTACTGCCTCCGGGTGCGAGACATCACATCTCGCGGGAAGCGGCAGTATGCCCCGCACATCATGAAAAGGGTACGTTTTTGCCCCTCGGAGGGTCAAGGAAAACAACGAAGGAATCCCGAGCGTTAACGCCAGCCCCGGGGTTCCCTCAGCTCACATCAGATCACCCTTCTGGGCGAGGATGATCCGCGCCGTCTCGCTCCGAACGGAGAGTGTCAGGCGGCTGACGCTTGCTCTGCGAGGAGCCTCGCGACGAAGCCGGTATCGAAGTCGCCCGCGACGAACGCATGGTGGCTGATGATCCGGCGCAAGAACGGGATGTTGGTGCGGATACCCTCGATGACCATCTCGTCGAGCGCGCGGCGTGCGCGCCGGAGCGCGGCGGGGCGATCGACGTCGTGGACGATCACTTTGGCGAGCAGCGAGTCGTAGTTAGGGGGGACCACGTAGCCCGCGTACACGTGCGTATCTACGCGCACCCCGAGGCCGCCGGGCATGTGCAGCGCGGTGATCTTGCCGGGCCACGGCGCGAAGGTGGTCGGATCTTCGGCGTTCACGCGCAGCTCGATCGCGTGCCCGCGGTGCTTGCGCTCGTATCCTCCAGCGGGATCCCCGAACGACAGCGGCTCGCCCGCGGCGATGCGGATCTGCTCGCGCACGAGATCGATCCCGGTGACGAGCTCGGTCACGGGGTGCTCGACCTGCAGGCGCGTGTTCATCTCCATGAAGTAGAAGCGGCCCTCGGAGTCGAGCAGGAACTCGAGGGTGCCGACGTTCGTGTAGCCGATCGCCTCGATGGCGCGCACGGCCGCGGCGGTGAGCTGCTGGCGCGTGGCCTCGGGGAGCGCCGCCGACGGGGCCTCCTCGACGACCTTCTGGTGGCGGCGCTGGATCGAGCACTCGCGCTCGCCGAGGTGCGCGTAGTGGCCGTGCTTGTCGGCGACGACCTGGATCTCGATGTGGCGCGGCCGCTGGCAGTACCGCTCCATGTACATCTCGGGGTTGCCGAACGCGGCCTGCGCCTCGGTGCGCCCCATCGCCCACGCCTCGATCAGCTTCTCCTTGTCCCAGACGATCTTCATGCCGCGCCCGCCGCCGCCGGCGGACGCCTTGAGGATCACGGGGAGCCCGATGCGCTCGGCGGCCTCGAACACGTCCGACTCGGTGCCGAGCCCCGTCGAGCCGGGCAGCGTCGGCACGCCGGCCTCCTCCATCGCGCGGCGCGCGCGGATCTTGTCGCCCATGAGCCGCATGGCGTCGGGCGGCGGGCCGATCCAGGTCAGCTTGCACTTGCGGCACACCTCGGCGAACTCGGCGTTCTCGGACAGAAAGCCGTAGCCGGGGTGGATCGCGTCGGCGCCGGTGACCTCGGCGGCCGAGATGATCATCGGGACGTTCAGGTAGCTCTGGCGCGACGGCGGCGGCCCGATGCACACGGCCTGGTCGGCGAACTTCACGTGGAGCGAGTCCGCGTCGGCGGTCGAGTACACCGCGACGGAGGACAGGCCGATCTCGCGGCAGGCGCGGATCACGCGGAGCGCGATCTCGCCCCGGTTGGCGATCAGGACCTTCTTGAACATCAGGGCGCGATCTTGAAGAGTTGCTGCCCGTACTCGACGGGCTGGTTGTCCTCGACGAGGATCGCGACGATCGTCCCGGCCGCGTCGGCCTCGATCTCGTTCATCAGCTTCATCGCCTCGACGATGCAGAGCACCTGGCCCTTCTGGACGCGATCGTTCAGCGAGACGTAGGGCGGCGAGTCGGGGTTGGGCTTTCGGTAGAACGTGCCGACGAACGGCGAGGTCACGACGTGCACGCGCTCGTCGACGCGCGCCGCGGGCGCAGCCGCCGCCGCGGGCGCAGCCGTCGCGGGCGCGGGCGGCAGCGCGGCCGGCACGTGCACCACGGGCGCCGCCACGGGCAGCGGGGCGGCGGCGACGGCGATGGGGGTGCCGCCGCGGCGCACGGTGAGCGTGACCTCCTTCGTGTCGAGGATCAGCTCGGACAGCCCGTGCTCGGCGACGATCTCGGCGAGGCCGCGCGCCATCGCGACGAGCCGGCCGCCCTCCGGCGCGCCGGCCGACTCGGATCTCGCGGATCTATCGTTCTTTCCGGGCTTTTCGCGGGGTGGCATCGCGGGAGGAAGCATCCACATGCGCGAGCGCCGCGTCCAGTCCCAGATAATAGCTTTGTGCGCCGAAGCCGCAGATCTGGCCGATGCATACGGCGGCGGTGATCGACGCCTGGCGGAACGACTCGCGCGCGTGGAGGTTCGACAAGTGGACCTCGACGGTGGGCAGCGAGACGGCGTCGATCGCGTCGCGGATCGCGACGGACGTGTGCGTGTAGCCGCCGGGGTTGATCACGAGCGCGTGCGCCCAGCTCTTGGCCTGCTGGATCCGATCGACGAGCTCGCCCTCGAGGTTGGACTGCGCGCAGCGCACGAGGGCGCCGCGCGCGCCGCCGCGGCGGACGAGCTCGGCGTCGATCTCGGCGAGCGTGGTGCGGCCGTAGATCGCCGGATCGCGCGTGCCGAGCAGGTTGAGGTTCGGCCCGTGCAGGACGCAGATGTGGATGGCCGCTCGTCCTCGCTTCGCTGCGGGCGAGCGAGATCGATCGCCCTCGGTCACCGCTGGGTCACAGCTGGGCGACGAGCGCCGGGGTCGCGAGCCGCACGAGGTAGCGGGCCTTGCCGAAGTTGCCATCGGGGGCCATCGCGATCGCGACGAAGTACTGCGGCGACAGCATCCGGCACACGAGCATCAGCCGCTGCGCCTTGACCGACAGCTCCTCGAGACTGCCGACCTGCAGGCTGTCGCCGGCCTTGCGGACCTGGCTCAGGATGAAGCTGAACTCCATCGCGACCGTGTTGACGTCGACTCGATCGTTGAGCCTGACGTAGGTCTCGACGGGGATGCCGTCGAGCCCCATGATCACGGCGGCGATGCCGCCGTCGACGTTGTCGACGACTTTCTTGAGCGTGTCAGCGAACAAGGGCCACCTTGCGAAGACGTTACTAAGGGCGGCCGGGCGGTGCCAGTTCTGAGCCGGATATTCTCGCCCGCTCTCGCCAGTCTTCGCCCGCGCTCGCCTGCACTCGCTCGGGATGGGAGCGGCGCGGCGACTACTTCTGGCCCACGGCGGGACAGACGAGCCCGGTCGGACCCGTGCAGCAGTCGAGGGTACCGTCCTGGTACGGGTTGCACGGGTTACCCGGCCGGGGGTCGAAGCTCTGCGGCGTGTCGGCGCACGTGCCGACGACGTTCACGACACAGTCGCTACACACCGCCACCGGGTAGACGAACGGCAGGCCGGAGACCTCGCTGTTGCCGAGCTGGCCGTAGAGGGTCGCGGTCGCCACGACCTGGGCGTGCAGGCGCGCGCCGTCCGGGATCGTCCCGAGCCCGGTCTTGCGCTCGATCTCGCGGATCGCCGCCGTCGGGACCAGGTCGAACGCCGCGGTCGTGAGCCCGCCGTTCGGTGCGAGCGGGGCCGAGAACAGCGAGCGGAACTTCGTGGTGCCGGCCGCGGCGAGCTCGGCGAGCTCGGACTCGCCGAAGCAGGCGTTCGCGCCCTCGGCGGCGCACGAGAACTTGAGGGCGCCCTGCGCGTCCTCGACGGTGATCGGGCCGATCGCGAGGTCGATCTTGGCGCCCTGCAGCGCCACGGTGCGCACGCTCTCCTGCCCCATCGCCGCGGTGATCCGGCTCTCGATCAGCGGCGCCAGGAGGTACGGCGAGGACGCGCGCGTGTGGATCGTGCCGCGCGCGAGGAACGGCGCGTTGGCGCTCGGCATGAACGTGCAGGCGTCTTCATCCGGCGCGAGGTTGTTGCGGATGAGGAACCCGGCGTCGCTGCCGTCCGCGACACACCCGGCGAGCGCGAGGGCCACGGCGAAGGCGAGGCGGCCGGATGGGCCGAGGCGGATCGAGCAGAGGCGAGGCATCGGCGCTCCGGGCAAAAGCCTATCAAGCGCCCAGATCGGGGCGCAAAATTCTTCGGAGCTCGGTGACGGCGATCTCGACGGGCTCACACGAGCCCACCTCGCGCACGGCGACGAAGCGCAGGTTCGCGCCGAGCCGCTTCTTGTCGACGCGCACGCGCGCGAGGACGTCCTCGCCGAGCCAGCGATCGAGATCGGTGGACAGCCCCGAGGCGGCGAGCGCCGCAGCGAGCTCGCGCTCGAGCTCCCGCGGCGTGCCGAGGACGGCGGCGGAGACGCGGCACGCGGCGAGGAGGCCGAGCGCCACGGCCTCGCCGTGCAGCATCCCCGACGCGGTCTCGATCGCGTGGCCGACGGTGTGACCGAGGTTGAGCAGGAGGCGCGAGCCGGTCAGCTCGCGCTCGTCGCGGCCGACGATCTCGGCCTTGTAGGCGATCGATCGATCGATCACCGGCCGGAGCTCCGGCGGCGGCGGGAGCTCGCCGGGCGCGGCGGCCCAGGGCGCGCACGCGGCGACGGCCCGCCACAGCTCGGCGCCATCGAGGAGCGCGTACTTCCACAGCTCGCCGAAGCCGGCGCGCCGCTCGCGCTCGGGGAGCGTGGCGAGCGTCTCCGTCGCGCACGCGACGAGCCGCGGCTGCCAGAACGCGCCGACGAGGTTCTTGCCGGCGGGCAGATCGATCGCGGTCTTGCCGCCGATCGCGGCGTCGGTCATCGCGACGAGCGTCGTCGGCAGCTGCACGACGGGGACGCCGCGGTAGAGCGTCGCGGCGACGAAGCCGGCGAGATCGCCGACGACGCCGCCGCCGAGCGCGACGACGGCCGAGCCGCGGTCGAGCCCGCGCTCGACGAGCTCGGCGCAGACCCGCTCGTACGTCGCGAACGACTTGCTGGCCTCGCCGGGGGCGAGCGTGACGACACAGGCGCGCTCGGCGCGCTCGGCGCGCTCGGCGTCGGGCAGGAGGCGGGAGAGCGGCGCCAGGTGGTGGCGCGCCACGTTCTCGTCGGTGATCACGGCGAGGCGGGTCGCGCCGCCTATGGCGCTGCGCAGGAGCTCGGCGTCGAGCGCGTCCGCGACGGTGACGGGGTAGCTGCGCTCGCCGAGCGCGAGGATCGCCGCGCCGCGGTGCGCGGCGGGCAGGTCCGTCCAGACGGCCAGGACGGCGCGGACGTGCGCGGCGACCTGGGCGATGTCACGGCCGGCGGTGTCGACGACGGCGTGCGCGCGGGCGGC
>Ga0247790_10000060_pt1 | contig 61273 bp, 45 predicted proteins | sample UWRJS171409R4_FD_179913 | JGI IMG/M metagenome (GOLD analysis project Ga0247790, IMG submission 179913) | Soil microbial communities from Arlington Agricultural Research Station in Wisconsin, United States - UWRJ-S171-409R-4 | ecosystem: Environmental > Terrestrial > Soil > Agricultural land...
GGCCGGCCGACGTCGAGCGGCGTCGGCCGGGCTACGAAACGCTTGACGAAGTCAGCCAATGGCTTAGTCTTCCTCCCAAGTGGAGGTCGAATGGGATGAAGCCAAGAACCGGACGAACCAGCAGAAGCACGGCGTTTCCTTCGAGGAAGCGCACGAGCTGTTCACGTCCGGTGCGGACTACCTCGAGATCTTCGACGCGGACCACTCCGAGACGGAAGACCGGTTCATCTCGATCGGCCCGATCAAGCGGGGGCTCGTGTTGGTCGTGTGGACCGAGCGTGACGAAGCCACGATCCGGCTGATCAGCGCTCGCTGGGCGACCAACCGCGAGCAAGCTCTCTATCACCAGTACATGGGCGAATGATCATGACCGACATTCCAGAACTGACCGAAGCACAGTTTGCGCGTGCGATCCCCGCTCGGCTTCGGCGACGCCTCATGTCGGGCCGATTCGATTCCGGTGAAGACATCGCAGCCCTGCGCCGCTTCGTCGGGCTCACACAGGCCGATTTCGCACGCGCCATGGGCATCAGCGTTCATACCCTCCGCAACTGGGAGCAAGGACGGAGGCAACCCGAGGGCCCCGCGGTCGCGTTGCTGCGCATCGCCGCGCGCCATCCTCGGATCATTCGAGAAAACCTCCGGTCCGCCGCGTGATATCGCGCGCCGCCCCCGCCTGCGCGTAGCCGCACTCGGCGCTGCAACGAGCTCGGGATCTGGCCGCCGCTCATCCCGATGTCGGTGCGCTCTCGGAGATACGCAGTCGCAACAGTGTCAGCAGATCGGCCAGCTCGACGAGCCCTTCTGCCTCGGCCTGCTCGTCGGGTGTGAGCGGTGTCCCGCCGTCTTGCTTGTCGAGCAGAGCCTGCAACCGCCGGTCGCCCCCCTCCGGTAGGTGCAGCTTCGCAAGATCGTGCGGCACCTCGATCTTGAGGTCGATCGTCGCGTTGGAGCTCACGAGACGACCCTACCGCCGCTGCTGAATCATGGCCACGGCAGCGGGCCTGGCCAGGCCGGCTCAGGGCCATGCCATTCACTCAGGCCAGCGCTGGCCACGGCGTAGCACCCGTGACACCGGCGAGCCTACGCCGTCGCAGATGCCGCGAGCAGCCCGGCTGCGATGCGCTCGAGGCTCGCGCGCCGCGCCGGCAGGCTCGGCACGAGCGTCGACAGCATGAGCTCGTCGGCCTCGAGCTCGCGGGCGAGCGCCGGCAGGCGGGCGCACACGCGGTCCGGGCCGCCGATGACGGCGCCCGCCAGGAAGTCGTCGGCGATCGCGCGCTCCTCGGGCGCCAGCTCGCGGGCCAGCGCCTCCTCCACCGACGGGACCGGCGCGCGCTTGCCGGTGCGCGAGTTCACGATCGCCACCCGGACCGGGGCGGCGAGCCGGCGCGCGTCCTCGTCGTCGGCGCCGCAGATCACGGTGACCGCGCAGATGGCGTACGGGGCGGCGAGCCGCCGCGACGGCTCGAACTTCTTGCGGTAGTGCGCGATCGCGTCGCGCGCCTGGGCCATCGCGAAGTGCCCCGCGAACGCGTACGGCAGGCCGAGCTGCGCGGCGATCGACGCGCCCGCCAGCGTCGAGCCGAGCATCCAGATCGCCGGGCAGCCGACATCCGACGGCATCGGGACGATCGTCGCGAACGGATGGCTCTCCGGAAAGTGGCCCTCCTCGAACGCCAGGAGCTCGGCGAGCAGGTGGTTGACCTCGGGATCGTCGCTGCGGCGCAGCGCCGCGGCGGTGACGCGATCGGTGCCCGGCGCGCGCCCGAGGCCCAGATCGATCCGGCCGGGGTGCAGCGCCTCGAGCGTGCGGAAGACCTCCACCACGTGGAGCGGCGTGTGGTTCGGGACCATGATCCCGCCCGCGCCGACCCGGATGCGCGAGGTCTTCGCCGCGGCGTGCGCGATCAAGACCTCGGGCGCCGAGGTCGCGATGCTCGCCATGTTGTGGTGCTCCGCGAACCAGTACCGCGTGTACCCGAGCCGGTCGGCGAGGCTCGCCAGCTCGACCGACTCGAGGATGGCCTGGCTCGGCGTGATACCGGCGCCCACCGGCGAGAGATCCAGCACCGAGAGAGGAAGCTGCATACGACTTTGCACGGTCTTGCACGTCTAGCATCCATGGCCCTCGATGGCTCAACGCGAGCCGCGAGCTCGGCGCGACAGGCGCCAGCGCCGGCGCCGCGCCAGGCCGCGCCAGGCCGCGCCAGGCATCTCCAGGCCTCCACGAGGGTCCTCGGTGTATCCTCGGCCCCATGAGGGTCCTCGCGTCGATCTGTGCGCTCGCACTGGCGGCATGCGGCGGTGGACCGGATCCGATCTTGAGGAACGTCCCGCAGCCGAACAAGGCCGCGGCCGCCGGAGCCGCCGCGGCGACCGCTGGCGCCGCCACGCTCGCGTCGCCGCACGACGCGGCCAAGCGCCAGGAGCAGAACAAGACCCCCAACGAGAAGAAGCCGATCGAGGTCAAGCAGACCGTGCCGCCGGACGTCTTCGATCGGCTGGACGCGAAGCAGAAGGCCGAGACCTCCGGCGACCCGCGCGATCACGAAGATAAGCGCGGCAAGGACAACAAAGACCGCGAGGCGAGCGCCCCCACCGAACCCTGACCGGCCGCCGCGCTCCGACGCGCACGCATGAAGCAGCGGGAGCTGACGAACACGTGCGGGCACGTACCCGTCACCCGCGCTGGGAGCGCACCCGAGGCCGACGGAGGCTGGCCTCACTTCAGCGCGCGCAGGCTGCCCGCGAGCGCATGGCGGGTGCGGACCTCGAGCACGCGCGAGAAGAGCTGGGACGACGGACGCCCGCGCACGCTCGAGAGGAGCGGATCGTCGGCCGTGCTCTTGGCCTCGATGCTCCCGGTGCACACGAGCCGGTGGGCCGCGATCGAGTACACGTAGGCGCGCCCGATGAGCTCGCCCTGCGCGTCGCTCCCCGGCCGCACGAGCCGCGCGGCGACCACGAACACGATGTGCGTCGGCAGGTGCGCCAGCCCCTCGAGGTCGGCCCGCGTCCCGCCGCCCGCGGCGGCCAGCTGCGCGGTGCCCTCGACGGCCCTGGCGAGCTCGTCGAGCCGGCGGCTCGGGATCGGCGTCGCGGGGCGGAACAGATCGAGCGTGCGCGGCCCGAAGGCTGGGTCCATCGCGCCGGTCTCGACGAAGTGCCTGGCCGCGGCATCGGTCGGCACCGGGAACGTGTGCTCGCACGCCGGATCGCCCGGCGCGGCCGCCGCGAGCGCCTCCGGCTCCGTCGCGGCGGGCCAGGCGCGGACCGCCGCGGCGAGCGTCTCGCGCGCCTTGGCGACCGCGGCGTCGAGCTGCGCGCGCTCACCGTCGGTGAGCCGCGGCTCCGCCCGCGCGGCCGGCCACGCCTCGTCGGTCCGCGTCGTCTGCTGCGAGCGCGTGTACAGCACGTACGCGAACGGCGCGGCGATCACGACGGCGATGAGCGCCAGCTTGATCCACCGCGTCGTGCGCGTCGCGCGCGTGAACGCCGCGATGCTGGGGTCCGCGGCCTCGGCGCGCGCGATCTCCGCCCACGGGATGTCGGGCGTCGCGCGCATCAGCGCGTCGCAGGCCTGCTTCGCGCGCGCGTGCCCCTGGCGGTTGAAGTTCGCCGACTTGACGTAGTGATCGGCCGCGTACTGCCCCACGCCGGTGGTCGAGCGCTCCGCGCCGACGGCGGCGCCGAGCGCGTTCCCCTCCGCCGCGCGGAGCTGATCGTACGCCGCGACGTCGACGCCGCGGCCCGCGAGCACCGCGCGTGCCTCGTCGAGGTGGCGCCAGATCTCGGGATAAATCTGCTGCGCCTCGCCGATCCGCAGCGACATCCCCTCCATGTCGCCGCTCACGCCGATCAGCGCGCCGTGCTGCTTGTGTGCGCTCACCTGCGACGGCCCCTTGAGGATCTCGGCGAACCGTTCGCACAGCGTGACCGCGATGCGGACCGATCGGACCGCGGGATCGTTGGGCGTCATCGCGCCCGATGGTGGGTGCACCCGCCACGCTCGATCAAGGCCGCCGCGCGCGAACCCACGCCGCCCGGCAGGACTCGCATCCTCCCGAAGATTTCCAAACGCTGGCCCGACTCGCGATCTACGAGAATCAGGTGGATCAGCCCTCCGCTCCGAGCGGAGCATTTCCGATCAGCCCCATACAATCCCGGCGGCTCCGGGGTCGAGCGCGCCGCCGACCCTGCCGATCGGGCGCCGACGCTCACCTGCATGGCTATCCGATCCTCGGATGAATACCGATCGCGGCGGCGGCTGATATCCCACCTACTACTCCAGGTCAGCAAGCCGATGCCGGCCAACATCACCTGTGAGCAACTGTCGATCCGGACGCTGCATACAAATGCCCGCCCGCGCACACTAGATCTAGCCGTCTTTCTGCCGCAGCCATATCGCCGCTCATACCCCAGCACGGCGCGAGACAAAGTACGTCCTCGCGCGCGCCGCGGCTGACCTGTCTCCGCTCGCGCCGCCCGCGCGCGAAGGCGTATCGAGCGCGAATCCTCGTCGAGAAAGCGCGCCGCCGGCAGCCGCCGGCAGCCCGCGAGCTGCGCGGAGCGCGCTGGTCCGACAGGTCGACAGAGGTGCCGCGAAGCGTGCCCTAACTCCATGTTTGGGTTACGTATGCGCGGATATCCAAAAAATTTGAAAAGTAGTCCTTGAATCCTACGTGGCGCCTCTATATCTTGCGAACCTCGACTGTAGGTCCACATCCCCAGTGGACCTGCGGTGTTGTACATCCCTGCGGATGTATGACTTTCCATTGCTGGGGATGGTCACTCTCCCAGATCGCGGCCATCGGCCGCAGAGGTCCAAACATGCGCTTTTCCCGCTACGCCGTTCCCGTCGCATTCGCGTTCGCAGGCTGCGCTTCGCCCGACAATCCTGTCGAGTCGAAGACCGAGAAGGTATTCGAAGTAGATAGCTCTCAGTCGATGAGGCTCGCGGGCGATCTGGCCCTGCAGCACATCGCAGAGCGTCCGGAGATCGGTCTCCGCCTCGGAGACGCCGCCGTGAAGCGAACGTGGATCGACGAGGCCGGCGAGGCGCACGTCCGCGTCGGCCAGACGGTCGGCGGCGTCCCGGTGTTCGGCGGCGAGACCATCGTCCACATCGGCGCCGACGGCCTGTTCAACACGGTGACCGACCGGACCCTCTCCGACGTCAAGGTGAACCTCACGCCGGCCATCACGGACCGCGCCGCCGAGACCGCGGCCGTGGCCGCCATGGGCGGCCGGAGCCTGCTCGCCGGCAAGCCCGCCGTCGACATGCAGATCCTCCGCCACGGCGGCGTCGATCACCTGACCTACCGCGTCCAGCTCGACATGCAGAACGCCCACGGCGAGCCCACGATGCCGGTGGTCTTCGTGAGCGCAGCGACCGGCAAGGTCGTGTGGTCCTACGACAACCTCGAGACCGCGCAGAACCGCGCGACGTACACCGCCAAGAACCGCACGACGCTACCGGGCACGCTCCTGCGCAGCGAGGGGCAAGGGCCCACCAGTGACGCCGTCGCCAACCAGGCCCACGACAACGCGGGCTACGTCTGGAGCTACTACTCGACCCGGCACGGCCGCGACAGCTTCGACGGCGCCGGCGCGCAGATCAAGTCGACCGTCCACTACAGCCGCAACTACGTGAACGCGTTCTGGAACGGCACCCAGATGGTGTACGGCGACGGTGACGGGGTCCAGTCCAGTCCGCTCACCGTGCTCGACGTCGTCGGCCACGAGATCACCCACGCCGTCACCGAACGCTCGTCGGGCCTGGTCTACTCCAACGAGTCCGGCGCGCTCAACGAGGCGATGTCGGACATCTTCGGCGCGGCGATCGAGGCCTACCGCGACGGCGCGGTCAGCGCCAACACCTGGAAGGTCGGCGAGGAGTGCTGGACGCCGGCCACGGCGGGCGACTCGCTCCGCCAGATGGACGATCCGGCGCGCTACGGCGACTACGACTACTGGCCGACGCGCTACACCGGCACGTCGGACAACGGCGGTGTGCACTGGAACTCGGGTATCGCCAACCTGGCGTTCTCGCTCGCGGTCAAGGGCGGCACCCACCCGCGCGGCAAGACCAGCGTCTCCGTCCCCGCGCTCAGCAGCAACTCGCTCACCAGCATCCAGATGGGCGCGGCCATCTTCTATCGCGCCAACACGGCGTGCATGACCGCGGGCAGCACCTTCTCGGACGCGGCCGGCTGCACCCAGGAGGCCGCGAACACGCTGTACGGCGCGGCCGCCGCGAGCAGCATCGCCGCGGCGTGGCAGGCGGTCGGCGTGCCGGCGCCGCTCACCTATACGGTCCTCGCAACCCAGCCCAACCTGTCCGCGGCCACCAACGCTCAGCTGAGCTTCAACTACGTCAAGCCCGCCAGCGCGACGGGGATGAAGTTCACGCTCACCGGCGCCAACGGCGACGCGGACCTCTACGTCCGGCGCGGCTCGGCGCCGACCACGGCGCAGTATGACTGCCGCTCGGCCGGCGCGACCAGCAACGAGGGCTGTACGATCACCAATGCCGCCACCGGCACGTACTACGTCATGATCGACGCCTACGCGGCGTACTCCGGCCTGACCCTCACGGTCAGCTCCGGCCAGTAAGCCCCAAGGCTCTGCCCGACGATCCACCGGATCGCCGACCGGCGCCGCCGCGCTCCCCGCGTGGCGGCGCCTTTGTGTTTTGGGCCGGCAGGCCACGAGCGAACGCGAGCGTGCGCGCGAGCGTGCGCGCGATCAGATAGCGCGGATCGAGCGGTCGTTCAGCTCGTCGTCGTCGGGCGGCTCCCACAGGTCGCTCGCCAGCTCGAAGAACTCGGGCGGGACGACCTGCGCGAACGTCTCGCCGCGCTCCTCGTTCCGGCGCAGCACGCGCTCGCGGCGCACCTCGCGGGGCGCGTCGAGCAGATAGACGGTGAGCTCGTAGCCGGCGTCCTCGACGCGGCGATAGAACGCGTCGCGCTCGGCGCGCCGGATCAGCCCGAGCTCGAGCACCACGGGCGTGCCCACCTCGCACAGCGCCACCGTCAGCTTCCAGATCTGCTCGAGGCAGCGGTCGCGGCGCTCGATGTACCACTCGACGCGCCCCGTCGCCGGCCGCGCGTCGGCGCCGAACAGCTGCGCCATCCAGTCGTCGAGGATCAGCAGGACCGCGCGGTGCTTCTTGCCGAGCGCGCGCGCGAACGTCGATTTGCCGGCGCCGACCGGGCCGAGGATCAGATGGAGCTCGCCTTCCACGCGGCCCCAACATAGCGCATGGCGGCGCGATCATCGCGTACCCTGCGGCCGTGCCTGGCCGGATCGCCGTCGTCGACGACGCCAACCGCTTCGTGCGCTGGGAGGACCGCCGCGTGATCCACGCGCAGCGGCTGGTCCACCGCAGCGTGCATATCCTGGTGTTCGATTCCGCGGGGCGCCTGCTGCTCCAGCGGCGCCACCCCGCCAAGGAGACCAACCCCCGCTACTGGGACGTCTCCGTCGCGGGCCACGTCGAGGAGAGCGACTACCCGGCCGGTCCCGACGACGACCTCGACGCCGTCTACGCCGCGGTGGCCGCGCGCGAGCTCCTCGAGGAGCTCGGCGTCACTGCCGAGATCGAGCGGCTCGCGCGTCTCGGCCCCGAGCCGGGCGTGCACTACGAGCAGATCCACCTGTTCCGCGCGACGAGCGACGGGCCGTTCACGCCGCAGGCAGACGAGGTCGAGGAGGTGCGCCTCGTGACGCGGCCGGAGCTCGAGGCGCTCCTCGGGAGCGGCGAGCCGGCGACGTCCTCGCTGCGCCACCTCGCGAGCAAGCTCATGCCGCGCCTCTGGTGAGCGCCCCGCGCGGCGCGGCCTCATAGCACGCAAGGAAGTACCACCGGCCCGCTGATGTCCTCGTCGAGGCCGCCCTGGCTACTCGACTTGCCACGCATGATTTCACCATCGCACCGCGGCTCCTCACCTCGCCGGCCTCGATCGCGATCGCTAGTGTGCGAGGCATGAACACGACGCACCGCTCGCTCCTCTTCTCGCTGGCGCTCTCCGCATGCGCCACCGCATGCGCCACCTCGTCCTCTGACGACGCGCCGGACATCGCCAGCAACATCGACGGCGTCAGCCCCGGCGCGCTGCCGGCTCAGCTCGCCCCGTGGGGCGGCGCGGACGCGGCGCGCTGGACTCCCGAGGCGATCCTCGCGAACGCCGTCACCCCCGAGCTGCAGCGCGATCCGACCACGCGCGTCTCGGTGCCCGTGGCGCTGTGGAAGAGCACGTACGCGCCGTACGGCGACGGCCAGACCAACGCGGCCGCGGCGTTCGTCTCCTGGAGCGGCGCTCGCCCGCCGGTCGTCGGCACAAAGCGCGGCACGCGGATCGAGATCCGCTTCGATCGCACCCTGCCCTTCTCCGGCGACACGTTCGAGCTCTGGACGCCGAGCGGCGCGTGGGTGCAATCGGTGCCAAGCACGCGCACGGCGGCCGGCGACTGGCTCGTCTCGATCGCGAGCCCGCCGGCGGCCGTCGCGGAGCGCCTCGTGGTGAGCCCGCGCGGCTGGCGCGACGGCTTCCCGCTCTCGTTCGCGCTGCCGGTCACCACGGTGAGCTCGCTCGCGAGCTCCCTGCCGCAGTCCCTGCGCCGGCTCCCCGGCGGCGAGCCGGTCGTCGATCCCGTCGCTGCCGCCCTGGCCGCGGGCAGCACCCGGACGGTGTACGACGTCCTGCGCTCGTCGAGCTTCCCGGCCGGCTTCATCAATCAGTCGCCGTTCGTGAGCAGCAGCCTGCACGCATCGTTCCCGCAGGGCGGCGCGCCGCGCGTCACCGCCGTCGGCGGCTCCTCGACGTGGGTCGCCGAGTCACCGTTCAAGGACATGTACGTCTGCCTCGATCGCCGCGGGACCGCGGCGGAGGCGACGTACGGCGTGCCGTCGGGCGCCGGCTGGCACAACATCGGCGACGCGGGCGAGTCGATCCTGGCGTCGCTCGAGACGAGCCCGTTCCTCATCGGCTACGCCGCGGGCGCTCCGCTCGCACCGCCGGCCGGCGGCGCCCTCGCCTACGGCCTCTCGCACGCGACGACGTTCGCGCTGCTGCAGCCCGGCCAGGCGTTCACGTCGCCGCGCGGCGACTTCCACTGGTACGCGGTGCACCACGCGACTTCCCCGTGCGTCCAGGTCTGGGTGCACCGCTGCGTCCCGAGCGCGAGCGCGCCGTCGATGGCGTGCCCGGGCGACTGACGGCTCATGCGTCCACGCACCTCGCGCTCTTGGCAGCCGGAAGAGGCAAAGGCAAACGGTAGATCGTGCTCGACGGACAGTTTGAGGTGTCCGCCGTTAGTTAGTTAGTGATGTTCGTCTGCCGCAATATGCGACAGGTCTGACCGCTACAAAATGCGGCACGACTGCAGATTGCCAAACGAATCGGAGTCCTCTAGGTTGGTCTCCATGGATGGGGTGGCCGGTGACGGTACAGCCGATCGATCACGATCGATGCCGAAGTCATCGCCTGGGCCGGGGGCTTCATGACGCGCCTCCGGACCAGCGGCCTGACGCCGTCGACGCTTCGCGCGAGCAAGCTGCGAGGAGTGCATTCCTGGGCGCGCATCGTGGTCCCGATGGCAGGCCTCGACTGCGGCACGTATTGTTTGCCGAAGCCCGATGACCAAGTGCTCGTCGTGTTCGAGCACGGCAACATCAATCGACCGCTCGTCATTGGGCCGCTATGGAGCTCTTGGTCGAAGGGGAGCGTCGACATGGAAGACGTGAGGAGGAAGGCTGCGGCCGGTGGTAGGCGTAAGCTCTTGGTCGAGGGGGAGCGTCGAGAGTGCGTGGCACTCCGGCGTCATGCGTCAGCATGAGAAACGACCGGCCGTCGTGCACGATCAACTTTTCACGGGAGTTCACGCTACCCATCGCGGTGCCTCCCGAACCCGTGCCACTCGCCGATGCGCGCGCGTGGTCTCTCCTCGTCGACGCCGAGGCGATGAACCTGCTCAGCACGCACGACCGTTACCACGCCGCGCCGCCTGAGCCCAAGGAGGTGCGTGAGGCCAACGCAGCCGCGCCGCCGGGCTCGAAGGTGATCCTGCCGCGAATGACCGCCGTCCCCGCGCTATCCGTCGAGGCCGCGATCCCAAAGACGGCCACCACGGGCAAGGACGCCGTGGTGAAGAACACGTTTCAGTCGAAGCCACCAGCGACTGGCACGCGCGAACAGGTCGAGGCGGCGCTGCAATCGGCGTTGACATACGACAAGACGAGCAATGGCTTCGCCGCGCTCCCTATTCCGTTTGGCGATCTCGACACGATCCGCTGCTTCTTCGCCGATCGGACGAATCCGGGCTTCAACACTACCTGGGGCCTCGACGATGACGGCCCCATCGAGCCGGACGGCACGTTGAACGCGCAGCTTCCAGAGCTCCTGCTGGCCACCACCGACCAGAACGTCCCGACGATCGGCGAGCTCGACAGAATGGTACTGCGCTCGCCGATCTGCGGACGCTTTCGCTTCGAGCCGTACTTCCTCTATCGCAACGAGGGGGGAACGGTTCGCGTGGTTGGCCCGAGCAACACGGGCCGCGTGACGATGCAGCAGCCCACGCTCTCGATCCGAGAGGGCGCCGAGGGGACCGGCTCCCAAGTGTTCAAGCAGCGTATCCTCGCCTTCGAGCACGTCGATCGTCGATCGGTCGCACGCGTGATCGATCTTCACCTGGCGCTTCACCTGCAGTGGGTCGAACAGATCGTAGCGCATTTCGGCGGCGCCAAGACCGACCATCCACGCCTGGTCATCCCCAAGTCGAGCAAAGAGGTCCGGGACTTCGTCCTGTCCGAGGTGAACAACCTTCTCCGCGCCTGGATCGCGTTCCTGTTCAGCATCCGATGGCGCGCGGAGGACACGGCGGCCGCCGGCACCATCTCCACGGGGTGGGCAGGCAAGCTCCCGACCCGCGACGCGGGAGCCGCCGACGCGGTGGGCATCGTCGAGGTCGCGAAAGGTGTCCTCGCGGCGCCCGCGATGCTGGAGTCGCTGCGCTATTTCTCGTCGACGATCTACGCTCCGCGGCTGGCCGGATTCACCTGGAGCGAGGTCCTCCGGGATGCCAGGCAAGATCCCGAGACGCTACGGTTCCCGGCCCCCGGGGACATCCCGCCGTACGCTCCAGCCGACGAGGCGCGCAAGAAGCAGTACAACCTGCTCCGTCTCGTCGACGATCCAGCGTTCCGCTGGATCGCCTGCTACGCGGGCTCACCGGTCGGCAAACCCGCGCGCGTCTATGCTCCCGCGGCCGCGGTCGGCACCGCGTTTCCACACGGAGGCCTCACGACCTACGAGGTCGAGGCGCTCCACGTCGCCGGCTCGTCGGGCGCGGCGCTCGGGCTGAGCGCGCAACCAGCGGGCGCGGGCCCGCGCCCCGGCTACGCCATGGACCTCACTCCGTACGACGCGAAGGCCACCGGTAACGCGTGCTGGATCTCCGCGCAGCGGACGAATCGCTTCCACACGCTGATCGATTTCCTCGTCGAGCTCACCGAGGGGATCCACTTCTCCTCGCGGGAACAGCCGTTCGTCGACATCCATGCGCTGCTCGACCCCGCCACCGGGCGCGGGCACCCGCTCCGCGTCCCCCTCCACTCGGATGACTGGTTGCGAGCGGTGTTCCTCCGCTCGCAGATGGACACCCTCGCGGCGACGAACCTCGGCAACGATTCGATCAAGTGGTGGGCGGGAAAGGTCGACATCCCCGCGAGCGATCTCGCGCCGAAGAACCCATACCGAAGCGAAACGACGTTCATCCCTGGGGCGTATCGCGCGACGAATCTCAAGGGGCAGGTCGGATTCCGCGAACTATATCCGCCTCCGATCGGCACGGGTCAGATCAGTGGCTTCAACCTGTTCGACCTGACCTCAGCGATGCTCGCGTCGCAGCGGATCACGCACAACGGCAGCCGGCCGCTGCCGTTGCCCGTCCTGCTGGCGCTCATGGATAAGGAGGGCGTGCGGGCGTTCGGTGCGATCAACCGGATCGTCCGCAACACCACCAACCCGGCGGAGACGCTGCGGTGGGAGGCGCTGTGGCGTAACCCCCCGCCGGATAACATCCGCTTCACGCGCGCCTACTATCCCGTGGGCGATGACGCCATGGCTCGCAGGTCGTGGCTGAGCTATCCGTACGGCCTCGACACGTTCGCGCAGCGCGATGCCGACGACGAACTCAAGAAGCATCTCGGCTGGGTCGAGAACGCAGGCGTCCTCTCGCTCGAACCTCAGGAGGATCCGGGGCGCTACCTGCGCGAACGCGTGCTCGCTACGTGGCACGCGATGACTCCCGCGTTCGGGTTCCCGGTGATCTGGAAGCGCTCGCGCCGCGCGCACTGGGTGTGCCTGTCGCTGATGACGGCGTGGTTCCGCATGCTCGAGTCGGACATGCACGCGGCGGCCGCCGGCGCGCCTCGCCCGTACCATCGGAAGGGCGAGGCGTATCCGGCGGGTAAGCCGTCGGCCTCCTGGCTCCCCGCCGGGTCGAGCCCACCGTCGCTGGAGAGAGACGACGGCTCGCGCGTCGGGCCCAACGACACCGAGTGGAAAGACTTCCTGACCTACTATGGGATGCTCTACATCGCCTACAACGCCAACCCGCGCCGGCTGACCAACGAGATGGACGCCGTCGACGCCGCATTGCCCAGCTCGTGGGTGCACACAAAGCGCGACTACCTGGTGTTCCGACACTCGCGCGGCGAGGACGTGATCAATCGGATGGTGAACTTCGTCATCGCCATCGACGCGTACCTGCGCCTCCATTACATGGGCGGCCTGGCGCCGCAGGACTATCCAGCGGCGCTGCCTCTCGACACCGCGCCGCTCGACGCGCGCTGGGGGATCCCGAAGCCATGACCACCCGCGGCACGCTCGATGCGCTGGTCGTCCCGGTCTCCGAGGCGGTGAGAGCGGTGGGAGACATCCTCGCCGTCGACGATGGAGCGGAGCTCCTCGCGAACCTCGGATACAAGGTGCCAAACGGAGGAGACCTGCCGACCTTCTTCGCCACGCTGGTGAACGGCGCAGAAAACCTGGCGCAGAAGCTCGGCGTCGTGCTCGACGCATACGCGGACGGATCGTACGAGCAGCCGACGTTCATCCCGAAGGTGATCGAACTCGGCATCGCGGTGAAGGACGTGGTCGTCGTCGTGGAGCAGCTCCCCGGACGCGCCAACGCCGCGTTCGCCGCCGCGCCGGACTTCGTCGCCAACGCAGGGCTGGATCGGCTTCCGCGACGGCTGATCGATTACCTGGTCGTCCAGTACCTGCGCCGCGAGCACCCGGCGATCGCGTCGTTCCTCGAACTGGTCGGCCTCTCCGCCCAGAGCTTCGTCCCCGAGGGCGACTACAACCCCGACTTCCATCTGATCGAGGTGCGCTGGGATCGCCTCTCGCTGCTCGTCACGAACCCGGGCGAGCTGTTCACCCGTGAGTACGCGTGGGGCACCGCGGAGCTCGCCGTCGACCTGCTCCTCGATCGGCTAGAGGGGTTCTTTTGGTTGATTGGGATCCAGGCCACGGTGCGCGCGGAGTTCGAACTCGAGGCGCCGCTGTTCACCGCCGCCGTCGAGACGCCTGCGAACGGCCTCGCGACCGCCGAGGCAGGCGTGCGCCTCCGCCGCGCCGACGCCCCCGCCGCCGATCCGCGCGACGTCGGCCTCGCGCTGGTGCCGTACGCGCAGGGCGAGGTCGGCATCGAAACCGACCTCGGCGCGGGGTGGAAGGTCACCGCCGATGCCGAGCTCGCTGCGGAGGGACTGTCGCTCGGCATCCGGCCGCACAGCGGGGTCGAGCTAGACGCCACGACCGCGGCCGCCGGATCCCTCGGCGTCGGACTGGTGCGCGACGGCGAACCCTTGATCTTGTTCGGTAACGCGGGCGGCACTCGCATGGAGATCGAACGGATCGCCGTGCGCCTGCAGGCAGCTGTCAACGCCTCCGGCCCCGACGCGGGCTTCGAGATTGCGCTCGACGACATGGCGCTGATCCTGATCGCGTCCGAGGGCGACGGGTTCCTGCAGGCCGTTCTGCCGAAGGAGCCGCTGACCACCAGCTTCGATCTCACGGTGGGCGCAAGCTTGCAGCGGGGGATGTACTTCGCTGGCGGGGCAGGGCTCAACTACACGATCCAGATCAATAGATCAATCGGCCCTATATTTATCGGCGAGCTCGAGATCGAGCTCACCGTCGACGGCCCCAAGGCGACGCTGTCGGTCGGCGTGACCGGCGGACTCGAGATCGGGCCGATCGCCGCGGCTATCCAGGGTATCGGTATCGAGCTGAGATCGGCATTCGGACAGCGCGGTAACCTCGGCAACGTCGACCTCTCGATCGGGTTCAAGGCGCCCACGGGTGTCGCGCTGTCCGTCGACGCCGGCCCGGTCACCGGCGGCGGGTTCCTGTTCTTCGACTCGGCCAAGGAGCAGTACGCCGGCGGCCTGTACCTCAAGCTCGAGATCATCACGCTCAAGGCGATCGGGTTGCTTACCACCCGGCTGCCGGACGGGTCGCGTGGCTTCTCGCTGCTGGTCATCATCCAGGCGTCCGGGTTCACGCCGATCCAGCTCGGCTGGGGGTTCACGCTCAACGGGATCGGCGGACTGCTGGGAATCCACCGCACGGTGAATGTCGACGTCCTCCGCGAGGGCGTGCGGAACCGGACGCTCGACGCCATCCTGTTCTCGCCCGACGACCCGACGCCGCGCGCGCCCCAGATCATCAGCACGCTGCAGAGCGTCTTTCCGCCCGCCGCGGATCAGTACGTGTTCGGGCCGATGGCGCTGTTCGGGTGGGGCGTCCCGGTCACGCTGATCACGATCGAGATCGCCCTGATCCTCGAGCTGCCCTCCCCCCTCCGGCTGATCATCCTCGGCCGGGTCCGCGCCGCGCTGCCGAATGCCAAGCAGCCGATCGTCAGCATCAACTGCGATGTCGTCGGCATCATCGACTTCGATCGGCGAGAGCTGTCGGTGGACGCCTCGCTGTACGACTCGATGGTCGGGCCGTACGCGCTGAGCGGTGACATGGCGACGCGCGCGAGCTGGGGAGAGAATCCCGACTTCGCGATGGCGCTGGGTGGGTTCCACCCCGCGTTCCACCCGCCGCCCGGGTTCCCGGTGCTGCGGCGGCTCGCCCTCGCGCTGTCGACCGGCAATAACCCGCGGCTGCGGATGGAGGCGTACTTCGCGCTCACCTCCAATACCGTGCAGGTCGGCGCGCGGCTCGAGCTGTACGTCGAGATCGCCGGCTTCGCACTCGACGGCGATCTCGGGTTCGACACGCTCATCCAGCTCTCGCCGTTCCGGATCCTGGCGACCATCTACGCGCACCTCGCGCTCAAGCGGGGCCGCAAGACGCTGATGAGCCTCGACATCACCGTCCACCTGAGGGGTCCTGCGCCGTGGGTCCTGTGGGGCGAGGCCAAGTTCAAGGTCCTCTTCGCCAGCTACTCGAGATCGTTCCGGGAGACGTTCGGCCGGAAAGAGGACGTACCGGCGATCGAGCGTACAAAAGTGTGGGACGTCCTGAAGCCGAGCCTCGAGGCCGTCGATAACTGGAGCGCGCAGCTGCCCGAAAGCGGCCAGCTCGTGACGGTGCGCGCCGAGCTCAGCGACAGCGAACCGCTCGCGCACCCGTTCGGGACGCTGACCGTCTCGCAGAACCTGGTGCCGCTGGAGCGGACACTGGAGCTGTTCGGATCGGTTCCGCCCGCGGACTACAACCGCTTCGAGATCGAGAGCGCGGTCGGGCTCAAGAAAACAGACAAGACAACACAGCACTTCGCGCCGGCGCAGTTCCGCCGGATGAGCGATGCCGAGAAGCTGTCGAGCCCGTCCTTCGAGCCGATGGTATCCGGTGTGCACCTGGTGCCGCAGACGGCGATCAAGCACGGCAACACGCAAGTGATGCCGCTCGACTACGAGCAGGTCGTCATCCTCGATCTCGAGGAGCCGCCACCCGCGCAGGCCGACAATCGGGCGATCTACACACCGGCCCCCGCCAGGGTCGCGGTGCTGGCCGAGTATGGCCCCGCCGGCACCGCCGAGGTGCGCAAGCAAGGACGCAAGAAGTTCGCCCCGCCAACGCCGGGCCCGGCGGTCAAGGACCCGGTGTTTGTCGTGGCCACCAAGGACGGCCTCACCAAGGTGACGGAGATCGATGGGTCGGACGGCAGCTATACGTCCGCCGCTGAGATCTTGCGCAATCACCCCAAGCGCGACGAGTGGCAGATCGTGCGCGCGGAGGAGCTGAGCAAGACCACGCAGCTGGAGCTGGAGCCGACATGAGTGACATCACCGGGAGCTATCGCTTCCTCGCCTGGGCCCGCAGCGGACTGGCCGCGGCGAGCTCGGTGGCGGTCGACAACGGCCGGCTGCGCCTGCCGGTGACGTTGACGGTCCGCCTGGGCGCGGCGGCGACTGACAACGTCACCCGGACGCTGCGCCTCCACGGCCCCGGCGACGTGGTGGGCCTCGACGGCGCGCAGATCATCCGCAGGGAGCCACGGCCGGGGACGGCCGACTTCGAGCCGAACTACTTCCCGCTGGTGGAGTTCGATGCCCCCGAGCTGCCCTGGCTGTTCAGCCCCGATCTGCACGCGGTCAAGCCGCTCCCGTGGCTCACGCTCGTGGTGCTCCGCCGCGAGCTCGCCAGGATCTCCGTCGACCCGCGCAGGCCGCTCCCCTGGATCAGCCTGATGCCGGCCGACGCTCGCAAAGAGCTCCCGGAGCTGGCCGAGTCGTGGGCCTGGGCGCACGTGCAACTCACGAGCGGCGGTGATCTACCGGAGGCGCTCGACGGCCGGAATCCAGAGCTGACGCTGTCGCGCATCCTGTGCCCGCGCCGCCTGCAGCCGCGGCAGCAATATCTAGCGTGCCTCGTGCCGGTCTATCGAGCCGGCGTGCAGGCGGGCCTCGGCGAGCCGGTCGACGCGAGCGCGGCGCCGGCGTGGCCGCCGCCCGGGGGCTGGGACGCGTTCAGCGGAAGCTTCGAGTTGCCGATCTACGATCACTGGGAGTTCGCCACCGGCGAGGTGGGCGACTTCGAGGTGCTCGCGCGCCGCCTGCGCGCGAAGGTCGTGGGGGACGAGATCGGCGGCCTGGCGCTCGACATCTCCGATCCTGATCCCGATCCGGCCTTCGACGAGCTCAATCTCGGCTCGCCGACCACGCTCCCCTTCGAGGGCGCGCTGATCTCGCCCACGCTGCCTGCGCACCAATGGCCCGGAGACGTGAAGGGGCCGTTCCAGGAGGTGCTCGAGGAGCTGATCGAGGCGCCGCCCGACGTGGACCCCACCGTGCTGCGGCCACCGATCTATGGCGCCTTCCATGCGGGGGTGGTGGATCAGCTGCCCGAACTCGAGGCGGGGGCTCCCTGGGTACGAGACCTCAACCTCGATCCCAGCTTCCGCGCGACGGCCGCCCTCGGGACCCAGGTCGTGCAACGGCTGCAGGAAGAGCTCATGGCCTCGGCGTGGGATCAGGCCGGGGAGCTCGAACGCGGTAATGCCATGCTGCGGCAGGCGCAGGTGGCCCGAGCCACCACGGCCGCCACGCTCGACAAGCACATCAGCGGGCTGCCCGACGACAGCCTGGCGCGAGTGACGGAGCCCTTGCACAGCCGCGTGCGCTTGCTGCCCAACGGTGATCTGCACGCGAGCCAGACACTGCGCGCGAGCGTGAAGAAGAGCGTCTTTCCCGCGGCCGCGCTCTCTCCGTCGTTCCGGCGCGCGCTACGGCCCGCGGGTCCTCTGGGCCGGCGGCTCCCGCAGCGCGTGGCCAAGGACATGTCCGGCAGCCTCGCCGAAGGCAAGCTGAAGGTCCGGATGCGCCCCGCGCGCGGCGGGGCCGAGTTCAAGGAGGTCACGAAGGCAGCCGGTGGGAAGCAGCGCTTCGAGCACCTCGATAAGCACAAGCACGGCGGCTGGACGACGATCGCGAACGGCGGCTTGTACGCCGGGACCGATCCGTACGCGCCGCCACCGCCGCCGCCGCCAACGCCAGAGCTGACGCTAGCTACACCCGTCGCGACAACCGAGGCACTGCAGCCGGTCGCCAACGACGATGGCGGAGGCGAAGCTCGCCTCCTCAGCGCCGAGCGCCTGAGCGGGATCAACAACCGCTTCAAGAACGCGACCGAGCTCCTCTGGAATTATCTCCAGAGGCTGCCCGTCGTCCAAAAGCCGCCGGAGCCTCGAGACGAACTGAAGCTGGACAAGGTCGGCGTGCAGCTGACGGCGCGGGACGGCGTGCTGAACCCCGACCGCACCGTCGCGCGCGAGGTAACCGCGCTCGTCGACGAGCCACGGGCCCGGGCGCGGCAGGCCGCGGCCGAGCTCGCACCGCAGGAGCCGTCGCTCGATCTCCGCCCGCGCGCGGCAACGCCTCGGTTCCCCCAGCCCATGGTCGAGCAGCTCATAGCGATCGATCGCGAGATGCTGCTGCCCGGCATCGACCGCATCGCCGCCGACACCGTCGGCATCCTGTTCGGCAACACGCGCTTCATCGAGGCATTCATGGTCGGCATCAACCACGAGCTCAGCCGCGAGCTGCTCTGGCGTGGGCTGCCGGCAGATCTTGCCGCCACATTCGCCGACCGCTTCTGGGACATCCGCGGGGGTGACGCGCAGGCAGACTCCACGCAGCAGATCCCGAAGATCGCCGCCTGGACCAGCGGCCTGGGAGGCAACGCGAAGGGCGTGGGCGAGACCGGCATGCTGGTCCTGATCATCCGCGGCCGGCTCCTGCAACGGTATCCGCACACCGCGATCTACGCGGCCAAGGCCGTGCAGGGCGCCACGTCGCTCGTCCCTGGGTCCGAGGAGCTCTACCCGGAGTTCCGCGGCACGATCGATCCGGACGTCACCTATCTGGGCTTCAAGCTCGGTGAAGACACTGCGCGCGGCGGCGGTACCGACCCGGGTTGGTTCTTCGTGATCCAGGAGCAGCCCACCGCCCCGCGCTTCGGGCTGGACGAGCCCGACGACAAGCCGCTCGAGGGCAGCTGGGCCAACCTGGACTGGTCGGACGTCGTCCGGAACCCGGACGAGCTAGCGGCGGTGCGCCACGTCAGCGTGGCCGGGCCGCTCGCCGAGTCACCCTCCACGCCGGCCAGGACGATGAAGGTGCTCGCCGGACACGATGCCGAGGCGACCTGGGGCACCGACGCCGCGCAGATGGCTGCCATCACCTATCAGCGTCCGATGCGAATCGCGATCCACGCCAGCACCATGCTGCCGCCGAAAAAGGAAACACCGCCATGACGGCGCCCACGCTGCGAGAGATCACCGTCCCCGAGCGGCCGGGGGAGCCCCCGAGCGCGCTGCCGGACGACGAGCTGATCGCGATCGGGAGTGCGTTCGGCAGTATGGATAATAAATCTGCCGTCCTGGTCAATGCCACCGGACACGAGTCCGTGACCGCCGCGATCGTCGAGTGGGGCGATCTGCGGATCCGCTTCCGGTTCCCCGGCGGCCTCGGCGGGCCCGGGCCGAAGGAGGTGCGCGTGCGCACCCGCCAGGGCACGAGCGCTCCGGTGAGCGTCGCGCTCGAGGAGGTGCGGCTGTCGGCCGCCCCGGTGGCCCTCCTGCCGCTCGGGCTCCAGACCCGCTTCTCACCCGACGGCCGCGAGCTCTGGGTGCGCGCGATTCCAGACACGATCCACATCGATAGCCACGAACAGCACCTGACGGCCGAGGAGGCCGAGCTCGGCCGGCGCTACCGCGACGCCGGCACGCGCCGCGACGACGTCTGGCTCGACCTGACCACGCGCTTCGGCGTCCCTCGAGCCGAGTGGATCGTCCGCGCGACGCTGGCCGGCACGGTCGTCGTCCACGAACATCCGTGGACGCGCGCAGCCCGCAGCCGCCTCCTGCCCCGGCGCCTCCACGCGTTCGCATACGACGACGACGGCAACCTGGTGGCGTCGCAGCACGGGCGGCCGATTCCGTTCGAGCTGCCGATGGGCCCCGATCCTGGCGCGCCGAGCGACGCGGATCCTGAGCGCGATCCGGGCCTCGCCTGGATGATCGACTTCGCCGAGGCGCTCGCGCGCGGCATGGCGATCAAGTTGCGCCTGCCCGATCCGGTGCCGCGGCCCATCGCGCGGCTGGTCGTGCTCGGCGTCGAGACGGCGCTCACCCCCGAGCAGGGGGCGCGCGAGCTGGGCGACGCGCTCGCGGCCCACCGGTACACGCGCGGCATCGGCTTCCTGCCGGAGGGCACACCGACGAACGTGACGCCGGCGGTGACCAACGAGCCGGGCGACGCGGCGCGGCCGGCCCCGCCCGACGTGCCAGCGCCGCTAGCGGCGGACACCAATGCCGGCGCCGCGGCGCACGCGCTCGGGCTGACGGCACGGAGCGCGGAGCTGTTCGCCGGCACGCCGCACGCCGACGGCGGCGCCCAGTTGCGCGGCGCGCGCCGGCACATGAACGCCGCGCTGTGGCCGGCGACCTGGGGCTACTTCCTGGAGCACATGATGGCGCCGGTCGTGCCGCCCGCCGCGATCGAGCCCGCGCGCCTGCACTTCGTGGACTGGGTGCGCGGATGCGGACCGCAGCCGGTGCTGCGGATCGGCGAGCAGCCCTACGGCCTCCTGCCGGTGCTGCCGCTCGATCGCTGGAAGCCGCAGGAGCACGAGCGGCCGGTCGAGGGGCTGGCCGCGTTCCTGAGCGGCACGCTGCAGCCGATCTGGAGCGCGTCAGTGCGGAAAGTGCCGCGGCTGCCGCGGCGCGGCGATCCGGCGGTCGCCGCCAACCCAGAGGCCTCGCAGGAGGACCTGCTCACGGTGCTCTCGATGCAGCCGAGGTCGATCAGCTTCCGCGGCCGCAGCGTGCTCGGCATGCCGTTCGTCGAGGCCGCCTGGCGCTTCATCGGCAGCCAGCTCACCACCGACGAGCAGCTCGATGAAGCGTGGCGGACCCAGCGCGCCATCCTCACCCGCGCCGTGCTCGAGAAGCACCAGCTGGGGAATTGGCACCCGTACCTCGAGCAGACGCTGTTCCACGCCGAGGACCTGGACGCGGGGTACTTCCCGCTCACGATCCCGCTCGTCCAGTCCGCGGCCGCGGGAGCGCTGGACACGCTCGCCCAAGACTGGCTCACCACCCTGCACGCCGCGGGATGGGAGGCGCTGCGCCGGGACTGGTTCGATTTCGATAAGGAGCGCCCGCTGCTCTACTTGCTGCTGCGCCACTCGCTGCTGGTCGCGTACCTGTTCGCCGCCGGTGAGCAGGCGCCCGCCCGTCCGTGGCGCGGCGGGGAGGAGGTCCTCTACGGGATCGACGAGGCCGAGGACAACCCCACCGCGGAACGCCCCGAGATGACCTGGGACCTTCTCACTGCCCCCTCGGCGGAGGACCCGGCCAGGTCCAAGGGCGACCTGCTCGATATCGCGCCGCGGGCTCCGCTGGACGCCGTCCGCGACGGCATCGCGCAGCTCATCGACGCGCCCGTGAAGGTCCTGGAGCACGCCGCCGCGGAGACGCTCGATCTGTGCTCGCACCGGCTCGACGCCTGGATCTCGTCGTTCGCGCAGCGCCGGCTGGACGCGCTCCGCGGCGCCAACGCCGCCGGCGGCCTGCACCTGGGCGCCTACGGCGTCGTCGAGGACATCCGGCAAGGCGACGGCAGCGGCAGCTTCGGGTACGTGCACGCGCCCTCGCTCGCGCACGCCTCCGCGGCCGCGATCCTCGCCAGCGGCTACCGCTCGCACCCAGAGGGCACCGGCCACCGGCGCCCGTTCGGGATCGATCTGTCGTCGGAGCGCGTGCGCGTGGCGCTGTCGCTGCTCGACGGGGTCCGCGCGGGCGAGCAGCTCGGCGCCCTGCTCGGCTATCGCCTCGAGCGCTCGCTGCACGAGCGCGGGCTCGCGCGGTTCATCGATGACCTCCGGCAGGTCTTGCAGCTGCCGATCACCGGGACGGCCCCGCCGAGCAACACCGCCCAGGCGGTGGGCGCGCGCAACGTCGTCGACGCGCTCGAGCTGCACCGCCAGTGGGTGCCCGAGCGCGCCCTCCCCGACGAGCTGCTCGGCAAGTTCACGGCGGAGGTGGCAGAGGAGCTGCAGGTGGAGCTGCCGCCCGTCCTCGAGGAGATCGACGACGCGATCGACGCGATCGGCGACATCCTGTTGACCGAGGGCGTCTACCAGCTGGCGCGCGGCAACGCGGAGCGCGCGGCCGCCGCGCTGCGCGCCGCGGCCAAGCCGAGCGCCACACCGCCAGAGCTCGAGGCGATCTACACACCGCACGCCGGCATCGCCACCATCCACCGGCTCGCCGTGCTGCTGCCCGGGGATGCCGCGCCGGCCGCCGGCTGGAGCCCGGATCCGGCGCTCGCGCGCCGCGCGGCGGCGGAGCCGCGGCTGGACGCCTGGGCCGGGCGGGTGCTCGGCGATCCGAAGCGGGTCCACTACCGGGTGCGGTACGAGGCACCGGCGAGCGGCGCCGTCCTCGCCGAAGAAGAGCGCCGGCTCGATCAGCTCATGCCCGCGCCGTCCCCGCTCGACGTCGTGTACGCCGCCGTGGCGAGCGAGCGGACCCAGCTCTCGGAGCTCGAGCAGCGCATCGTCTACCACGCCACCCGGACACGTCCGGCGGGGATCCCGCCCGACGCGCGGGTCCGCGTGATCGACAGCCGCGAGCCCGAGCTCGAGGGCAAGATCGGCCTGCGCGAGCTGATGGAGCTCGCGCAGGCACTGCGCGAGACGATCGGAGGCGCTCGCTCGATCACGCCCGACGACCTGTCGCTGCCCGACGCCCCCGGCGCCGCGGCGGTCGACGCCACCGAAGTGGAGGCCCGCGCGACTGCCGTCGCGACCGCCCTGGGCGCCGCGAAGGACGCGCTGGGTGCGGCGATCGCCGCCGCGGACGCCGCGATCGCCGCCGCGGATCCCGCGATCGCCGCGCCGGCCGGCGAGGCGCTGCGCGCGGCGCTGCTCGCGGCGAGCGCGCTCGGCGTCCTGGGCGCGGTCCCGCTCGCGGCGATCGGCGACGATCCGGCCACGCTCTCCGATCTGAAGCTGCAGGCCAGCGTGGCGCAGGCGGAGGTGCGCCGCCGGGTCGCGGCGCTGGACGCGCTCGCCACGCCGGACCAGGAAGATCGGCGCGGGCGCGCCGACCACGCGATCGCCCGTCTCCGGACCGTGCTCGGCGGCGACTTCCGCGCGGCGCCGCGCTACACCGCGCCGCCGCGCGGCGATCGAGCGCAGGTGGACGTCGGCTTTCCGTCCAGCGCCGCGCTGCAGGGCGGCGACGCGTTCGCCGCGACGCTGTGGTTCCAGCGCCTGACGCGGATCCGCGACGGCGCGCGGCGCCTCGGTGACACGCTGCTCTATGCCGACGCGCTCGGCGGCGCCGACCCCATGCGCTTCGCGGTGGCGCAGCTCCCGGCCGTCGCGAACGATCGCTGGGTCGCGCTGCCGTTCTCCGGCAGCACGCCGCCGACCGGGCGCGTGTCGCTGGTCGCGCACCTGCCGGCCGGCCCCCTCGATCCGGCGCGCACGCTCGCCGGGCTGCTGATCGAGCAGTACACCGAGGTGCTGCCGGCGCCCGCGAAGACCACCGGCCTGGCGTTCCACTTCGATCAGCCGGACGCCACGCCACCGCAGGCGATCGTGCTCGCAGTGCCGCCCGTGGTCGGCGCGGACTGGACCCTGGCGGCGCTCGAGGCCACGGTGCGCGAGACGCTCGAGCTGGCGAAGCTGCGCATGGTCGATCTGAATGCGTTGCAGGACGCCGGGCACTTCGTCCCGGCGACCTATCTGGCGTTCAACACGAAGGGCGTGACCGTGGCTACCGATCTCAAGGTGGGCCGCGGCGTGCAGCTCGGTTGAGAGGACAGCGGACATGGCAGACACGCCACGGCTCGACAAGGTCACACCGGCATCGGCACTCCCCGGCGCCCAGCTCACGCTGACGGGGGCCGCGTTCGACGAGCAGACTGCAGAGTCGGCCGTACGCTTCCGCCTGCCGACGCCCCATGTGGTCCCCGTGACCGGCGCGATCGTCGGCTGGGAGCCGACGACGATCCTCGTCCAGGTCCCCGCGCTGGAGTCGTTCGGCTCCGGGGGCCCGCTCGAGGTGACCGTCCACACCGCGGCAGGAGTCAGCCTGCCCGTCGAGATCATCCTGCATGAAGCGGAGCGGCCCACGATCGCGAAGGTGGTCCCGGCGCGCGGGCTCGAGAACGCTCGCATCACGATCACCGGCAGCCGCTTCGGCCGGCCGAGCAACGGCTCGGAGGTGCTGTTCCAGGCCCCCGGGCCGTCCGACGAGCTGGTCGACGTGACCGCGTACGTGGCGAGCTGGAGCCCGACGTTGATCGAGGTCGACGTGCCGTTGCTCGAATCACTCGGCGGCCCCGGCGAGCGCAGCCTCGTCGTGCGCACGCCCTGGGGCCGCAGCGATCCGGCCGACTTCCGCCTCGGCGAGCTACCCACCATCACGGGGGTGGTTCCGTCGGGGCCATCGGCAGGCGCCACCATCACGGTGTTGGGCACCGGATTCGGGAAGCAGCCCGCCAGCCTCAAGTTGATCGCCGCGGGTCAACCCGAGATCGCGCCGACGATCCTGTCGTGGAAGGACACCGAGATCAAAGCGAGGCTCCCGGGTCTGCGAACCTTGCGCAGGACCGGGCTCTGGGACCTCGCCGTGAGGACCGAGTGGGGCGAGTGCAGGATGCAGATCCTGATCGACAACCTCGCCGCGATCACCTCCTGGACGCGGGTGGAGCCGCACGCGCGCACCGACGATCTTCAGGCGGGGCTCGGGCTCGGCCTGCAGGCGCAGGTGTACGACGCGCTCTGGCTGCTCGGGCGGCAGTGGCAGCTCCTCGAGCTGACCGGCCAGGACGCCGGCTCCCCGGTGCGCGTCCAGGTCGAGGGGACATGCACGCCGCTCGCGCGCTGGCAACCCGAGGGCGGTCAACCCGAGGATGTCGCCGCCAGCGTGCCGCTCGAGGCGATGGTGGAGCGCGAACGGGACTTCCCGCCGCCCGGCGCCGCCGGCCCGTTCGACGACCTGCGGTTCGCCGCCGAGGCCGGCCTCCAGCTGCTGCGCATGATTGACGCACAGCTGCGCGATCCACAGAAGAGTAACGACTACCGCAGACGATTCCTGCGCGATTACCCGCTCGAGCTGCCGCCCGCCGACACGGCGTCGCTCGACGCGCGCAGCCGCCGCTTTCTGAGCGTGGCCTCGCGCCGGGTCCCGGACGGCGCGCGCATCTACGCCAACTTCCAGGTCGCGCTCGGCACACCCCCGAAGCTGCCGCACAAGCCTCCGATCGAAGGCAACGATCGCGCCGCGGTGCTCGCCGCGGTCCGCGCGTGGTACGGCTGGTGCGGCGAGCTGTTCAGCCAGGCGACGCCGGGGCAGCGCGCGTGGGATCCCCGGCGGATGGAGTACGCCTTTTCGGCTGGCTCCGGCGAGCTCGTGCTCGACGCGCGCGAGCACGACGGCGGCCACCTCGACTGGTACTCGTTCGTCCGGCGCGCGCCGGCCGCGCCCGGCGCTCCGGCCCCCACGCTTGGATCGCCCGCCGCCGGGCGAGGACCGGCGCCCTTCACCCGCACCGCGATCCCGACCCCGATCAGCTATCCAGGCATGCCCGTGCCCCGCTGGTGGGAGCTCGAGGATCGGCGCGTAGACTTCGGGGCGGTCGCATCAGCGCCGAACGAGTTGCTCAAGCTCGTGCTCGTGGAGCTGGCCACCGTCTACGGCAACGACTGGTTCACGCTGCCGCTCGATGCGCTGCCCGTCGGCAGCCTGTGCGAGCTCACGAAGGTGACTGTCACCGATACGTTCGGTGGCACGATCGAGCTCGGCCCCTTCGGCGATGGCTCCGGGACCGACTGGCGCATGTTCGAGCTGGCCAGCGACGACGGCGCGGCGGACGCGGGCCACGCGCTCCTCCTGCTCGACGCGCTGCCGGCCACCCTGGAGTCGGGCCCCGTCGAGGAGGTACTTCTGCTCCGCGACGAGCTTGCGAACCTGGCCTGGGCGGTGGAGAAGATCGTCGAGAGCCGCACCGGGCGGCCGTTCGATCGCCATGAGGACGAGGTCAGCCGGCGCGCGCAGCCGGCGCCGCCCGAGGCCGCCGCGGCGCGGCGCTACTTGCTGCAGACGACCGTCCCCCGCAACTGGATCCCGCTGATTCCCCAGCGCGACACCGGCGCGGATGGCTGGGTCATCCTGCGCCGGCTGGCGCGTGGCGCGATGCGCGATCCCGCCGGCGGGCCGTCCATCTTGCCGCTCGGGCGCCTGCTCGAGCCGGGCCGTCCGCTCGACATCTACGACGAGGAGCTCCCCCCGACCGGCCTGCGAGTGACGCGCCTGTGGACGCTCGGCCGCGCCGCGAATGGCCGCACCCACCTCTGGCGCGCTAGGCGCAAGGGCCCCGGGCGCGGCGAGGCATCGAGCGGCCTGCGCTTCGATCTCACCCGGACCGAGCGACCCGATCAGCCGTGATCCCGGCGGTCGCCGCTCGGAGCGCGCTGCTCGGAGCGCGCCGCTCGGAGCGCGCTGCGCAGAGCGGCGTGCCGACGTTGTACGCGTCGTTGAAGTGCGTGAAGTACGCGTCGTGGACGGGGTGCGTCGTGCCGGTCTCGGGCGCGAGCTTGACGAAGATCTCGTCGGACTTGCGGGCGGCGCCGCCGCTCAGGTTCTGCGAGCCGCTGTAGACCCGGTACTGGTACGTGGCGTGCCCGGGCGACTGACGACGCCCGGTCAGGGACCGCTGCCGCCGACGCCGGTCAGGGACCGCTGCCGCCGACGCCCGCGAGCCGCTCCTTGCGGAGCTTGGCGACCACGTTGACGTTCCGGTCGGCGATCTCGGCGATCCGGTACTCGAGCGCCGAGCCGAAGATCGGGGCGACCTCCACGGGCCGGAGCTTGTACTCGTCCTCGAGCCAGTCGGCGAGGTCCGAGGTCGCGCGCGCCAGCGCCGCGTCGAGCGAGCCCTCGAGGCCGAGCGACATGATGTACTGCTCGGTCTCCATGCGCGGGACCTTCCAGCGCTTGCCGCGCAGGACCTCGACGGAGATCTCGATGTCGAGCGAGGTCTCGAGCGCCGAGCCGGTGACCTCGCCGTCGCCCTGCACCGCGTGGGCGTCGCCGACGTAGAGCAGCGCGCCCGGGATGCTGACGGGCAGAAGGACCGTCGCGCCGTCGGTCACCTCCGCGAAGTCGAGGTTGCCGCCGAAGTAGTCGAGGTCGCGCGACGAGATCGGCGGCGCGTCGAAGCGCGGCGCGACGCCGACGCAGCCGAGCATCGGGCGGACCGGGACCGTGTAGCGCGCCAGCGCGGGCGGCGGATCGGCGAGCCGGGCGACCCCGCGCGTGCGATCGAGGATCCACCGCAGCTGCGCGGGCGCGACGTCCTTGAACTTCTCGGCCTGGCTCCGCGTCAGCGCGCGATCGATGAGCCGCCGCCCGCTGAACGCGTAGTCGCGGTTCAACGTCAGCTTCCGGATCTTCACCGCGAGCACGTCGCCGGGCATCGCGGTCTCGACGTAGAACGGCCCGGTCAGCGGGTTGCCGCCGAGCACGCGCACCTTGGCGGTGGCGTCGACCCCGGCCGCGTCGACGCTGGTCGTCTTGATGATGTCGCCGGGCCAGACCCGCAGCACCGGCGGCGCGTCGGGCGAGAACGCGCGGTGGAACACGGTCGGCGTGAACGTGTGCGTCCGCGGCGCCGCGGGTCGGTTCGTGGGCATGCGCGTCGCCGTCCAGGTCGTGGCGTAGTTGCGCTCGGCCTGCTTGCCGCGGTGCGTGGACTGCCCGGCGAGGCCACCGGGCCCGAGCGTCGCCACGAGCGCGAAGCTGTCCGCTGGATCTTTCGGCTGCACGGTCAGCGTGACCTTGTTGCCAGTGGCCGTGCCAGTCACCGGCAGATCGTCATTCGCGTCGGCGAGCGTGCCCGTGAGCTTGGCGCCGTCCTGCTTGAGCGTCAGCTTCGAGCCGCGGCGCAGGCCAAAGACCTGCTCCGTGAAGATCCAGTCTCCCGATAGGTCCTCGGCGCCAGCAGCGCCGGTCAGGACCACGAGCACGATCGCGATAACGATTCCCCGCATCGCGGCACGATACCGGAACGGCTCCCGCCGCGGCGCGCCGCCGCGGCGCGAACGCCGCGGACGCGGAGACGCAGGGCTCAGAGCGTCGTGCCGGCGTTGTACGCGTCGTTGAAGTGCGTGTAGTACGCGTCGTAGACCGGGTGCACGGTGCCGGTCTCGGGCGCGAGCTTGACGAAGATCTCGTCGTACTTGTGGGCGGCGCTGCCGCTCAGGTTCTGCGAGCCGCTGTAGACCCGGTACTGGTACGTCGTGCCGTACTTCGCATAGACGATGAACGACTTGTCGTGGATCGGCATCTCGCGCACGGGGATGTTCGCGGCGTGGAGCGCGGCGAGCGCGTCGGGCTCGACGGTGTCGGCCACGACCCAGATCTGACAGCCGCCGCGCCGGAGGCGCGCGAGCTCGGCGACCACGTCGAGCCGGCTGTCGCGCACCGACGCCTGCATGACCCGGATGCGGCAGCTCGTGTCGGGCGTGATGTCGTCGAGGCGGTTGACGACCAGATCGGTCTCTACCTCGGGCGAGGCGTAGATATCGGCCGCGGCGGCCAGCAGGTGGCCGCGCCCGGAGGACGGATCGTAGTAATCGGAGAGCCGCCGCTGCGCGTACAGCTCGTCGAGGTACCCGCGCAGCTGGGTGTAGAGCGACGCCTCGCCGTACACGGTCACCGTGTTGTTGTACAGGCGCGCGCCGCTCGCGTAGGTCTGGTTCGCGGAGCCAAACCACACCACGTTGCTCGAGACGGCCCCGTCGGGCGCGGTCGCCGTGCTGAACGTGAACAGCTTGGTGTGCGAGATCGCGTCGTCCGCCGTCGAGATGCACGAGCTGTTGTTCGAGTGCGTGCAGTAGACCTTCTTCGTGAGCTTGTCGAGGTAGCTCGTCTTCGCGGTGTCGGTCGACGCCGCGACGGCGCCGTCCATCGACATCCGCACGTCGACGCCGCGCGTCTGGGCGTCGAGCAGCGCCTTGGCGACGGCGTCGACCGAGATGCTGAAGATGTGGCCGTCGATGCGCCCGCCGGCCGGGACCGTGCCGATCAGGCGCGTCAGCTCGTCGACGGCGTTCATGTCGACGCCGGGGTCCGCCGTCCCGCTGCACGGGCGATCCGGACGGGTGAAGAAGAACCAGGTCGGGTAGCCGGCCAGGGTCGCGCGCGCGACGCAGCCCGGCGACGGCACCGCGGTCGCGGCGACGGGCGCCAGGGACTCGGCCGGATCGGGGAGCCCCGCGGTGGCGGCATCATCGTCGGGGTCGCCGATGATGGCCGCGATGTCGACGTCGACGGGCCGGTCCTCCTCGTCGGAGACATCGTCGGGCTCGGGCGCGGACGACGCGCACGCGGCGGCGCCGAGGGACACGAGGAGCACGGCTGCTACAGCGCGAATCATGATGCGGCTGGCTCAGCACGATCCGATCCAGCCCGGCGCGCGTCCAAGGGCGCGAACCGGCGATGGCCGCGGGCGGTGCGCGCGCCACCCGCGCGCTGGTATGTGCACACAGCCGTGAGCGGAGCGCTGGCCGGCCCCCACCCGCGGTCGCTCAGCGCGGCCGGCGGCCGGCGCCCGGCCGGTGATCCGGGCGATGCCGCCGCGCGAGGTCGCTCGACGTGACGAGCTCGAGCTCCCGGATCTCGCCCTCGGCTTCGAGGAGGAACGGCGCGATGGCGGCGGCGAACGCCCGCGTCCCTGGCGCCTCGCCGTGGCGCGCGTCCGCGGCGCGGTCTTCAGCGCGGAGGATCGCCAGGTAATACGCCGGATCGTGCGGATCGCGATACATCGTCCACGCCGACCCGGGCAGCTCACCGCGCACGTACGTCGCGAACTCGTGCATCGCGCGCTCTGCATCGAGGCGGGCCTCGGGGCGGATCCGGTAGCGGAGGGTCTTGTACACGGGCATACCCCGACGCTACGCGATCCGCGGCGCGCGGCGCGGGACGCCTTCGACGCGCGAATCGTAGAGCGTCAGCGAGAGGCTCGAGGTGGCCCGCGGCGCGAGCCACGGCACGTCGCCGAGCTCGAGCCCCGCCGCGCAGACGACGATGGGGCGCCTGCGCGCCACCGCCTCGAGCCGGCCGATCACGCGCGCCAGCATCTCGCCGTTGAACGGGGCGTAGAGGAAGAAGACCGATCCGTCGAGCTCGGTCTCGGCCGCGTCGGCGTGGGTGAACGAGACGGCCGCCGTGAGGGCGAGCGCCGCGCACCGCGCCCGCGCCCGCTGCACGAGCGGCTCCTGGATCTCCACGCCGTGCGCGCGCGCCCCGGCGAGCAGGTGCGCGAGGAACACGACGAGGCCCAGCCCCGAGCCGAGATCGACGACCAGGTCATCGGGCTCGAGCGGCACCTCCCGCACCATCGCGAGGATCTCCTCGACGCCGCACGGCAGGTACGGCACCGATCCGCGCGGCAGATCCGGAACGTCCGGCGGCGGCTCCGCGAGCCCGAGCAGCTCGCCGACCCAGACGTCGCGCTCGCGGGGCGGGACGGCGAGCAAGAGCTCGAGGAGCGCCGCGCCGCCCAGCGCGCCGGACTCGAGCTCGGCGCGGGCCTTCCACGCTCGGTGCCGGAGCGCGTCGTCCACGATAGCGCGAAGGTAGCAGAGCGCGCGGCGCGCGCGGCCACGCCGCCAGGTCGGCATGCGGCGGCGCCGGGGGCTAATCGTCGGGGAACCGCGCGCGCCAGGCCTCGCGGGTCAGCCGGTGGACGAGGCAGTCGTCCTCGCCGAACATCTGCCGCCCGACGGGGACGAACCCGATCCGCTGGTAGAACTTGTGCGCGCGCGTGTTGCTCGCGAGCGGATCGATCACGATCGCGGTGACGGCCGGATCGGCGAAGCAGCGCTGGAACACGAGCCGCATCATCGTCTCGCCGTACCCCTTGCCGTGATCGGCGGCGTCGCCGATCCAGATGTCGATCGCGCGGAGGTTCTGCTCGATCTGGCCCCAGTAGTGCGTGGGCTCGTGGTGCGGATCGATGATCTGCATCGCGCCGATCGGCCGGCCGCCCAGCTCGGCGATCAGGTACTCGTCGACGTCGGACTGCTTGGGGATCTCGACGCGCCAGTCGTGATCGCCGAACGCCTTCTCGACATCCTTGTCATCGGTGGTCGCGGCGATGACGTGCGGCTCGCGATCCCAGCGCTCGAGCATCGGGACATCGTCCAGGGTCGCGCGGCGCAGCGTGAGGCGGGTCATCGGAGATGGAGCGTTCATACCGCATCCGCGGCCGGCCCGTTATGCTCGGGCCGCGATGCGCACGGCGCGGCTCTCCCTCCTGCTCGGTCTCGTCGGTCTCGTCGGCCTCGCCGTCGTCGGCGGCGGGGCGTGCGGGGGCTCGCCGGTGCCATCCGCCGCGAGCGGGCCGGTGATCGCGATCTCGCTCCACGGAGGTGGCGCGGGGGCGGCGGCGCTCGAGCGCGAGGCGGTCGAGCCGATCGAGCAGGCGGTCGCGGGACTCGCCGGCGTGCGCTCGCTGCGATCGACGATCGAGCCGGGCCACGCGCACGTGGAGATCTCGTTCGAGGCGTCGCGGCCGCTCGACCTCGCCACGGACGCGGTCATGCGCACGGTCCGCGAGGCGCAGCGGCAGCTGCCGGCCGGGCTCGCGCCGCCGGTGATCTCGCGCGTCGATCCGGCGGGGCCGGTGCTGTGGTTCGAGCTGGAGGGCGACGCGGCCCCGCGCGCGGAGCGCTCGGAGCTGGCGCGCGACGTGGTCAAGCCCCGGCTCGAGCGGCTGCCCGGCGTCGGCGCGATCGAGCTCGCGGGCGGCGTGGAGCGCGTGATCGCGATCCGGCCGGACCTCGCCCGGCTGGCGGCGGCTGGCGTCACGCTGGCCGAGCTGGCGGCGGTCGTCCCCGGGACGCTCGACGTGCCGTCGGGCAGGATCGATCCGACGTCGAAGGCGGTGATCCGCATCGTCCCGGCGCCCGTGACGCTCGAGGGGCTCGGTGAGCTTGCCGTCGCGAGCCGCGATGGCGCGACGGTCCGCGTGCGCGACGTCGCGAGGCTCGCGGAGGAGACCGCCGCGGACGATCCGGGCGGGCCGCTCGCGCTCGGCATGCGGCTCCAGCAAGGCGCCGACCGCGAGGAGGTGCTCGCGCGCGTGCGCGCGGCCCTCGCGGACCTCCGCCGCGCGCTGCCGCCGGGGTTTGCGCTCGTCGAGCGCCCGCCGCCGCCGGTCGCGCCCGCGCCCGTGCCCGCGCCGCTCGCGGTCAGCGTGCGGGGCCCGGATCGTACGGTGCTCCGCACGATCGCGGCGAAGCTCGAGGCGGACCTCCGGGCGGCCGGCGGGGCCTCCGAGGTCACGCGCGATCCGCCGCCGGGCCGGCCCGAGCAGACGATCGAGCTCGATCGGGCGCGCGCCGCGCAGCTGGGCATCTCCAGCGCGGAGCTGGCGGCGGCGACCCGCGCACTCCTCAGCGGCGAGCCGCTCGGGACGCTCCGCGTGGGCGGCCGCGAGCGCGCGATCGTGCTGCGACTCGATGGCAGCGTCACCGAGCGCCTGGCGCAGACAGCCGTGCGCACTGCGAGCGGCGAGCTCGTCGGGCTGGCCGCGGTGGCCACGGTCACGGCGACCCTGGGCGAGGCCCTGCTGCGCGTCGATGGCGAGCCGGCGATCGAGCTGTCGGCGCGCGTCGCGCCGGGCGAGGCGCGCGCCGCGGTGCGCCGCCGGCTCGTCGAGGCTACGCGCGACCTGGCGCCGGGCTACCGGGCAGTCGTCGCGCCATAGCGCACCGGCCCGCGGGCGGGCGCGCGGGCTGGAATAGCCGGTGCCGCCGGGCCGTTCTCCCCGCCATGCAAGTACATCGCGCGCGGCCGTGGCTGGCGAGCCTCTTCGCCCTGCTCGCCTCCGGGTTCATGGTCAAGGTCGCCGAGCACGAGCACCTCCTGCTCCTGCCGGCGGCGCTCCCGGCGATCGCCGCGCCGCTGTTCCACATCCGGAAACTGCAGGCGCAGATGCTCGCGCGCGCGGGGATCTGGTCAGCCGTGATGCTGGGCATGCTGTTCGCGCACCTGGAGCGGCAGCCGAGCGCCGCGATCGCGATGGTCGTCAGCGGCGCGCTCGCGCTCCTCATCGCGGGGCGCAGCGCGGCGAGCGCCGAGCCGGGCGCGTTCCGGCCGGTCGCCTATCAGAAGACGTTGACCCTGTCCCTGGTGCTCGCGCTGGCGGACACGCTCACGCTGTGGATGTGGACCGCGTTCGCGCTCCTGGGCGGCGCGCCGCGAAAGGACACGCTGGGGTTCTTCATCTGCGCGGTGATCACGCTCGCCAGCGTCATCGGGCTCTACCGGCTGCGCATGTGGGGACTCGCGCTCGGCGTGCTCGGAAACCTCGGGATCGCGATCGTGTTCGGCGCGCGGATCATCGACGTCCAGGAGCTCCGGATCGTGTTCATCACGACCGCGCTCACGCAGCTCCTGGTCGCGCTGCCGGTGCTCGTCGGCGTGATCCGCCGGCGGCCCATGGAGCTCCCGGCGTGGCTGCAGAACAGCACGCGCGTGCTCTACCCGGCCGCGCTGCTCGGGGTGATCGCGCTGGCCCTCCAGCCGCTGACCGGCCGCTCGATCCTGCTCGACATCGCGATGTGGCTCCTGCACTGAGCTAGCGGCGGCGCGGCCTGCGCGTCGGGGCGCGAGCCGGGCGGCGGGTCGGCCGGCGACCCGGCCGGGCCTTGGCGCCGGGCAGGCTGGCCTGCGTGAGCTGCATCTGCTTCGCGACGAACCTCGCGAAGGGCCGGACGTCGGCGGCCACGCTCGCGGCCTCCAGCGCGTCCAGGTACGCGGCCCGATCGTCGACCCGGATCACCGTCCAGGGATATCCGCCTCCGGCCAGAAGCGCGTTCATGAGGAAGCGCGCGATCCGGCCGTTGCCGTCGGGGAACGGGTGCACGTAGCCGAGCAGCCAGTGGCCCAGGACGGCGCGGACGGCCGGGGCCGGCTCGCCCTCGATCAGATCGAACAGCGCCGGCATCGCGTCGCGCAAGATCTCGGCGCGCGGCGGGACGTGCCGCGAGCCGCGCAGGAAGACGGGCTGGGTCCGGTAGCCGGCGAGGATCTGCGCGTCGAGGAGCCCCACCGCGACGTGCGGGCTGAAGAGCTCCCGGTACCACTCGCGGTGCGCGGTGCGCACGATGCCGATGTCGCCGCGCGCGGCGAGGATGCGGCGCACCGTCTCCCGGACACGCTGGAACGCGAGCCAGTAGCCCCGCGCCGCGAGCGCGTTTCCACTCTCGCGATCCGACGGCTCCCGCTCGGGATCCCACGCGCCCACCGCCACGCGCTGCACGAGCTCGGGCGTCACCTGGTAGCCCTCGATGGACAGCGAGTGATACGCGTCCAGCTGGTAGACCCCGTCGATCCTCTGGAGATAGGCATCGCGATCGGCGGGGAGGCCGCGGGCCGCGGGGAGCTCGGCCAGCACGGCCTCGCGCGATCTCGCCCACAGCGTCTGGAGGCGCGCGACGATCGGCGGAACCGACCGGAGCGCCGGCGCCGCGCTCGGATCGGCATCGAACGGATCGGTCTCGCGGACGTCGAAGTGGGCGGCCTTCATCGCGGTCGCGATCTCGTCGGCGATGGCATCCCGGCCGATGTGGCGAAGCGCGCCCGCGAGCCTGCCGGCGATGACGGAGTGCCCGCCCGGAAGGAGGCGCGAGAGGAGCTCGGAGGGATCGCGGAGGCTCCCGAGCACCACGCGCGCCTCCACGGGCCACTGCGAGAAGAAGCTCGGCGCGACGCGCGCCAGCGCCGCCTCGACGCGGTAACCGCGCACGCCGCGCAGGAGCTCCAGATCTCGCGCGGGCGGCATGGCCTTCTCCTTCAGCGCGAAGAACGAGGTGCCGTACGGGAGATCGATCCGGTTGTTGTTCGCCGCGGGGCTGTGGACGATGACCTGCTTGGGGATGGCCGTGTGCTCCGCGTGGAGCAGCAGCGACTGCTCCGGCGAGAGGTGCCACTCGGCCGCGAACCGCTCGTCGCAGTACCGCCGGCAGAACTCCCAGAACGAGGCGAACCACGGCGTGGTGTCACCGGGCCGGGCGGTCGGGCTCGCGGAGACGAGCCAGCCCTTCATGACCTCCTGCAGGAAGCCGCTCTTCACCAGCCGCTCCCTCGCCGTGCGCGCGAGCTGATTCGACGCGAAGACGCGGGCGCCGTCGGCCTGGAGGCGGCGCAGCTCTTCGAGCGCGGCGGCGAGCTTTTCGTGAGGCGCGGCCATGGGTCACACGGCACGGAGACCGTCGAGGAGGCCGTGCGGTTGCAATTGGATCGTGTTGTAGCACGACAATTGAATTGTGCTGGGGCGTTACAATTGAAAGATGCTGCGCCGTTACAATTGAAGGATGCTGCGCCTAGGCTGGTCAGCGGCTCATGCATCGCCCGGCGTGAGCCTCCCGGCGCTCAGCCCTGAACGTCCAGCATCTGCCGCTCGGCGCCGGCTCCCCCGCTTGCAATCCTCGATCGGGCTGGACTACGGTCGCCCCCGCTCTGCCGCCTCCTTGCTCGCTAAGAGGGGATCATGAAGACACTGCTCGGGCTGCTTGCGTGTATCTGTGTCGCCGGGTCTGCCGGGTGTGATTCTCGTCCCGAGCAAAAGCAGGCGACGCCGCAGCCGCCCACGGCGGGGAGCGGCGTCGCGGGCTCCGGGGGCCAGCAGGCGAGCGGCGGCGCGGGCGCCAAGACCGAGGGCCAGACCGGATCTGCCCCGGCGGCGGCAGGAGAGACGCGGTACGTGCTCGTCAGCCACGCCCCGGACTCGGACTCGTGGTGGAACACGATCAAGAACGCGATCAAGCACGCGGGCGAGGACTTCGGCGTCACCGTCGACTATCGCAACCCCTCGGGCGGCGATCTGGCGGACATGGCCCGCCTCATCGAGGCGGCGGCCGCGCGGAGCTATAGCGGCGTCATCACGTCGATCGCCGACTTCGACGTCCTGAAGAAGCCGATCGGCCAGGTCGGCGCCAAGAAGATCCCGCTCGTCACGATCAACTCCGGCACCACCGCGCAGAGCGAGCAGCTCGGCGCCGTCATGCACGTCGGCCAGCCCGAGTACGACGCGGGCAAGGCGGCCGGCGAGCGCGCCAAGGCCGCCGGTGCGAAGTCGTTCCTCTGCGTGAACCACTACGCCACGAACCCAGCGTCGTTCGAGCGCTGCAAGGGGTTCGCCGACGCCATCGGGGTCGACTACAAGGCGTCCACCCTCGACAGCGGCGACGATCCGACCACCGTCGAGAGCAAGGTCTCTGCCCACCTGCGCAAGAACCCGAGCACCGCGGCGGTCCTGACGCTGGGCCCGAACTCGGCGCACCCGACGCTCAAGGCGATCAACAAGCTCGGGCTCAAGGGCAAGCTCTTCATGGCCACGTTCGATCTGTCGCCGGAGATCTCGGCCGGCATCAAGGACGGCACGGTGGCGTTCGCGATCGATCAGCAGCCGTACCTCCAGGGCTACATCCCGGTGGCCGTCCTGGCGATCATGAAGCAAGAGAACACGCAGGACCTCGCCAAGGTCATGGCCGCGCTCCAGGCGAGCCCCAAGGTCAAGGCCCGGCTCGAGGCGTACGGCCTCGCGCCGGTGTACGGCGCCCGGCACATCAGCTCCGGCCCCGGCTTCGTGACCAAGGACAACATCGCCACGGTCGAGAAGTTCGCCGGCCAGTACCGCTGAGCGAGCACCGCCGCGCTGATGACCGATAGATCCGATGACCGGGTGCGGCAGGTCTCCCGGTTGCACCGGGTGATGGCGAGACCCGAGGCGACCGCCATCGCCGGCACCGCGCTGGTGTTCGCGATCTTCTTGGTGACCGCCGGCGGCTCGGGCATGTTCGCTCTCGACGGGGTGATCAACTGGTCCGTCGTCGCGGGCTACCTCGGCATCCTCGCCGTCGGCGCGTGCCTGCTCATGATCGCCGGAGAGTTCGATCTCTCCATCGGCTCGATGATCGGGTTCACCGGCATGGTGGCGGCCATCCCGCCGCTCCACATGGGCTGGCCGGTCTGGCTGTCGATGCTGGTCTCGCTCGCCTGCGCGCTCGTGCTCGGCTTCGTGAACGGCCAGCTCGTCGTCCGCACCGGGCTGCCGTCCTTCATCGTGACGCTGGCCTTCCTCTTCGTCCTGCGCGGGCTGACGCTGGCGTTCTCCATCATCGTCGCCGATCGGACCATCGTCAGCGGCATCGGGGACCTGGCGGAGCGCGACCCGGTCGTCAGGCTCCTGTTCGTGGGGACGGTCGGCGATGGCCTGTTCGGCTGGATGGCGCAGCACGGCTTGATCCGCGCGCTCGACGACGGCACCCCGCTCGTGCGCGGCATCCCCAAGGTGCTGATCTGGTGGACCGTGCTCGCCGCCGCGTGCTCGCTCTCGCTCACCCGGACGCGGTTCGGCAACTGGATCTTCGCCGTCGGCGGCGACGCGGGCGCCGCCAAGAACGTGGGCGTGCCGGTGCGGCGCGTGAAGGTCTCGCTGTTCATGTTCACCGCGCTCTGCGCGTGGCTGTTCGCCATGCTGCAGATCTGCGACATCGGCTCGGCGGCGGCCGACCGCGGCCTCCAGAAGGAGTTCGAGGCGGTGATCGCCGCGGTCATCGGCGGCTGCCTGCTCACCGGCGGCTACGGCTCGGTGATCGGCGCCTGCTTCGGCGCCCTCCTCTTCGGCGTCGTGCAGGTCGGCATCACCTATACGAACATCAACGCGGACTGGTTCCGCGTGTTCCTGGGCCTGATGCTCCTCCTCGCCGTGCTGTTCAACAACCAGGTGCGCCGACGCGTCACGCAGACGAGGTGATCGTGGCCCCGGATCCAGCATCGGAGTACGTCCTCGAGCTCGACAGCGTCAGCAAGTTCTTCGGCACGGTCGTCGCGCTGAAGGACGTCACGATGCGCATCCGGCGCGGCGAGGTGCACTGCCTGCTCGGCGACAACGGCGCCGGGAAGTCCACGCTCATCAAGATCCTGGCCGGCGTCCACCCGCCGAGCCGCGGGACGTACCGGGTCGACGCCGAGCCGGTCGCCTTCGACTCGCCGCGCGACGCGCTCGATCGGGGCATCGCCACCGTCTACCAGGATCTGGCGCTGGTGCCGCTCATGAGCGTGTACCGGAACTTCTTCCTGGGCCGCGAGCCGATGCGCACCTACGGCAGGATCTTCCGGGTGTTCGATCGGCGCCTCGCGAGGCAGGTCGCGAGCGAGCGGCTCGCCGAGATGGGGATCACGGTGCGCGACCCGGAGCAGGCGGTCGGGACGATGTCGGGCGGCGAGCGCCAGTGCCTGGCCATCGCGCGCGCGATCCACTTCGGCGCGCGCGTGCTGATCCTCGACGAGCCGACCGCCGCCCTCGGCGTGAAGCAGAGCGCGAACGTGCTCCGGCTCATCGCCCGGGCGCGCGACAAGGGCATCTCGGTCATCTTCATCACGCACAACGTGCACCACGCCTATCCGGTCGGCGACACGTTCACGCTGCTCAACCGCGGCCAGTCGATGGGCACGTTCAAGAAGAGCGAGATCTCCCGCGACGAGGTCCTGAACATGATGGCCGGCGGCCAGGAGATGGCCGACCTCATGTCCGAGCTGGGCGTCCGGCTGTAAGGCTGCAAGCAGCAGCCTCGCCGCGGGGAGCCGCTCACGAGCGCCGTCGCGGACGGAGCGCGCGCGGCAGCGGGACCGCGGGCGCGTGGCCGCGCGCCGCGGGCGCGCCGCGGTGACCGCCGCCGCGGCGCGGGTCGGGCGCGGCGCGCGCCGGGTGCGGCGCGGGCTCCGGCGGCAGGGCCAGCGGCGCCGGCGCGCCGGCGGCCGGGAGCACCGTATTGTCATTGCCAATGAGCAGCTGCCGCGAGATCTGGTGTAGGTCGAGCTTACGCATAGAGGTCTCCCTCGCGGAGCGCGAGGGCGCTCCGCCGCTTGGGGGTCTCCACGCGTGCGCGCGCGCAGCGCGCCGGGGCACGCCGGCGCGCTGTCCGGGGCGCACCGCCGAGCGGGCGTGCTACCGGGGCGCGCCGGCAGGGCCGGCGGCGAGATCCGCGATCACGAACGCGTGGCGCTGCGAGCAAGTCGCAGCTGGGATCACGCAGGGGTTCGAGCGATCAGCAGGTCATGGTGGACGCGGACGACCGCGTCGAGGTGCAGACTACCCAGACAAGGCACGATTGTCCAGCACGATCATCGTGAGTGAGCGATGGACTGATGGTACATCCGCGAACGTCGAGGTGGCTGCCCGGGCGTATGGAGCGAGATCATGCCCCGGCTCGATCTGGTGCCGTGACCGGTTCCGTAGGATCGTACCGGCACTTTGAGCACGCCTTCGTCTCTAGCCCTGCTCCCAGGGATCCATGCTGCGAGCTACCAGACGGGTCGCCTGCGCATCCACGCGCTCGCCAGCGGGCCACGGAAGACCACCACGATGGTCTTCATCCACGGCAACCTCTCCACGTCGCGGTTCTGGGAAGAGACGCTGCTGGCGCTCCCCGCCGACGTCCGCGGGATCGCGCCGGATCTGCGCGGCTTCGGGCGCACCGAGGCAAAGCCGATCGACGCGACGCGCGGCATGCGCGACTTCGCCGACGACCTGCACGCGCTCCTCGAGGAGACCGGGCTCCCAGGCGCCGGCCGGCCGCACCTCGTCGGCTGGTCGACCGGCGGCGGCGTGGCGATGCAGTACGCGATCGATCACCCAAAGCAGGTGGCCTCGCTGACGCTCGTCGCGCCGCTGTCGCCGTTCGGCTTCGGCGGCACCCGGGACGAAGCGGGTACGCCCTGCTGGCCGGACTACGCCGGCTCGGGCGCCGGCACCGTGGCGCCCGAGATCGGGAAGCGCCTCCTCGCGCACGATACAGGCGACGAGAGCGACTTCTCGCCGCGCAGGATCATGAACAGCTTCTATTTCAAGCCGCCGTTCCGCGTCGCGCCCGAGCGCGAGGACCTCTACGTCGACGAGATCCTGATGACGTCCACAGCGCCCGGCTGCTACCCCGGCGACGTGGTGACCTCACCGAACTGGCCGGGGGTCGGCCCGGGCAAGCTCGGCATCAACAACGCGCTCTCGCCCGCGTACGTCAACCTCTCGGCGTTCGCCAAGATCGATCCGCAGCCGCCGGTCTACTGGATCCGCGGCGCCGACGATCAGGTCGTCTCCGACACTTCGTCCTTCGACCTCGGCTACCTCGCCAAGCAAGGCATGGTCCCGGGCTGGCCGGGCGAGGAGGCGTACCCGCCGCAGCCGATGATCCGCCAGACGCGCGCGATGCTCGACGCGTACCGCGCCGCGGGCGGCACCTACCGGGAGATCGTGCTGCCGAACGTCGGCCACTCGCCGCCCCTCGAGGCGCCCGAGGCGGTCCGCGCGGTGCTGCTCGAGGCCCTGGGTCGCAAGTGACGGCGCCGCGCTACGCCGCGGTGCTCGGCACCGGCAGCTACGTCCCCGATCGCGTCGTCACCAACCGCGAGCTCGAGCAGGCGCTCGGCCAGCCGGTCGACGAGTGGCTGCGCGCCAACGTCGGCATCGCCGAGCGCCGCGTGATGGCCGACGATCAGGTCACCTCGGACCTGGCCGCGGCCGCGGGGCGCCGCGCGCTCGAGCGGGCCGGCACGGCGGCCGACGAGCTGGATCTGGTGATCGTCGCCTCCGACACGCCGGACTACCTGAGCCCGGGCACGGCGTCGGTCGTGCAGCACAAGCTGGGCGCGCGCCGCGCCGGCACGTTCGACGTGAACTGCGCCTGCGCGTCATGGGTGACGGCGCTCGACGTCGGCGCCAAGGCGATCGTCGCCGACGCCGACTACCGGCGGGTCCTCGTGATCGGCGCCTACGCGATGACGCGCTTTCTCGACTGGAACGACAAGCGCACGGCCACGCTGTTCGCCGACGGCGCGGGCGCGGTGGTGCTCGGCCCAAGCGAGCGGCCGGGCGTCCTGGCGGCCAAGCTGTCGGCGGTCGGCGAGTACCACGACGCGCTCGGCATCTACACCGGCGGCTCGGCGCGCCCGGCGACGGCCGAGGCGGTGGCCGCGCACGGCCGGCCCCACGTCGAGTTCGTGCGCAAGTTCCCCGCGACGTTCAACACCGAGCGCTGGCCGGAGCTCGTGCGCGCGACGCTCGACAAGGCGGGCGTGGGCCTGCCCGACGTCTCGCTGTTTTTGTTCACGCAGCTGAACCTGCGCACGATCGAGGCGGTGATGGACGTCCTGGGCCAGCCGCGCGAGAAGGCGCACTGGATCATGGACAAGTGGGGCTACACCGGGTCGGCCTGCGTGCCGATGGCGCTCGACGACGCGGTGGCCCAGGGGAGGATCTCCGCCGGCGATCTGGTCGTCTTGTGCGCCAGCGGCGGCGGCATCTCGATGGCGGCGGCGGCGATCCGCTGGATATAAATCGCGCAGACGGCGCGCGGCGCGGGCTCGCGCGAGGAGGGCTCATGTTCATCGGTGACTGGATGGAGCGCGGCGAGCGCTATTACGGGGACGCGACGGCCGTGGTCGACGTGGCCAAGGGCGCGGCCGGCCGGCTCAGCTATCGCCAGCTGAGCGCGCGCGCGAACCGGCTCGCGGCGCACCTGCGCGACGCGGCCGGCGTGGGCCGCGGCGATCGCGTGGCGGTCCTGGCCATGAACGGCGTCGAGGTGCTCGACGCGTTCTTCGCGTGCAGCAAGCTCGGGGCGATCTTCGTCCCGCTGAACTGGCGCGCGCACGCGCGCGAGAACCTCGAGGTGATCGAGCTCATCACGCCGCGCGCGCTGATCTATGGCCCCGACTTCCGCGAGACGGCGGCGGCGCTGCTCGAGGCCCGGGCGGCCGGCGCAAGCGCGGGCGACGGCGCGGACGCGCCGATCATCTCGCACGCGCTGGCGCTCGGCGCGCCGGACCTGCCCGGCGCGGTGGCGTACGGCGAGATCGTCCACGACGCGCCGGCGCCGCCGGTGGCCAGCGAGCAGGTCCACGAGGACGACGTCGCGTGCCTCCTGTTCACCGGTGGCACGACCGGCACGGCGAAGGCGGCGCAGCTCTCGCACCGCATGATCGCGTGGAACACGCTCAACACGGCGATCCACCAGATCGCGCGCGGCGACGTCACGATCACGCACACGCCGATGTTCCACACCGGCGCGCTGTTCGTGTACACGCTGCCGCTGCTCGTGTTCGGCGGCACCGTCGTCATCATGCAGAAGTGGACGGCCGAAGACATGCTCGACCTCATCGAGCGCGAGCGCGTCACCGTGCTGTTCGCCGTGCCGACGCAGTTCCAGGCCATGATGGCGTCGCCGCGCTTCGCGAGCGCGAAGCTTTCCACGCTGCGGTTCCTCATCAGCGGCGGCGCGCCGATGCCGGTCCCGGTGATCCACGCGTACCGCGAGACGCACGGGGTCGTGTTCACGCAGGGCTTCGGCATGACCGAGTTCGGGCCCGCCGTGTTCTCGCTCGCGCCGGCCGAGTCCGAGCGCCGGGCGGGCAGCATCGGCAAGCCGAACTACTTCATCGACGCGCGGATCGTCGGCGAGGACAACACGCCGGTGCCCCCGGGCGAGCTGGGCGAATTGGTGCTGAAGGGCCCGAGCGCCTGCTCGGGCTACTTCAAGAACCCCGAGGCGAGCCGCGCCGCGGTGGACGCCGAGGGGTGGTTTCACACCGGCGACCTGGCTCGCACCGACGAGGACGGCTTCTATTACATCGCCGGCCGCAAGAAGGACATGTTCATCTCCGGCGGCGAGAACGTCTACCCGCTGGAGATCGAGCGCGTGCTCTACGAGCACCCGGCGGTGGCGCAGTGCTCGGTGATCGGCGTGCCGCACGAGAAGTGGGGCGAGGTCGGGCGCGCGGTCGTCGTGTGCAAGCCGGGCCACACGGCCAGCGAGGCCGAGCTGCTCGAGCACTGCGCGCAGAACCTGGCCCGCTACAAGGTGCCGCGCGCCGTGATCTTCGTCGAGGCGCTGCCGATGTCGCCGGCGGGCAAGATCCTGAAGCGCGAGCTGATCCGGATGTACAGCACCTGAGGCTGCGCCCGGGCGTGCCCGGGCGCGCCCGGTGCGCGCTACGGCGTCCGCGCGAGGCCGTCCACCACCGCGCCGACCACGCACAGCGCGAACCCCTGCGCGACGTCGCTGAGCGTGGTCGCTGCCTTCACCCAGATCTGCCACTCGCCCGGGTTGGGCGCCTGCACGCGGACGATCTCGACGTTGTTCTTGCGATCGTGGTTCACCTTGTCGGCACCCCAGCCCTGGCGGAACGCGTGCAGCTCCGCGTTACCGGCGATCTGCGCGTGCGGATCGCCGGCCGGATCGCCGGCCGGTGGCACGACGAGCAGGTCGAGCTCGTTCTGCAGCCCCTGCCCCGGACGATCGGTCCACGCGAGCACGATGGTGAGCGGCTCCGCCGTGCCCTCCGCGACGCGGAATCGGTAACAGTACTTGGAACGCACCCAGGGCGATCTCATCAGCGCCTGTCCCGAGCCGTTGGCGATGTCGTCGAACAGCAGCACACGTCCCGGCGGCGCCTCGTCGTGAGGCAGGACGCGCCGCAGATCGAGCCGTCCATACCCTTGATCGAAGTCCGGGTACCCGATCGCGTCCCGCTCGGCGTCCCCGCGCTGGGAGTGGACCGGCGCGGCGGCGGCGATCAGGATGGCCTTGAGCAACGCTGCCGATGGAGCGCGCTGGCCGCGCTGCTCGCGCAGGTACTGGCGCACGATCGCCGCGCACCCCGCCACCACCGGCGCGGCCATGCTCGTCCCGCCGCAGTACACGTAGCGCTCGTCACCGCTCTCCTGCCAGTACACCTTGCCGTCGCTCCTGCTCGCGCGGCCGGAGAGGATCCACGTCCCCGGCGCGAGCAGATCGGGCTTCACGCTGTCGTGGTGCGTCGGACCGCGACCGCTGAACGCTGAAGGCAGATCTGGATCGGCGACGCGCTGGTCAGCCACGGGCGGATCGACGAAGCGCTTGCGCTCGCGATCGTGCTCGCCCCACGTCTCGGAGAATGGAGGTCCTCCACCGCGACCGCTGCCACAACAACCCACGGTGAGGACGTTCTTGGCGCAGCCCGGCGAGGTGACGCTGTTGAACCCGACGACCCCGTCGTGCGCAGCGCCTTCGTTTCCCGCGGCGACCACGACGAGGACATCGGGGTGCTCGTCGATGAAGTCATCCGTGCCCAGGGCGACCTGATCGTAGACGCCGTGCGCGTCGATCCCCCAGCTCAAGTTGAGGATCTTCGCCCCCTGCCGGACGGCCAGCGCGAGCACGTCCCCCACATAGGGCGGCAGCTCCGGCTTGCCGTCCGACCTGATCGTCTTGACGACGGCGAGCTTGGCCTCGGGAGCCACGCCCCGCAGGACGCCGTTCGAGGCGGCGCCCGTCCCGGCGATGATGCTGCAGACGTGCGTCCCGTGGCCGTTCAGGTCGCACTCCGACGCGCCGCAGGTCATCACCTCCGCGGAGAACACCGGAGCGCGGCTGCTCACCAGGACCTCCGTCGGCAGCCCTACCAGCCGATCCGCCAGATCCGGGTGGGACGCGTCGACGCCGGTGTCGAGCACGCCGACGATCTCGCCCGCACCTCGCAGCCGCGTGCCATGGCTCGCGTGCTGGATGGCCTCCACGCCGACGAGGCGCCGCGCGTGATCGTTCATCAGCCGCACGGCGCGGACCGCGCTGATCATGTCGACTCCCGACATCCGCGCGATGTCGTCCAGCGCGCGATTCCCGGGCCGGCTGCGAATGCGAATGAAGCGACGGGACACGGACTCGACCTCGATCCCTTCGAGCTCCTGGAGCTGGCGCTGGACGTCGTCGACCAGATCCAGCGTATGGACGGCGATGTCGTACCGCTCGGTGAGCTCGCCCGCGGGCGCGGGCGCAGCCGCCTCCGCGGGCTCGCCGGTGCGCGCGCGCTCGATCGCGGCACGCAGCCGGGGATCGGGCACGACCAGGTCGCGAGGCTTGTCGTTGACCTCGGCGACGAACTCGAGGTCCTTGAGCTCGTCCGCCCGATCGCGATCGATGCTGACGATGGCCCGGTCGAACAGGGCGCGCCGATGCACCTTCGCGCCCAGCGCGTCGAGCCGGGCGCGCCAGCCCGGGCGCAGCCGGCCTCTCGTGCGGATGACCACGTCCTTCCTGGATCGCAGCTCCCTGGGTGACGTGGCCGGCGGAGGCGCGGCGGCCGGCGGAGGCGCGGCGGCCGAAGGCGCGGCGGCCGGCGCGCCAGCGGCCGCGTCATCGAGGCGCTCGACGAGCAGGCCCAGCTCTCGCAGCTGCTGCGCCTGGATCGAGCTGGCCTGGGCCTCGACCGTACCGGACGCGTCCGGGGGCAACCCGAGCAGCGCGATCGCCTTGCCGCGCGGTGTATCGAGCCCGACCTCCTCCGGATCGAGCGTCACCAGGATCCGCGCCATCTCAGCCGCCGTACGCCGTCTTCAGCGCCGCGGCGAGGCCAGCTGGCAGGTTGACCTGGCCGGTGAGCCGCTGCCAGTACTCTGCATCGCTCCCGGCGGCCACCGAGGCGACGAACGGCGCGACGAACGGCGCGTCGAGGGGCACCGAATTCAGCGGCTCCTTGTCCGCGAACAGGCCGGCCGAGACCAGATCCTCCACCTCCGCCCAGTCATTGTCGAGCACCAGCGTGAAGTCCTCGGCCGCGCGCGGGGAGTCGGCGGCGATGCTCCCCTCCAGCTCCGCCTGCTCCTTGTGGAACCCGGCCAGGTCGCTCATCGCCAGCTTGAGCGTCTTCTGGGCCTGGTCGAAGCTGAGGCCGTCGAGCTCGGTGTCGGCACCGAGGTAGAGCCTCTTGTCCGCTCCCCGGACCGTCACATCCTCGAGCGCCTCACCGGGGTGCAGCGCCTGCATCAGGGCCGGATCGCCGTAACGCCCCTGGCCGCCCACGATCACCAGGGAGATCCGATCCTCGGTCGCGTCGATCAGGTGCGCGTACGGATCGGCTCCCGTGCCCTGGATGATCAGGACGTCGGCATAGGTGTCGGGGATCAAGCGGCCGACTCGCGTATGCCAGTAGATCGCGTGCGCCGCTCCGGTGGTCACCATCTCGACCAGCGCGCGGTCGGAGACGGCCGCTCCGCTGCGCGCGGCGACCCAGCGCGCCACCTTGAGCTCCTCGAGCAGGTTCTTGCTCCCCGTGGGAGACCAGTCACACCCCAGGGCGACCTGGAGCCCGCTCGCCATCACGGCCGCGAGATCGAGGGCCTCGCCGTAGAGGAGCAAGTTGCTGAACGGCGACCAGACGATCTTCGCGCCCGCGCGGGCGAGCGCGCCCAGATCGTCTCCGGTCAGCCCGAGCGCGTGGATCCCGACGAGGGAGGGCCGGATGAGATCGTGCTCGACCAGATCGAGGTAGTGCACGCGAGCCCGCTTGCCCCCTTCGGCCAGGTGATAGAAGTAGCTCAGCGTGGTCTCGACGGCCGTGCGGAACTCCTCGATGCCGTCGGCGGTCTTGCGCAGGTTCGGGACCAGCGTGCGCGCGCGGGGGAGATCGGGATCGTCGGGCACCTCCACGTTGCGCATGGCGCCCTTGAACCAGTGCTGGCCCTTCATGTTGCTGGTCAGCATCCCCTGGCCGGTCGTGGTGCCCCCGATCAGGGCCTTGGTCTCGACGTAACGGACGATGGCCTTGGCGCTGGTGCCGTGTTGCTTCAGGATCGCCATCGGGGCGACGAGATCGTGCTGGTAGGCCGCCGAGCCCATCCAGGTCTCTCGTAATTCGTACTTCTTCGGCACGGGCCACAGCGGCATCGCGTCGAACGCGAAGTGGTTGTGGAGATCGATCAACCCGGGGTAGATCGAGCCGCCCGTCTCGAGCACCGGCGCATCGCTGAACGTCGGCGGCATGTTGTCGGCGGGCCGGAGGACGGCCGCGATCGTTCCATCCTTCTTCACGAGCAGGCGGCCATCGTCGATGACTTCGCGGTTCCGGTTCATGGTCACGATCCGGCCGCGCAGGACATATCTAGACAGGTTCATGAATGTTCTCTGTGTATCGCTGTACGGTCTGGGTCCCGTCGGGCCGGCTAGGTCGTGGGCGGCCGCGCATCCTTGGGCACGGTCACGACGATGGTCGCGCGCTTCTCGTCGGGGGTCTCGCCTCTCCGTACGGCCCAGCTGTCCAGTGACCGCATCCAGGTCGGCAGGCCCGCAGGCAGATCCTCCAGGGGTATCTCCGCGAGCTCGCCAGGGGAGAGCCCCGTGCCGTAGAGCACGAGCGGCTGCGCCACATCGGGGTGTTGAAGCTTCGGCGCGAGCCGCTGGAGCGCCGCGTTCCAGTTGGCGAGCATCTGCTTCATCGCATCAGCGAAGCTCGTTGCGTTGCCGCCGCTCACGCTGTTGGGGTACGTCGGGTGCGTGATGTGCTCGTAAGCGACGTCGTTCGCCTGGCCCGCCGGCGTCTGCTTCCACTTCTTGAACGCGCCGTCCGCGAGGGTCCCGAGCGCCACGACCGCCTCGATCGGCGCGCCGGCGAAGATCGCGTCGATCCAGCGGTTGCGATATTCGATGATGGCCGGATCGTTCTTGTGCTTCATCCCGCCCCCCTGGCCATAGACGCTGTACAGGAAGGTGTTGATCATGACGTAGCTGGACGTGATGCCGAGCTTGGCCAGAAATCCCTGCACGCGCTGTCCGGCCTCGCCGACGAGGATGCGGCGAGTGATGGCCTCGTGGGTCGCCGGGTCCTGCCCGATCACGAGCACCCTCGCGCTCCCATCCAGGCGGCCGCGGTGGAAGATGGGCCCCCACTCCACCCGGAAGTCCTTGGCGGGATAGACCGAGCTATCCGGGTATTGATCGCAGAGCGAGAGGTACGGCTCGGCGATGTAACCGAGGTCGAACGAGACTTTCATGCTCACCACCTGATCTCCACGTCGGCGCAGCATCCGCGACCGTGCGAATGATTCCGCCGACCATCCGCCCAGGATGAATGCAATCGTCGCGCCGCTGCGACTACCCTGTCCCGGTGAGCAACGACATCGATCGGATCGGCCCGACGCGCCGGCCCGCAGGGCGCGTGGTGCAGCGGCCCGGCTGGCACGAGCTGACGTTCCTGCACTGGCGCGTGCCGCCCGCGTCGCTGCGGCCGCTGATCCCGGCCGAGCTCGAGCTCGATACGTTCGAGGGCGAGGCGTACGTCGGCCTCGTGCCGTTCACGATGACGAAGGTGCGGCCGCGGTGGGCGCCGCCGTGGCCGGGCACGAACGACTTCCACGAGACGAATGTCCGGACGTACGTCCACCACCGGGGCAGCGGGCCGGGCGTCTGGTTCTTCAGCCTCGATGCGGCGAGCCTGCCGGCGGTGGTCGCGGCGCGCACGATCTGGCGCCTGCCCTACCACCACGCGCGCATGACGCTGGAGCGCGCCGAGAGCGGCGAGGTGCGCTACGCGTCGGAGCGTCGGCGGCCCGGCCCGCTGCCGGGGGCGTGCCGCGTCGCGTGCCGCCCGCTCGGCGCGCCGGAGGCGGCGCGCCCCGGCACGCTCGAGCACTTCCTGGCCGAGCGCTACCTGCTCTACGCGCGGGCGCGCGGCGGTGGCCTCCTGCGCGGGGCGGTGCACCACGCGCCGTACCCGCTACAGCGGGCCGAGGTCACCGAGTGCGAGGAGACGCTGCTCGCGGCGGCCGGCATCGCGCGCCCCGCGGGGCCGCCGCCGCTCGCCCACTACGCACAGAGCGTCAGCGTCGAGATCTTCGGCCTCGAGCGCGTCGCGTAGTGAGCGCTACCACGCACCTACGTGGCCCTGCGCGCAAACCAGTAGTCCGGCCGACGTCGCTGGTGAGCCACGGCCAGGATAAAGATCTCGTCGCCCACAACCTCGTACGCGATCGAGAACAGGAGTCCCGGGATGAGGTAGCGGCGCACCCCATTGCGAGCGCCGGGCCACTGTGGCCACGTCCGAGGCGTCTCGGCGATCAACAGCTCAGCTCGCTCGACTGCGTCGGCGAAGTTGTCGCCCGCGCCGGTGCTGTGCTCGTCGTACCAGATCGCTGCCGCTTCGTACTCGGCGAGCGCCTCGGGGAGGTACCTGACGTTCACCGGCGAGACGCGCGCCGTGCCCTGAGCGCGTCACGAACATGCGCGTGGGCGGCAGCGGCCTCGATGGTCTGCGCGGTTCCGTCCTCGACAGAAGCAGACCGACGATCGAGCTCGGCCACCCACACCTCAGCGGCGTCCTCGTCCTCTTCAGGGTCGACGCTCCGCAGGAGCGCCCCGGCGATCCGGAGCCGCTCCCGTACCGGAAGATCCAGCGCCTCGGCGAGTACCTTGCTTGGATCGGCCATGTGCCGAGTCTAGCGTGGGGCACCCGATCGTGTCGCGTAGCCCGCGCGGCCGCTACGGGCGCTACGCCTTCGCCTCGATGGCGCAGACGGCAGCGAGGCGGTCGGCGAGCCAGCGGTGCGCCGGGCCGAGCGTCGCGTCGCGCCGGTGGACGGCGACGAGGTGCAGCGTGTGCTCGTCGTCGGCCCAGCCCTCGAGGTGCAGCCGCACGAGGCGGCCCCGACCCAGGTCGGCGCGCGCCATGTGGAGCGGCAGGTTGCCCCAGCCGAGGCCCGCGCGCAGAAGCTCGCGCTTGGTAGAGAGATCGAGGACGCGCCAGGTCCGCGTCGAGAGCACGCCCTGATCGGGCATGCCCTGCTGCGCGCGCTCGGACAGCACGATCTGCACGTGATCGGCGAGCCGGGCGTGCGGAACGCGGCCCTTGTGCTGCGCGAGCGGGTGCCGCGCGGCGACGACGGGGACCATGCGGATCGGCGCGAGCGCGCGGCGCTCGAGGATCGCCGCCTGCGCGAACGCCGACATCGCGACGCCCAGGGTCGCGGCCCCGTCGAGCACGCGCTCGGCCACGGCCGACATCGTCTGCACGTCGACGCGTAGCTCGACGCTCGGGTACGCCTTCGCGAAGCCGCGGCACGCGGCGACGAGCGCGGCCTGCGGGAACACCGCGTCGACGCACAGCGAGACGGCGGCCTCGACGCCCTCCGCCAGCCCGGACGCCACGCGCCGCAAGGCGTCGACCTCGGCGAGCACGCGGCGCGCCACGCCGAGCACGGCCTTGCCCTCGGGCAGGAGCGTCGCGCGCCGCTCGCGCCGATCCCACAGCGTGATCCCGAGCTGCGCCTCGAGGTTCATCATCGCCGTGCTGACGGCGGACTGCACGCGCCCGAGCCGCCGCGCCGCGGCGGAGAAGCTGCCGGCGTCGACGACGGTCGCGAGCATGCGCAGCTGATCAAGCGTGATCGGATCCAGCACGCCGGGCACCATCTCATGGATAGATGGATGTCATCAATTGATTGCCAGTTCCGTTGATGGTGCGCCGTGCCTATGCTGGCTCCCGAAAGCAGGAGGCCAGACGATGATGACCCTACGGAAGGCAAGCGAGCGCGGCCACGCCCGGCACGGGTGGCTCGACTCGCACCACACGTTCTCGTTCGCGGACTACCACGATCCCCGGCACATGGGCTTCCGGGCGCTGCGCGTCATCAACGACGACCGCGTCGAGGCGGGCCAGGGCTTCGGCGCGCACCCGCACCGGGACATGGAGATCATCTCCTACGTGCTCGAGGGCGCCCTCGCCCACAAGGACTCGATGGGCACGGGCGCGGTGATAAAGCCTGGCGACGTCCAGCGCATGAGCGCGGGCACGGGCGTCGTGCACAGCGAGTTCAACGCCTCGCGCGCCGAGGCGGTGCACTTCCTGCAGATCTGGATCATCCCCGATCAGCAGGGCGTCGCGCCGAGCTACGAGCAGAAGACGTTCCCGGACGCCGAGAAGCGCGGCCAGCTGCGGCTCGTCGCCTCGCCCGACGGCGCGGCGGGCAGCGTCACGCTCCACGCGGACGCGCGTGTCTACGCCGGGATCTTCGGCGCGGGCGAGCGGACGACCTTCACGCTGCCGGCGCGGCGCTACGCGTGGGTGCACGTCGCAGCGGGCCAGGCGCGCCTCGGCGGCGTGCCGCTGGCGGCGGGCGACGGCGTCGCGATCGAGGACGAGCGCGAGCTCTCCATCGAGGGCGTCGATGAGGCGGAGATCCTCGTGTTCGATCTGGCGTGAAGCCGCGCGCGCGAAGGCTCGTCCGAAACGCTGAGCGGAGCTACGAAGCCCCCGAGCTTTGGCAGAGCTCCGCGATGATGCGGTGCAGGCGCTCGACGCGCACCGGCTTGACGAGGTGCGCGTCGAAGCCGGCGGCGCGGGCGCGCTCGCGGTCGGAGTCCAGGTTGTAGCCGGTCACGGCGACGAGCCGGAGGCGCTGGCTGGCGAGCTGCTGGCGCAGGCGCTGCGCGAGCTCGTAGCCATCCATGACGGGCAGGCCGATGTCGAGCAGCGCGAGCTCGGGCGCGAACGCCTCCGCGGCACGGAGCGCGGCCGGGCCGTCGTGCGCGACCTGCGTCGCGTGGCCCATCGACTCGAGCAGGCTCGAGAGCAGATCCGCGGCGTCCTCGTTGTCATCGACGATGAGGATCCGCAGCGCGCCGGGCGCGGGCCGCACGACCGTGCTCTCTGCGCGTCCGCCGGGGGCACCCGCGGACGGGAGCGGCGCGGCAGCGGGCAGCCGGATCGTGAACTGGCTCCCCTGCCCCTGGCCAGCGCTGTGCGCCGAGGCGGTCCCGCCGTGGAGCGCCACGAGACTGCGCACGATCGCGAGGCCGAGGCCCAGGCCGCCCTGCGAGCGATCGAGCGCCTGCCGCTCCTGCACGAACATGTCGAACACGCGCGGGAGCACGTCGGGCGCGATGCCGATGCCGGTGTCGCGCACCGCGAGCTCGATCTCGGAGCCGTCGGCGCCGACGCGCGCCGCGGTGATCGTGATCCGGCCGCCGCTCTCGGTGTACTTCGCGGCGTTCGTGAGGAGGTTCGCGATCACTTGCGCGAGCCGGGCCGGATCGGCGTCGAGCAGGAGCCCGCGCGGCGCGACGTCGAGCTCGAGATCGTGCCGGCGCTGCTCGATGAGCGGGCTCGCCATCTCGATCGCCCGCGCGACCACGGGCGCGAGCTCGACGCGCTCGCGCTTGAGCTCGATCTTGCCGCGCGTGATGCGCGAGACGTCCAGGAGATCGTCGACGAGGCGGACCAGGTGGTGCGTCTGGCGCTCGATGACCGAGCGCTCGCGCTCGACGGCCTGGGCGCCGCGGAGCTGCATGAGCTGGAGCGCCGTCAGGATCGGCGCGAGCGGGTTGCGGAGCTCGTGGCCGAGCAGCGCCAGGAACTCGTCCTTGGCCCGGCTGGCGCTCTCGGCCTCGCCGCGCGCGTGGCGCTCGCTCGCGAGCAGCTCGCCGCGCTCGGCGTGCAGCCGCGCCGTCTCGAGGGCCTGCGAGATGCGCCGCCCGAGCTCCTCGGCGAGCACGAGGTCCTTGTCGTCGAACTGCCGCGCCGACTCGCTGATCCCGAAGCTGATGACGCCGAACGTGCGCCCCTGGGCCGAGAGCGGCACGAAGATCGAGGAGTGGACATCGAAGCGCTCGGCGAGCGCGGCCCTGGCGGGCTCGCCGACCGCCTGCCGGCGCACGAGCGCCGTCACGTCGGGGACGAGCTGCGGCTTGCCGGTCCGCGCGACATAGCCGACGCCATAGTCGGCGTCCGGCGCGGGGCGAAAGCCGGTCATGATCTCGCGCGCGAGCGCGTGCTTGCTCGGATCGACGTGGTGGCTGCCGGCCACCGTGACCGCGCCGGTGTCGTCGAGCAGGTAGATGCCGCACCAGTCGGCGAGCATCGGCGAGCACAGCCGGGCGACGCTCTGCAGGACCTGCGCGGTGTCGCTCGCGGACGCGATCACCCGGCTCGCCTCCGCGAGGAGCGCGAGCTGCTGCTCGACGCGCTTGCGCTCGCTGATGTCGAGCACGAACGTGACGTTCTCGTCGTCGGTGCCGGGCAGGAGCGTCGAGCCGACCACGACCGGCACGCGCCGGCCGGCCGCGTCGATGTACTCCTTCTCGAACGGCGTGGACGTCCCGGTCTCGCGCAGCTGGCGCAGCGCCGCCGCGGTCTGCGCCTCGTAGCCGGGCGCCGTGCGGTCGCGCCACCGCACGCGGCCCTCGCGCACGTCGGCGCGGGTCACGCCGAGCAGGCGCAGGAAGTAGTCGTTGGCATCGAGCACCGTGCCGTCGACGCGGCTGAAGAGGAACCCGATCATGCTGGACTCGAAGATGCGGCGGAACCGCGCCTCGCTCGCCTCGATCGCGCGCCGCGCCGCGATCTGCTCGGTGATCTCGATCGCGCCGGCGACGACGCCCGTGATCGCGCCGGTCGCGTCGCGGGTCGGGACGAGGGTGAGCTTGAAGACGGCCTCGTCGAGCTTGCCGCCCCGCACGAGGGGGAGGGGGTACTCGTTGGTGACGAACGCCTCGCCGGTCCGGTAGACGCGCTCGGCGGCCGCGAGGAGCGGCGCCCCCACGAGCTCGGGGAACACCTCCGCGAACGGCTTGCCGAGGAGGTCGGTGCGCTGGGCCACCTCGAGGTAGCTCCGGTTGGCCAGCTCGAAGACGAAGCTTGGGCCCCGCAGGACGGCCACGGCCATGGGCGCCTGCATGAGGAGCTCGTAGAGCCGCGCGCCGGCCGCTTCGGCCTCCTGTCGCAGGCGGGCGAGCGAGAGGTGCGTCGCGACGCGCGCCACGAGCTCGCGGGCCGAGAACGGCTTGATCAGGTAGTCGTCGGCGCCGGCCTCGAGGCCGTCGACCCGCGCCTCCTCGCCGGCACGCGCGGACAGCATGATCACGGGGATCGCGCGGGTCCGCGGATCGGCGCGCAGCGCGCGCAGGACGCCGAAGCCGTCGAGCCCCGGCATCATGACGTCGGTGAGGATCAGATCGGGCTGCGCGGCGAGCGCGGCGGTGACCGCGGCGGCGCCGTCGGAGACAGCCTGGACGGCATAGCCCTGCTGGCGCAGCAGGCGGCCGACGTACTCGCGCATGTCGGCGTTGTCGTCGGCGACGAGGACCCGCGCCGCGCGCGCGGTGGTGGCCGGTGCGGTGGTGGCCGGTGCGAGCGCGAAGGCGGGCGGCGGCTCGGCGGATACGGGCGCTGCAGGCGCGGGCGTGGGTGCCGCGGGCACGGGCGCCGCGGCCTCGGGCTCCGGCACCCAGCGCAGCGCCTCGGCGACGTACGCGTCGGCGCCGATGCCGGTGCTCGCGAGCGTGCTCGAGGCGCCGATCCGATCGGGCGGCAGGTGCGCGGTCCCCGTCGGGATCGAGGCGGTGAATGTGGTGCCCCGGCCGAGCTCGCTCGCGACGCGGATCGCGCCGCCGTGCAGCTTCACGAGATCGTGCACCAGCGCGAGGCCGATGCCGCTGCCCTCGTGCGTGCGCGCGCGCGCCCCCTCGATGCGGTGGAACCGCTCGAACACCCGCGGCAGCGCCTCGGTCGGGATCCCGACGCCGGTGTCCGCGACGGTCAGCTCGACGCGATCGCCCGCTGGCCGGAGCGAGACGCGGATCGTGCCCTCGAACGTGAACTTGAACGCGTTCGAGAGCAGGTTCAGCACGATCTTCTCCCACATCTCCTCGTCGACATAGATCGGCGCGGGGAGCGGCGGGCAGTCGACCTCGAAGCGCAGGCCGCCGCGCTCGATCGCGGCGCGGAACGTGCTCGCGAGATCGCGCGTGATCGCGGCGAGGTCCGTCGGGCGATACGACGCCTGGACGCGGCCGGCCTCGATGCGCGAGAAGTCGAGCAGCGTGTTGACGAGCTTGAGCAGCCGCAGCGTGTTGCGGTGGACGGCCCGCAGCGCCTCGCCGGAGAGCGCCTCGCCGGGCGCGCGCAGCGCGTCCTCCTGCGGGCCGAGCATCAGGGTCAGCGGCGTGCGGAACTCGTGGCTGACGTTCGAGAAGAACACGGTCTTGGCGCGATCGATCTCCGCGAGCGCCTCGGCGCGCCGCCGCTCGTCCTCGTAGGCCCGGGCGTTCGCGATGCTGCCGGCGAGCTGGCCGGCGACGAGGTCGAGGAAGCCGCGGTACGCCTCGTCGAGCTGCCGGTAGGGGCTCAGGCCGACGGCGAGGACACCGGCGCGGCCGCGGTGGCCGGCCTGCGCGATCGGCAGGAGGACCATGCGAGACGGAGGGACCGGCCAGGCGCCCGCTGGCGGCGCGCTCGCCGCCGACAGCTCGATCACGACCGGTTCGTTGCGATCGATCACCTGGCGGAACGCGGCCCGGAACGCGGCGGACGCGGCGGACGCGGCGGACGCGGCGGACGCGGCGCGGAGCGCGCCCCCGGCGGCGGCGTCGCCAGACGCCTCGCGGGATGCGCCGCCGCCGTGGAGCGAGATCGTCTCGGGCACGAGCGCGTGTCCGCGCGCGATGCCAGCGGCCCCGGCGAGCGCGAGCGCGAGCGTGGCGCCTCTCGCGCCGCCCGCGGCACCCGCGGCATTAGCGGCGCCGTCGCTCAGGTCGCTCAGATAGATCGCCGCGAACGGGAGATCGCGCGGGTTCGTGGCGAGCGCCTCGGCGGCGAGCCGCAGCGTATCGCCGAGGCTCCGCGCGTCGGCGGTGCGCGCCCCCAGCTCGCGCAACAGCAGGATCTGGCGCTCACCGATGATGCGCGAGGTGTCGTCGGTGTTCGCGCACAGGATCCCGCCGGTGCCGCCCTGATCGTTGGGCACGGGGCTGTACGAGAACGTGTAGTACGTCTCTTCGGGGTAGCCGTAGCGCTCCATGATGAGGAGCAGCGCCTCGTCGTAGGTCCCGGTGTTCTCGCGCATCGCCTTGGCCGCGCGCGGCCCGGCCTGGTCCCAGATCTCGCGCCACACGACAGACGCGGGCTGCCCGAGCGCCTCGGGGTGCTTACCGCCGACGATCGACTTGTACGCGTCGTTGTAGAGGTTGATCAGCGAGTCGCCCCACCACACGAACATCGGCTGCCGGGACGTGAGCACGATGCGGAGGCAGGTCTTGAGGCTCTGGGGCCAGCGCTCCACGGGCCCGAGCGGCGTCCTCGACCAGTCGATCTCCCGCATGCGCGCGCCGAGCTCGCCGCCGCCTTCGAAGAGGTCGACGAGGGTCGCATTCGTTGCTGGGGAGGAAGTGCCGGTGGCGCCGGTCAGTGCGTCGACGCCGCTCGTCGCGCCATGCTCGGTGCGCGACATGGAGGGGTCATGGGGAACTGCCATTGGTGCCCGTCGCCGGTACAGCTCAAAGGAGCCGGGCGGACACTGGAGCTTGGCACACTCACGGCCGGCAGCTCCCGCGATTGTTGGCGATTCGATCGTCGATTCGCACCTCGCGCAGCGTGGCCGGGCGTGCCCGGCCGCGCGCTGTGGCGCGAACGCACGGCAGAGTGGAGGCGGTAGGCGCGGCGCGCTCCGCGCGCTGCAGTGCTTGACATCCGCGCGTCCTCAACCTAAAGGTTAATTAACCAATCGGTTGAGCAATAACCATGTCCAGGAACCTCGATGCCACGTTCGCGGCGCTGGCCGATCCCACGCGGCGCGCGATGCTCGCGCGGCTCGCCGAAGGCGAGGTCTCGGTCACCGACCTGGCGGCCCCCTTCGACATGAGCCTGGCGGCGGTCTCCAAGCACCTCAAGGTGCTGGAGCGCGCCGGCCTGATCATCCGCGGGCGCGAGGCGCAGTGGCGGCCCTGCCGCCTCGACGCGCGCCCGCTCCAGGAGGTGGCCACGTACCTCGAGCGGTACCGGCGGTTCTGGGAGGACAGCTTCGATCGCCTCGACGACTATCTGAAGACGCTGCAACAGCAGGACGGCAGGCAGGACGAGACCCATGAGCGAACCAAGGATGGAGACCATGAGCGGAGCCATGAGCGAACCAAGGACCGGAGCAAACACCGGAGGAGCAATGAGCGGAGGGACGACCGGAGGAGCAATGAGCGGAGGGACGACCGGAGGAGCAATGAGCGGAGGAGTCATGAGCGCAAGAAATAAGCTCGCGATCACCACCCCCTCGGAGCGCGAGATCGCGATGACCCGCGCCTTCGATGCGCCGCGCGCGCTCGTCTGGCAGATGTTCACTCGGCCCGAGCACGTGCGGCAGTGGTGGGGCCACGGCCACCTCGAGGTCACCGTGTGCGAGATCGATCTGCGCGTCGGCGGCGCGTATCGCTACACCGGCCGCACGCCCGACGGCATGGAGGTCCCGTTCCGGGGCGTCTACCGCGAGATCGTCGCGCCCGAGCGGCTCGTGCTCACGGAGATCTACGACGTGCCGATGGCGCGCGACCACGAGGGCGTGGTGACGACGACGTTCACCGAAGCGGCCGGCAAGACCACCGTGCACAGCGTGGTCCGCTACGACAGCAAGGAGACGCGCGACATGGTCCTCGCCTCGGGCATGGAGAGCGGCGTCGCCTCGGGCTACGACCGGATCGACGAGCTGCTCCAGGCCGCGTCGCGCGAGGCCGGCTGAAGCGCCCGGACCGGCGAGGACTCGGGGCTCAACTCAACTCAAAGCCTGTCCAAGGATCGGAAACGGAGCAGCAAAAGGCCCCGAGCTTCGCCCCTCGCTCGCGCTCGGCGCTCAGTGGCGCATGATCGGCCGCAGGCCCTTCATCGGCACCTGCGCCGGAGCCAGCCGGGCGTCCGCGGCGAGCTGCGCGGCGAGCTGTGGATCGACCGGGTCCACGGTCCAGTCCGGGTGGCCGGGCATCGGCGGCGTCGTGGTGCCGTAGAGCCACGCCTCCAGGAACGCCGTGAGGTCCCGCCCCGAGACCTCGGAGGCGACGACGATGAAGTCCGCCGTGGACGCCGAGCGGCCCCGGTACTTCGCCACCCAGGTGCGCTCGGTCGCGCGGAACGTCGCGTCGCCGACCTCTTGCCGCAGGGCGTACAGGACGAGCGCGCCGCCGTAATAGACGTTGGCGTTGAACAGCCACTCGGGATCGCCGCTGTACGGCGCGGCCACCGGCCCGAGGTACGCCCGCCACAGGTCACCGAGGGAGTAGACGAGCTGCGCGAACCCGGTGAAGGCCGGCGAGTCCGGATCGGCCATGGACGAGATCTCGTACCAGGTGGCGTGGCCTTCGTTCTGCCAGACGTCCGACCACTGCGTCGGGGCGACGCTGTTGCCGAACCACTGGTGCGCGAGCTCGTGCACCATGACGCTGTCCCAGTACGGCGCCGGCTGATCGAAGAACGCGGCCTCGTACAGAGACAGGGTCTGCGTCTCGAGCGCGAACCCGAGCGAGGTGTCGACGACGAGCGAGCCGTAGGTGCCAAACGGGTAGTCGCCGAGGCGCTCGCGCAGCCAGTCGAGGTGGCCGAGCTCGGCCCCGAGCTTGGGCGCGAGGCCGGCGGTCAGCCGCGCCGGCGTCACGTCGCGCACGCGCACGCCGCGGTGGCGGCCGCGATCGGTCACGGTGAACGCGCCGACGGCGACCTGCGCCAGCTCGGTGGCCATCGGCTCGCGCTGCTCGTAGCGCCAGATCGCGCGGCCGCCGGCCGCCGGCTGGGCGGCGAGCTCGCCGTTGGCGACGGCCGTGGTCCCGGCGGGGACGTCGATCCGAAACGAGAACGACGCCTTGTCGCGAGGGTGATCGTTCGACGGGAAGATCCGGTGCGCGTTGTGAGGCTGCCCGGCCCAGGCGGTGCCGTCCGGCGTCGTGAAGAACGGCGCATCGAGGAACGCGTCCGGATCCGGCGCCGCGGGGCTCGCGGCGAAGCGCGAGACGGTGACGGCGAAGCGCTTGCCGCGCTTGATCGGCCGCGCTGGCGTGATCACGAGCTCCTCGCCGTCCCAGGCGTACGCCGCCGCGGCGCCGTCGACGGAGACGCCACCGACCGCGTCGCCGGCGAAGTCGAGGTTCAGCTGCGACAAGGACTGCGTGGCGCGCGCCCAGATCGTCACGGTGCCCTCGATCGCCTGGCTCGGCGACGCGGTCTCGTAGCGCAGCGCCAGGTCGTAGTGGTCGACGTCGTAGCCGCCGTTGCCGAGGCCTGGATAGAGGATGTCGCCGATGCCGGGCGCGCCGGGGCTGGGCTGCTCCGCGAGCGCCGCCTGCTCGCTCTCGAGCTCCTGCGCGGGCTCATCTGTCAGGCCGCACGCGCCGAGGGCGGCGGTGGCGAGCGCGCCGATGCCGAGCGCCCGGGGGGCGCGGCTGCGGGCGTGACTGCCAGCGCGGGCGAAGTGCGAGGAGCGTGGCTGGGTGTGGATTGCCATGGTCATCGACTGACACCGTGAGTCGTGCGAGGTAGCGCGCCAGCGCAGAGACGGCAAAGGCTGCTTCGATCGACTGACAGCGGGCGCGCCGTGCGGCGGGGCCGCATCAGCGCGACGCGCGAGCGCGACCAGGCAATGTCGCCGAATCGCGATTTGGCACGCCGCGATGTGCCATTTGCGATGTGCCACTCGCGGTATGCTAGTACCGCGTCTCAGAAGTTTTGACCGATCGGGTACCGGCCCGAAACCCGTCGAGATTCGAGCGCTCGGCAACCGGTCAGAACTTCTGAGACGCGGTACTAGCTGCGATGTGCCAGCTCGCGATTGGCGCTCTCGCTGTAACCGGAGCTTGCCGCCTGCGACATCGGCTGGGCGGTCTCGGCGACGCCGCGCCGATGTCGCAGGGCGGCGGTCACGCCGGCGGCGCCGCCCTGCGCGAATGCCGAGCGTGGAGCACGAGCACGACAGCCAGATCGCAGACACCGAGCGCGAATGCCGAGCGTGGGTACCGCGCACGGCGGCCGGATCCCGGACACCGAGCGCGGACGCCGATTGCGCGACGGCTTCCAGGTGGCAGACACCGAGCGCGGACGCCGATTGCACGATATTGCCTGCCGTCGGACACGCGGTGTTATCGTCGGCCTGTGCTGAGGACGGGATTGATGGCCCGCGGTGGTCACGCGCTGAGCGCGCTCGGCGTGATGGCTGCATGCAACGGCGCCCCCGCGGCACCGGCCGGCTCGATGACCAGCGCCGCAGCGAGGACAGCACTGGCGGCGAGGACCGCCTCGCCTGCTGCACCTGCTGCGCCCGCCGCACCCGCCGCGGGTGCCCCGCGCTGGGCGCCGATCGCGCTCACCGTCGGTAGCTCCGCGCCGCTCGCGATCACCGCGCATGTGCAGACTTTCGGCGACGAGGCCGCGACGCGGCAGGACGCTGCGTTCATCCTCGTTCACGACGTCACCGCGCGCGGCGCGCTCCCGACCGGCGCCGAGCTCCGAACCCGGCTTCGCTGCCGCGTGTCCGGTGTCAACCTCCACGTCCCCGACGAGCTCGGGTTCTCGGACGACTACCGGCTGACCGGCGACCGCTCTACCCTCTCGCGCCACGTGACAAGCCTCCGCGAGGCTCCGCAGGCGTGCGAGGTGGCGTTCGCTTATCGCACGACGCCGTGCGACGATCGGGATCACCGCGATCCATTCGAGGAGGTGGTGATCGCGACCGCGTGTCTGCGCGAGCACGGGCTCGCCGATGGCCCGTGCCTACCGGAGACGTTCCCGCCGCCGGCCTTGCCCGCAGGCTTTTCGATCGGGCTCACGACCCCCAAGCACACGTTCACGGAGGCCAACGGCGGCGGCTTCCTGTTCGATGGTGGCGTCAGCTTCCTCGAAGCACCGCGCTTCGACCGCGACTACGCGATCGCGTTCCGGTGCGAGGACGGCGCGCACGGCGCGCGCGACCTCGGCTCCATCACGAACGCGTGGGTCCACATCGTGCCGGCAGGGAGCTCGCTCGCGCTGACCGGCCAGCTCGACGGCTACCCCGAGCCCAGCTCGCGCTCCGGGCGCTGCGAGCTGACGCTCACGTCCTCGAAGCGGTCGCCGGACAAGCGCGCGCGTCCGCAGGTCCACGGCACGTACTGCCTCGCCAACGGCACGGGCCAGCCGGGGCCGTGCGCCGCCCCGTTCCAGGTCCCGGTCGTGGACCTGCCGCCGGGGGCTGAGCAGTACCGGTTGCGCCGCGACGGCCCCGCGCGCCGCTGACGCGCGCCCGCACCGCACCGCTTCGGCCGTGCCACGCCACGCCGCGCCGCCCGCCCGCGCCGCACAACGTCGCCCGCCCCGCGATCCACCTGGCCCTCAATGCGGGACCGTAACCGCCATCGACCACGTCGACTGCCGCTGCACTCTGATCTGATTCTGAGGAGCCACGGCTCGCGTCCGATCCAACACCGCGTGCTTGGAGGAGCCGCGCGGTAGCTCGCGATTCGTTCGCCTGGCTGACGTCAACTAGATTCACCCACTAACGACAATTATTTCTCCCCATTGACCTCCGGTCGGTGAATGGTCTTCCTGCGGGTAGTTGTCGTCGAGG
>Ga0247790_10000061_pt1 | contig 61195 bp, 47 predicted proteins | sample UWRJS171409R4_FD_179913 | JGI IMG/M metagenome (GOLD analysis project Ga0247790, IMG submission 179913) | Soil microbial communities from Arlington Agricultural Research Station in Wisconsin, United States - UWRJ-S171-409R-4 | ecosystem: Environmental > Terrestrial > Soil > Agricultural land...
CCACCACCCGGCTCCTGCTCGGCGTGCTCGGCGTCGTCCTGACGGTGGCAGCGTACGAGTACTACATCTATCGCCACGAGCTGGCCGGCGGGAACCCCCGGTTCAGTCCGGGGTTCGGCCAGCTCTGGGCCGCGCTCGGAGAGCTCACCGAGGCGAGCCCGCGCACGGGCTCCGTACCGCTCTGGACCGACACCTGGGCGTCGCTGTGGATCCTCGCGCGCGGGCTCGGCACCGGCGTCGCGATCTCGGCCGCGCTCGGGCTGGCGATGGGCGTTTTGTCCACGGCCCACGCGCTGTGCTCGCCGGTGGTGACCGCGCTCGCGAAGGTCCCGCCGACGGCGCTGATCGCGCTGTTCATGGTGATGTTCGGCGTGACGGGCGACGCGTTCAAGGTGGCGCTGATCGCGTTCGGGATCACGCCGACCCTCGCGCTCGGGATCGCGCTGGTCGCGCGGGCGGTCCCCCGGAACACGATCGTCAAGGCGTACTCGCTCGGCGCGTCGACGCCGACCGTGATCGTCCGGGCGATCGTGCCGCAGATCATCCCGCAGGTGATCGAGGTGATCCGGCTCGCCGTCGGGCCGGCGTGGATCTACCTGATCGCGGCCGAGTACGTGAGCTCGAGCGAGGGCATCGGGCACGGGATCGTGCTCGCGCAGCGCATGGTCCGCATCGATCACATCCTCGTGTACGTCGCCTGGCTGGCGCTCCTCGGCTCGGCGATGGACGTCGCGCTCCACGGGCTGTCGCGGCTGGTCGCGCCGTGGGCCGCCGCGCGGCGGGAGGACTGACGTGACCGGCGCGCCCCCGATCCTCGAGTGCCGCGGGGTCGCGCAGCGGTACCGCGTGCGCGGCGGCTATCAGATCGTGCTCGAGGACCTCGATCTGACGATCGCCGAGCACCAGTTCGTCAGCCTGGTGGGCGCGAGCGGCTGCGGGAAATCGACGCTGCTCCGGCTCGTGCTCGGCGCGGAGCCGCCGTGGAAGGGGACCTTGCGCTCGCGCGGCGAGCCGATCACGCACCCGGATCGCACGCGCGGGATCGTGTTCCAGCGGTACTCCTTGTTTCCCCACGCAACCGTGCTCGAGAACGTGATGTTCGGCCTGGAGGCCGCCGCCACGTACCCGCTCCAGAAGTGGCTGACCTGGCCGTGGTACCGAACGCGCCACGGGCGGCGGTTTCGCGACCAGGCAATGCAGTATCTTGGGCAGGTCAAGTTGCAGGACCACGCCGATAAATATCCGCACCAGCTCTCGGGCGGCATGCAGCAACGCGTCGCCATCGCCCAGGCGCTGATCATGAAGCCGCGGATCTTGCTCATGGACGAGCCGTTCGGCGCGCTGGATCCCGACGCGCGCGAGTCGCTGCAGCGCTCGATCGTGAGCACGTTCCGCGAGCTCGACACGACGGTGGTCCTGGTCACGCACAACCTCGAAGAGGCGCTCTACGTCGGCACGCGCCTGCTCGTCCTCGCCAGGGACGCGCAGACGCCAGGGGCCGGCTCACGCATCGTGATCGATCAGGCGATCACGCAAGGCGTGCCGATCGACTCGCCTGAGACAAGGGAGCTACTCACACGTGTCCGCCACACCGCCTTCCGCAGTTAGCTTCGCCACCTTCGCCGTCGCCGCCGGGCTCGTGCTCGGCGCGGCCGGCTCCGCGCGCGCGCAGGCCGCCGAGCCGGCACCACCTCCGGAGGCGCCGGCGGACCCGGCGGCGCCGGACGCGGCGAAGCAGGAGCCGCAGCCGCCGACGGACTCACGGCCGTCGCCCGGACCGGCCGAGCCGCCGGCGCCGAAGAACTACGTCACGGCGCTGGTCGGGACGACGCTCTTCTACGTCGGGAACGACGGGACCACCGACAGCTTCCTGGGCGATATCAGCATCGGGGCCGGCTACGGCCGGCTCGTCACCCCGACGATCGCGGTGGAGCTCGACGTCGTCCCGACGCTCGTCGACGGCAAGTACGACAACACCGTCCTGATCCCGGGCGCGGTCTGGTCGTTCTCGACGCGGTTCTACGCGGCCGCGCGGTTCCTGGTGAAGATCGATCCCGAGTTCAACCTGACGGTGTTCCCGGGGATCGGCGCGGTCTACTCATTCTCGAACGGGCTCGGCTTCAGCCTCGAGCTCAACATGGGGAGCACCATCGGCAAGGGCGAGCCCGACTTCGCCGTCGCGCTCACCCCGGGCGTCCTGTACTCGTTCTGAGCCGATCGCAGCGCGCTACTGCAGGTAGTACGGCGCGGCGACGGCGCTGCGGCACTGCCAGTTGAAGCTGCGCAGGTGCGGCGAGGTGCCGTTGCTGGCGAGCCCGCTCACGAGCGCGTCGGCGGCGCTGCGGAGCGAGGCGTCGGTGCGCCCGCCGAGGTGCCAGGCCATCGCGATGACGTACGCCGACTCGCCCCAGTGCTCGTTGTAGTCATCCGGCTCGTCGGCGGCGGTGCCGATGCCGATCCAGTACAGCGGGCGGCCGGTGCCGTCGCGGCCCTGGGTGGCGAGCAGCTTGCCGAGCCTCACGATCGAGGCGCGGGCGGAGGCGGCGCGGGTGCCGCCGCGCTCGGTGGCGTAGGCGTCGAGGCCGTCGGCGAGGATCGCGCTCATCCACGGGCTGCAGCCCCAGGTGCCGTAGTCCTCGCCGTGGGCGGCGGCCTGGTGCGCGAAGCAGCGCGCCGCGGTGTCGGGCCAGTTCGACGGGTACTGGGCCTGCATCGCGAGGTACGCGTCGACGGCGGCGTCGGCGAGGTCCTGGAACTGCGTGCCGTGATCGTCGGTGATCATGTCGGCCCAGACGTAGGCGAGCAGGCCGAAGCCGGCGTGGCGCTCGGTCCAGAAGTCGCTGCCGCCGGCGTAGCCGGGGCTGGTCCACAGGGCATAGACGCGCTCGGCGACGGCCTCGGCGCTCTCGCGGAAGCGATCGTCACCGGTGAGCAGGTAGTGGATCGCGAGGTTCTGGTTGTAGTGGTACTTGAGGTCGTCGGCGGCGGTGGGGACGCCGATCCGCGTCGCGGTGCCGGTGCCGGTGATGCCGTTTCGGTAGAGCGCGGTCTCGCGGTACGCGGACTCGAGCGTCAGGAAGTCGCCGCGCCGCGCGTAGCCGCGGTACATCGCGGTGCCGCGGTCGTAGAGCCACGAGTCCTTGGTATCGACGACGGGCAGGAACGCGGTGATCGAGTGGTTCGCGTAGTCGCAGGCGCGATCGAGGCCGGTCTTGATCGCGCCGGTGGTCTGCGCGTCGGGGCGCTGCGGCCCGGCGACGCCGCTCGCGGACAGCCACGCGGCGGGGAGCTGCGCCCAGACGCGCGGTCCCTGCGAGCCATCGGCGGTGACGAGCGTCGTCGAGACGGCGGCGAGCGCGAGCGGCGCGGTGGTGGGCGCCTCGCCGAGGCGAACCTGGAGGATCTGGCCGGCGGTGGCGGCGAGCTGCACCTGGAGCTGGACGCTGCGCACGCTGCCGTCGGGGTGGTACGCGAGCTCGCGGCGCGCGGCGGGGAGCTCGACGCCACCGGAGAGCACGCGCACGAGATCGCCGTCGTGCAGCTGGCCGGGCGCGAGCGGGACGGCGAAGCTCACGCGCTGCGTGCCGAGGACGCCGACGGCGGGGCGGAGCGTGACGTCGACGGTCGCGGTCGTGCTGGGCGGGGGCGGGGGCGCGACCTCGGTGGTCACGACGAGCTCGGGCGCGTACGTGCCTTCGCGCGAGTGGTACGTCGAGCCGTCCCCGGTGCCGCTGACGAGGACGAAGTCGTACGTGCCGCTCGCGGTGACGGCAGCGGTGACGTCGTACTCGATCCAGGCGTCCTGCGGGACCACGCCGAGCTTGCCGAGCGCCGCGCCGGTGGCGACGGGCTGACTCGTCCAGGTGACGGCGGTCTCGGTCCACGCGCCGGTGGTGCGGTACAGCGTCTGGCCGTCTTCGGAGTGGTTGTTGGCGAACAGGCGCAGGCGCGCGCTGGTCACGGGTCCGGAGATCCCGGAGACGGTGAAGTGCAAGAGGACGCGGGACGCGGGGTCACCGTCGGTGAGCATCCGGGTGCCGGCTCCGAAGTTCGATGACGGCAGGTCACTCTGGACGTGCGCGTCGGTAGCGACCCGGAATGTCGCTGTGGTCGCGGCGTGCGCCTGCGAGACGGTGAGCGCGCAGGCGGCAGAGGTGGCTAAGAGGATCGCGGGGTTCCGGAGCGATGAGCGAATACAGCTGTGTGTCATCGCCGCTCCGTGTAACCGGGGCGCACATTAGCTGTCTCGCCAAGAAAGCGTTTAGCTCATCGGGGAGTCGCTGATAAGTGTTCTCCGCAGAGAGAATTCTCGTCGCAATCTTGCTTCAATGCTGATTCAGTGCGTTATTTAGATTACTTAATTTTACTGCAGAGAAGGAATGAATATTTCGAGTGATCTCCTTGCATCTGACAATTCATTATCATCCTCCGGGAGCGCGACGGAGCCTGGGCTCGAGCCCGGACGCGTGGAACGCGGCGGTCCAGTCCGCGACCGCGGCCTCGAGCAGCGCGTCGAGGACGTGCTCGCGGCTCGACGTCAGGGCGCGCTGCGAGTCGGCGAGCCGCACGGTCCGCGTGAACACCGCGCGGCCGGTCGCGAGGTCGACGATCGAGAGCGTGCCGACGAGCGTGCCGTCGTGCCACGTGCACAGGCCGCGGCGGCGGTCGACGACGTCCAGCTCGCTGATGACGAGCTCGGCGCGGTGCGTGAGCGGCGAGCGGTCCGCGGTGTCGAGCGGCAGCACGCGGAATGTCCGGTACGCGGACAGCCGGTCGCCGACCGCGAGCAGCGCCGCGCGGGCGGCCCCCCCGGCGGGCGGCGTCATGCCGAGCACGGCGGGCCCGCGGCGCGCGGGGGGCGCGGCCGCCCCGGCGGCGACGATCTGCGGCACGAGCTCGGCGGGCGCGACGCGCGCCAGGTTCGCCGGCGCGATCCGGGCGAGCTCGATCCGGCGCGCGGCGGCGGCGGTCTTCGTGTCGACGAGCGTGCCGAACAAGGTCAGCCCGTCGGCCTCGCGGACCACGGTCATCGCGAGGACGAGCTCGGCGCCGTCCGCGGCGCCGAGCTCCGCGAGGCAGCTCATCGACGTGCACTCGGGCTCGTCCGACGGCGTGGTGGTCGTGACGCGCCGCGTGTCGTCGAGCGCGACGAGCAGCCGGGCGTCGAACGCGCGCGCGATCGACGCGTCGACGGCGTGCGACGGCGGCAGCGGCAGGACAAGGATGCGTGGCAGGCGCGGCAGGCGCGGCGCGGGCGCCGCGGCGGGCGGCGCGGGCGGCGCGGGCGGCGGCGTCTGCGCCGCGGACGGCGGCGTCTGCGCCGCGGGCGCGAGCGCCGGCCCAGCAGGCGCGGCGGGCGCGGGCGGCGCGGGCGCGGCGAGCGCGGGCGCGGCGAGCGACAGCGCGGCGAGGGCGGTGATCGCGGTGATCGCGGTGGTCGGGGCGGTTGCGGACGGGCGCCTCATGCTGCTCCTAGGGTGAATCGGCCGGCGCGGCGACGCGCTGGCAAACGCGGGCAAACACAGCGGCGATGCGGCGATCTTCGACGAGGACGGGCGTGAGCTTCGCGTGATCGCGCTTGCCGGCGCGCGGTCATCAGAGCTGCACGCATACCACGGCGTGGCGATCGGCCGCGTCGGCGCGGCGCGCCGTGCCGGTGAACGGATCGATGACGGCGGCGTAGCGCTGGTTCGTGGCGTCGAGCCGGGTGCCGAAGGTCCAGAGCGGCGCGTCGGTGCCGAGGCCCGCGGCGAGGCCGTCGGCGACGGCGGTGGCCAGCTCGTCGGGGCGCGGCAGCTCGAGCGCGCGGCCCCGGCACGCGGCGACGGCGGCGGCCTGCGCGAGCGCGGCGCCGGGCAAGCGCACCCAGGTCCGGCGGCGGCGGTCGATCCAGATGGGCGCGCCATGCGCGACTGGATCGTGCCCGGCATAGGGCGCGCCATGCGCGGCGGGATCGTGCCCGGCATAGGGCGCGCCGTGCGCGGTCTGCGCGGTGGCGTGGTGCGCGTACGCGCCATGCGCGGCGTGCGCCGGCACGCCGACGCCGAGCTCGAGCAGCGCGCGCGCGAACTCCTGCTCCCAGGCCTCGCGCTTGATGCGGCCGCCGCGGACGGTCAGGCCGGCGAGCGCGCGGCGCACCGTGAACGAGCGGGCGAGCCGCGGCTCGAGCTCCTCGGGCCGGAGCCCCAGCTCGGCGGCGGCGAGCCGGACGTCGAGCTCGGCCTCGTAGCGCGCGGTCAGGAGCGTCACGGGCTCGGCGGCGGGATCGACGGGAGCGGCGCCCAGGGCGGCGAGCGCGCCGGCGAACCGCGCGCGATCGACGGCGTACAGCCGCGCGAGCTCCTCGGCGGGCGGGTGCAGCTCCTCGAGCCGCGCGCGCTCGTAGGGGGACAGCTTCTCGGCGGCGGCGCGGAGCTGATCTTGGCGCGGGATGATCCCGGCGGCGTGGCAGCCGATGCATGAGATGCCGTTCTCGACGGCGCGATCGGGCCGGCGCGGATCGCTGACGATCGCCGTCGGCGCCTTGTCGATCCGGCGGCCGGCGGCGTCGGCGAGCATGTAGCCCTGCAGGCCGTTCGGCAGGTTGAAGATGATCTCGCCGCCGGCGGGGACGAAGTCGAACGGGTGCGCGAAGATGTCCTCGCGCCCGCGGCTCGAGCGGAAGTCGTAGCTGCGCCACAGCGCGCCGTGGCGCGTCGTGTGGCGCTCGATCACGCGGTTCGAGGTGGACACTCCGGAGCTGGTGAAGCCGGCGCGCGCGACGCGCCCGTGGTGGATGTCCGCGGCGAGGTCGACGCCGAGCCGGCGCGCGAGCTCGGCCTCGCTCGCGGGGATCCCGAGGATCGTGTGGTACAGCGGCGGCCGGGAGGCGGTGGCCACGAACCAGTCGGCGCGGATGGCGTCGGGGACGCCCGCGGCGCGCGCGGCGCCGTACGGGTACGCCGCGCGGATCGCGTCCCACGTCGCGGCGGTCCAGGCGAGGTCGCGCAGATCGATCCGGAAGATCGTGCGCTCCGCGTCGACGGCAATGGGCGGCCGCGCGATGGGCGCCCACGACAGGCTCGCGAGCGTCACGGCGAGCGCGGTGCGGTAGCGCGCGAGCTGCGCCTCGGGGACGCCGGCATTGGCGAGGTGCGTGAGCGTGAGCCAGCGCGCGTACGGCCGCGCGGCATACGGCAGCGCCGCGAGGTCGGCGGCGAGCGCGCGGTCGATCTCGGCGTCGCGTCGCAGCGTCACGGTGGGGGCGAGCTGATCGATCCAGGCGCGGATGGCGGCGATCTCGGCGGCCGTGGGCCGGACCTCGACCTGCTCGGGCGGCATCTCGCCAACGATCATCCGCTGGGCGACGGGTGACCCATCGGCGTCGCCGGGCAGGACCAGCGACCGCGAGCGGAGGCCGGCGAAGTCGAGGATGTCGAACCCGCCGCTGCCGTCGGGCCCGTCGTGGCACGTCCGGCAGTGGCGCCGGAGGACGGCCGTCGCAGCGTCCCTGGCGGCGGCCTCGGGCTCCTCGGGCGCGGGGGTAGACGAGGGGGCCGCACCGGCAGGCGTGCAAGCAGCGGCCAGCGCGGCGGTCGCGATCCAGCGGTGCACGAGACGAGCATGCTCCCGAACACGGGATTTCTCACGGCGCTGCCGGGGTTAACCCGCCTTAACCCGCCTTTGCCACACGTGATCTTCGCGTGAACGCGCTGGCGCCGCAGCGCGGGATCGAGGCGTAGCCGCACAGTGGCCGCCCGCCGGCTGCGGCCCCGAGACCTCGGGCCGCGTCGCAGCGCGCGCCTCGCTGAGCCGGGATCATTTCTCGTCCGGATGTAGCGATTGGCGCGACAGTGCTTGAGTCGCCTCCTCGTCTCGGCTGATAACCGCCAGGCCAAGGAGGCTTAACACATATGCGACGTCAGACCGGAAGACGCCCGAGGGGCTGGGGGAGAGTTCCGTGGACCGCTCTATTCATATGGTTGTTGTGCGCGAGCACGGCATTCGCGCAGCAACCGGCGCCCACGCGTGAGGTCAGCGGCACCGTCGTCGACGACGCAGGCAAACCGGTCGCGAACGCGACGGTGGCCGTCACGGGTGGCGAGAAGGTGACGACCGCGGCCGACGGCAAGTTCAAGCTGGCCAAGGTGCCGGTCGCGAACGTGACGCTCGAGATCACGGCCGAGGGCTTCACGGTGTGGCGGGTCGCCGTCCTGGGCGCTCGCACGGCGCTGCAGCTGCCGCCGGTGAAGCTGGAGCGGCCGGCGCCGCCGCCCGCGCCCGCGGCCCCGACGACGCGCACGATCAGCGGCGTCGTCCTGGACGGTGGCCGCGCGCCGCTGGCTGGCGCGACGGTCCGCGTCCGCGGCACGGAGCCGCCCGCCACGACGGGGGCGGACGGCACGTTCGTGCTGCCGAACGTCGCCGTGGCCGAGGTCACGCTCGACGTCGAGGTGGCGGGCCAGCCGCCGGTGTCCCTCCTGGTGCCGGCCGACAAGGCGGCGGTCCTCGTCACGGTGGGTGCACCGAAGCCGACGGAGCCGCCGCCGCCGCCGCCGCCGGTCTCGCGCACGATCCGCGGCAAGATCGTCGACCCGGTGAGCGGCGAGGGCATCCCCGCCGCGCAGGTCACGGTCAAGGGGACGGGCGCGGTGCTGTTCACGGAGGCCGACGGCACGTTCGTCATCGAGAACGCGCCGGCCGGCATGGTCCTGCTCGATCTCGAGGGGCCCGAGCGCGAGCCGCGGCAGTTCGAGGTGCCGGCGGGCGTGGATAATCCTTCGATCCCGCTCGCCCAGCTCAAGGGCGAGCAGATCGTGATCGAGGGCCGCGCCCCGGTCATCGTGAAGCAGAACCTCGCGAACGGCGCGTCGGTCGTCAACGACGCCGACCTCAACCGCGTCAGCGCCGCGAGCATCGACTCGGCGCTCCAGGGCAAGCTCTCGGGCTCGAACCTCCAGTTCAACTCCGGCGCCCCCGGCGGCGGCGCGCAGCTCCGGCTCCGCGGCATCTCGACCATCAACGGCCAGTCGTCGCCGCTCTACGTGATCGACGGCGTCATCGTCTCGAACGTCGCGGTCCCGTCCGGCGCCAACGCGATCACCGGGGCGGCCGCGGGCGGCAGCGCGTCGAACCAGGACAACCCGGTCAACCGCATCGCGGACCTGAACCCGAACGACATCGAGACCGTCGAGGTGCTGAAGGGCGCCTCGGCCGCCGCGCTGTACGGCTCGAAGGCGTCCAACGGCGTCGTCATCATCACGACCAAGCGCGGCCGCCAGGGCGAGAACCGCGTCGAGGTGACGCAGCGGGTCGGCTTCGCGACGGTGTCGAACCGGCTCGGCTCGCGCAAGTTCAACTCGGCCGACGAGGTCGCGGAGGCTTACGGGCCGACGTCGCGGCTGATCCAGGTGTTCAATGACGCGAACGGCCGGACGTTCGATCACGAGGCGGAGATCACCCGCGTGCCGTTCCTGCGCGAGACGGTCGCGAGCGCGTCCGGCGGCGTCGAGAACGGCAACTACTACGGCTCGGTCCTCGTCCGCGACGAGCCGGGCATCGTCAAGGGCACGTTCTACGAGAAGCAGACCGGCCGCATCGCGATCGGCTACAAGTTCGGTGATCGCGTCCGCGTCGGGCTCACGGGGAACATCCTGCACTCGCTCTCGGATCGCGGGCTCTCCAACAACGACAACACTGGCACGTCGTACTACGTCGTGCTCTCGGGCACGCCGAGCTTCGTCGACATGCGGCCGACCGGCGGGCTCTACCCGGCGAACCCGTCGGTCGGCAGCCGCGCGAACCTGCTCCAGACGGTCGAGCTGTTCGAGAACCGCGAGGACGTGTGGCGCGTCATCGGCGGCGCGACCGCGTCGGTCGACGCGTACAAGAGCCGCGACGGCGCGAACCAGGTCAAGCTCCTGGCCAACTTCGGCGCCGACAGCTTCGACCAGAAGAACAACATCGTGTCGCCGAACGAGCTGATCTACGAGCCCCGCACCGACGGGCTCGCGGGCACGGCGCTCGACGCCTCGACGGCGAACCTCAACTGGAACATCGGCGTGGGCGCGCTGTGGACCTACCAGCCGAAGAACGGCAAGCTCCGCAACGCGCTGTCCGGCGGCCTCACGTACGAGTACGTCGATCTCAACTCGGTCTACGCGATCGCGCAGAACCTGATCGCCGGCCAGCCGAGCGTGGACTCCTCGACGGCGCTGAACGTGACGCAGAACCGGCTCCGCACCAAGGACTCCGGCGTGTACGTCCAGGACGAGATCGCGGTGCTAAACGATCAGCTGTCGCTGCTCGGTGGCCTCCTGACCGAGCGCTCGAGCCTCAACGGGGACACCGGCAAGTTCTACCTGTACCCGAAGGTCGCGGCGGTCTACTCGTTCCTCGGCGCCAACGCCAGCGCCGATCCCATCTTCAAGAACTTCGAGGTGCTCCGCGGCCGCGTGGCCTACGGCGAGGCGGGCAACCGTCCGAACTACGGACAGAAGTTCACGGCGCTGAACGCGACGCAGAACATCGACGGCAACGGCGGCGTCTCGGTCCTCGGCATCAAGGGCGATCCGGACATCCAGCCCGAGCGCCAGCGCGAGTTCGAGATCGGCGCCGACGCGGCGCTGAAGGACCAGCGCGTGGTCGCCGAGGTGACGTTCTACCAGCGCTACATCTCGGACCTCCTGCTCCAGCGCGCGCTCGCGACGTCGACCGGCTTCACCACCGAGTTCCTGAACGGCGGCAACATGCGCAACATCGGCCTCGAGCTCGCGCTCCAGGGGACGCCGGTCGCGACGAAGCAGCTCGAGTGGATCTCGCGCGCGACCCTGACCCTGAACCGCTCGCGGATCACGGACCTGCCGGACAACGTGCCCGCGTTCAACGTCGCGGGCGCGGGCTTTGGTGCCGGCCTCGGCGCGTTCCGCATCCAGGAGAACCGGAGCGCGACGCAGATCGTCGGCGCCGGGGACATCGACGGTGACGGCAAGGCCGGCGACGTCGTGGGCAACGGCGAGCCGGACTTCCGCGTCGGCTGGTCGAACATCGTCAAGACCGGCGACTGGACGTTCGGCGCGCTCCTCGACTGGCAGCAGGGCTCGGACGTCATCAACCTGACGCGCCTGCTCTACGACTTCGGCGGCGTGTCGAAGGATCCCGCGGCGGCCGCGGTGCGGCTCGAGGAGTTCAACGAAGGCAACATCAGCTCGTACGTCGAGGACGCGTCGTTCGTGAAGCTGCGCGAGCTCTCGGTGGCATACACCCTGCCGAAGCGGCTCGCGTCGCAGCTCGGCCCGGTGCGGACGCTCACCGTGAGCGCGGCGGGGCGCAACCTCTTGACGTTCACGAACTACAGCGGCCTCGATCCCGAGGTCTCGAACTTCGGCAACCAGCCGATCGGACGCAACTACGACGTCGCGCCATATCCGCCGAGCCGGAGCTTCTGGCTGTCGGTGACGGCGGGGCTGTGAAGGAGTCAACCATGAGGCTCAAGCTACAAGGCATCGCGGCGCTCGCAGCCGCGCTCTCTGTCTCGGCGACGGCGTGCGAGCTCGACGTCGAGGATCTCAACAACCCCGGGCTCGACGAGCTCGAGAAGAACCCGACGCGCGTCACGGTCGGGGCGGCCTGCACGGGCCTGGTCATCGGCAACCGGCGCAACCGGGCCCAGGCCAACGGCTACATCGCGCAGCTCGGCATCCTCGGGCGCGAGGCGTACAACTTCGACGTCGCGGATCCGCGCTTCATCGGCGAGCTGCTCGAGGGGCCGCTGCAGCCGGGCAGCCCGTTCGGCGGCAACTTCTGGGGGGCGCCGTACGCCAACATCCGGCTCGCGAACATCGTGCAGCGCGTGGCCGCCCAGGTCGCGGACTACTCCGAGGCGGAGGTGTCCGCGATCATCGGCTTCAGCAAGACGATCGAGGCGCTCGATCTGCTCGAGGTGGCGGTCACGCGCGACACCAACGGCGGCGTCATCGACACCGATCGCGCCATCGAGGATCCGCTCGGGCCGATCGTGGGCCGGGACGAGATGCTGAGGGAGGTCGGCAAGCTCCTCGACGAGGGCTCGACGGATCTCGCGCGGGCGGGCGAGGGCTCGTTCCCGTTCGAGCTCTCCAAGGGCTACGCGGGCTTCGACGCGCCCGAGAGCTTCGTGACGTTCAACCGCGCGGTGCGCGCGCGCGTCGCGGTGTACCTGAAGGACTACCCGGCCGCGCTGACCGCGCTCGCCGGATCGTTCCTCTCGGACACGGGCGTCACGCTCGAGACGCTCCAGCGGGGCGTGTCCAACTCGTACTCGACGTCGCCGGGAGATCAGGTGAACAACCTGATCAACCCGAACATCTTCGCGCACCCGTCCCTCGACAAGGACGCGGTGAAGACGCCCACCGTCGACGCGCGGCTCACGCGCAAGGTGAAGAAGGTGTCCGATGACGAGGCTGGCTCGGCGGCGGGTCTCTCGTCGAACTTCGTGTTCAACATCTACACGAGCCCCAGCTCGCCGGTGCCGATCATCCGGAACGAGGAGCTGCTCCTCTTGCGCGCGGAGGCGAAGTTCTTCAACGGCAACGTGACGGGGCTGGGGGGAGCCATCGATGATCTGAACCTGGTGCGCATCACCTCGGGCGGCCTGGCTGCGTTCGACGTGGACATGGCGATGACCGAGGCGCAGTTCGTCACCGCGCTGCTGTACGAGCGCCGCTACTCGCTCATGTTCGAGGGCCACCGCTGGATCGACGTGCGCCGCTTCGACCGCGCGATGACGGACCTCCCGCTCGATCTGCCGGATCACGTCCGCAACCTGCGGTACCCGATCCCGCTCGCGGAGTGCGACGCGCGGCCGGGCGAGCCGAACTGCGCGCTCGGGAGTCAGTAGCAGAAGCTCCGCTGGCGACTCCGGAGTGAGCGACGCGCATGACGCTCCGCGTCGCTCCTTTATATGGCAGCCGAGGTGTGGGCTGCAAAACATGCGGCTCGGGCGTTGCTGCGGATCCCGGATCCCCGCGACCATCACGGGGTGCAGCGTGGCACCGTCAGCGAGCGGCCCTGGGGTCTCACGTTGGCCTCATTCGCCGCGGCGCGGGCTCACGGTCAGCTCACACTGACGGCGGACGGCGGCAAGCAGTACTGCATCGTCTTCGAGGGCGGCGCCGTGGTCGGCGCGAGCTCGCCGGTGGCGTCGGACGCGGCGGCGCGCGTGGCGCTGACGAGCCAGCTGGTGGCGCCGGAGCGGGTGCCCTCGCTCGCGCGCGCCGTGGCGCTGGCGCCGGAGCGCGACGAGATCGAGGTGGTCGCGGTGGCGGCCGGCCTGCGGAGCGCGGAGCTCGCGATGCTCCGGCGCCGGCTGCTCCTGCAGCGGGTCGCGCGCACGTTCGCGGTCGAGCACGGCGGGTACACGTTCGGCGGGCCGATCACGGTGGCGGCGATGCGTGGCTTCGCGCTCGACGTCGCGCCGGCGATCTTCGCCGGCGTGCTCATGAACCTGTCGGAGGAGCGGCTGACGTGCGATCTGCGGTCGCTCGGGGCACGGTTCGTGCTGCGCGACGGCGAGGTGGATGCCGAGCGGTTCGGCTTCACCGACGCGGATCGGCCGATCCTGCAGGCGCTGCGGATCGGCACGAGCCTGCCGGAGCTCGAGGCGAAGCGGCGCGAGCTCGAGCCGCGCCGGACGCAGGCGGTCATCTACGCGCTCGTCGCGATGGGGCTGTGCGACGGGACCCGGCAGCCGCGGCTACGCGAGAGCTCGGCTCCGGTGCCGGTGATCGGGGCGGAGGCGGCCGCGGCGGAGGCGGCCGCGGCGGAGGTGGCCGCGGCGGGCGAGGTGGCCGAGGTGGCCGAGACCGACGCGTTCTCCCGCGCGCGCACGACGACGTTCGAGCGGCTGCGCCCGGCGGCGGAGCCCGACGAGCCGCTGCGCACGCGGACGATCTCGGTGATCCTGCCGCTGACGTCGCCGCCGAGCCGCCTGCTCGCCGCGGGCGATGTCGTCGCCGCCGGGCTCGCGCTGCTCGACGCGGGCGCGGATCACTTCGCGCTGCTCGGCGTCTCGCGCGAGGCGGCACCCGACGAGATCCACACAGCCTACGTGGCGCTCGCGTGCCACCTGAAGCTGGGGCCGCGCTCCCAGGTGCAGCCCGCTGCGGAGCGGGGCATCGAGCGGGGCGTCGAACGAGGCGTCGAGCGAGGCATCGAGCGCCTGCTCGCCGGCGTGAACACCGCGTACGCGGTGCTGAGCGATCCGGCGCGGCGGGCTGCGTACATCGCCGGGCTCGGTGACCGGCCTGCGCCGGCCCCGCTCCCGGCGAGCACCGCGGAGGAGCGCGCGCGTGCGGCGGCCGAGGTCGCGCAGCGCGGGCTCCTGGCGCTCGAGCGCGAGGAGCTGTCGGTGGCGCTGGAGCTGCTCACGCGCGCGGTCGCGCTCGCGCCGAGCGACGCCGACTACGCGGCGCACCTGGCGTGGGCGCGGTTCTGCGCGGCGCCGGAGAAGGTGGCGGTGGCCCCCGACGTGTGCCGCGGGCTCGAGCGCGCGATCTTCCGGTCGTCCAGGCCGGTGGTGCCGCGGCTCTACCTCGGCCGCGTCGAGCGCACGCTCGGCCGTGTGCACGAGGCGCTGCACCACTTCCACGAGGTGCTCGAGCTCGAGCCGGGGCACGCCGAGGCGACGGAGGAGATCCGGCGGCTCGAGCCGCGCCAGGCACTGCAGTAGCGGCGCGGCGCTGATGCGGGAGATTCTTCGCGGCGTGCGTGCCGTGTCCCGTGGCGCCAGGCGCTGCAGTAGCGGCGGCGCGGCGCTGATGTGGTAGCGGCGATCAGCTAGCGAGTCTTCGCGGCTGCGCGCTTGGCCGGCTTCGCGGCACTGGCCTTGCCAGCGGTCTTGCCGGTGGCCTTGCCGGCGGTCTTGCCAGCGACCTTGCCAGCGGTCTTACCGGTGGCCTTGCCAGCGGCCTCGGCCGGCGCGGACTCGCCTGTCACCGGCGCCCCCAGGCTCGCCACCAGCTTCTTCGGCGCCTGCGCGCGGTAGCTCTCGTCGATCCACGCCTTCAGCATCGCGACGTCGATCGCGACGTCCGGCTCCTCGAAGCTCGCCGAGACCCAGCCGCTCTTGCCGAGCCCGTACGCGGTCGGCTTGCAGAACGGCAGCATCAGCGCCACCTCGCTCGACCGGGGCAGCTTGCACGAGATCCCGAGCGGCTCGCCCTCGATGCTCAGGTACGCGAACGTCTTGTCGTTCACCGCGAGGTCCATGTGCCCGGGCCACGGGCTCTTGAAGTGCGCGCCCGGGTACGCCAGGCCGAACTCCCGCAGCTCCTTCAGGATCCCGTCGGTGGGGTGCTTCGTCTTCGTCGCCTTCGCCATGCGCCCGCAGTCTATCCAACTCTCCCGCGGGGGAGGCCGCGAACCTCCACGCCTATTGCACGTGCCGGCGCCCGCTCTCACCGGTTGACCACGCGCTCGTCCACGCCTTGCGTGTGAAGTGCGACCGCAGGCTCGCTGCCAATTGAGTCGGCGGGCGCGCCGGCGCGGGCGGCTACAGCGCGCCGCGCGCGATCGAGAGCTTCGTGATCTTGATCGGCTCGACCGGGACGTCGTTCGGGCCGCGCGGGACGGCCGTGATCGCCTTGATGAGGTCGACCTCCTTGCACTGGCCGAAGACGGTGTGGCGGCCGTTCAGCCACGACGTCGCGACCTCGTTGACGAAGAACTGGCTGCCGTTGGTGCCGGGGCCGGCGTTCGCCATCGAGAGCGTGCCGGGCTGGTGCGTCAGCGCGGGCACGATCTCGTCCGCGAACTGGTAGCCGGGCCCGCCCATCCCGACGCCGAGCGGATCGCCGCCCTGGATCATGAAGCCCGGGATCACGCGGTGGAAGACGAGGCCGTCGTAGAACGGCTTGCCCTTCATGACCTGCTTCGTCTTGGGATCGAGCCACGGCTTCTGGCCGGTCGCGAGCCCGACGAAGTTTCCGACGGTGATCGGCGCCTGCTGCTCGAACAGCTCGCAGTGCAGCGTGCCCTTGGTCGTGGCGAACGTCGCGATCAGCTTGCCCTGGCCCCGCACCGCCTTGAGGTACGTCGCCAGATCGGCGGCGGCCGGCGGGCGCACCTCGCTCTCGACGACGATCTCGATCCGCCGGTTCGCGCGCCTGCTGGCGTCGGAGCGGTTGTCGCCGGCGGTGGTCGACGTGCCGTGCCCGGTCGCCGCGAGCTTGCGCGCGGGCACGCCGCGCTGGAGGAAGTGGGTCTTGATCGCGTCGGCGCGGCGCTGCGTGAGCTTGGTGAGCCACGCGCCGGTGCGATCGTTGTCGGGAGCCGTGTCGTCGGCGTAGACGTTGACCGCGAACTTGGGGTTCGTGCTCGTGACGAGCGCCTTGGCGATCGCGTCGAGGAGCGGGCGTGCCGCCGGCCGGAGCGTCGCCTCGCCGACCTCGAACACGGCGTCGGTGGACAAGGCCGGCACCCCGTCGAACACGACGAGGCTCGAGGTGATCTCGATCTTGGGGAGCGCGGGCGCCTGGGCCGAGGCCGCGAGCGGCCCACAGAGGACCGCCGCGGCGAGCAAGGAGCGGAGTAGGGTCATGCCCCCGATATTGACGCGGCCGGGCCACGGCCACAAACGCACCCGCGGTAGCATCGGCGATCGTGAGCGGGAAGCGCCTGACGCCGAGCGACGCGATGTTCCTCTACGGGGAGTCGCGCGAGACGATGTTCCATGTCGCGGGGATGCTGCCGTTCTCGCCGCCGCGCGACGCGCCGCGCGACTACATGCGCGCGCTCATGGACGAGATCCGCGCCGGCGTGGCGGTGTGCGCGCCGTGGAACCAGCGGCTCCGCACGCCGGAGCTCCTGCGCAACCCGCTGCAGACGTGGGTCGAGGACACGGATGTCGATCTCGAGTACCACGTGCGCCGCTCGGCGCTGCCGTCCCCGGGCGACGAGCGCGAGCTCGGCATCCTCGTGTCGCGGCTGCACGGCCACCCGATCGACTTCCACCGCCCGCCGTGGGAGCTGCACCTGATCGAGGGCCTCGAGGGCGGCCGGTTCGCGATGTACGTCAAGATGCATCACGCCCTGATCGACGGCTTCACCGCGATGCGCATGCTCGTGAACGCGCTGACGCCGGATCCCGACGAGCGCGACCGGCCGCTGTTCTTCTCGATGCCGCCACCGGCGCGGCGGCGGCGGGCTCCGGCTCCGGCCACGGCTACCGCCACGACGCCCGCCGATGGGGACGGCGGCCCGGGCGACGGCGGCGCCGGAGATGGCGCCGGAGAGGGCGCCGGAGATGGCGCCGCAGAGGGTGCCGCGCGGATCGAGCCGACGGGGCTGCCAGAGCTCATGGCGATCGTCCGCGAGCAGTACGGCGCGGCGAAGATCGCGGTGCGCGCGCTGCGCAAGGTGGTGCAGGGCGAGGACGATCTGATCACGCCGCGCCAGGCGCCGCACTGCATCCTGAACGGGCGCATCGGCAGGAACCGCCGGTTCGCGACCGCGCGGCTCGAGCTCGCGCGGCTCAAGGCCGTCGCGAAGGCGACGCCGGGGGCCAGCGCCACCCTGAACGACGTCGTCCTCGCGCTGTGCTCGGCGAGCCTGCGCCGCTACCTCGCCGAGCTCTCCGCGCTGCCCACGGCGCCGCTCGTCGCGATGGTGCCGGTCAACATCCGGCCCAAGGACGACGCGGGCGGCGGCAACGCGGTCGGCGCGATCCTCGCGTCGCTCGCCACCACGACCGAGGATCCGGCCGAGCGCCTGGCCGCGATCGTGGCGTCGACGACGACGGCGAAGCAGCAGCTCCAGGGCATGTCCACGCCGGCGATCCTGCAGTACAGCGGGCTCCTGATCGCGCCGATGATGCTGCAGATGATCCCGGGCGCGGCGGGCCGGCTCCGGCCGACGTTCAACATCGTGATCTCGAACGTGCCGGGCCCCGAGGAGTCGCTGTACTTCCGCGGCTCGCGCCTCGAGGCCACGTACCCGATGTCGATCCCGATCCACGGCCAGGCGCTCAACATCACGTGCAACAGCTACGCGGGCAGCGTGTGCTTCGGCTTCACGGGCTGCCGCGACACGCTCCCCCACATGCAGCGCCTCGCGGTGTACTGCGCCGAGGCGCTGGGCGAGCTCGAGGCCGCCGTCTTTGGCGCGGCGCGGTGACCGCGGCCGGCACGCGGGGAAGTCGCCATAGTATGGTTGCCGCATGGTTCGCACAGGCCTCCTCCTGGCGGTGCTGGCGCTCGCCGCGGCACCGGGCTGTAGCAAGTCGGGTCCAAGCTCGGGCAAGCCGCGCGTCGTGGTCTCGATCTTCCCGCTCTACGATCTGACGCGGCGGATCGCGGGCGATCGCTTCGACGTGGTGCTGGTGCTGCCGCCGGGCAAGTCCGAGCACGGCTACGATCCGACGCCGAAGGAGATCGCGCGGCTCGAGGGCGCCAAGCTCGGGATCGCGGTCGGCCACGACATGGACGGCTGGGTCGAGAAGCTGATGGGCGGCACGAAGGTGTTCCGCGTCGCCGAGAAGGTGCCGACGATCCCGATCGATCTCGAGCCGATCGGCGAGGAGGAGGGCGAGCACCACGAGGCCCACGAAGGCGGCGAGCACCACGAAGGCGGCGAGCACCACGAGGCCAAGCCGGAGGGCGCCAAGGCCGACGCCAAGGCCGACGCCAAGGCCGACCACGATCACGACCACAAGCTCGGCGCGCCGGATCCGCACGTCTGGCTCGATCCCGACCGCATGGTCGGCGCCGTCGACGAGCTCGCCGCGCAGCTCGCCGCGCTCGATCCGGCCGCCAAGGACGCGCTCGGCAAGAACGCCGCGGCCGTCAAGGAGTCGCTGCGCAAGCTCGACGGGGCGATCGCCGGCCGCGCGAAGGCGTGGTCGAAGCACACGATCGTCACGTTCCACGGCTCGATGGCCTACTACGCCAAGCGCTACGGCCTGCGGATCGCCGCCGTCGTCGAGCCGCTCGCCGGCAAGGAGCCGACGCCGGCCTACATCCGTGACGTGCAGGGCGCGATCAAGCGCGGCCGCGCCGCGGCCCTCTTCGTCGAGCCGCAGCTCGATCGCGCGCCCGGCGAGCTGATCGCCAAGGAGTCCGGCATCCCGCTCGGCGAGCTCGATCCGGTCGGCGGCGTCGCCGGCCGCGAGACGTACGAGGCGCTGCTCCTCTGGAACACCGATCAGCTCGAGAAGGTGCTGCGTTGAGCGGTGACTTCCTGACGACGATCCCGCCGACGCCCGTGTCCCTGGAGCGCCGCTCGGCCGCGCGGGCGCTCCAGCAGACGCGGCCAGACGCGGCGCTGCCGCGGGTGCTCGACGTCGATGGCGTGTCGATCGCGATCCGCGACAAGGTGATCGTCCAGGACGTCACGTTCTGGATCCCCAAGGGCGAGTTCGTGTGCCTGTGCGGCCCCAACGGCGCCGGCAAGAGCACGCTCCTCAAGGGCATCCTGGGCCTCCTGCCGGTCTCCTCGGGCCGCATCGCGATCGGCGGCGAGGACGTCGCGGCGGGCCACCGCGCGGTCGGCTACGTGCCGCAGCGCAAGGGCTTCGATCGCGACTTCCCGGCGCGCGCCGTCGAGCTGATCGTCGCGGCGCTGCGCGGCCGGTGGCCGGCGTCGATCCGCCCCGAGGAGCGCGAGCGGGCGCGCGCCGTGCTCGCCAAGCTCGGGGGCGCGCGCCTGCTCGACAAGCCGCTGTCGGGGCTGTCCGGCGGCGAGACGCAGCGCGTGTTCCTCGCCCGCGCGCTCGTCACCGATCCCAAGCTCCTGATCCTCGACGAGCCGACGGCCGGCGTCGACGCGCGCGGCCGCGGCGAGCTGCTCGAGCTCTTGACCCACATCTCGCGCTCCGACGAGCTCGCGGCGATCCTCGTCACGCACAACCTGGCCGCGGTCTCGAAGACGGCCGAGCGCATCGTCTACATCGAGGCCGGGCGCGTCCTGTGCTGGGGGCTCCGGGAGGAGCTGCTCGGCCAGTCGTCCCTGACCGCGCTCGCGTTCCAGGCGAGCGACCACCACGCCCACGCGCCGGACGAAGAGTAGCCGGAGCCGCGATGGACCTCCTCACCGAGCCGCTCGGGCTTCTGTTCATGCAGCGCGCGCTGATCGCCGGCCTGGCGATCTCCGCGGTGTGCGCCGTGATCGGCGTGTTCGTCGTGCAGCGCGGGCTCGCGTTCCTCGGCGACGGGCTCGCGCACGCCGCGTTCGGCGGGATCGCGCTCGGTCTGTTCCTCGGCGCGTCCGTCGAGCACGCCGTGTGGGTCTCGATCCCGTTCACCGCGGCGATCGCGATCGGCATCGGCGTCATCCAGCGGCGCACCCAGCTCCGCGGCGACGTGGCGATCAGCGTGTTCTTCTCGTTCAGCCTCGCGCTCGGCGTCCTGTTCCTGGGGCTGCGCAAGGCGACCGATCGCCAGATCAACGTCGAGAGCCTCCTGTTCGGCAACATGCTCGTCGTGACGCCAGAGGTGCTCACCGTCGTCGTCGCGGTGTCGGCCGTGGCGCTCGTGCTCACGCTGATCCTCTGGCAGCGGCTCGCCTACGCGATCTTCGATCCCGAGCTGGCCGCGATCTCCGGCGTGCCGGTGGCGGTGCTCGAGTACCTGCTCCTCGCGCAGACGGCGGTCGTCGTCGTGGTCGCCGTCAAGGCGGTCGGCGTCGTCCTGGTCTCGAGCTTCGTGGTGATCCCGGCGGCGGCGGCGCGGCTCGTCGGGACGACGCTCGCGCGCGTCACCGCGCTCGCGTTCTTGATCGGCACGCTCGGCGCGGCGGCGGGCCTCGTCGCGTCGTACCACCTCGACACGCCGTCCTCGGCGACGATCATCTTGATCCACTGCGCGTGCTTCGCGGCGGCGCTGGTGCTCGGCCGCCGGCGGCGCTAGGCGGTGACAGCGGCGGGGCGGCGCGCGCTGGCGCGGCGCGCGTCGTTTGCGCCGGCCGGGGCGTCCCCGCCGTTGTATCTTCCTGGCCCCAGGGAGCCCCAAGAATGACCTCCAAGATCCGCAAGCTCTACAACGTCCTCGTCGTCGGAGGCATGATCGCCGCCGGCACGGCCTGCAAGAAGGAAGAGAAGAAGGCCGAGCCGGCGAAGGCCGCCGAGCCGGCGAAGGCCGAGCCGGCGCCCGCGACGCCTCCCGCCGCCGCCGAGCCGGCGAAGGCCGAGGTGCCGCCCACGCCGCCGCCCCCCACGACGGAGCCGGCGAAGGCCGAGCCCGCGGCCGTGGCGCCGACGGCGGAGCCGGCGAAGCCCGCCGCGGCGACGGAGCCGGCGAAGACGGAGCCCGCGAAGACCGAGCCCGCGAAGGCGGTGACGACGAAGAAGAAGCCGGAGCCGGCGAAGCCCGACACGAAGAAGGACGAGAAGGCCGGCGGCGTGCAGGGCTGGAGCTAGTGCTCGACGCCGAGACGCGCGCCGAGCTCGCGTCTCGGTGGTTCTATCGCGCCGGCCTCGAGCACGCCGCGGCGTTCCGGTTCCGCCGGCTCGCCGAGCGCATGGCGGCGGCCGGCTTCGACGCCGAGCTGGTCGCGATCGCGCGGCTCGCCGAGATGCAGGAGCGCGCGCACGTCCGGCTGTGCGTCGAGATCGCCGCGCGGTTCGGCCGCGGCCCCGAGCTCCCCGCCGAGACGGTCGTGACCGAGGTGGCGCCGGCCGCGTGGGCGCTCCGCGATCGCGTGCTCTACGAGGTGGTCGCGTTCTGCTGCGTGACCGAGACGGCGAACGCGGTCGTGGTCACGGCGGGCGCCGACGACATCGACGACACCGCGATCCGCCGGGCGGTGCGCACGATCCTCGCCGACGAGGTGCAGCACAGCCGGCTCGGCTGGCGGTGCCTGACGACGCACCCGCTCGACGACGCGCAGCGCGCGTGGCTCGGCGCGTACCTGCCGAGCATGCTCGCCGGCACGGTCCGGAGCGATCTGTTCCGGGCGCAGCTCGTGATCGGCGACGAGGCGACGATGCAGCGCTACGGCACGCTGCCGCTCGCCGGCCGCCGCGAGGCGTTCCTGACCGGCATGCGCGAGGTGCTGCTCCCGGGCCTGGCCGAGTTCGGCGTCGACACGGCCGCCGGCGCGCGCTTCCTGGATGAGCTCGAGGCCTCGGCCGCGGGCTAGCCAGCTAGCGCTTGCGGCCGAACACGCCGCTCTCCTTGGCGGCCGCCTGGGCCACGCGCGCCTCGATGGCGCGGACCTCGGCGGCGGCGTCGGCGTGCTTGGGCTGCGCCTCGAGCACCAGCTGGAAGTGGCGCAGCGCCTCGCGGTCGCGGCCGAGCATGCGCTCGACGCGGCCGAGGTAGAACCGCGCCACGTCCGGCGTGGGCGACTTGCGGATCGCCCGGCCGAGCGCGTCGCGCGTGGGCTGCGCGAGCGCCTGCTTGTCGGTGGCCTGGCAGAAGCGCGCCCACGCGAGCATCGCGGTGTAGTCGACCTCGTGCGGCGCGAGCAGGGCGGCGCGCTCGAGATCGAGGATGGCGTCCTCGAGGTTCTCGACCCGGAGCCGCGACTGGCCGCGCTTGAACGCCTCCCGCGCCGCGGCGGCCGGATCGGGCACGGCGAAGCTCGGATCCGCGCCGTCGGGTGCGCTCACCGCCGCCACCGTCGAGGAGATGCGCGTGGGCCCGCTGAGGCTCGTGGACTGCGTCCGCGCCACGATGGGCGCGGGCCCGGTGGGGCTCGTGGATCGCGTCCGCGCCACGGGGGGCGCGGTCGGGCGGTCGGGCGGGCGGTCGGGCGGGACCGCGCGCGTCGTCGCGGTCCGCCCAGGCGCGGGCGGCCCGTTGCCCGTCGGGGTGCGCCCGGTGGCGGGCGGGCTGACCGGCGTCGGGGTGCGCCCGGTGACGGGCGGCCCGACCGGCGTCGGGGCGCGCCCGGTGACGGGCGGGCCGACCGGCGTCGGGGCGCGCCCGACCACCGGTCCGGTGTTCTGCGTCATCGCGCGCCCGATCACGGGCGCAGCCGACGGCGCGGCGCCGGGGCCGGGCTCCGCCGACACGCCCGCGGGCGGCGTCCGCACCACGGTGCTCCGACCGGCCCGCCGCACGCCGGTCTCGTCCGGCGCCGCGGTCGGCGCCCGCGCCGGCGCGCGCGGCGCGGCGTCGGGCGGGTGCGGCGGCCACGCGCTGGCGCCGGTGCGCGGCGGGGCCGGCGGCGGCGGCGGGGTCACGGGCGTGCCCACGGGCGGCGTCTGCCGCGGCGCGGTGACGGGCGTGCCCACGGGCGGCGTCTGCCGCGGCGCTGTCCGGGGTTCGGACACAGCGCCGCGCGCCACGAAGACGTCGCGGCCGGCGCGGCCGCGCGAGTAGACGTCCGACGGGGCGGCGTCGGGGCCGTGCCGCCCGCCGACCGCGAAGTCGCGCGGGGCCGCCGCCTCGCCGCCGCCGCCACCGCCGCCCTGGGCCGCCAGCGGCGTGCCGCTGTTGCACAGCGAGCACGACGCGAGCGCGTAGATCACGGCCTGCATCGTGCGCGGATCGATGTCGCGGTACCGGGCCTCGAGCTCGGCGACGCTCGTGCCGGCGCACAGCGCCTCGAGGATCGGCCGCTCGAGCTCGGTGAACCCGAAGTAGGGGAGCTGCCCGATCGCCTCGGGCCGGAGCACGAAGATCTGCCCGAGCTGGCGCAGCTCCTCGCTCAGCCGCTGCTGGGACAGGTTCACCCGCGCGCCGTGGTAGATGACGCTGCGCGCGTCGATCGCGAAGCCGGTCAGGATCGGGATCGCGACGATCGAGTCGAGCACGAACTCGCCGGCGTCGACGGAGAACGTCCGCGCGGCGCGCTGCTCGATGACCTTGCGGCGCAGCCGCAGCGTCTGCTCGAGCGACAGCCGCGCCGCCTCGGCGAGCACCTCGATCTCCTCGCGGCCCGGGGCGGCGATGATGCGCCGTGTGAGGTCGCCGACCTGGGTCGGCGCGATCATGTGGTGGATGAGGGCGACGCGGGCGGCCGCGTCGCTGGCGAGCGGCGAGGTCGCGCCGACGACCGCGCCGTGGTCGAACACGATGCAGTACTGCTTGCCCTCGGCCCGGAGCGTGAGCTGCCCGGTGGCGTGACGCGCACCGAGCGCCGCGAGGGTCATGCCCCACGGCCGATCGGTCACCTGTCCACGTGCGAGCTCCATGGGTTCACCGGACAGCGGGCCGGCCCCCCGACGGCGAGCGCTGATCAAATCAGACTCCCGAGCGAGCGCAAGGGTTACGCTCAGGTTGCGCGCGGCTGCGGGGGCGGCACCGCATCGCCGCATCGCCGCATCTCCGAAGATTTACGATGGGAGTTGCGCGGTTGCGCGCGGCCGGCGGCTTGGCACGGCCCGCCGGCGAGGTGCCCTCAGTCGACGCGGTGGACGTCCACGCCGGCGATGCCGCCGGGAGCGAGCAGCGCGGCGCTCGTCGGGAGCGGGGCCAGCTCGATGACGAGGAAGTGGCGATCGATGCCATCGAGCCGCATCGGCTGGGCGCCGCCGCCGCCCGAGATGAACGCCGGGATCCCGGCGTTGTCGTACGCGACGAACGTGTGGACGTGGCCGTACAGCGTCAGATCGACGTTCGCCGCGGCGAGCCGCGACAGGAGGCGGCGCCCGTCGCGCGTGCTGCGGAACGAGCCGTAGCGCAGGCCGAGCGGATCGACCGGCGGTATGTGCGTGAGGAAGACGTGCGGCTCCCCGCGCGCACCGGTGAGCCAGCCATCCACCCACTCCTCGACGAGCGGCGCGAGGCCGGCGTCGCCCGAGTCGGCGAACGTGAACGCGACGCCCTTGAACCGGAACTGGAAGCTCGCGCGGCCGAAGCGGTCCAGGAACCGCATGTGATCGCTCCACAGCTCGTGGTTGCCGAGCGTCGTGTAGTACGGGATCTGGAGCGTCTCGAGCTGGCGCTCGTAGAGCTCGTACTCCTCGAGGTAGCCGCGCTCGGTGAGATCGCCCATCCCGACGACGAAGCGCAGGTCGGGGACGGCGTTGATCGCGGCGAACACCTCGTGCACGGAGGGCAGCGCCGTCTGGATGTCCGCCAGCGCGGCGACCCGGTAGCTCTCGAGGCGATCGGCGTCGGGCGGGCCGACGCGGAGCTCGTGCGTGCCGGCGGGGAGCGGCACGCGGAACGTGGCCACCGTCGGGCGGTCGCCGGGCGCGCGCGCGTACGTGGCGCCGCCGGTGACGAGCACTGCGTCGGGCAGCACGTTGCGGATCGTGATCGTCCAGTCGCCCGCGGCGGTGTCGAGCAGCACGAGCTGCACGTCGAGCGCCGGCGCCTGCGACCACAGCTCGAGCCGGTGATCGGCGAGCGCGCGCACGGCGGCGAGGCCGCCTGCGACCTGGACGTTGGCGTCGGCGAGCGCGGCGATGCCGACGCCGAGGTCGTCGGCCGCGCGGTCCTCGCCCGGCCGGAGGCACGCCGCCGCGGCGCACGCGGCCACGGCAGCGGTGGCCCAGGCGAGGGCAGGGCGGGGCGGCGTCACGGGCACCTCGCCGAGCACTTCGTCATCGAGCACTTCGTCATCGAGCACCTCCTTGATAGCGCAGCCCGAGCGTGCCGACCCAGGCATTGCCGACCTCGAGCTCGGCGCGCAGCGCCCACGGCCCGGTGAGCACCACCTGCGCGCGGGCGCCGAAGCTGCCGACGAAGCTGGACCCGCGCCACGCGTACAGCCCGCCGGCCAGGTGATCGCGGCGGTGATCGTAGAACAGCATCGCCTCGCCGCACCGCCCGAGGTACGCGCCCCACGCGAAGCCGCCGAGGAGGAGCGAGTCGAGATCGTGGGTGCCGTTCGCGTACGTGGCGCGCTCGAGCCCGAGGCCCGTCGAGAGCTCGAGGAACATGCCGGCGAGCCGCGGATCGAGGTGACGCAGCTCGCCGCGCAGCACGGCCTCGAGCTCGGCGGTGGCGAGCGTGATGTCGTCGGGATCGTCGCGGTGGTAGCGCGCGGCGGCGCGCAGGGAGAGGCGGCTGCCTTCGGCGATCGGGCCGGCCGTGGCGGCGGCGCCGCGGATGCGTAGCCGCGCCTCGACGTCGGCGGTGCGGGACTCGCCCTGCGCGTCGAGGAGCGTGGACGCGCCGAGCCCGAGGCGGCCGAGCTCGACGCTCACCGCGGCGCCGGCGAGCGCGCGGGCGCGGTATGGATCGCGGAGCCCCGTCGTGGAGACCTCGAGCGACCATGGCGGCGTGCCGCGCGGGCCGCCGCGCACGCGCTCGCCGCCGGCCGCGACCCAGATGTCGGCGAGCCACGTCGGCATGAAGACCCCGAAGCCGAGCAGCAGGACGGGGACACCCGGCCAGATGAGCTGCGAGGCCGCGCCGCTGGCGCCGACCGCGCCGCCGCCGATCGCCGTGGCTGCCGCGCCGGTGGCGCCGACGAGGAGCAGCCGCTTCGCCGTGCGTCGCTCTCCGATCACGTAGCTGCCCGCGCCGCGGACGAAGACGCCAGGGAAGATCGCGGCGCCGATCGCGGCGATCCGGCGCAGCGTCGACGGCGGCCGCCGAGGATGCAGCGTGATCACGTCGGCGGCCGGCGCGGTCGGCTCGCCGCTCGGCGCAGCCGGCGCGGTCGGCTCGCCGCTCGGCGCGGCCGGCTCGCTGCTCGGCGCGGTCGGCGCGGTCGGCTCGCTGCTCGGATCCGTCGGCTCCTCGCTCGGCGGCGTCGGCACCTCGCTCGGCGGGACCGGCGCGGCCGGATCCGGCGCGCGCGCGTCGCCGCCGCGGTCGGCGTGGGCGACGCGCGTGGCCGCGAGCATCGCGAGGATCGCGAGGGCGGGCCACCGGCGCATCGGCCCACCTTAGCGGCAGGCCCCGCGGCGAGCACGATCGTCACGCCGAATTCACCGCCGCGACGCCAGGTTGCCAGCTCGCGCTCCTTCCTCCCGGAGGTCGCCCGGAGGTCGCCCGGAGGTCGCCCGGAGGTCGCCCCGGCAGCGCGCGCCAGATCGGCCGGGGTCGGCGCGCGTTGGATGGCAGCATGCGCTCTTTGCTCCTCGGCCTCGTCCCTCTCGCATGCACCGTCAGCACCGCCGCGCCGCTCGATCGAGAGCCGGCGCAGCCCACCAAGAAGATCGCGGCCCCGAGCGGGCCGATCATCGAGCGCGGCGAGGGGTGCAGCGCCGAGATCGCCGATGACGAGGTCGCCGCGTACGGCGCCCCCGGGCGCGGCCGCGGCGGCGGCGCCGCCGTCACCGGTGGCGCGGCGCGGCTGCGCAAGTCCGCGAGCGCCAAGCTCGACATGGCCGACGGCGAGGGCGCGGCCGACGTCGCGATGGCGCCGCCGCCGGCCGCGGTCGCGCCGACCACGCCGACCGCGCCGGCCGCGCCGAAGCCGCCCGCGCCCGCGAAGGCGGCGCCCAGCGGCGCCCCGGCCCCCGAGCGGATGCCGATGGTGCAGGCGCCCGCGGGCGTCCGCGCCGGCGAGTGGGACGACAACGCGAACTACCGCGACTACGTCGGCTGGCTCTCGAGCACCGCGCGCGGCGTGTCGCGCCTCGACGTCTCGGCGCGCCAGTTCCTCGTCGTCACCGATCGCGACGGCAAGGCGATGCCGAACTGCAAGATCGACGTCCGCGGCCAGAAGGGCGCGGCGTCGCTCGTCACGATGGCGTCCGGCCGCGCGATGGTGTTCCCCGGCGCGCTCGGCATCGGCGCCGATCTGACCGCGACCGCGTCGTGCCCCGGCGCGGCGCCGGTGACCGGCAAGCTCGACGCGCGCACCCTCGACGGCGTGGCGCACCTGAAGCTCGACGTCTCGCGCCAGCTCCCCGCGCGCCGCACCGTCGACCTCGCGTTCGTGCTCGACACGACCGGCTCGATGGCCGAGGAGATCGAGGCGGTGAAGGAGACGATCCGCACGGTCGCTGACAAGCTCAGCACCGCGCAGACCGACGTCCGCATCGGCCTCGTCGAGTACAAGGACCGCACCGACTGCATGCTCACGCGCACGTTCCCGTTCTCGTCGGACCTGCGCGCGTTCGGCGCCCAGGTCGCCTCGATCTCGGCGAGCGGCGGCGGCGACACGCCCGAGGACATGCACGCCGGCCTCGCGGCCGCGCTCGACAAGCTCCAGTGGCGGTCCGACGCGGTGGCCCGCATGGTCGTCGTGATCGCCGACGCGCCGCCGCACCTCGACTACCAGAACCAGCGCGACTACGCCGACGCCGCCAAGCGCGCGGCCGCGCGCGGCATCAAGCTCTACAGCGTCTCGGCATCGGGCATGGACGACACCGGCCAGGTCGTGATGCGCCAGCTCGCGCAGCTCACCGGCGGCAGCAACATGTTCGTGCTCCGCGGCGGCGCCGGCCCGCAGTCGGTCGGCGGCGGCGATCCGAAGTCGTCCTGCGGCGGCACGCACGAGGACTTCTCGAGCGGCAACCTCGATCAGCTCATCATGCGCAAGATCCGCGTCGAGCTCGCGTCGCTCGACGCCGACCCGCTGAAGATCCCCGGCCGCGGCCAGGACGAGAACGCCAAGCCTTGCTCGCAGCGGCTCGTCCTCGCGAACTGACTGCGCCGCCGCCGCGTGCGAACGCGCCGCGCGCGATCACCTGAGGCCAGCGAGCTCCCTACGCCGCCAGGTGAGCGCGTGATGGCAGCGGCATCATCATCGGGCATGGTGCACTTTGTGCACTTTTTGGAGCCATGCCCCCCACCGAGCCGGCTCGGGGCGCCCCCGGGCATGGCTGCACGCCGCTGCTGCTGCCAGACGGGCGCGCAACGCCACGACATGGAGCGCCCGGTGCGCGCGGCTGGGCGATCCGCGTCGTTCCCCAGCGGGATCCCGGCTCGCCAAGCGCGCAGATCTTGCGAGGCCGCGGCGCAGGGGGGGCACCTGATGCGAGGAAGATCTCGGCGCTATGAAGGCTGTGCCGGAACCCGTGGAGGGGGAGGGCAAGAGCCTGGCCAGCGCGACGGCCGCCTCGGCTCCCGCGTCGGTGGAGGCGAGGCGGATACGCAGGCTCATCCGGTGCGTCCCGCTCGTCTGCGGTGGGGGCGCCGTCGCCGTGGCGGCGGTCGTGCTGGCGGGGTGGTGGTCGGGGCGTCGCTGGTTGGCCTCACCCGTCCCCGGGCTGCCCGTGATGGTCGCGAACTCCGCGTTGATGGCCGCCCTCCTCGGAGCAGCGCTGCTCCTGTCAGCGTCGAGCGCGCCGGCCGTGACCTCGAGGCGCGGCGCCACCGCGAGCAAGGCCTGCGCCGGCATCGTGGCGGGGCTCGCGGCGGGGACCCTCGTCGAGTACGCCTTCGACCTCGATCTCCGGATCGATCACGTCCTCATCGTCACGGGAGAGTCCCTCACTGGCCATTATCCCGGTCGACCTTCCCCCCAGACCGCGGCGGCGTGCCTGCTCGCGGCCGCGGCGCTCCTGATCCTCGATCCGCGGAGCAGGCGCGGTCAGCGGCTCGCCGAGCTCCTCGCGCTCGCGTCCGGGCTCATTCCGCTGATGGCGCTCCTCGGGTTCCTGTTCGGAGCCGCCGCGCTGTACGGAACCTCGTCGCTGCTTCCGTACACGGGGATGGGGCTCCTGTCGGCCGTCACGCTGCTCGCGCTCAGCACCGGCATCGTCGCTTCCACGCTGGAGGGCGGCGTCCTCTTCATCCTCATCAAAGAGGACAGCGGAGGCACGGCCGCCAGGCACCTCGCGGCGTCGCTCCTCGTGTTCACGCCGGTGGTGTGCGTGATCGCGATCGGTGCCCGGCTCGGCCTCTATGCCGCCCCCTTTGCGTCCGCGCTCGTGGTCCTCACGGGGATCGTGGGGGGGAGCGCCTTCGTGCTGCGCGTGTCGGGGCGCCTGAGCCGGCTCGATGCGGCACGGCGAGAGGCCGACGTGATCCGGGCTCGGCTATCGAGCCTCGTCAGCTCCTCCGACGACGTCATCATCGCGGAGACCCTGGACGGGCGCATCACGGACTGGAACTCCGGCGCCCAGCGCACCCTCGGCTACTCCGCCGCGGAGATGCTCGGCCGCCCGAGCTCCGAGCTCTGGCCGCCCGCGCTGCCCCAAGAGCAGCGCGCGCAGCTCGACGCGATCCACGACGCCGTTCGCCGCGGGCAGCGCGCCGGCTCCCTGGAGGCCGCGTGGCGTCACCAGGACGGGCACCTGGTCCCGGTCCTGGTGACGCTCTCCCCGCTCCTGGACAGCGCACGCCGCGTGTTCGGCGTCTCCGCGATCGCCCAGGACATCACGTCGCGAAAACGCCTCGAGGAGGAGCTCCGCGTGTCCGAGGCGAGGTCCTCGGGCATCCTGGCCATCTCCGCGGACGCGATCATCTCCGTCGATGACGATCTGCGCATCACGATGTTCAACGCGGGCGCGGTGAAGATCTTCGGTTACTCGACGGAGGAGGCGATCGGGGCCTCGCTCGACATCCTGATCCCCGAGCGCGTCCGGGCGATTCACCGCGAGCACGTGGCGAGGTTCGCTGCCGGCCAGGAGGTCGCGCGCAAGATGGGCCAGCGGGGGCGGGGGATCCTCGGCCGGCGCAAGAACGGCGAGGAGTTCCACGCCGACGCGGCCATCTCGAAGCTCGACGTGGCCGGGACACGGCTCCTCACGGTGGCGCTCCGCGACGTCAGCGAGCAGCGGCGCAGCGAGGACGAGAGCACGTTCCTCGCGGAGATCGGGTCGATCCTGGCCTCCTCGCTCGAGCTCGAGGCCACGCTGGCGAGCGTCGGCAAGCTCATCACGCGTGCGCTGGCGGACATCTGCATCGTCTACGTCCTGGAAGGGAGCCACGAGGTCCGCCGGATCCAGGCCGCCACGCGCGATCCGGCGCAGGGCTGGCTCCGCGATTACTTCGTGCAGCACCCGTTCGATCGGCGGAAGGCCCCCCCGGTCTGGGCGGAGATGGACGCGCATCGATCCATCCTCCTTCCGCGCATGTCGCCGGAGTGGATCGCGTCGTATGCGCAGGACGAGGCGCACGCGCGCGCGCTTCGCGCCATGAACATGAGCTCCGCCATCATGGTGCCGCTCGTCGTGCGCGGCAGGCTCATCGGCGCGATGTCCCTCGTTGCTTCGGCTCCGGCTCGCGCGTACACGCCGGCCGATGTCCGCTTCGCCGAACAGGTCGCGCAGCGGGCGGCCTTCGCGATCGAGAACGCGCGGCTCTACGACACGGCCCAGCGGGCGATCCGGACCCGGGACGAGGTGCTCGGCATCGTCGCCCACGATCTCCGCGGTCCGCTCGGGACCATCCAGCTCTACGCGGAGAGCCTCCGGGAGCTCCCAGCCGAGCCCGCGCACCACCGGCGGCCGGCCGAGGTGATCGAGCGATGCGCGAAGCGCATGAACCGCCTCATCCAGGACCTCCTCGACGTGACCCAGATGGAGGCGGGGCGCTTGTCCGTCGAGCATGCCCGCGTCGCGGCGGGAGAGCTCGTCGACGATATCGTGGAGGCCCATCGGCCCCTCGCCGCGGCGGCCTCGCTCGAGCTTCACATCGACGCGGCGCGCGACCTCCCCGACGTCTGGGCCGATCGGGATCGACTCCAGCAGGTCTTCGAGAACCTCATCGGCAACGCCATCAAGTTCAGCGGGCCCGGCCATGCGATCAGGGTCGGGGCAGCCCCCCGCGAGGGAGAGGTCCTGTTCTGGGTCGCCGACTCAGGCGGCGGGATCGCCAGCGAGGACTTGCCCCGCGTGTTCGATCGCTTCTGGCAGGCCCGGAGAGCCGGACGTCATGGTGCGGGGCTCGGGCTCCCCATCGTCAAGGGAATCGTGGAGGCCCACGGCGGTCGGATCTGGGTCGAGAGCGCCCCCGGCCTCGGGAGCACCTTCTTCTTCGCGATCCCCGCGGCCCCTCGCGCGGAGGACCAGCCAGCGCGCTAGATCCCGAGCTCGGAGATCAGCATGCCGGCCCCGACGCCGACCGCGGCCAAGACGAGCATGAGGATCGCGATGCGCAGCGGCGAGATGCGAGCGGGGGCGGGGCCGGGGCCGGGGCCGTAGGCGCTCCGATGGTCGCTGGCCATCGACATCGGGATGCCGCCCGGGTACGGGAACCCGCCGGGCTGCGGAAACCCGCCCGGGCCGCTGAACGGCGCCGGCATGGCGGGGTAGCTCGCGTCCTGCGGTGACGCCCCGGGGGAGCCGGGCCCGCCGTCTCCGACGAGCCGGCGCGCAGGCGGCGCCTCGAAGCCGCCGCCCGGCATCGGCGTGTGCGGGATCGCCCCCGGCACCGGCGTCGCCAGGATCGGCGTGGCCCCGGACTCGTTCGCTGACGACGGCGACAGGTGCTTGATCGGGCCGGTGCTGACCTTCGACGGCACGTGGCCCCGCGTCGTCGACGTCTTCGTCGCCAGGAGCTCCATGTCGGACTGGCGCAAGACGTCGTCGATCGCGGCGGCGAGCTGGGTCACGTCCTGGAACCGCGCCTCCTCGTCGCGCTCGAGGCAGCGCAGGAGGATGTCGGTGACCGCGGACGGCAGCGGGACGTAGAGCGACGGCTTGGGCACCTTCTGGTTGAGCATCGTCTGCAGGAGATCGATGACCCCGGTCGACGAGAACGGCCGGCGGCCGACGATCATCTCGTACGCGACCACGCCGAGCGTGTAGATGTCGGTGCGGCCGTCGCACTTGCCGCCGAGCAGCTGCTCGGGCGCCATGTACTCGAGCGTGCCCACCGCCTGGCCGGTGACCGTCAGCTCCTCGGAGCCGTCGTCGATGTCGCTGCCGCGGATGATCTTCGCGATGCCGAAGTCGAGGACCTTCACGAAGTCCTCGCTGCCGCGGCGCGGCTCGAGGAAGATGTTCGCCGGCTTCAGATCGCGGTGCACGATGCCGAGCGCGTGCGCCTCGGCGAGCGAGCTGCACACCGCGCGCGCGATGCCGAGCATGCGCCGCCACGGCAGCGGGCCTGTCTGGCGGAACAGCTCGAGCATGTTCTTGCCCTCGAGCAGCTCCATGACGATGAACATCCGACCATCGGACGTCTGATCGACCTCGTACGTCGTCACGGTGTGCGCGTCGCGCAGGCTGCACAGCGTCACGGCCTCGCGCCGGAAGCGCGCCACCAGCTGCTCGTCCGCCGACAGCTCGCGGTGCATGACCTTGACCGCGACCTTCCGGTTGTTGTTCAGCTGCGTCGCGCGGTAGATCGATCCGAACCCGCCGACCGCCAGCTTCTCCTGGATGCGGAAGCGATCGTTGAGCGTCGTGCCGATCAGCGGGTCCTCGATGAGGTGGCCGCACGCGCCGCAGATGGTGGTCTGCGGGGCAAGATCCGTGGCACAGGACGGGCATTTCATGAGAGCACGTCGACGCCTGGCACACTCATAACACCGATCGGGGGACCGGCGCCTGATCCTTGACTTTGAGCCGGGTCGGTGCTCGAGCGCGCTCGCGGCGTCTACCTCGGACACGCTGGACGCTCACCGGACCAGCGTACCCCAGCGTCACCGCGTATAAAATGCATCAAGTGGAGCGTGTTGCTTCCGCCCTGTGGGGGATGCGCGGAAGCGCCCGGCGCTGCTCGACGGCGGCGGGGCCTCTGTAACGCGTTCGTCATCTAGCTGTGGCGCGCGTTTCCCCTATCATTGGAAGCGATGGGGTTCGCCGGGCTCGATTACGGTCGGACGATCGGCCGCTACTCGATCGTGCAGCGGCTCTCGGTCGGCGGGATGGCGGAGATCTTCCTCGCGCTCGCCACGGGGCCAGGAGAGTTTCGAAAGTTCGTCACGCTGAAGCGGATCTTGCCGAACCTGCGCGAGGACGACGCGTTCGTGCAGATGTTCCTCGAGGAGGCGCGGATCAGCGCCTCGCTCTCGCACGCGAACATCGCGCAGGTGTTCGACCTCCGCAGCGAGGGCGACGAGCTCTACCTCGCGATGGAGTACATCGCGGGCGAAGACGTCTCGCAGATTCTGCGGATCACGTCGAAGCGGCACACGTTCATCCCGACCGGGCTGACCGCGATGATCGTGCGCGACAGCTGCAACGCGCTCCACTACGCGCACAACTTCGTCGATCCGCTCGGCGAGCACACGCCGGTGATCCACCGCGACATCGCGCCGAAGAACGTCATGATGACCTACTCGGGCGCGGTGAAGGTCGTGGACTTCGGGATCGCGAAGATGCGGCGCCCGCGCCAGCTCCTCACCACGACCAGCGTCAAGGGCTCCTCCGGCTACATGTCCCCGGAGCAGCTCGCGGGCATGTCCGTCGACGCGCGCAGCGACATCTTCGCGCTCGGCGTCCTCATGCACGAGCTGCTCGCCGGCCGCCGGCTGTTCGTCGCCGACCGGCCCGACGTCGAGCCGGAGCTCGATCCGGACCGCATCACGCCGCCGCACCTCGTGAACCCCGCCGTCCCCGAGGCGATGTCCGCGATCGTGATGCGCGCGCTCGACTTCGATCCGGCGCGGCGGTTCACCTCGGCCCGCGCGATGGCGCGGGCGATCGAGGACGCGACGCCCGATATCTTCGACGAGGAGCGCGCTGCGGCGTTCATGCGCTCCCTGTTCGCGAGCCGGATCGAGATGGTGCGGATGCTCCTGCGCAGCGCCACCGAGCACCCGGAGGCGCTGCGCGCGGTGGTCGCCAAGCTCGACGAGCACGGCCGCGGCGATCCCGGCAGCGGGTCGCCGACGCCGATCGAGGGCCCGTCGGGGAGCGCGGCCGCCGCGGCCGCCGCGGGCACGCGCGACGTCGTGGCGCGCCGCGCGCGGATCCTCGCCGTCGACGACTCGGTGTCGAGCCTGCACGTCCTGCGGATCCAGCTCGGCCGCGTCGGGCTCGAGGTGATCCCTGCGAGCACGCCGGCCGAGGCGTTCGCCGAGCTCGAGCGCGTCGCGCCCGAGGCGATCATCCTCGACGTGGTGATGCCGGAGATGACCGGCTACGAGATGTGCCGCCTGATCCGCGAGCGGGACCGCTTCCGCCAGACGCCGATCCTGTTTTTGTCCGCGGCGTGCTCGCTCGAGGAGCGGATCCGCGGGCTCGAGGTCGGCGGCGACGACTTCATCCGCAAGCCGTGTGATCCGCAGGAGCTCGCGCTCCGCGTGCGCTCGCACCTCGCCCGCGTCGCCGTGCTCGGCGAGCAGGGGCGCGTGTAATAAGGCGGGAGCGATGCCCCTTCCGCGTGTGCTGATGATCGACGATAGCGAGGCCGTGCTCGCCTACGGGCGCGCGGTGCTCGGCGGGCGGTACGCGGTGGCGACCGCGCGGAACGGCAGCGAGGGGCTCGAGCGCGCGCGCGCGCTCCGGCCGGCCGCGATCCTCCTCGATCTGTCGATGCCGGAGCTCGACGGTGAGGGGGTGCTCGCGGCGCTCGCGGCCGATCCCGAGCTGCGGGCGATCCCCGTGATCGTGGTGAGCAGCGAGCGGGCGCGCGCCGAGCGGTGCCTCGGGCGCGGCGCCGTCGCGGTCCTCCACAAGCCGGCCGCGACCGAGGAGCTCGTGCGCACGCTCGAGCAATGGCTCGGCGCGGCCCACGCGGCCGAGGAAGAGGCGGGGATGGCGATCCTGACGGTGGCGGTGGGCCGGATGTGCTTCGCGCTGCCGCTCGCGAGCGTCACGCGCGTGGCGATGGAGTGTGCGACCACGCCGCTCGCGGTCGGCCCGAGCTGGCTGTCCGAGCTGGTCTACGTCGGCGGCGCGCCAGTGTGCATCGTCGATGTCGCGCGGCGGCTCGGGGCCAGGTACGCCGAGCCGCGCCGCGAGCGCAAGCTCGTGTTCGTGCACGTGGCGGGCGTCCAGCTCGGCCTGCGCGTGGACCGCGTGTACGATCCCGAGCGCGTCCTCGCGAGCCAGCTCGTCCCGGCGGCGCGGATCGGCGGCGCGGCCCACCGGCCGCTCAACCGCGCGCTGCTCGGCGTCGCGCACATCATGGCCGAGCCGCTACCGATCATCGATCCCGCCGCGCTCCTGTCGCCGGCGCAGATCCGCGAGCTGGCGGCGGGGATCGCCGCGGTGAGCCCGCCGTGACGGCGCAGGCGCCCCGGCCGCAGGCGGCGCAGCAGCTCGCCCTCGAAGGCGAGCTCTTGCAGCTCGCGGCCGACGAGGCGGGCCTCGAGCTCGGCGCGCCCGGCGCGGCCGCGGTCGCGCGGTTCGTCGAGCGCAGCCTGCGCCAGGGCGAGGGGCTCGCCGCGCTCCGCGCGCGCGCGCTCGCCCGCGAGCCGCTGCTCTGCGAGGCGCTGCTCGCGGACATCCTGGTCGGCGAGACGTTCTTCTTCCGCGAGCCGGAGCACTTCCGGCTCGTGGCCGACGTGATGATGGCGCGGCCGCGCGCCCGCCTCGGCCTGGCGGCGTGGAGCGCGGGGTGCGCCTCCGGCGAGGAGGCGTACTCCTTGGCGGCGACCCTGCTCGCGGTCGCGGGCGGGCGGCCTGTCGAGGTGCTCGGCGCCGATCTGTCGGCGCGCGCGCTCGCGCGCGCGTGCGCCGGGACCTACGGCCGGTGGTCGCGGCGCGCGGCCGGGCCGATGCTCTACCCGATCGGCGTCGTCGATGGCGACGTGCTGCGCGTCTCGGCGGCGCTCCGCGCGGTGACCCGCTTCGCGCGCCGCAACCTGCTCGATCCGCCGCCGCGGTCGAGCGCCGGGCCGGACCTCGGGCCGGACCTCGTGCCGGACCTCGGAGCAGGCGGCTTGTTCGACGTGGTGATGTGCCGCAACGTGCTCGTCTACCTGCGCCCCGACGCCGCGCGCCGCGTCACGCGCCACCTCTGCGCCGCGCTCGCGCCCGGCGGCCTCCTGATCCTCGGCACGTTCGGCGCGGTCGACGATCCGGCGCTCGCGCCGATCGGGCCGCGCGAGCTCGGCGCGTACGTGCTGCGACCGGCGAGCCCGGCGCCGGCCGCAGCGCCGCCGCCGCGGCTGCGCGCGTGGGCGGCCGGCTCCACGCCGGGGCTGCGGCTCCCGCCGCCCGCGCGCGAGTCGGAGCCGGTCGCGGTCCACCTCGCGGCGATCCACCTGATCGAGGCGCGGCGGCTCGCCGAGGCGGAGGCACTGCTCGAGGGTCTGGTCGAGGGCCTGGTCGAGGGCCTGATCGAGGGCAAGCCCGCGCGCGGGAGCTACGCGCCGGCCCTGCTCGAGCTCGCGCTGATCGCCGAGCGCCGCGACCGGCCGGCGCGCGCGGCGGAGCTCGCGACGCGCCTCATCGAGCTGCTCGCCGGCCGCGATCCCGACGAGGAGCTGGCCGCGCCCGAGCCGCTGCCGGTGCGGTACTACACGACGAGCGCGCGCGCGTTCCTCGCGCGCCTGGCCGGGCCGGGGGGGCGCAAGTGAAGTGCATCGTGCGCGAGCCCGAGCCGACCCTGGCGGAGGCCGAGGCGCGGCTGCTCCGGGCCCGGGCCGCCGAGCTCGCGCGCGATCGGGTCGATCCGGGGCTCGAGGACGAGGGCGTGCCGGTCGCCATGCTCTCGGTCGGCGAGGACGTCTACGCGATCCCGCTCGAGCACCTGCGCGCCGCGATCCCGCTCGCGACGGTGACGCCGATCCCGCTCGCGCCGCCGCATGTCATCGGCATCGTGCGGTTCCGCGGCCAGGCCGTCACGGTGCTGAGCTTCGCCGCGCTGTTTGGCGTCGGCGGCTGGCGCGTCGATCCGGCCGTGCTCGTCGTGCTCGAGGGGCCGGGCAGCCGGCTGATCGCGGTCGACTGCGAGCACATCCCGCGCGCCGCGGCGCTGCCGCGCGCCGTGGTCGCGATGGCGCGGAGCGCGCAAGGCGCGCGGACCCGACCAGTGCGCGAGCTCGTGCACCCGGAGCTCGGCCGCGTCCTCTTGCTCGACGACCTGAGCGCGCTGTTCGGCGCGCTGCCGGGGCAGGGCGGTGAACGGAGGGGTGATGAACGGAGGGGTGATGAACGGAGGGGTGATGGTCCTTGATCCGCTGCTCGCTGCGCCGCTGGCCTTGTTCGTCAACGAGACCGAGAGCTACGCGCGGACAGCGACCGAGCAGCTGCTCGCGCTCGAGCGCGGGGAGGGCGACCTGCCGAAGCGGTACCAGCAGATCGCGCGTCTGCTGCACACGCTGAAGGGGACGTCGGCGACGTTCGGGCTCGGCGGGCTCTCGGACGCGGCGCACCGGATGGAGTCCGTGCTCGTCGACGCGCGCGACGCGCAGGGGCCGCTGCCGGCGCCGCTCGCCGACGCGCTCCTGCGCTGCTTCGACGCGTTCGTCGCGACGCTGCGCGCCTGCACGGCCGGTCAGGAGGAGCCGCCGTTCCCGCCGGCCCTGCTCGCGGCGCTCGGCTCGCCGCGCGCCCGGCGCGTGTCGAACGCGGGCGTCATACCGGGCGCGGGCCCGCTTCCGGGTGTGGCGCCGGGTGTGGCGCCGGGCGTGGCGCCGGGTCCGGCGCCCAGTCTGGCGCCCAGTCCAGCGTTCGGCCCCGATGCGGCCTCCGAGGATCGCCCGACGCGGGCGATCTTGCCCTCCGCGCTCCTGCCATCCCCGCTGGTCGCGGCGGCGTCCCCTGCGCCAGCGGCGCCGCAGCTGGTCGCGGCGGCGTCCCCTGCGCCAGCGGCGCCGCAGCTGGCGCAGCCGTTGCCCGTGCTCGCGCTCGACCCCGAGCCCCGCCAGGCCGCCGGGGCCGAGCAAGTCTCCTGGCTCGATCAGACCGCCTGGCCCGTCCAGGCCGCCGACATCGCCGCGTTCACGCATGAGATCGAGCACCTCCGCGATCTGCAGCTGCGGATCGACGCGCGGGCCCGCGAGCTCCTGCGCCTGCTCGAGAGCGCCGAGCCGCTCCTGGCCGCGCCCCGGCTCCGGCCGCTGCGCGATCGGCTCGCCGAGCTGCGGAGCGGCCTGCACGCCGACGGCGAGGAGACGGCCGAGGTGATCGCGGCCCTCGAGGGCGGCGTCAAGCAGATCTGCACGCTCCCCGTGCGCACCGTGCTCGATCCGCTGCACCGCGCCGTGCGCGACCTGTGCCGCGCGACCGGCAAGCGCGCGCGGCTCTCGATCGTCGGCGGCGACGCGGTGCTCGATCGCCGGCTCCTCGACGCGCTGCGCGGACCGCTCGTCCAGCTCGTGCGCAACGCCGTCGATCACGGCGTCGAGCTGCCCGAGGCGCGCAGCGCCGCGAGCAAGGATCCCGAGGCCCAGATCGTCATCACCGTCGAGCAGCAAGGCAACCTCGTGTTCCTCGAGGTCGCCGACGACGGCGCCGGCATCGATCGCGCCGCCGTCGGCACCGCCGCGCTCCTGCAGGGGATCGCCACGCGCGAGCAGATCGCGGCGATGTCGGCGCCCGAGCTCGATCGCCTCGTGTTCTGCCCCGGGCTGTCCACCCGCGAAGAGATCGACGAGCTGTCGGGCCGCGGCGTCGGGCTCGACGTGGTGCTCGCGGAGGTGCGCGCCCTCGACGGCTCGATCGACGTCTCGACCACGCCCGGCCAGGGCACGCGCTTCGCCGTCCACATGCCGATGGAGATCGGCAGCTCGTGGCTGCTCGTCGTGAGCGCCGTCGCCGGCACGTTCGGGGTCCCGCTCGCCGCCGTCGAGGCGGTGGTCGCCGCGCGCGACGAGGTGCTGCGCGTCGGCCGGCGATACATGTCGCTCGCGCACCAGGAGGCGCTGCTCCCGATCGTCGATCTCGGCTGGCTGCTCGGCCTGCGCGAGCGCAAGGCGCCCGCCGCCGGGCAGCCGCTCCTGATCGTGCAGGCCGCCGGCCGGCGGATCGCGCTGGCCGTCGATCACGTCGGCGGCGAGCAGGACCTCGTGGTCCGCGCGCTGCCGGCGGAGCTGCGCGCGCTGCCCCAGTGGCAGGGCGCGGCCACGCTCGCGCGCGGCGACTTCCTGCTCGTCCTGCGGCCCGAGTGGATGGTGACCCAGGACGCGCGCGAGGAGCCGGTGGCGACGCGGCGCGTGCTCGTCGTCGACGACTCGGTGACGGCGCGCGCGCTCCACCGCGCCGTGCTCGAGTCCGGCGGCTACACCGTCCACGCCGTGCCGAGCGGCGAGCAGGCGCTCGAGCAGCTCGCCGAGGCGGGCTACGACGCCGTGATCTCGGACATCACGATGGAGCCCGGCGCGCTCGACGGGCTCGGCCTCCTGACGCGGATCCGCGCCACGCCGGCGCTCGCGCACGTGCCGGCGATCCTGGTCTCGGTGCTCGACGACGCCGCGCTGCGCGCCCGCGCGCTCGCGCTCGGCGCCGACGCGTACCTGACGAAGCAGGAGTGCGCGGCGGGCCGGCTGCTCGGCGAGCTCGGGGCCGTGCTGTCGCGCCGGCGGGTAGGGAGGGGTGCATGACCGGACGCGTGACCGGGCAGCCGATCCGGGTGCTCATCGTCGACGACTCGCCGCTCGCGTGCGCCGCGCTGACCGACCTGATCACGGGCCCGACGATCGACGTCGTCGGCACGGCCCAGGACGGCGAGGACGCGATCGCCCAGGCGGTGGCGCTGCGGCCCGACGTCGTGACGATGGACCTCATGATGCCGGGGGAGGGCGGCGACGGGTGCATCGAGCGGCTGATGCTCATGGCGCCGACGCGCATCATCGTCGTGACGGCCGCCGATCGCACCGGCACGGCGGCGATGCGCGCGATCGCCGCCGGCGCGCTCGAGGTCGTCGACAAGCCGGCCGGCTTCTCCAGCGCCGCGGTGCAGACCTGGGCCGCCCGGCTCGCCGAGACGATCACGCTCATGGCCGACGTGCCGGTCGTGACGCGCCGGGCCGGCGTGGCGCCCGGCGTGGTCGGCCGCGCGATCGACGCGATCGGGATCGCCGCGTCGACCGGCGGGCCGCCCGTGCTCGCCGAGATCCTGCGCCCGCTGCGCGGCCGGCGCTTCCCGCCGATCCTGATCGCGCAGCACCTCGGCCAGGGGTTCGCCGGCGGGCTCGCGCGCTGGCTCGGCGAGGTGACCGGGCTCCCCGCGCTCACCGCCGCGGCCGGCGGCGCGCTCGTGCCGGGCACGCTGTACCTCGCGCCCGATCTGCACGATCTCGTGCTCGGCGGCGAGCGCCTCGGCATCCCGCCCGTCGATGGGGTGCACCACCCGTGCGCCGATCGGCTGTTTCGGTCCCTGGCGGTGGCGCTGGGGGGGCGCGCGCTCGGCATCGTGCTCTCCGGGATGGGCGACGACGGCGCCGCCGGCCTGCGCGCGATCCGCGCCGCGGGCGGGCTGACGATCGCGCAGGACCCGCGGACGTGCGTGCTCGGCGGGATGCCCGGCGCGGCGATCGCGGCCGGCGCCGCCGAGCTCGTGCTCGATCCGCGCGGGATCGCGGCGGCGCTGTTCGGGCTCAGCCGGGCGGCCTGACCGGCGCGTCGACGCGGAACCCCCACACCACGCCCTTGATCGTCGCGGTGGCCTCGACGATCGCCGCCACGCTCTTCGAGTTCAGATCGATGCGCGTCAGCGTGTCGTTCATCATGTTCGACAGCTCGGTGATCGCCGCGAAGATCTGCGCGACGCCGGCGTGCTGCTGGTTGACCGCCGCGGCGATCTGGCGGACCGCGCCCGAGCTCTCCTTGAGGATCGCCGACAGCTCCTTCAGGCTATCGCCCGACGAGCGCACCTGGACCAGGCCCGCGTCGACGCGCTGGGTCCCGCGCTCGGTCATCGTGACGGTCGTCTGCGTGGCGAGCGTGACGTCGTGGAGGATCTCGCGCACCCGCGACGTGGACTGGATCGACTGATCGGCGAGGCTCCGGATCTCGCGCGCGACCACGGCGAACCCGCGCCCGTGCTCGCCCGAGCGGACCGCCTCGATCGCGGCGTTGAGCGCCAGCATGTTCGACTGATCGGCGAGCGACTTCACCGTGTCCGTGATCCCGCCGATCTGGCGCGTCCGCTCGCCGAGCTCGGAGATCTTCTCGGCGATGCTCTGGACCGCCGCCAGCATGTCGGTGAGCGAGGCCAGGGTCTGCTCGGTGGCCGTCTCGCCGCGCTGCCGGACCACATCGGCGCGCTCGGCGACCTCGAGCACGATCGTCGCCTTCTGGGCCGCCACCATCGAGGTCTGGCGGATCTCCTGCGCGGTGACCTGCGCCTCCTGCAGCGCCTCGGCCTGGCGCGTCATCGTGCCGGCATGCTCGTCGGCGTACTTCGTCAGATCGCCGACGGCCGTGGCGAGGCGCTCGACCGCGCCCCCGAGCGCCCGCGGCACCTCGCGCAGCTTGACGAGGACCTTGTCGAACGCGTCCGCCAGCCGGCCGACCTCGTCCCCCGCCGCGACCGGGAGCTTGAGCGTGAGGTCGCCCGACGCGGCGATCCGCTCGGCGACCTCGGTCAGCTCGCGCAGCGGGCGCGCGAGCCCGCGGGCGAGCGCCACGCCGAGGAGGCCGGCGATCAGCGCGATCATGACGGACAGCTCGATCACGAGCGCCCAGTGGGCTTCGTGCGTCGCCGCGTACCCGCACAGCGCTGCGATGGAGATCGCGGCCAACCCGCCGAACGCCGCCACGAGCCTCCAGACAAGAGAGGAGGTGCGATGCATCGGTAACCTTGTACCGCACCGGGACGTCTCAGCGCTCGGCCACGAGCACCACGCAGCTCGGTGGAGTCGTCATGAACAGGATCCCGGTCGTTGATAACAGCCTGATCTCGGTCTGGGTTTATCCCGAGCAGCGGCTCATCCATCACCAGATGAAGAGGTTCTGCTTCGGCAACGATTTCCGCGAGGCGCTGACCCGGGGCGTCGAGGCGATGCAGCAGTACGGGGCGACCAAGTGGCTGTCGGACGATCGAGCCAACAGCGCGCTGCCACCCGACGACGGCCAGTGGGGGACCGAGGTCTGGTTTCCACGGGCGAAGGCCGCGGGGTGGAAGCACTGGGCCATCGTGCAGCCCAGAAAGATCCTCGGGCAGACCAACATGGACCGGTTCGCCCGGCAGTTCGGCGATCAGGGCATCAACGCCCGGATGTTCACGGATCCAGACGAGGCGCTGCGGTGGCTCGAGGCGCTCTGACCCGACCTGTCGGGCACGGTCGAAACTTCTGCGACGGGATGCTAGCGAGTTGACACGCCGCCCGCGCCCGACGTAGCGAGAGATATGCGACGTGTCCTCGTGCTGTTCGCCCATCCGGTGATGGAGCGATCGCGCGTCAACAAGCGGCTGGTCGGCGCGCTGCGCGATCTGCCGGATGTGACGATCCACGATCTCTACGAGGCCTACCCGACGTTCGCGATCGACGTCGCCCGCGAGCAGGAGCTGCTCGCCGAGCACGACGTCATCGTGTTCCAGCACCCGTTCTACTGGTACTCGACGCCCGCGATCCTCAAGGAGTGGCAGGACCTCGTCCTCCAGTACGGCTGGGCGTACGGCGACGGCGGCACGGCGCTCGCCGGCAAGATCACGCTGAACGCGATCAGCACCGGCGGGCCGGCGGCCGCGTACCGCCGCGAGGGCTACAACCGCTTCACCGTGCGCGAGCTGCTCGCGCCGTGGGAGCAGACCGCGAACCTGTGCCGGATGCGGTTCCTCGCCCCGTACGTCGTGCACGCGGCGCTGCGCGTCGGCCCCGAGGAGGACCTCGGCGACCGGCGCGAGGCCTACCGCCGGCTCGTCGAGGGCCTGCGCGACGAGCGGATCGACCTCGAGCGCGCGCAGCGCGCCGAGAACCTCCTCGACGAGCTCGACGGCCTGTTCGCCGCGGCGGTGGTGGCATGACCGGCGGCGTCCTCGCGATGGTCCTCGTGTACCTCGCCGCGGCGGTGGTGTTCGTGCCGCTCGCGAAGTGGCTCGGGCTCGGCGCCGTGCTCGGCTACCTGGTCGCCGGCGTGGCGATCGGGCCGTGGGTCATGGGCCTCGTCGGCGACGAGGGCCACAGCGTCTCGCACTTCGCCGAGTTCGGCGTGCCGGTGATGCTGTTTCTGGTCGGGCTCGAGCTCCGGCCGGCGCTCCTGTGGCAGATGCGGCGGCCGATCTTCGGGCTCGGCGGCGCGCAGGTCGTGGGCACCGCCGCCGTCGTCGCCGCCGCCGCCACGCTGCTGGGCGTGCCCTGGAAGGCGGCGATCGCCGTCGGCCTCATCTTCTCGGCGTCGTCGACGGCGATCGTCCTGTCCACGCTGGCCGAGCGCGGGCTCCTCAAGTCGCAGGGCGGGCAGGCGAGCTTCTCGGTGCTCCTGTTCCAGGACATCGCCGTCGTCCCGATCTTCGCCGTGTTCCCGCTGCTCGCGACTCAGGCCGCGCCCAGAAAGGCCGTCACGATCGCCGCGGCCACCGACGCGGGCGGCCGGCCGGCGTGGCTCTCGGCGCTGTTCGTCCTCGCCGCCGTCGCCGGCGTCGTCGCGATCGGCCGCCTCGTGGTGCGGCCGATGTTCCGGTTCCTCGCCACCGTCCGCGTGCGCGAGTCGTTCACCGCCGCGGCGCTCCTGATCGTCGTCGCGATCTCGTACCTCATGTACCTCGTGGACCTCTCGGCGGCGCTCGGCACGTTCCTCGCCGGCGTGGTGCTCGCCGACAGCGAGTACCGCCACGAGCTCGAGACCGATCTCGAGCCGTTCAAGGGCCTCCTGCTCGGCCTGTTCTTCATCTCGATCGGCGCGCAGATCGACTTCGGCCTGATCGGGCGCGAGCCGCTCAAAATCGGCGCGATCGTGCTCGCCACGATGGCCGGCAAGCTCGGCGTGCTCTACGTCCTCGGCCGGCTGTTCGGCCTCGATCGCCCGGCGCGCTGGCTCCTGGCGTTCTCGCTCGCGCAGATCGGCGAGTTCGCGTTCGTGCTGCTCACGCAGGGCCAGAAGGACCACATCTTCTCGCCCGAGTTCGCGGCGCCGCTCGTCGCGGCGGTCGCGCTGTCGATGGCCATCACGCCGCTCGTGTTCGTGATCCTCGAGCGGTACATCCTGCCCGCGGTCGCCGATCGCGCGGCGGCGCGCCCGCAGGACGAGATCGAGCACGACGGCTCGCCCGTCGTGATCGCCGGCTACGGGCGGTTCGGCCAGATCGTCGGGCGCCTTTTGCGCGCGAACAGAATCCCGCTCACGATCCTCGATCTCGATCCCGACATCGTCGACGTCGTGCGGCGGATCGGCGTCAAGGTCTACTACGGCGACGCCTCGCGCACCGATCTGCTCCACGCCGCCGGCTGCGAGCACGCGAAGCTGTTCGTGCTCGCCGTCGACGACAAGGACGAGGCGACGAAGATCGTGGAGAACGTGCGCCACCACTTCCCGCACCTGAAGATCCTGGCGCGCTGCCGCGATCGCCAGCACTACTGGGAGCTGCGCAAGCTCGGCTGCATCGCCGTGTTCCGCGAGACGTTCGCCGCGGCGTATGAGACCGGCGTCGAGTCGCTCAAGCAGCTCGGCTACCGCTCGTACACGGCGCACCGCCTCGCGCGGCGGTGGCGCGCCCACGAGGAGCGGCTCCTCGAGGAGCTCGGCCAGCACTGGGGCACGCAGACGTACTTCGGGCGCGTCAAGCAGGCGATGGACGAGGCCGAGCGCCTGATGCGCGAGGAGGATCCAGGCGGGTTCGTGCAGCGCGACGCCGCGTGGAACAACGAGGCGCTGCGCGCGACCGGCGCGGCCCCCGACGCCCCCGGCGCGGCCGCGCGCGACGTCGAGCCGTCGTGAAGATCGCGCAGACCGCTCACCGAGGTGCCGCGCCCCTATCAGCCGAAGGCGTGAGCCGCGGGCCTACCCGCTGGCCTCTGAGGCACCCGCGCGCGGTGAGCGCTCACGCTCGCCCCGTCGCGCCAGAGGCTGACGGAACATGTCGTGCAAGGCGATCACGTCGTGCGAGCTATTGCCCTGATCGCCGCGAACGCCGCCTGTCCGGACTGTCCTCCCGTGCGCGACGCGCGCGCGCTGGTGCTCGGTGACACGTTCTGGATGAACGCCCTGTGGATGGTGTTGCCGTTCGGGGTCATCGCGCTGGTCCTGGCCGGGCTCGCGCGCCAGATCGCCAAGATCGACCAAGGAGCACGCCATGACTGAGCTCGTCAGAAATCGCCGCATGAAGATCGGACCGCTGGTCGCCGCGGGGCTGGTGCTCGGGGTGGGGCTGGGCGGCTTCTTCGACGGGATCCTGCTGCACCAGATCCTCCAGTGGCACAACATGCTCTCGTCGGTGGTGCCGCCCACGAACCTCGTCGCGATGAAGTACAACATGATCTGGGACGGCCTCTTCCACGCCGCGGTGTGGACGGCGTGCTGCCTCGGCATCGGGCTCCTGTTCCGCGCCGGCCGGCGCAGCGACGCCGTCTGGTCGGGGCGGCTGTTCGCCGGCTCGCTCCTCGGCGGGTGGGGCCTGTTCAACGCCGTCGAGGGGACGATCGATCACTTCGTGCTCGGCCTGCACCACGTGCACCCGGGCGAGGGCCAGCTCGCGTGGGACGTGGGGTTTGTGGCCATCGCTGGCGCCGGCTTCATGCTGCTCGGGTACGCGCTCGCGCGCAGCGCGCGGGCGCGCCGCCCCAAGCTCGTGTCGGTGCCGGTGCCGGCCGGTCGGCCGGCGTTCGTCGGCCCGCGGATCGCGACCATCACCGAGTCTTGATCGGCGCGGTGGGGGCCGGGCGCGTCCGGTCTGGGTCAGGTGCGGACGCGCGGATCGGCCGCGAGCTGCGCGTCCAGCTCCTCGTCGTCGAGGTAGTTCCGGCGCGCGTCGATCCGGCGCAGCGCCGGGAGCTTCGCCTGCGTGAGCGTCCGGATCCCGGCCTCGCCGATCCCGGTGTTCACCACCTCGATGTGGCGCAGCTTCGGCAGCCGCGCCGCGCTCGCGGCGATCGCGTCGGCCGCCGCGTCGCCGAGCTCGTCGTTGTCCGTGAGGCAGAGCTTGTCGAGGCGGGGCAGCGTCTGCCCCGCGAGCAGGGCGGCGAGCCCCTTTGCCGAGATCTCGCAGCGCGACAGGTACAACGTCTCGAGCCCCGGCAGGTGCTTCCACGCGCGCAGCCCGGCGAGCCCCTCGTCGCCGATCGCGTTGCCGGAGAGCACCAGCGTCGTGCACGCCGGCAGCCCGTCTCCCAGCTCGGCGAGCGCGTCCGCGCCCAGCTCGTTGCTGTTGACGTTGAGCGTGCGCAGGCCCGCCGTGGCGCGCGCCGCGCAGATCTGCGCGAAGCCTTCGTCGCCGACGGCCCCGCGCAGGATCAGGCGCCGCACGCGCGGCAGCCACTTCGCGGCGAGCAGCGGCTCGACCGTCTCCTCGTCGGCGTCGGTGACCTCGACCTCGGTGACCGGCTCGGCGGCGAACAGCTTGCTCCCCGCGGCCTTGAGCTGCTTGATGTTGCCCTTCACCGCCTCGAGGAAGCCGTGGTGCGTGCGCATCCCGGCGAGCGCGTACGGGAACCACCGCTTCTGGTTCGTCTCGTACAGCTCGCGGCGCCGCGGCGCGAGCTCCTCTCGCTTGCGGATCGAGAGCGGCCCGTCGAGCGCCAGCTCCACGAGGATGAATTCGCCGCGCGGGTCGCCCTGCTGCGCCAGGAGATCGGCGTAGATGCGGCGCGCGTCGTCGTGATCGGGATCGGCGAGGATCGCCGCGAGCAGGCCGTCAGCGCCCGCGGCATCCGCGGCGTCCGCGGCGGGAGCAGGGGCCGCGGCCGCCGCCGCGCCCGCGGCCTGATCGAGCAGCGCAGTGTCGGCGGCGGTCAGCGCGCGCGGCGTCTGGAGCGACATGCCGAGCGCGCCCTTCTTCGCCTGGATCCCGGTGCCGCTCTGGAACTTGAGCTTCGATCGGAGCTTCGTGATGTCGGTGAGCGGCGTCGGGGACTTCTTGGCGATCCACGCCTCGCCGTCGTGCTTGGGCTGATCGAGGATCGCGACGAGCCAGAGGTCTTCCTTCGGCGGCCGCACCGTCACGAGGTAGAGCCGGCCGCCGCTCGCGAGCGGATCGAGGTTCTTGTTGCTGCTGACGTAGCGATCCATCCCCAGGCGCGTGCCGAGCGCCGGGCTCTTGCCGGCCTCGCGCTCGAAGACGGCCTTGCTGACGATCGCCAGCATGTCAGGCATGGGCGCCGCCTTCGCCGAGCAGGCGCGCGACCTCGGCCATGTACTCCTTGCCGAGCTCCGGATCGACCATGTGGATGTACGCCGCGTAGCCGGCGAGGTACGCCTCGAAGTCCTCGCGCCCCTGCGCCTGCGACGCGACGCCGTGCTGCGCGCAGTTGTGGAGGATCGCGCGGAACCGTCGGCGATCCTTGCGCGGGACGCCCGCGCGCTCGTTGACGACGAGGCCCGTCACGCGCTGCTGCTGGCCCTTGCGCAGGACGCGCCGCTTGTCGGCGCGCTCGGTGAAGCCCTCCTGCTGGCAGATCGCGTCGACCCACCACAGGAAGCGGCCGACCGCCACCTCCGGCGGCCGCGCGAACGAGAACGTGAGGTCGTCGGCGTAGCGCGTGTAGACGGCGCCGCACTTCGCGGCGAGGCGCTCGAGCCGGCGATCGAGGCGGCGGCACGCGAGGTTCGCGAGCGCGGGCGAGGTCGGCGCGCCTTGCGGCAGCATGCCGGGCCACACGACCTCGCCGTCCGGGAGCTTCGGCCGGTGCGTCGTCAGGCCCGCGAGCGTGGCGGCGACCTCGGCGCCGTAGCCGAGCTGCTCGAACAGGCCCTTGACGCGGCGGTAGTGCACCGTCGGGAAGAAGTCCTTGAGATCGAGCTTGAGGACCAGCGCGGCCCGCTCGTGCGGCCGCGCGTTCGTCACCGTCGAGCGGCCCGCGACGAAGCCGTGACACGCGGTGTGCACCGGGACGCGATCGAGGATCTGCTCGAGGAGCACGCGCTGCACGCGGCGGAGCCTGGCGCGCGGCGCCGAGATCCGGCGCGTGCCGCCCTTGGCCTTGGGGATCTCGAACTCGACGTAGCCCGAGCCGCGCTCGGTGCCCGGCCGCATCAGCGCGGCGAGGTCGTCCTCGGCGATGCCGGCGAGCCGCGCGACGTCCGCTGGCGTCTCGAGCCGCGGCAGCCCCAGCGCCTTGAGCGCCGCGGGGCGGCTCGGCCGCACGGGCCGGCGCGCCGCGGCGGTGCCTTGCGCGAACGTGCCGAACGCCCAGCCCGTCGGGTTATAGCCGCCGCGCGCGCCGCGCTCGGCGCCGGCCGCCGCGGCGCGCGTATCGGGCGGCGCGACGTCGTCGAGGCCGAGTGCGCGCACCGCGTGGCGGGCCGCGGCGCGGACCTTGCTGTCCGGATCCTTGACGACGCGGCGGAGCACGCGCGCCGCGGCGCTGCGCGGGAACACCGCCTGGATCGTCGCGACCGCCGTCCGGCGCGCCCGCGGATCGAGCTCGCCGGCCTGCCGCTCGACGAGCGACCCCAGGAGCCGCGCGACGTAGTGGCGGCCGACCTGGAACTCCGCCGGGAGCCGCGGATCGGCGAACAGCGCGTTGATGCGCTCGAGGTGCTTCTCCGCGTCGGGCGCGGTGGCCAGCGTCTTCAGCTCGACGAGCAGCTCGACCAGGGTCTGCACCAGGGCCCAGGATCGGCGAGCGGGGCGCCCGCCCGCAAGCTACGCGCGCGTTTTCCGGCTCGCTGGCGCGCGCGGGGCGCTCGCGAGCGCGGAGCGTGCGCGGCGGTCGCGGCCTTCAGGATGAGGCTTCGAGCGTGCTGCGATCGAGGATGCCGAAGCGGTGCTCGCCGAGCACGTCGTCGCCGCACAGGACGCGCAGCCGGTGCTCGCCCGCGTACTCGAACCCCACCGTCACGTTCGGGATCGCGACGCCGAGCGCGGGCGGGGGCGGGTCGGCCGGCCCGTCGGCCGGCCCGTCGGCGGAGTGGCCGAGCGTCAGCGTGCCGGTGGTGAGCAGCTCGCCATCGCCGTCGCCGCCCGGCGGGCGCGGCCCGAGGATCTGGATCGTGATCGTTGCCGGGCCAATGATGTCGCGGAGCTGCAGGTAGATGTCGAAGATCGCCGAGGCCGGCAGGCGCAGCGGGATCTCGACGAGCACGTCGACCAGCGTGTGCATCCCGTTCTGCGCGTCGCACAGCGCGCGGCGGCATATCATGATGCTGCCGAGCGTCGGTGCGCCGGGGGCGCGGCGCGGCGCGGGGCCGCGGCCGGTCGCGGCGCGCGGCGGCTCCGGCTCGGAGAAGCCGATCTCGCGCACTGCGAGCTGCCCGCCGGTGGCGGCGCCGCCCAGCCCGCGGAGCACGTCCTCGAGCTCCGGCTGCCCGGCGATGCGGAGGTAGACGAGCAGGCGGTGCGGATCGCCGTCGCCCGGCGCGGCCGGCAGCGCGTCGATCGAGACGATCGTGTCCTCCGCGAGCCACTGCACCGGCAGCTTGCCGCCGACGACGCTGACGGGGCGGACGTACCCCGGCTCGAGCCACGCGTCGACGGCGGTGAGCTCGCCGAACGCGCCGAGCGTCGGGTGGTCGCCGGCCTCCGTCTCGAGCAGGCGGCGGATCGCGAGGCGGCGCGCGACCCGCGGCGCCGCCTCGTCGCGGACGATCGCCTGCAGCGCCTCGCGCGGCACGTCGCCGGCGCGCTCGAGGATCTCGCGCGCGGCGGGGGCGTCCAGCTTGTCGTCGCGGAGTGCGTCGAGTGCGTCGAGTGCGTCGAGTACGTCGAGGCGGCGATCCATCAGGTCGCGATGGTAGTCGGCTTGCCGCTGGCGGTCGCGCTCCAGGTCGCCGTCAGGTGGCGCGAGATCGAGCGTGCGCTGCCGCCCAGTGTGGGGCGGGCCGGTGCCGCGGCCGGCGGCGCGGGTGGCGCGGGCTGTGCGGGCTGTGCGGTCGATGCGGTCGATGCGGCCGGTGCGGCCGGTGCGGCCGGTGCGGTCTGTGCGGCGGCGTAATGCACGGTCCAGCCGGCGGCGGGCGCCGCGCCGGCGGGCTTCCACTGCACGACCCAGTGGAGCTCGCCCGGCTTCGCCTTTTTGGGGCCGCGGATCGTGGCGTAGACCGGCATGGCCGGCGTCACGGGGCGGGTGCCGATCGGCGCGGTGCTGAGCGGCGCGTCGCCGAGCGACTGACCGCCGGGCTGGCTGCCGAGCTGGACGGTGGTCCGGCCGTTCCACGGATCGAAGCTCATCGCGGTCCCCCTCGTGGTCCCATTGGGCTCGCACCATAGGGCACGCGGACAGCCTCGGCCAGCACGACTTCTATCGGCGGCTATCGGCGGCTACTGCGGCGGCCGCCGAGGCGCGCGCGCGATCGGCGAACGCCCGAGGCGCGGGGCAGGCGCGGGGCGGCCGCCGTGTCGGCGCCGGGATCGGCGTCGGCGGGCGGCAGCTCGGCTGCGAGCATCTCGCGCGCCGCGGCCGCCGCGTCGCGCGTCGGCTGGCGGAGCAGCGCGTTGAAGCGCTGGCTCTCGGCGTGGACGTGCGCGCCGTGCGCGCGCAGCGCGCCCTGCCGCGCCGGATCGAGCCGCGGCCGGGCGAGCGCCGCGAGGTTCTCGGTCAGCTCGCCCTCGGTGCGCGGCGCCGAGATACACGCGGTGACGCCGGGCTGCGACAGGCTGTAGCGGTAGCAGTCAGCCGGCGAGGGCGCGCCTGGGCCGCTGATCATGCGGCCGTACGTCAGCGCGCTGAACGTGACGACGGCGGTGCCGCGCTCGCGCGCCGCGGGCAAGAGCTCGCCCTCGATCCCCGGGTGCGCGGCGCTGTGGCGGATCATGACGGCGTCCCAGGGCCGCGCGGCGATCGCCTCGCGCGCGAGGTCGCGGTGGTGCGTCGAGAAGCCGATCGCCCGCACGAGCCCCGCGCGGCGCAGATCATCGAGGACCTCGTACGCCGCGGCGTCGACGCGGGCCGGCGAGCGCGTCCAGAAGAGGAGGAACGCGTCGAGCGCGTCGCGGCGGAGCAAGCGCAGCGCGCGGTGGACGTCGGCGCGGATCGAGCGCGCGTCAGCGTGGTAGCTGCCTGTGACGACGCGCGTGCGATCGCGCCGGCCTCGCGCGCGCAGGAACCGGCCGAGCGCGTCGTAGCCCGGCTCCCAGAAGTAGAGGTCGACGCCGGCCGTCTCGGCGACGCCGAGCGCGCGCGGCGACAGCTCGTAGGCGCCGGAGATCGCGAGCGGCGCGACATCGAAGCCGGCGCGGCCGAACGGGCGGCGCTCGACAGCGTGCGCGTGCGCGGACGCGGCGGACGCGGCGGGCGCGGCGGGCCAGGCGTCATCGGCGTGGCGCGCGCCTGGCTCGATGCGCGGCAGCGCCGCGGCGGCCGCGTCGCCGGCCACGGCGCCGAGCACGGCGCGGACGCGCGGATCGGTCTCGCGCGCGAGCGCGGCCGTGGCGCGGGCCGCTGCTTCCTCGTCGAGCGCGCGCGAGAGCCAGCCGTGCGCGGTGGCGCGCGCCGTGGGCGACAGGGCACCTGCGGCGCCTGCGGCGAGCTGCGCGGCGATCCGCGCGTCGGCCCGCGGCAGGCGATCGATCGCGTCGTGGGCGGCCGCGCGCACCGCCTCGTCAGCGTCGGCGAGCCGCTCGAGGAGGAGCGGCAGCGCGGCGTCGTCTGCCACGGCGCCCGCCAGCCGGCAGGCGTGCGCGCGGAGGTGCGGATCTGCGGCGGCGAGCGCCGCGCGCGTCGCGGCGGCCACGTCGGCGGGGAGCTGTGGCCGCTCCGCCCACGCGGCGGCGAGCGCGCGGATCGCCGCGCGGCGGACGTGCGGATCTGTGTCGGCGAGCGCGGCGGCGGCCGTCTCCGGCACCAGCGCCGCCTCGCGGACCGCCGGATCCGGATCCCGCGCGAGCGCGGGCGCCGCGGCCGGTTCGTGCCGGACCCACCAGCGCGCGGCGATCGCGCGCGGGCCGTGGTGCGGATCGCCCAGCGCGGCGCGGACGGCCGCCCAGTCGCCGCGGTGCGCGCGGGCGTCCACCTGCAGCGCGCGCGTGCGCGGCGCGCCGTCGCCGTCGAGCGCGAGCAGCGCGTCGTGTGCCGACTCCGTGTGGCGTCCGTGGAGCTCGGCGGCGATCGCGTCGACGAGGCCCGGCTCGGCCCACGCGCAAAGCTCCGCTTCGCTCGCGAGGCGGAGCGCGGCGCGCCGGAGCGTCGCGTCGCCGGCACCTGCGCGGGCGACGGCCGCTTCGAACAGCGCCTCGAAGCGCACGGCGTCCACCCAGCCGATCGCCCACCGCGCGGCGCCTGGCCGATCGCGGCGGGCGAGGGCGCGGGCCGCGAGCTCGGCCGCCGGATCGCCGAGGCCGTCGAGCAGCTCGTAGACCGTACCTTCGACGTGCGGGACGCGCGGCTCCTCGAGCCAGTCGAGCGCCGCCTCGAGCGCCGCGAGGTCGCCCGATGCAGCGAGCCGGCGCGCCGCGAGCTGGCGCAGCGGCACGTGTGGATCGCAGAGCAGCTCGACGAGCGCGATCGGCTCGATCGCCGCGCCCGCCACGCCGGACGCGCCGGTCGCGCCGGTCGCGGCCGCGCGCTCGAGCCGCGCCGTGACGACCGCCGGATCCGGATCGAGCAGCGCTGGCGGCAGCCGGCTCGCCGCCGCGGCGCGCGCGGGCGCCTCGATCGCGACCGGGCCCCACGCGCCGCGGAGGAACGTGATCACCGGCGTCGCCTCCGCCGCCATGACCTCGCCGCGGACGTCCGGATCCCGGGCGCCGAGCACGGCCAGCGCCTTCACGGCCGCCTGCCGCACGCGCCAGAACGGATCGGCCAGCGCGCGCGTCAACGCCGGCACCTCGCCCGCGCCGCCGAGCGCGGCCAGCGCGTACACCGCGTCGCGGCGCACCCACCACGTGCCGTCGCGCTCCGCCAGCTCGCGCAGCGCGGGTGCCGCCGCCGCCGTCCCGGCCTGCGCGAGCGCGCGCACGATCGCGTCGCGGACGAGCGGCGCGCCGTCGCCGATCGCGTCGAGCAGCCAGGTCTCGATGCTGCTGCCTCCGCTGCCTCCGCTGCCTCCGCCGCCCGCGCTGCCGTCGCCGCCCGCGCTGCCGTCGCCGCTGAGCTCGCCGAGCCGGCGCGCCGCCGCGGCGCGGACCTCGGCGTGCGGATCTGCGAACAGCGCGCGGCGCAGCGCGTACGCCGCCGCCACCGACGGCACGAGCTCGCCGATCGCGCGCACGCGGTCGCGCTTCGCGCCGGCGCAGAGCTCCCACGAGATCGCGTCCTCGCGCGCGGTCATGCCAGCCGCTGCGCTCAGGGCTGCCTCGCGCTCATCGCTGCCTGCGCGCTCATCGCTGCCTGCGCGCTCATCGCTGCCTGCGCGCTCATCGCTGCCTGCGCTCATTGCTGCCTGCGCTCCTTCATCGCCGCGGCGCGGGCGCGCAGCTGCTCCGCCACCGAGGCGCGGACCGCGGCGCGCTGGCCCTCGAGCTCGGTCAGCTGCCAGAAGTGGAGGACGCGCGTGCCCGACACGGCGAACGATCGCGTGAACGCCATCCCCGCCGCCTCGGCGGTCCAGCTCGCCGCTGGCAGGCACCGCTTGCACAGGCACGGCAGGCCCACGTCATCGTCGTGGCCCGTGAGGTTGACGAGCGGCGCGAGCACCGGCAGCGCCTCGTCGCGGCGGCCCGCGGCGTCGAGCGCCTCGGCGGCCCGGCGCCGCAGCTCGGCGTCGCCCGGGCTCGCCTCGATCTGATCGAGCAGCGCACGGATCTCGTCGGACCCCATGGTCGGACGATAGGCTCGCGACGTGGGCGACACCAGAATGGGCGCCGAGAAACGCGCCGAAAAACGCGGCCCAAAACGCGCCCGCGCGACGGCCGACTTCGCGGCCCTCTGCGCGGAGGTCTGCCCCGGCTTCCTCCCGCAGCGCCGCGTCGCCGCGCGCAAGTCCGAGCTCCTCGCCGGCACCGTCGACGGCGCGCCTGCGATCGCGAAGCGGCTCGCGCGGCCCGACGAGGTCTGGGACTGGTACCTCCGGCGCGAGATCGCGATCTACCGCGCGTTCGCCGCGGCGCCGCCCCCGCTCCGCGTGCCGCGCCTCCTCGCCGCGGACGAGGCGCGCGGCGTCCTCATCCTCGAGCGCGTCCCCGGCGCGCCGCTCGCGACGCACCGCCGGCCGCGCGTCCCGCCGTCGGCCGCCGATGCCGCCGCGCTCGTCGAGCTGCGGCGCCGGATCGCCGCGTGGCCCGGCCCGCTGCCGCCCGAGCCGCCGCGCTCACCGCGCGCCGCGCGCCAGATCGCGGCGCGGCTCCTCGAGGATCCGTCCGCTCCGCGCGCGTGGTTCCACGCCGGCGTCGCGCGCTGCGCCGCGCTCGGCCTCCTGCCCGCCGATGCCGCGCGCGCGATCGACGCCGCGCTCGCCGCGCACCCGGCCGTCGCGCCGAGCCACGGCGATCTGCTCCTGCGCAACGTGATCCGCGACGGCGATCAGCTCGCGCTCGTCGACTGGGAGTGCGCCGGCCTGCACCTCGAGGACTGGGACCTCGCGCTCCTCTGGATCCAGCTCGAGCCGCCCGCGCGCGTCCCGGTCGAAGCAACCGTGCGCGCCGGCGGCTCCGCCCGCTGGCGCGCGTTCTGCGGCCTCGCCGCGTTCGCGCTCGCCCGCGAGCTGGCCTTCCTGCGCGCGTTCCGCCGCGCCGCACCCGACGGCGCCGCCGCCACGCGGCTGCGCGGCGAGCTCGCCGAGATCTTCGCCGCGCTCGCCGCCTGATTTCATGGACCTGAACGACCTGAACCGATCAGGGTCGATTCCATGGCGCGAGCCGCGCCGCTCGATGGTCAGAGCGGCGAGTTATACGAAGCCCGAGGTGCTCGTTAATGAGTTTTGGACGCAACCCGCACGTGGCGAAGGCAGAGGCGGCGGAGCTGAAGGCGACGAGCGCGAAGGACTCGACTGCGTCCGAGCACGCCTGGCGCGAGGCCGGACGGCTATGGGAGCGCGCGGCCGATCGCGAGACCGACTCGAAGCGCAGGCAGCAGTACACGGCCAACGCCGAGCGTGCGCGGGCTACCGCCGACGATCCCGATCGGGCCGGCGAGGCGGACGGCTCGGAGCCGCAGGGCGACTAGCAACCTTGCGATTCCGTCCAGCTGGTCCGTGAACGTGAACAAGACCGGGTGCTCTCCGGTCTTGCCGGTGATGATGAATGCGCTCATCCCGTTGATAAGGCTCGAACCCTGACGGTATCGCGCCCGCGCGCGGGTGCTTGACACGGCGCGCCGCCGAGGGCGACGTTTCGGCCTTGAAGACCGGCGGACTCGCAGGCGGGATGCCCCGCGCGCTGCTCCTCGATCTGGACGACACGCTGTTTGATCGCGGGGCCGCGTTCGCCGCGTGGCTGGCGCAGCGGCTCGGGCGCGCGCCGGAGCCCGGCGAGCTGGCGGCGTTCCGCGAGATCGATCAGCGCGGGCGCCGGCCGCGCGACGAGTTCGCGGCGGACGCGGCGCGGCTCGGCGTCACCGTCGAGCCGGCGCGGTTCCCGCTCGAGCTCGCCGAGCACGTGGAGCCAGAGGCCGGCGCGCGCGAGGCCCTGGAGCGGCTCGCCGCGCGGCTGCGCGTCGGCGTGGTCACCAACGGCGGCGCGGCGCAGCGGATCAAGCTCGCGCGGCTGGGGCTCGAGGGCGTCGTGCACGCGGTGTTCGTCTCCGCCGAGCTCGGCGCGGCGAAGCCGGCGGCCGCGATCTTCGCGCACGCGCTCGGGTGGACCGGCGCCGCGCCGCACGAGGTGCTGTTCGCCGGCGACGATCCGATCGCCGATCTGGCGCCCGCCGCGGCGCACGGCATGGTGGCCGTGTGGCGCGTGCGCGGCGAGTGGCCGCGGTGGCTCGCGCCGCCGGCGCACCGGATCCACAGCGTCGCGGCGCTCGAGGAGCTGTGCGGCTGTGCGCCCCCCGCCGCGGACGCGCGCGACGCGGGCGCGGGGCCAGGCGACGCCGCCCGCGGGGCCCGCGCGTGAGCGAGCTCGACATGAACGCGATCGTCGGCACGCACGACCTCGCGCTGATCGTGCTCGACACGCTGCGCTACGACGTCGCCGCGGAGGAGCTGGCCGCCGGCCGCACGCCGAACTTCGCCGCGCTGTTCCCCGGCGGCTGGGAGCGGCGCCACAGCCCCGGCACGTTCACGTACGCCGCGCACGCCGCGTTCTTCGCCGGCTTTCTGCCGACGCCCGCGAGCCCCGGCCGGCACCGCCGCCGGCTCGCGCTCGGCTTCGAGGGCAGCGAGACGATCGGCGCCGGGACGTGCGTGCTCGAGGGCGCCACGATCGTCGAGGGGCTCTCTGCGCGCGGCTACCACACGCTGTGCGTCGGCGGCGTCGGCTTCTTCAACCTGAAGAACCCGCTCGGGCGCGCGCTGCCGGAGCTGTTCGCGGAGCGGCACTGGGATCCGTCGACGGGCGTGACCGATCGCGCGTCGTTCGAGAACCAGATCGCGATCGTCGAGCGCTCGCTCGGCGCGCTGCCGCCCGGCCAGCGCGCGTTCACGTTCGTCAACGTGGCGGCGCTGCACCAGCCGAACCACTTCTACCTCGACGACGCCGGGGCCGAACCGCGCCGCGACACGCGCGCGTCGCACGCCGCGGCGCTGCGCTACGTCGATCGCCACGTGCCGCGTCTCGTCACCGCGCTGGCGCGCCGCGGCCCCGTGCTCGCGATCGTGTGCAGCGATCACGGCACGCTGTACGGCGAGGACGGCTACACCGGCCACCGCGTCGCGCACCCGATCGTCACGACCGTCCCCTACGCCGAGGCGCTGCTGTGACCCGCAGCGAAGCGAGGACGATGCGCCCCGATGCCGCCCTCGAGGGGAGCCCGTACCAGTCCTACCTCTACGCGTACCCGCACAAGACGGCGTATCGCCGGATCGAGCCGGCGCTCCCGCTCGGGCCGCTGTGGGCCGGCGAGCGCCGCGACGCGCTGTTCCTCTACGTCCACGTGCCGTTCTGCGAGCAGCGCTGCGGGTTCTGCAACCTGTTCACGCAGCCGGTCCCCGAGGGGGACCGCGTGGAGGCGTACCTCGCCACGCTCGAGCGCCAGGCGGCCGTGGTCCGGCGCGCGCTCGACGAGGGCGGCGCGTTCGCGATCGCGCGCGCGGCGCTCGGCGGCGGCACGCCGACCTTGCTCGACGCGCGCCAGCTCGAGCGCGTGCTCGGCGTCATGCAGCGCGTGGGCTACGCGCGCGCGCCGATGTCCGTCGAGACGTCGCCGGAGACGGCGCTCCCCGAGCGGCTCGCCGTGGTGGTCGGCGGCGGCGCCGACCGGATCAGCATCGGCGTGCAGAGCTTCGTCGACGACGAGTGCCGGGCCGTCAACCGGCCGCAGCGCGCCGCCGACGTGCACCGCGCGCTGCGCGCGATCCGCGACGCCGGCCCCGCGGCGCTCAACATCGATCTCATGTACGGCCTGCCGGGGCAGACCGACGCGACGTGGCGCGCCTCGCTCGAGGCCGCGCTCGCGTACGCCCCCGAGGAGCTGTACCTCTACCCGCTGTACGTGCGGCCGCTGACCACGCTCGGCCGCAAGGCCGCGCGCGCGGGCGGGGGTGCGGGCGCCGCGCTCGCAGCGAACGGCGCGCCGCAAGCGCCCGCCGACGCCGAGCAAGATCGCCGCCGGCTCGCGCTCTACGAGCAGGGCAGGGACCTGCTCCGCGCCGCTGGCTACGAGCAGGTCTCGATGCGGATGTTCCGCCGCGCCCCGGCCGCCGGAGCTGCCGACTCTGCTGCCGCCGCCGCCGACTCTGCTGCTGCCGCCGCCGCCCCGGCCGCCCCCGTCTACTGCTGCCAGGACGACGGCATGATCGGCCTCGGCGTCGGCGCGCGCTCGTACACGCGCGGCGTGCACTACTCGTCGGAGTGGGCCGTCGGCGCGCGCGGCGTGCGCGAGATCATCGATCGCTGGCTCGCCACGCCCGACGCCGGGTTCGCGGTCGCCGACTACGGCTTCGTCCTCGATCCCGACGAGCAGCGGCGGCGCTGGCTCATCCTCTCGCTGCTCTCTGCCGAGGGGCTCGATCTCGCCGCCTACCGCCGCCGCTTCGCGCGCGACGCGGGCGACGACTTCCCCGAGCTCGCCGAGCTCGCCCGGCGCGGGCTCGCCGCCGCCACCTCCACGCCCTCGGGGAGCGCGCTGCGGCTCACGCCCGCCGGGCTCGCGCGCGCCGACGCGATCGGGCCGTGGCTTGGCTCTCTGGCCGTGCGCCACCGGATGGCGGAGTACGAGCTCACATGAGGCTCGACATCCTCTACCGCGGGCCGCTCGCGAGCTGTAACTACGGCTGCGAGTACTGCCCGTTCGCCAAGCGCAAGGACAGCCGCGAGGCGCTCGCGACCGATCGCGCGGCGTGGGAGCGCTTCGTCGGCTGGCTCGCGGCGCGGCCCGCCGGCGGCGACGGCGGCGATGGCGGCACCGGCGATCGCTTCGGCGTGCTCGTCACGCCGTGGGGCGAGGCGCTGATCCGGCGCTGGTACCAGGAGGGCATGATCGCGCTCTCGCGCCTGCCGCAGATCGGGCGCGTCGCGGCGCAGACGAACCTGTCGTGCGAGCTCGGCTGGCTCGCCGACGCCGATCCCGACAAGCTCGCCCTCTGGTGCACGTACCACCCCGAGTGGGTGGCGCAGGGCGAGTTCCTCGCGCAGTGCCGCCGGCTCGACGCGCGCGGCGTGGCCTACAGCGTCGGCGTCGTCGGCCGCCGCGAGCACCTGGAGGCCGCTCGCGCGATCCGCCGCGCGCTCCCCGAGGGGGTGTACGTCTGGATCAACGCCGTGAAGGCGCAGGGCTACACCGCCGACGAGATCGCCGCGTGGGAGGCGATCGATCCGCTGTTCCAGCTGAACCTGCCGCGCTGGCCCAGCCGCGGCGCGCGCTGCGGCGCCGGCGAGCGCGCGATCACCGTCGACGGCGACGGCACCATGCGGCGCTGCCACTTCATCGCCGAGCCGATCGGCAACCTTTACGATCCCAGCTGGCGCGACGCGCTCGTGCCGCGCGGCTGCACCAACGCCGACTGCCACTGCCACATCGGCTACGTCCACCTCGACTACCTCGAGCTCGACAAGGTCTACGCGGGCGGCCTGCTCGAGCGCGTGCCGGTGCCCGAGGCGCGGCGCGGCGCGGGACTGCGCCTGCCCGTGATCGGTTGACCGGCTGACCGGCTGACCGGCGGACCGCCGCCGGCCGCGCCGCTACTGGCCGTACGCGGCCGTCTCGATCAGCTTCGCGATCGCGTGCGGCTGCGCCACCGGCGACGCGTGGCTCGCCGGGAGCTCGACGACGTGCGCGTGCATGCGCGCCGCGACGAACCGCTGCAGCTCGGGGTGGATGACCTGATCCTCCGTCGAGACCTGGTACCAGGCCGGGATGTCACGCCACGCGGGCGCGCCGGCCGGGGTGCCGAAGATGGCGCCCGAGATGGCGCCCTGCGCCGCGGCGAGCACGCGGGCCTGTTGCGGCGGCGCGTCCGGCGCGAACAGCCGCGTGAACGCCGCCGGCTCGATCGTCGCGTTGCCCAGGCTGTCGAACATGAGCGCGCCGAGCAGCTCGGTGGCCGGGAAGCCCGCGTTGAGGGCGCCCAGCGACTCGCCCTGATCGGGCGCGTAGGCCGCGGCGTAGACGAGGCCCGTCACGTTGCTCGCGCCCGCGGCCGCCTCGGTGATCACCGCGCCGCCGTACGAGTGGCCGGCCACCACCACCGGGCGGCCGATGCGCTCGATCTCTCGGCGCACGATGGCCGCGTCGCCGGCGAGGCTCTGCAGCGGGAGCTGCACCGCGCGCACTGTGTAGCCGTCGCGCTGGAGGCGGCCGATCACGCCCGCCCAGCTCGAGCCGTCGGCGAACGCGCCGTGCACGAGCAGGACGTCGCGGGCGAGCGCGCCGTCGGCGCGGAGCGCGGCCGCCTCGGCGGTGCCCAGGGCGGCGTCCTCAGCGTCCTCGGCGCAGCCCGGCAGGGCGGGCGCCGCGAGCAGGAGCGCCAGCGCGGCCAGGGCGTCGCGGGCGCCGTTTGCGCCGCGGGCGCCGTTTGCACCGTTTGCGCCGTTTGCGCCGTTTGCGCCGTGCGCGCCGTTTGCGCCGTTTGCGCCGTGCGCCGAAATGATGTTGTCGCTGCTACCGTTCATGTCATTCGTGAGTGCTTGCATGCCCCTCACGATGCGAACGGCGGCGCCTACTGGCCAACACAACGTGGGTCGGCGATTTACAACCCTGCCGTTGTGAATGGTGCGATACGCTGAGCGCGTGCCCGCCGAGCCCGCCCAGCCCACTGGCGACGCGTCCGTCGATCGCCTCACGCTGCCTCGCCTGCGCGCCTTCCTCGCCGTCGCCGACGAGCAGAGCTTCACCCGCGCCGCCGCGCGGCTGCACGTCGCGCAGCAGGCGCTGAGCGCCACCGTGCGCCGGCTCGAGCGCGAGCTCGGCGCGCGGCTGTTCGAGCGCACGACGCGCGAGGTGCGGCTGACTCCCGCCGGCGAGGCGATGCTCGACGCCGCGCGGCGCGCGCTCGGCGAGCTCGAGCGCGGCATCAGCGAGGCGCGGCGGATCGAGCGCCGCGGCCGCGGCTCGCTCTCTGTCGGCGTGATGGCGGGCGCCGCGCTCGAGCTGACCG
>Ga0247790_10000062_pt1 | contig 60814 bp, 48 predicted proteins | sample UWRJS171409R4_FD_179913 | JGI IMG/M metagenome (GOLD analysis project Ga0247790, IMG submission 179913) | Soil microbial communities from Arlington Agricultural Research Station in Wisconsin, United States - UWRJ-S171-409R-4 | ecosystem: Environmental > Terrestrial > Soil > Agricultural land...
CGCAAGGATGAGGGTGAGACGTGCGACAGCGCTGCGACAGCCGCGGGCGGCGCGCGAACGGAGCCAAGCGCGTGAAGATCGTCAGTGTGGTCGACATCGTCCGCAGCGTTGGCGAGCGACTGCACGTGCAGTGCCCGCGCGAATGACAGTGAAGTGACAAACGAACCGACAGCGTGGCGCGCGTCAGCGCGGCGGCGCCGCGAGCTCGCGCAGCGCCTCGTCGAGCGAGGCCGCCGTCGCCGGGGCGAGCACGAGCTGGCCGTGGTCGCCGTGCACCTCGCAGGCGGGCCCCTGATCGCAGCGATCGAGGCACTCGACCGGCGCGATCGAGAACCGCGCCGCGGCGGCGGCCCCGGGCTCGAGCCGGCGCGCGAGGTGATCGAGCAGATCGAGCGCGCCGTAGCGCTGGCAGGTGCCGGCGCACACGCGCACCACGAGCGGCTCCGGCGCCTCGAGGCGGAGCTCGGTCGCGAGCGGGATCGCGGCGAGGTAGTGGCTCGCCGGCCGGCCGCGGTCCTCGGCGAGCTCGACGAGCCGCGGCAGCGCCACGGTCTCGCCGTCGGCGATCTCCTCGAGCTCGAGCCCCATCGACGCGAGCCGCGACGGCTCGACGTCGGCGTGCGTGGGGGAGCGGGTCGGCAACTTCGTCATCGGCGGTGGCGGCGGGCGGGGCGGCGCGGCGCGGCGCTTTAGTTGTTCGGCGTCAGCCGGATCGGCTGATCGATCAGCACCGCCGAGCTCGTCGGCTTGCTGAGCTTCAGCTTGCCGATCTCGGCGACGACGCACTGGGTGATGGCGGGCTCCCGCGGCTCGTCGCGGAGCACGTTGATGCTCTTGAACTGGCCGGTGCTCGCCTCGGCGATGAACCGCAGCGAGATGACGCCCTTGGCCCGCCGGTTCTTCTGCAGCGCCTTGGCGTAGCACGCCTGGATCGGATCCTCGGCCAGCTTCAGCTGCGCGGCGATGTCGGCGCGCGTCTCGGGGCCCATGCCGGCGCTCTTGCAACCGGCGAGGGCCGCGGCGCCCGCGAGGAGGAGCGAGGGGAGCGAGCGGAGCGAAGATCGGGACATCGTCGTCATCGTTACTCGTCCTTGATGATGGTCTTCTTCGGACCCTGCTTGATGATGTTGAACTCGACGCGGCGGTTCTTCTCGCGGCCCACGTCGTCGCCGTTGTCGGCGATCGGCCGGTCGGGCCCGAAGCCCTTCGCGACCATCCGCTTCTTCGCGACGCCCTTGCTCGCGAGGTACTTCAGCACCGACTCGGCGCGCTGCTGCGAGAGCTTGCGGTTGATGTCGGCGGTGCCGGTCGAGTCGGTGTGGCCCTCGATCTGGACCACCTCGATCTGCTCGTTCTCGGTGAACACCTTCGCGACGTCGTCGAGCAGGCTGAACGACTCCGGCAGGATCTCCGCCTTGCCGGTCGCGAACTGCACCTTGTCCTTGATGTCGATGCTCGACGCCGTGAGCACCACGCGATCGGGGCCCGGCGGCGGGCGGTCGGCGCGGATCTCCATCACCGGCATCGGGTCCTGCTTCACCGTGAACAGCGAGCACCCGGCCAGGATGCCGAGCGACGAGACGAGCGACGAGACGAGCAGCGGGCCGAGCAAGCGCCCGGGCACGAACATGCGAGTCATGGCCCGCATGGTTGGCCAAGACCCCCGGGGAAGGCAAGCGATGCGCACCGCTCCCGTGATACAGCCGGGACCGTGATCACCGTCCATCACCTGAACCATTCACGCTCGCAGCGCGTCCTGTGGCTGCTCGAGGAGCTCGAGCTGCCGTACGAGCTCGTGAAGTACGAGCGCGATCCCAAGACCATGCTCGCGCCGAAGTCGCTCGAGGCGATCCACCCGCTCGGCAAGTCACCGGTGATCACCGAGGGGGACGCGACGATCGCCGAGTCGGGCGCGATCCTCGAGTACCTCGTCGAGACCCACGGCAAGGGCCGCTTCGCGCCGCCCGCGGGCACGGCGGCGCACCACCACTACCGCTACTTCATGCACTACGCGGAGGGCTCGCTGATGCCCTACCTCCTGCTCAAGCTGGTCACGCGCAAGCTCAAGGAGGCGAAGATGCCGTTCTTCGTGAGGCCGATCGCGGGCAAGATCGCAGACAAGCTGGCGGGCGACTTCGTCGATCCGAACCTCCGCCGCCACGTCGCGTTCCTGGGCGATCACCTCGCGAAGCACCGCTGGTTCGTCGGCGACGAGCTTTCGGCCGCGGACATCCAGATGAGCTACCCCGTCGAGGCGATCGTCGCGCGCGCGGGCGAGCTGTCGCCGCCGGCGCCGCTCGTCGACTTCGTGAAGCGCTGCAAGGAGCGCCCCGCCTTCCAGCGGGCGCTCGCGCGCGGCGGCCCCTACGAGATCGGCTAGGCCGACGAGCGAGTTGCGGAGGGCGGAGCCCGCCTCGGCGAGGCGGCCGTATACAATGGCCGCCCCAACCCAAGGCCTGTCCAAGAATCTGAACGGAGCAGCGGAGGCCCCGAGCTTTGCCCCCCTCGCTCGCGCTCGGGGGCTCAGTTCTCGAACGCGGGCACGAACAGGCCGTGCTCGGACAGCGCGCGCGTCAGGTCGTCGGAGAGCTCGCGCTTGCGCTGGCGGCGCTCGGGCGCCATCGCCTCGTGCATCCGGCGCCGCGCCTCGTGCATCCGCCACGCGATCGTGCCCTCGCTGAGGTTCTGGATGACGGCGACCTCGCCGTGCGACATGCCCTGCATCGACACGAGGATCACCGTGGTGCGCATCTCGATCGGCAGGCTGTCGAGCGCGCGCAGGAGGCGCGCGTACGTCTGCCGCAGCTCGGCCGCGCGCTCCGGGTTACTGCCGGCGTCGACGGCGACGGCGAGCTCGAGGCGCGAGTCGTCGATCGTGTCCTCGCCGCGGCGCGCGCGATCGCGGCGCACGTTCAGCGAGCGGTTCACCGTCATGCGGTAGACCCACGTGAAGAACTGGCTGCGGCCCTCGAACTGCGGCAACGCGCGGTACGCCTTCAGGAAGACGTCCTGCGTGATGTCATCGGCCTCGCTCGCGCCGCCGGCGATGTGGAGCGCGAGCGCGAAGATGCGCTTGCGGTAGCGGACCACGAGCGCCTCGAAGGCGCGCCGATCCCCCGCCTTGGCGGCGGCGACCAGCGCGGTCGCCGTTGCTGCTTCTCGCTCGGCATTCGTCATCGGAGGGCCTTGCCCGTTACGCACGGCAAACCATTAGACCGCACTCGGCCCGATTGCTTTGCGTTTTCTTGGCGCACATACACCCAGATCGCCTGCCCGTTGTAAGTTGCTGATAACAATAGCGCTCAGTTGGTGTCTTCCGCTCTCAGGCGGGAGGCCGTGGGCGAGGCGAGGGAGAACGGGGCGATCACGGCGTCGAAGTAGCTGCCGTCGTCGCGCCACATGCGGTAGGTGCCGTGCATCGTGCCGACCGACGTGTTGAGCACGCAGCCGGACGTGTACTCGAAGCTCTCGCCGGGCGAGAGCCGCGGCTGCTCGCCGACCACGCCGTCGCCGCGGACCTCCTCCACGACGCCGCGCGCGTCGGTGATGATCCAGTGGCGCGTGCGCAGCTGCGCGGTCCGCGTGCCCTCGTTGGAGATCCTGATCGTGTACGCGAAGACGTAGCGATCGTCGCGCGGCGACGACTGCTCGGACAGGTAATGCGACTGCACGTTCACGCGGATCCCCTCGGTCATCGCGGTCGACGTGGGCTCGGCGACGGTCGGATGCATCGATCGAGAATCTGGCGCGACCGCGCGGCAGGTGCAAGACCGGCGGCGGCCGCGAGACGTGTCATGCTCTCATTCGTGGTCCGTCCGAACGACAGCGAGTAGCCATGCGAACCTGGTCGCTCCTCCTCCTCGGGATCGCCGCCTGCGGTCCGATCTACCCCGACCAGCAGCCCGCCCGGCCGAAGGCGGAGGGTCCGCCCCAGGCCGGTCCGCCCGGCGGGGGCGCCGATCCATGGGCGGCTGAGCCGGCCGGCCCCGCGGCCGAGCCGGACGATCCGTACGCGCCGGCCCCCGATGATCCATATGTGGCGCAGGCGCCCGGGGGGCGGGGCGGGGCGTCGCCCGGCAAGGCGCCCGCGCCCGCGCCGGCACGGCCGGCGGAGCCGGCGAAGCCCGCGGCACCCGCGAAGCCGGCGGAGCCCGCCAAGCCGCCGCCGGGGAAGGCGGGCGCGCCGGCCCTGTCGGCCGACGCGCAGGCGCTGCTCGACGAGCACAACCGGGTCCGCGCGCAGCACTGCGCGCCGGCGCTGACCTGGTCGCCGAAGCTCGCCGAGGTCGCGCAGCAGTGGGCGAAGTCGCTCAAGGATCAGGGCTGCAAGTTCGGCCACAGCGGCGGCCGCTACGGCGAGAACCTCGCCGCGGGGACGGCCGGGACGCTCGACGGCAAGTCGGTCACGGCGATGTGGTACGACGAGATCGCGCAGTACTCGTTCAAGAGCGGTGGCTTCTCGATGCAGACCGGCCACTTCACGCAGGTCGTGTGGAAGGAGACGACGCAGCTCGGCTGCGCCGTGACCTCGTGCCGCGGCATGGACATCTGGGTCTGCGAGTACGATCCGCCCGGCAACGTGCAGGGCATGTACCGGCAGAACGTGCTGCCGAAGGGCTGCCGCTAGCGCCCCAGCGCCCGCCAGCGCCCTTCTAGCGCCCTTCGCTCGACGTCGTGTCACCCACGGCGCACCTCGGCAGCGCGTGCCGCCGCAGGGCCGCCGCTAGCGCTTGTCGATCGGGAGGTACTGCCGCTCCTTCTCGCCGGTGTAGATCTGCCGCGGGCGGCCGATCTTCGTGTCCTTGTCCTCGACCATCTCCTTCCAGTGGGCGATCCAGCCGGGCAGGCGGCCGAGCGCGAACATGACGGTGAACATGTTCGTCGGGATGCCCATCGCGCGATAGATGATGCCGCTGTAGAAGTCGACGTTCGGGTACAGCTTCTTCGAGATGAAGTAGTCGTCCTTGAGCGCGATCTCCTCCATGCCCTTCGCGAGCTCGAGGAGCGGATCGTTGATGCCGAGGTGCGCGAGGACCTCGTCGCACATCTTCTTCAGGATCTTCGCGCGCGGATCGTAGTTCTTGTACACGCGGTGGCCGAAGCCCATGAGGCGCCGGTTGTCGCGCTTGTTCTTCACGTCGTCGATGAACTTCTTGTAGTCGTCGCCCGAGTTCCGGATCTCCTCGAGCATCTCGATCACGGCTTGGTTCGCGCCGCCGTGGAGCGGGCCCCAGAGGGCCAGTATACCGGCCGCGATCGACGCATACAGGTTCGCGCCTGAGCTGCCGACCATGCGCACCGTCGACGTCGAGCAGTTCTGCTCGTGATCGGCGTGCAGGATCAGGAGCTGGTTCAGCGCCTTCTCGAGGACGGGCGAGACCTCGTACTCCTCGCTCGGCACCGCGAACATCATGTGGAGGAAGTTCGCGCAGTAGCGCAGCGAGTTCCGCGGGTACATCAGCGGCTGGCCGATGCTCTTCTTGTACGAGAACGCCGCGATCGTGCGGACCTTCGAGAGCAGCCGCGTGATGTGGAGCTCGGTCGGCGAGTTGCGATCGAGGCAGTCGGGGTAGTACGCCGACAAGGACGTCACCATCGCCGACAGCACCGCCATCGGGTGGCTGGTCGGCGGGTAGCCGGAGAAGAAGTGGTGCATGTCCTCGTGGATGAGGCTGTGCCGCGTCAGCATCGTCCCGAACTGCTCGCGCTCGTGGGCGTTCGGCAGCTTGCCGTTGATGAGGAGGAACGCGACCTCGACGAAGTTCGACTTCTCGGCGAGCTCCTCGATGCTGTAGCCGCGGTAGCGGAGGATGCCTTGCTCGCCGTCGAGGTACGTGATCGAGCTCGTCGTCGAGCCCGTGTTCATGTACCCGCTGTCCAGCGTGATGTAACCGGACTCGTTGCGCAGCGATCGGATATCGATCGCGTGCTCGTCCTCCGTGCCGACGATCACCGGAAGGCTGGCCTCTTTCCCGTCGGGGAGGGTCAGCTTCGCACTCAGTTTGGTATCCGCGACAGCCATGGGGCGGTCTCCCTGCTTGCAACTGCAAGAGCGCAGCGCGGAGACGATACTCGATCTGCGTTGACGCGATCGGTCGTGCGCTCGAAAAACGCGCGCGGCGCGGCTACTCGAGCGTGATGAACGGGGAGCTGCCGAGCGGGGTCCGGAACCGGTACGTGTAGCCGAGGCCGACGTACCCGGCCGCGCCCCCCTTGTCGAGGCCGGCGCCCTCGATCGAGATCGAGTCGCTGAACTCGTCCGGGCCGGAGAGCACCCGCGAGTACAGGTTCACGCCCACCATGACGCCGAGGACGTGCTCGAAGCGCGAGCCGAACGCGTAGTGCGCGCCGAGCTCCAGGCGGCCGCCGAAGGCGGCGTAGTTGAAGACCTGCTCGCCGAGGCCGTTCATCTCGCCGGACGGGCTCATCATCGCGACGTGGACGCCAGCGAGGGGCGTCAGGCACAGCCGCTGCGTGCTGCGCGGGCAGAGGTGCTTGTACCCGGCGATGCCGAAGTCGAAGATGTCGAGCGTGTCGACGTTGGCGATGTCCATCTCGCCCTGGCCGAAGTGCGTGAGCTGGAAGTACGCCTGCGCGCCGAAGCGCGTCGCCGGGTTCAGCAGGTAGTCGCCCTTGACGCGCAGGCCGCTGGAGGCCGATCCGTAGTAGTCGGGCTGGCCGACGGAGCCGCCGCCGCCGAACAGCTCGACGCCGAGCGTCCAGGTGTACTTGTTGTCGGGCGTGGTCGACATGAACAGGCCGGTGCCGGTGGGCGGCCGGCCGACGGCGTAGTTGGGCTGGGGCTGCGGGGGGCCGCCGTTCTGCGTGCCGCCGCACGACGGATCCTGCGGGTTCGTCCGGCAGACGTCGGGCGGGGGCTGCGTGGACTGCTCGCAGCGCGGATCGTTCGGCGTCGCGCCGCAGTCGAGGCCGGGATCGCCGGGGCTCTGGCCGCCGCCGAGCGCCTCGGCGGTGATCCCCTGCGCCTTCGCCTCCTCCTTGATCCGGTTCGTGAGCTTGTCGGCCTTCGTGCGCTGGTCGGCGCTCGGGTTGTTGTTGCCGACGGCGTTGCACGCGGTCAGCGCCTCGCCGAACTTGCCCTCGTGGTAGAGCGACGTGCAGAGATTGATGAAGTAGCCGGGCTCGGGCACGCGGGCGACCGCGAGCCGGAACTTGGCCGACGCCTCGGCGTACTTGTTCGAGAAGAGGAGGGTCTTGCCCTCCGCGTTGAGCTTCTCGGCAATCTCCGCTTGGCTCTCTGCGTGCGCGGTCCCGGCCAGCGCCGACGCGGCCAGGCACGCCGCAACCGTGGTCAACCTAGTCATGGGAATCCTCTCCGAACGGACGCGGCCATCCTATCATCGATTCACCGCGGGGCGTGTCCGGTCGCGCCCGGGCGCGCGGGGCCTACCGGGCCTTCTGCCGGCGCGCGGCCCGCACGTCGTGCCGGATGATGGCCGCGGTGCGACCTTTTTCACGCGCGGTGGCAGGCGCGGGGGCGAGGGCCTGCTCGATCAAGCGCTTCGCCGCCTCGTGGCCGCGGAGGTGCCAGGCTTCGCTGTTGCCGATCAGCACCGAGACCACGAGCTCCGGCTTCTCGGCGGGCGCGAAGCCCACGAACCACGAGTGCTCGATGCGGGTCGGCGCGCTCGTCGACAGGGTCCCGGTCTTGCCGGCCACCCGGAGGCCGCGGCGCCGGCCGAACACGCGGGCGGCGCTGCCCTCGTCGCAGGTGCCGGCCATCATCCGCGCGACGGCGCGCGCGGTCTCGGCCGGGAGGGCCCGCCGCGCCTTGGCCAGCGCGACGGGGGCGCCGTCGATCGACGCGACGATGCGCGCCGCGGGCTGCTCGCCGCCGCTCGCGAACGTGGCCGCGAGCAAGGCGCCGCCGAGCACCGAGAGCCGGGCGCCGGTGAAGCCGGCGGCGGCGCGCGCGAACTGGAGGTCGTGCGCCTGGGGGAGCTCGATCTCGCCGGCGGCGCCGGTGACGTCACCGGGCAGCTCGCCGGCCCAGCCGAGCTGGCGGGCCTCGGCCTCGAGCGCCGGCGGCTCGAGCTTCTGGAACGCGAGCTTGCCGAGGATGGCGTTCTGCGAGTGCGCCACGCCGAACGAGAGCGAGTCGCAGCGGAAGTCGCGGCGATCGTCGCGCAGGTTGTGCTCGAGCACCGAGCGCAGGCCGCCGTGGTAGCAGACCTTGCCGTCGGGATCGACGCCGGCCCGGAGCAGCGCGCTCGCGGTGACGAGCTTGAAGATCGACGCGCCGGGGGCCCACACCTCGGTGGCGTGCCGCCAGTCGAACGTGCCCTTGCGCGAACCTTTCGGCTCGGCGGAGCGGCGGCCGGCGAGCGCGAGGATCTTGCCGTCGGGCGTCATCACGACGATCGCGGCGCGCGGGGCGCGGGCGTCGTCGAGCAGGCGCTCGGCGGCGGCCTGCAGCCGCGGATCGAGCGTCAGCTGGGCGCGCCGGCCGTCGGTGAGCGTGGCGACGTACGCGTCGCCATCGCGGGCGATCTTGTCGAGATCGAGCAGCTTCGCGAGCTCGGCGGGGGTGACAGCCGGCTTGGCGGCGGCCGCCTGCGCCTGCGCCTGTCCTGGGAGCGGCGTCTGGTCTGCCAGGGCGGCGAACGCGGCGATCTCGGTGGCGGGGGCGCCGCTGGCGTTAGCGGTGGATGGGCCAGTGATCGATGCGCTGGGCGCCGACCACGGGCCATAGCCGGAGGCGAGCAGCACGGCGGTCCCGGCGAGCAGCACGCCCCCGGTGACCATGGAAGCCTTCCGCGGTCTCTTCGCGAACATCGACGGCCTCGCGAGCATCCGGCACCGGATGTAGCCTCATCCCCGCGCCGACACAAGAATCTTTTCGGTGGGCGGCGGCGAGCAGGGGGGGGCCCGCGCGCGGGGCATACGGGCCGAAACGCGACCCGTGGCGCGGCTCGGGGTACAACCGGGGAGCGAATGTCGATCGTCAGGTGCGCACCCAGGGGACCGGTGCCGGTGCCGGTGCCGGTGCCGGTGCTGGCGCCAGCGCTCGGCCGAGGCCGAGGCCGCGCTAGTCCGGCCGGGCGCCTCGCGCCGCTCAAGATCGCGCTCGTGCTCGCAGGGGCCGCGCTCGCGGGGGCCGCGTGCGGCTCGACGCGCGGCTCGGTGCGCCCGGCGCGGGTCGTGCCCACACCGACGGTGCAGGTCGGTTCGTGCGGCGATCCCGGCCGCGACGGCGTGATGAGCGCGTCCCCGCGGCTCGATCACGCCGACCGGGATCTCGACGGCGACGGCACCACCGAGGCGATCGTGGTCGATCGCGCGATGTGTACGCCCGACGGAAATTGCTACTGGAACGTGTTCCTCGCGCCGCCCCGGGGATCGCAGGAGTGCGCGCGCTACGCGGGCACCTTCGAGGCCGCCGCCCTCGAGCCGCTGCGATCGCGCGGCGACGACAACATGATCGATGTCCGAGGCTACTGGAACCTACACAGCGGCAGGCTGCTCCTGCAGTCGTACCGATTCACCCGGGGCGGATACCGCATTGTCGAGGCGGTCCAGTGCCGGCGCGAGCACGACGATCGCCTGCAGTGCATGGAGTCGGAGCAGTGAGGCACAAGCGCTCGCGGGATCGATGGGGTGCTCGAGCAGTCGTCCGACCACCTTGTGCCCTTGAAATCGGGTAGGATCGACAACCGGGTGAGCGACACGGGCCGCAATAAGACAGTCGTCACTGCCATCTCCAAGATCAGTGACCGCCCGGTCGCGAAGGAGGCGTGCCTGGTCGTCATCTACGGGCTCGAGCTGGGGAAGAAGTTCAACCTCAACCGCCCGCAGATCATCATCGGTCGCTCATCGAAGGCGGACATCCAGATCGATCAGGAGGCCGTCTCGCGCAACCACTGCAAGATCATCAACACCGGCAACGCCATCATGTTGCGCGACATGGGCTCCACGAACGGGACCTATGTCAACGACGAGATGATCGACGAGTACGTGCTGCGCGACGGCGACTTCATCAAGGTCGGCCGCTGCATCTTCAAGTTCCTCTCCGGCAACAACATCGAGAACGCGTACCACGAGGAGATCTACCGGCTGACCACGGTGGATGGCCTCACGCAGGTGTTCAACCGGCGCTACTTCATCGAGACGCTCGAGCGGGAGATCGGCCGCGCGCTGCGCTATCGCCGCGATCTGTCGCTCATCATGTTCGATATCGATCGGTTCAAGGGCGTGAACGACAGCTTCGGCCACCTCGCCGGCGATCACGTGCTGAAGCACCTGGCGTCGGTGATCAAGACGCGGATCCGGCGCGAGGACGTCCTCGCGCGCTACGGCGGCGAAGAGTTCGCGATCGTGCTCCCGGAGATCGATCACTACAACGCGATGCAGTTCGCCGAGAAGATCCGCAAGCTCGTGGAGCAGGCCGAGTTCAAGTTCGAGGATGCGCTCATCCCGGTGACGGTGTCGATCGGGGTCGCGAGCCTGCGCGGTGAGATCGAGGACGCGCTCGAGTTCATCAAGCAGGCCGACACGAACCTGTTCGCAGCCAAGGAAGGTGGACGCAATCGCGTGGTTGGCTAGGTGGTCGGTGAGGGGAGGCAGACATGGAAGCGACGGGCGCACGGCGCTCGCAAAGCGAGGCGGACTTGGCCCGTGACCAACAGGAGAAGAAGCAGCGGCTGGCAGCCCTGGTCGTCCATGACCTGCGCAGCCCGCTCGCCGGGATCCAGGGGTGCCTGGAGCTCCTGCGCGCCGAGCTGGACGCTGCTGGAGGCGAGTCGCCGCGCGCGGCGCGGTACATCGACGACGCGCACACGCACGTCGAGCGGGCGCTCTCCCTGGTGGCCACGATCCTGGACGTCGACGAGCTCGAGGAGGGGTTGCTCCGCGTCGAGCCGGTGCTGGTGCGGATGACGGAGCTGATCGATCGGAGCCGTACCAGCATCCGGGCCCACTACGAGGTCCGCCAGCTCCGGTTCGAGGCGACCTGCGCGCCGGGCCTGATGGTGCGGCTCGATCCGGGGCTGTTCTGGCGCGTCTTCGAGAACCTGCTCGACAACGCCGCGCGCTTCGCGCCGCGCGGCGGGTACGTCGCGCTGTCGGTGGCGCGCGACGACGAGGGCCTGGAGATCGCGGTCGGCAACAACGGGCCGTCGGTCCCGGAGGCCGAGCGCGAGGCGATCTTTGGCCGGTTCTACCAGGTCGAGGCGCGGCGCGCGGCGGCGCGCGCGAACCGGGGCCTGGGCCTGTACTTCTGCAAGCTCGCGGTCGAGGCGCACGGCGGCTCGATCCACGTCGAGGAGCGCGGCGAGCTGGGGACCGTGTTCGTGATCCGCCTCCCCGAACCGCTCCCGTGACCGGATCCGCGCGAGGTCGCCGAGCTGTGCGAGGTTGTCCATGACCTGGGAGCCGCTGTGGCTCTCGTTCCAGATCGCCGCGCTCGCGACGCTCCTCTCCGTGGTGGTCGGGACCGCGCTGGCGCTCCTCCTCGGGTGGCGCCGGCTGCCGGCGCGCGATCTGTTCGACGCCGTGATCTCGGCGCCGCTCGTCCTGCCGCCGACGGTGCTCGGCTACTACATCCTCGTCGTCGTCGGGAACTCGAGCGCGCTCGGCCGGGCGTGGGAGGCCGTGTTCGGCGCCCAGATCGTGTTCTCGTTCACCGGCGCGGTGATCGCCGCGGCGGTCGGCTCGCTCCCGCTCGTCGTGCGCGCGGTGCGCCTCGCGCTCGAGTCGATCGATCCGAGCCTGATCGCGGCGGCGCGCACGCTCGGGGCGCGGCCGCGGCGCGTTCTGTACACGGTGGTCTTGCCGCTCGCGGCGCCCGGCATCGTGGCGGGCGGGATGATGGGCTTCGCGCGCGCGCTCGGCGACTACGGCGCGACGCTCATGGTCGCGGGCGCCAAGATCGACGGCGTGCCGACGGCCTCGATCTTCGTCATGGATCAGCTCCTGGGCGGCCACGACGACCAGGTGTTCGCGATGTCGGCGGCGACGACGGTGTTCGGGGTGGCGATGCTGTACTTCGCGAACCGGATGACCCGCCGCTTCCATCGCCACCTATGACCGTGCTCGAGGCGAAGATCGAGCTGACCCGCGGCGACTTCCGGCTCTCCGCCACGCTCTCGTGCCCACCGGGCATCACGTGCGTGATGGGGCCGTCGGGCTGCGGCAAGAGCACGCTCCTCGCCGCGATCGCCGGGCTCGCCGTGCCCGAGCGCGGGCGCGTGACGCTCGGCGACGAGGTCTGGCTCGATCGCGCGCGGGGCATCGACGTGCCGGTGCACGCGCGCCGGCTCGCGTACGTGTTCCAGGGCCTCGCGCTGTTCCCGCACATGTCAGCGCTCGCGAACGTGGGGTACGGGATGCCGGAGGTGCCGCGGGCGGAGCGCGCCGTGAAGGCGGCCGCGCTGCTCGAGCGGCTCGGCGTGGGGCACCTGGCGCGGCGCCGGCCGCGCACGTTCTCGGGCGGCGAGGCCCAGCGCGTGGCGATCGCGCGCGCGCTCGCGCGATCGCCGCGGCTGCTCCTGCTCGACGAGCCGTTCTCCGCGCTGGATCGCGAGCTGCGGGCGCAGCTCACGGCGCTGGTCCGCGAGCTGGTGGCCGAGCTGCGCGTGCCGCTCGTCCACGTCACGCACTCGGTGGCCGAGGCGCGGCAGCTCGCGGATCAGGTCGTGCGCCTCGAGCGCGGCGCGGTCGTCGCCCGCGGCACGGCGGGCGAGGTCCTCGCGGGGATCACGTCACTCGACGACTAGTCACAGCGCCGCGGCGACGACTGGTCACAGCTGCGGGAGGCCGAGGCAACGGCCCACGCGGTCTATGTCGTCCTTCTCGGCGAGCGCGGGGCGCGTCACGCACTTGGCGGGCGCGGCGGGATCGGAGCAGCGCGCGAGCACGCGGTTGTGCGGGTAGTCGACGTCGATCTCGGCAAGCGCCAGCGCGTCGGCGCCGAGGATGCCATCCACCTCGGGCTGATCGGGGCGCAGCTCGGCGCGCAGCGCTTGCAGCGTGGCGTTGTTGGCGGGGACGACGAGCACCTCGAGCCCGGTGGCAGGCGTCAGCTCCACGACCGCAGGCACCGAGCAGAACGGATCCTTGCTCCCGCATGGGCAGTCGGCCTCACCGGTGCAACCATCGGCGAGCACCCGGTGATGGGTGAAGACCTGGCGGCACGGCGCGCGGGGCGACGAGCTCGAGGCGGCCGCGAGCGCGAGCCGATCGATCGTGGCGCGCCGGCCTTCGACGAGCCCCGACGGCAGGTACGCGCTCGCGGCGGGCAGATCCATGAATGCGAGCGGCTGCGGCGCGATCCCCCGCAGCAGAGCGGCCTGTCGGTAGCGCTCGTACGCCGTCTCGCCGAGCAGTGAAACGCCGATGCCGGTCGACGCCACAAGCAGCGCGTCGCCGCCGCGTGCGGTCTGCGTGGGCTGGTCCGGATCGGCGCCGAGACATGCCTGCAGCGTCACGCGCCGGCCGCCGAACGAGACCTCCGTGCTGGCGACGACCAGCGTGCCGCCGCCGCGGTACGGCGACGGGAACACCGCATCGCAGGCGAGCGTCCGATCCCGATCGTCGCCGCCGACGTCGGCGAGCAGGAACACCTGATCGTCGCCGAGGCGCAGCCGCAGCGCGTCGCCGGCGAGCGCGTTCGCGCCGATGATCGCGTTGTATGGCAAAGACGCGCCTGGATCGAGTCCTCCGACGAGGCACGCCGGCTCGCTCTTCAGGCACGGATGCAGCGAGATCACGTCGGGGCCGCGCAGCTGCGCGCGCGGCAGGGCGAACTCCTCGTCGCCGGGGGCGGCGCGGCCGAGCAGGAGGAGATCGGTCGTCCCGATCGTCGGATCCTTGCCCAGGCCCGGATCGGTCAGCGTCAGCGGCGAGAGCACGTCGAGTACACCGACGCGAGTGGTCTTGTCGGGCTCGCGGCCCCCGAGCTTGCGGACCCCGATCAGGACGGCGCCGCTCTCGCGCCCGATCTGGATCGGGTACGGATCGCCCGAGAAGTCGTTCTCGCGGAAGCTGTCGGTGATGAGCGAGCAGCCGGCGAGGGCGCCGCACGCGAGCGCGGAGATCGCGGCCTGCTTCCCCTTCATCCGCGTCACCCCACGGGGGGTTCCTCGGGCCAAGGTGGCTCGTCCTCGCTGCACTGCGGGCGAGCGCGCTCGGTTGCCCTCGGTCACCATGGCAGCTCGTGCACCGTGGCGCGCCGGCCGGCGACGGCGACGGTCCCGCCGGGCTCCCAGGAGGTGCGGTGGAGGTACGCGAGCGCGCGCAGCGAGCCGCCGTCCGCGACCGACGACGTCACCTCGCCCTTGGCGGGCGCGTCGAGCTTCGTGCCGGGCGCGACCGGCTCGGCGCCCTCGATCAGGAGGCCGCGCAGCGCGTGCGCCGCGTTGCCCTGCGCGTGGACGCGGAACACCGGCTCCTGCCCGACGTAGCAGCCCTTGCCGTAGTCGAGGAAGCGCGCGAGCGGCGTCTCGAACGGGAAGCGGTCCTCGCCGACGTCGACGCCGTAGCGCAGGAAGCCGGCGCGGATCCGCAGCCGCTCGACGTCGGGATCGCCCTCGGGCCGCGCGCCGTCACCGGCGCCTTCGACGATCGGCGCGGCCCACGCGCTCGCCGGATCGCCGTCGTCCCAGACCTGGTGCGCCGGGCCGGTGAGCGGCTCGAACGCGACGTCGTCCATGACGGCGTATCGCTCGAGCAGCGCGCGCGTCTTCTCGGCGATCGACGCCTCCGACGCGATCACGAACGTGTCGCCGCCCGGCGCGCGCGCGATGTCGATCACCGACAGGACGCGCCCCTTCGGGGAGAGGATCGCGCCCCAGCCGTGCGCGCCGCCTTCGAGCTGCTCGACGTTGACGGTGGTCAGGCCCTGGAGGAACCGCGCGCGGTCGCCGCCGGTGACGCGCAGCCGGCCCCACGCGGAGCGGTCGATCACGATCTTCATGGCGTTGGCGTGCTCCTCCCCGCGGCGCGCAGGCGCTCCTTGCGGCGCCGCTCGCCCTCGTCGTGCCGGCGGCGATCCTCGTCCGTCACGAGGTCGAGCGGTGGCAGCGGGCGCGGCCGGCCATGCGCGTCGAGCGCGACGAACGTCAGGTACGCCTTCGTGGTGTACCGGCGGGTCCGCGTCAGCATGTCCTCGGTCTCGACGCGGCAGCCGACCTCCATCGACGTCCGCGCCACGTAGTTCACCTGCGCGCGCAAGACGACGACCTCGCCGACGTGCACCGGCGTCAGGAAGTCCAGCCGATCGATCGAGGCGGTGACGACGGCCCCGCCGGCCTGCCGCATCGCGGCCACGCCGGCGCACACGTCGATCCACTCCATCATGATGCCGCCGAACATGACGCCAGCGACGCCGTTCGTGTGCATCGGCATCACGATCTGCGTCATGACGCAGCGGGTCTCCTCGGGGGTCACGCCCCAGACCCTAGCATCGGCGGGCGCGATCTACTTCTTCTTCGCCGGCGCGGCGGGCTTCTTCGCCGCCTTCGCCGTATCGATCTTCTTCTTGATGCGGCCCTTGAGCTTGGCCTGGCTGCGCTTGCGCCTCATCTTCGGTGTACGGCGATTGTCTCCGCGGCCCATACGTTACTCCTTGATGGCCGGCATCTTGCGGGGCCGCCGCCCCGCCGTCAACCCGGCGCGGCGACCTAAAATTGCGCGCGCGCGGCGAAGCTCAGGTGCCAGCGGCCGCGCGGATCGTCGCCGAGCTGCGGGTGGATCGGGATCGCGCGCTCGAGCGCGCCGATCCCGAACGGCGTCACGAGCCGCACGAGGGCGACGCCGACGGCGGGGCGGATGTCAGAGGCGGTGACGGTGCTCCACTGGTTCGCGATCACCCCGGCGTCGACGAACACCGCCGAGGCGATGAACTTGTAGATGCGGAGCTGCGCGTCGAGGCTGCCGAGCACGCGGATGTTGCCGCCGGCGGGCAGGATGCGGATCTGCGAGATGTTGTCGAGCGGCGGCACGCCGACCTTGATGACCTCGGTCGCGAGGCGCTCGTCCTCGTAGCCGCGCACGGTGGCGTCGCCGCCGGCGAAGAACCGCTCGACCTCGGGGAGCAGCGCGGCGTCGTCGAGCGGGAAGCCCTGGTCGTAGCGCAGGTCGGCGCGCAGGACGAGCTGCGGCCCGAGCGACCAGTACCGCGAGCCGGCGGCCGAGACCTTGACGAATGTGTCCTGGCCCCCGAGGTACTTGCTCGCGAACGACACCTGGCCGTCGAACCGGAAGCCCGACTCGGGCGCGAGCGGCGACAGCGTGCCGCGGCGATCGACGCGTTGCTCCCACTCGAACGTGGCGCCGATCGAGCCGGTCAAGGTCGTGATCGGCACCTGCGACTCGTCGTCGTCCGCGCCGATCGGGCGGAGCGCGTCGACGTTGCGCTCGCGGCGGCGGAAGTCGTAGTGGAAGCCGGTCGTGATCGCGCGCGCCGGGCGGCTGCCGATGCGCTGCCGCTCCCACGTCCGCGACAGCGCGGCGGTGAGGCCGGTGGTGCGGAGCAGGCCGAACCGCGGCGTCTCCTGCCGGCGGTGGAACGCGGTCAGCTCGCGCTGGAAGCCGAGCGAGCCGGGCAGCCACGGCGGGATCCGGAGGGTCGCCTCCGCCGCGAGCTGGCGCAGCTCGAGCGAGCCCTCCTCGATGAACGTGCCGAGGTTGAGGCCCAGCGTGCCGGTCAGATCGAGCGACAGCCCGAGGCCCAACAGGTTCTTGAACGACGGGATCACCTTCACGAACGTGCCGTTGAAGCTCGAGTACCCGGCCTCGAACTCGACCTGCGCCGTGCCGTGCCGCTCGGTCACCTCGACGACGGCGTTGACCGCGCCGGCGCTCGTCTTGTCGAGCTCGAGCAGCTTGATGTTGACGGCGTCGAACAGGGTCGTGCTGCGCAGCCGGCGGACGGCGTCGCCGAGCACGTCGCGCGTCAGCGGGACGCCCTCGCGGAAGCGGAGCGCGTCGCGGATGATCCACTCGCGCGTCCGGAAGTTGCCGCGGACGACGACCTTGCCGATCGCGAGCTCCTGCGTGTCGCGGAGCGTGTACCGGGCGGCCACCTCGTGCGCGCCGATCGGGACCGTCTCGTACGCGACGTCGGCGCGGGGCCGGCCGGCGGCGTAGAGGCGATCGCGCAGCGCGTCCCGCGTCCCGACGACGTCGGCCTCGCGGAACAGGTGGTCCCCGATCCGCGCCGCGCAGCGGTGGTCGCTCGCCGGCGCCCCGGCGCCCGGGGTGCCGTGGAGCTCGGCGAGCGCGGCGAGCGCCAGCCGGCACAGCGCGCGCTCCTCCGGCGTCTTCACGGCCTCGTCCTTGTTGTCGCCGAGCGAGACACGGAGCTCGGCGAGCTTGGTCGGCACGCCCTCGTCGATCGCGAACCGCACGTGGAGGCCCGCGCCGCGGCCGGCCTGCATGAGCGCGGCGGTCAGGCCCGCGCTGCCGAGCCCGGCTGGATCGGTGGCGGCGCTCACCTGGACGTGCACGTCGCGGTAGCCCTTGCTGCGGTAGAGGTCGCGGATGCGGCCCTCATCGAGCTCCAGCATCTCCGACGTCACGGCGGCGCTCCCGCCGAACAGGCTCGTCGAGAACCGCGCGGGCTTGGTGGCGATCGCGTCCGCGAGCTCGCCCTCGGAGAGCGTCTTGTTGCCGGTGAACGTCACCGAGCGCACGACGCGCGGCGCGCCCTGCTCGATGCGGTAGAGCAGGTGATCGATCACCTGGAACCGCTCGTGGGTCCAGGTCACGCGGGCGTCGAAGTACCCGCGCGACTGGAAGTAGGCAGCGATCGCGCGCGCGGACGCGGCCGCCTCGAGATCGTCGGTGCTCCCGGCCTGGTTGAACGTGAGCTGCTTCTTGAGCTGCTCGACGCTGACGGTGCTCGGATCGTAGCCCACGAACTGGACGTCGACCCCGCGGCGCGGATCGATCGTGAGCTTGAACCGCACGGTGCGGGTGCGGCGGTCAAACGACGTCTTCGGATCGAAGTCGCTCCGCACGCGCACCGCCGGGAAGTTCCGGGCCTGGAACAGCTGCACGACCTTCTGGATGTCGCTCTGGTTCTGCGCGAGCGTGAACCGCGGCTTGCCGAAGATGCACAGGTACGGCCCGACGAGGCAGCGGCCGCGGTGGCGGAACTGCTCGCGGATGTCCGCGTGGCTGACCTGGAGCGTACCGACCTCGATGATCCCGATCTTGTCGACGTCGACGGTGTACGCCGGGCCGGGGTCCACCTTGATCTCGAGGAGCACCGTGGCGCCGGAGATCTGCTGCTCGATCGAGGCGCGCGCCTCGAAGTAGCCCTCGTCGCGCAGGAAGCCCTCGATGTTGACGGTCTCCCGCCAGAGCTCGCACGCGCGCGCGGTCGGATCCCACGGCAGGTACGAGCCGACGCGCTTGGTCATGCGGCGGGCGATCTCGTCGTCGAGCAGCTGGTCGAACACCGACTGCGAGACGTCGACGTCGATGCGGCGCACGATCGGCTTGGGCGCGAGGTGCACCACGGCGCGCGTCCCGGTGGGCGTCTCGCGCGTGCCGAGGCCGACCAGGTGGTAGCCGAACTCGCCCGCCGCCTTGGCGATCTCCTCGCGCGCGGCGTCGGTCAGCGCGCGGATGCGCGTCATCGTCGGCGTCATCAGCGCGCGCACCGTCGGCTCGGGATCGATCAGCGTGCCGGACAGATCGAAGTCCGACCACGTCACCGGCGGGGGCGCGATGGTCCCGGGCTGCGGCGGTGCCTGCTGCGCCTCCTTGCGCGGCTCGCAGATCGCCGGATCGAACTTCGTCGGCGAGATCTCGCCCTCGGGCTGCGCGCGCGCCGCGGGCGCAGCGGCGGCGACGAGCGCGGCGGCGAGCGCGAGCGTGAAGACGATCGCGCGCGCGGGCGGGGCGGGGCGGGGCGCGGGGCTCACGGGACGAACAGCCGGTACACGGCGCGCAGGCCGTAGTCCTCGATGTCTTGCTCGGCGGGATCGCTGAAGTCCTTGTTCAGGTAACCGAGCTCGACGGAGAAGCCGTACGGCGTCTTCAGCTGCGCGCGCCCGTCGATGGTGCTGCCGCGGATCGTCTGCTCGGTCTGGCCGAGGAGCTTCAGGTTCTCGAGGATCTTCTTCTCGACGTGGAACCCGATCGAGCCGAAGCCGATCTCGATCCGCAGGACGTCGAGGCCGATGATCCGGCCGAGCGAGTCGCCGAGCAGGCCCGAGACCCAGTCGCCGGCGAGGTCCTTCACGATCTGATCGGCGAAGCCCTGGCTCGGGTTCGTGGTCGGATCGGCGCGCAGCGGATCGCCGCCGAGCGACTGCTCGCCGAGCGAGCGGCGCAGCTGCTCGGAGTTGCGGCCGAGCACGAGCAGGGACAGGGTCTGCGACTTGTTGTAGCCGGTCGACGTGCGGAGGTCCCAGCCGAGCTGCTGGAGGCGCCCATCGATCTTCAGCGTGATGACGTGGTTTTGGCCCGACAGGTCGCGGTAGTCGGGCGCGTCGCTCGTCACGTCGAGCGTGGGGTTACCGGCGGGGCTGCCGGCGTCGAACGTGATCGTGCCCGCCGTGCGCGTGAACTTCGCGCGCGTGCCGGGGAACCGGAACTCGCCGCGCGCCACGGCGATCGCGCCCGCGAGCCGCGGATCGCGCGGCGTGTTCTTGATCGCGATCTTGTCCGACTTGAGCTCGATGTTCGCGATGTTGTTCTCGACGACGAACCGCTTGACGAACAGCTCGAGGTTCAGGTTCGCGTCGCCGATCGTCGGGTACTCCTCCCAGAACGGCTTGGTCGGCGGCCCGCTCGCGGCGAGCGACAGGAGCTGCTCGGTGATCGCGAGGTTTCGCTGGTACTTGCCGTCGATGATCGTGATGTTGCCGTTGACGCCGAGCTTGCCGTGCTGGCCCTGCTTGACGATCCACAGGCCCGTCGACGACAGCACGAGATCGAGCGTGCCGGGGACGCGGAACGGGATGTCCTTGATGTCGAGCGTCACGTCGAGCTCGGTCAGCGCGCCGTTCGTGAGGAGGATGGTCCCGCTGATGTTGTCGAACGCGCCCTCGCCGCCGATCGACGCGCGCACGTTCGCGGTCGCGTCGCGCCGGTCGCCGATCGTCAGCTTCAGGCCGCCCTGGTTCGTGGTCGTCTCGATCTCGATCCGGCCGCGCGTGAGGCTGAGCTCGCGGCCCACGCCGCGCGGGATCAGCGCGAGCGAGCGCGGCAGCTCGCCGGGCCGCCGGCAGTCGGTGCCATCGGGCGCGGTGGTCGCGTCCCCGACGCACACGGGCGGCGGATCGAACACGATCGCGCCGGCGACGGTCGGCAGGGCGCCCTTGCCGCTGAGGAGCAGATCGCCCTCGATCCGCGCCAGGCCGCTCGCCGACGAGACGGCGCCCGGCGCGACGACGCTCAGCATCTTGCCGGCGATCTTGCCGCTGATCAAAACGCCCCACTGCACGGGGCGGAAGCCGTCGAGCGCGATGTTGCCCTTGATGTGCAACTCGCCGGCCTCGTCGCGGTGCTGATCGCGGACGCTGAGCTTCACGTCGGTGAAGCCGAGGCTGCCGTTCGCGAGCTTGATGAGGCCGCTCGGCGCCTCGAGGTCGGTGTCCTTGCCGAGCGGGCGCGCGACCGCGTTGTCGAGCTCGATCGCGGCCTCGTACCGCGGCGCCGCGAGCGTGCCGCCGATCGACGCGGTCAGCCGCGCGCGGCCGGAGATGTCGTCGAACGTCGCGTCGACGAGCGAGCCGAGCAGCGACAGATCGAGCACGCCGCTCGCGGCGAGCGCGATCGACTGCTCCTGGACGTGGCCGCGCACCTCGATCACGCCGGCCGGCGTGCCGATCCGCGTGCTGCACGCCCGGCGGCCGGCGGGCGCGCTCGGGTCCTTGCACGCGAGCTCGAGCCCGGTCGGCGTGACGCGCAGGGACACGGCCGTCTTGGCGTCGCGGTCCGGCGGCGCGACGACGCTCATGCGGAGCGGCGTGATCCGGCCGTCGGCCGCGCGGTGGTTGTAGATCGCCCACACCTCGGCCAGCTCGATCCACGCCTCCGGCTCGACGGGCTTGTCGGGGAGAAGCTCGGTCTTCACGGTGATCGTGCCGCTCGCCCACGCCTGGACCTCTCGCGGGATCCCGAAGCGCTTCTGCAGATCGAGCAGCACGTCGAGCTCGATCCGGCGGCCGGTGATCGACAGCTCCACCGGGAACGGGGCCGCGGTGCCGACCACGCCGCTGATCTGGAGCCGGCCGGCGAGCGCGCTGCCGCGGATCGCGAGCCCGGCCATGGTCCGCTTCGCGCCGTACTCGATCGTCGCCGGCTCGACGGCGAGCTGCGCGTCGCCGACGAACGCGTCCATGACCCACGCGCGGAGGAGCGTGATCGCGCCGCGGGCCGCCGGCTGTGCGGGCGTGCCGTCGAGGTGCAGGGTCGCCGAGGCGAGGCCGCCCGCGAGCTTCTGGCCGAGGAGCTGCTCGAGCAGGCTGAGCGGCAGGTCGGACACGGCGATCGTGCCGCCGAGCCGATCGGGCGCGGCGCCCTTGGCCGTGCGCGCGCCGGGCAGCTTCGCGACCGTCGCGTCGATGTTGCCGCCACCGGCGCGCTGGGCCGTGGCGACGGCGCAGAACCCGCCGCGCTTGCCCTGCTCGCACTGCGCGAGGTCGTCGCCGTCGAGGTACGTCGCGCGGGGCCGGCACACCTGATCGTTCCGCTGGTTCAGGCACACGCTGACCTTCTCGTAGCGGTCGCCCAGGACGTCGAGCTTGCTCGCCTGCGCGAGGACCCGCGCGTAGCCGAGCCAGTCCAGCGGCGGCCGGTTCGGATCGATCGTCGCGTTCGTGATCTCCGCCTCGACGGTGTCGAGCGTGCCCTTGACCACGCCCTTGAGGCCGCACACCTTCGCCGCCACGAGGCCCCGCCCGGCCACGGACAGGCGATCGATCCGCTTGATCTCGCCGCTCGTGATGAGGCCGAGCGTGCCCTTGAGCTCGCCGCCGAGGCCGGTCGAGCGCACCTTCGCGTCGACGCGGGCCTGCGTGACCATCGCGCTGTCGATGCGCAGGTTGTCGATGCACGGCACGCCGCCGAGCTCGTACTGGGACAGGGTCACCGTCGGCGCCGTGATCTTGCCTCGGATCACGATCGTCCCGCCGTGCGCGCTCGTCGCGAGCACCGGCAGATCGAACCGCGCGAGCCACACCCCGAGATCCGGGAAGTCGCCGGTGATCGAGACGTTGATGTCGTCCGAGGCCGGCTTGACCCAGCCATCGAACAGCGCGTTGTTGCGGCCCGCCTGCACCGCGACCTTCTCGATCTTGATCGTGCCGAAGGCGTCGTTCGTGAACAGCCGGCCGCGGTGGACGCGCAGCTCGCGGCCGGTCGGCGTCAGCCCGAGCGAGAGATCGAAGTCGTCGAGCGCGAAGCCCTCCTCGGTGTCGCCGTTCGCGCGCAGCCGGCCGTGCACGAACTTGCCGGCGGCGGCGACCACGTTGGGCGGCAGGAACCGCTCCACGTCGATCGCCTTGGCGATCTCGACGCTCGCGTGCATGTTGAGCGGCCGGAGGCCGAACGACGCCGACAGGTTCACCTCGCCGGGCTCCTTGCCGCCCTTGATCAGCGCCTTCGTCTTGTCGAGGTAGCCCTGCTCGTTGACGAGGTCGATCTTGCCGTGGACCTCGGCGAGCGTGAGCTTCAGCGGGGCCGCCTGAGCGGAGAGCTGGAGGCTGTAGTCGAGGTTCTGCAGATCGAGGCTGACCGCGGGCGCCGCGACGAACGGGCCGGTCAGCGTGATCCGGCCGTCGAGGTTGTCGCCGCTGACCGCCGGCATGATGCACGTCTGGATCGTGGGCCCGAGGTTCTTGGCGTCGAGCGCGAGGTTCCACGAGCCGTCGTAGGGGCGGTCCCACCAGTTGTGGAGCTCGCCGGTGAGGTGCAGCCGCGCGCCCTGCGCCGGATCGGGCGGCTGATCCGGGCGCTCCGGGGACGGGCAGGGCAGCGTGCGCGCCTCCAGATCGAGCTCGAGCGTCCGCGCGACGAAGTCCTTGCGCGGCCACTCGGTCGGCAGCTGCGCGAGCCGGTTCAGCCGGATGTCGGAGAGGGCGATCTCGTAGCGCTTCGTGCGGCTCGCGGTGGGGGCGGGCTGGCTGCCGCCCGGGGGCGGCGGGACGGGGATGCGGAACGCCTCGCGCGGGCCCTCGTCGTCGATCCGCACGACGCCGCGCCGGGCGGTCACGCCGAGCCGGACGTAGAACTTCGCGACCAGCGGATCCTCCGGATCCATGTAGAGGTACGTGTCGTTCCTGGGATTTGGGCCGGCGTCGACGTCCACGCCCTCGAGCCGGGCGGTGAACTTGTAGGCGATCGTGTCCTTCGTCGTGCCCGCGTACGGGACGAAGTGGACCGTGAGGTTCAGGTCCTGGACGTGGATGTCGCGCACGTCGAAGATCGGCGGCGGGGCGTCGGCGTAGATGCCGGCCCGGAAGCCGGCCTGCATCCGCGGGTAGAATGCCGTGACGATGCTGACGATCGTCCGATCGTAGGCGTGGAGCGGGTAGGGCTCGCGGGTCTCCTCGAGCAGGGCCTCGCCGCCGTGGATCCACACGTGGCGGAGCACGAAGTCGTGGTTGCCGAACAGGAGCGCGTGGGCGTCGACCTCGGCGGTGATCAGCGGGGTGCGGATGAGCAGCTTGCGCGGCTTGCGCTTCGAGGTCGGGTCGGGATCGGGCCGGTTGTCCGGGGTGCAGTCCTCGTTGGGATCGCCGGTCCGCAGCTCGTCGTCCTCGCCTGCGACATCGGCTGAGAGGACGCAGTCGTCCCACACGCGGACGTCGCGCAGCGTGAGCGGGATCCAACCTCCGGTCAGGACTTTTTTGAGGCCGGCGGCCGGCCACTCGATCGAGCCGACCTCGATCCGGCCGCGCATGCGCTTGTTGAGGATCGTCGCGATGTTGCTCGCGAGATCGGGGCCCTCGAACTTGACCCGGAGGACGGCGTACCCGACCCCTGCGATGAGGACGATGCCCACCAGGGCGAGGGCGAGCCAGCGGCCGATGTGAAAGGATCGATAGACGCCGAGCACGTCACCCGCGGGACTTTTGGCCGGGGGGGACGGCGCGGGCCCGTGGGCTCGATCCCGAGGTCCTGAGCTCTTCACCCGTGCTCCCGAACGTACCAGACGAACCCGGGAATCTCATCGCCCGGGCCGTGGTCAATATCGTCGACGCTTCTGCGCGTGCGGCGATTCATGTCGGCGCATTTCGAGATAGTCATGCGAAGAGGCGACCCCTATACTGGCTCCAACGGACCGAAAGCGAGGCAATCGAGATGTCTGACGATACGCCCGAGACTGTCGCCCCCGTCCTCCGCCGTGAAGCGCTCTTGCCGAACGAGCGTAGCCGAGGCCTGGGCACCGTCGCTGTGGTGTGCACGATGGCCGGTGTCGCCTCCGGGCTTGCGCTCGCGACCACGCTGATGGCGATGCAGGTGGCCGACACGATGTCGTCGCGGACCTGCCCGTACCGCGCCGTCGAGGTCAGCCCGGCCTATCAGCCGAGCCACGGCTTCCTCGGTGTCCGCTACGTGTTCGCCAACGGCGTCGCGCGCGTCCACAGCGTGCTCGCCGACACGCCGGCCGAGCAGATCGGCCTGCGCCGCGGCGACCGCGTGCTGTTCGTGAACGGCGAGCGGATGGACTACCCGAACGAGCTGCAGGAGACGATCTTCAACGCCAAGCCAGGCTCGCGGCCGCACATCACGATCGAGCGTGACGGCACGCAGATCGAGGTCGAGCCGACGCTCACGCGCTGGCCGACGGCCACGTACTGAGATCTCCCTCGCCTCGCGCTCGCCTCACGAGGGGCGGCGTCAGAGCGGGCCGGAGCCAAGGGCTCAGGGCCCGCAGAAGTCGGTCGCGCTCTGGGCTCCCTCGCGGAGCCGGATGCACGTCGACACCGTCTGATCCTCGCGCTGGAACGTGACGACGATCTGCTCGCCCAGCGCGGCGGCGAGCGGTGCCGTCGGCCCGACGCTGCCGTCGGCCCGGGCGGCCTCGATCACGCCGACGCGGCGCTCGCGGTTGAAGACGAAGACGATCGAGTCGACGTAGTTCACGTCGGGCGGGTACGCGAACGTCGCGGTCGAGCTCGTGTCCGTGATCGTCACGGCGAACGTCATCCTGCCGGGGTCCGGCGGCGGGATCGGGATCGACGGGGTGATGCACCCGCCGAGCACCGCCAGCACGAGGATCGAGAGCAGAGGACGCATGGATCCAAGATCCCTGCACAGCAAGCAGCGATCCATCCGAGCCTACTGGCGAAGCCGAGCCATTTCAGCTGTCTGCTCAGCTTCTACGAAGAAGCCCTGCCAATTTCGTTGGCAGGGCGCGCCGGCAGCGTCAACTCGGATGTCGCGATCGCTACGGGGTGCGCTTCACCTTCATCGGCAGCATGATCGACAGGCCGGCGCCGAAGAACAGGTGGTGGACGAAGCGGTTGTCGTCGCTCGTGACCGCCTGGTCCTTCGCGTCGAAGTCGGCGCCCGACGGGTTGTCGCTGAACGCGTAGTCGCGGATGGTGAGGTCGAGCGCGATGAAGTCGTTCAGGAACACGTGGATGCCGCCGCCGAGGTAGAGCCCGAGGCGCTGGCCGCTGTTGAGCGGCGGATCGTTGTTGGGGTCGCCGTCGGCCGGGATGTCCCCGTCCGATACGCCCGGGTGCGTGTCGTCGCAGATCATCGTCGAGCAGCTGCTGTCGAGCCGCGCGAACGCGAGCCCGCCCTGGAAGTAGAAGTCGAACGCGACGAACGCCTGGCTGAACGCGGCGAGCTTGCCGTACCACGGCGTGAGGCTCACGTAGGCCGCGCCGTGGAGCGGCATCTTGTTGAGGCGCTGCTGGAACTCTTCCTGGCTCGGCTCGCGGATGGAGAGGTCGTCCGCGGTCCCGGACATGCCGTCGGGGCCGCGCTCCTTCATGTCCTTCATGGCCTGCGTGTCGAACGTCGGGATGATCTTGTCGACGAGCGCCGTGTTCAGCGCGACCGAGCCCACGCCGAGGCCGCCGATCGAGATCATGTCCGTCAGGTGGTACTCGAGCTTCGCGCCACCGCCGACGATGTGCTTGAAGTCACCGTTGATCGTCGACTCGAACAGCGGCGTGAACTCGAGGCGGTTCTTGACGAGCAGGCGGCGGTGGCGGACGGCCACGTCCTTGGCGAGATCGTTGGTGCGCCGCTGCGCGGCGGCTTCCTGGGCGATGCCGAGCAAGAGCAGGCCAGCGAGCGCGGCGATGATCGTGTGCTTCGTGGTCATGCGTGGCCTCAGCGGAAGGTGGTGTACTCGAACGAGGTCGGCAGCCAGAAGCTGACGCCGATCTGGAACATCACGTTGTTGATGAGCGCGCCGTCGGCTTCCGCCTTCGCCTCGGCCGCCGTCTCGTTCATCCCGACCGCACGATCGGTGGGCTCGAACTTGTCGTAGAAGATGTAGTCGCGCATGCCGGCGTTGACGGTGAGCCACTTCGTGATGAAGAAGCGCATGCTCGCGCCGATGTTGGGCTGGATGAGGAGGTTCGTGAAGCCGGGGAACTTGGTGTCGCGCGGGATCACCTCGCTCTGACCGGCGCCGATGCCGGCGGTGAACGCGATCTCCCACGTCACCAGGCGGCGATCGAGGAGCGCGAACTTGCCGTACACCGGCACGTAGTGGAAGTTGAGCGCGGCGCTCCAGTTGTACTGGTTCACCGTCGGCAGGCGGCGCGCCTGGCGGGCGACGAGGTCGAACGGCTCGCGGAAGCCTGCCTGGTAGTAGATGCCCTCGACGCCGACCGCGAGCACGTCGGTCAGGTAGTACGCGAGCTCGCCGCCGAGCGCGTAGTGGCGGATCATGTTGTCGTTCATCGTGGTGCCGGCGAACGGGTAGAGCTCGGTGCGGCGCGACTTGAGGAACGGCTTGCGCACGACGACGAGGATGTCTTTCCACGACAGCGGCGTGCGCTTGAGCGGGCCGGCCTTGACGACGCCGGCGTTCGGGTCGGCGGCGTTCAGGTCCGCGGTCAGATCGGCGGGCGGCTTGTCCTCGGGGGCGCCCATGTCGATCTCGTTGGGATCGACCTGGCCGCCGCCGGACTTGTCGTCGCCCTCCATCTCGATCTCGTCACCGCCGCCTTTGGGGGCTGACTTGTCGCCGCCGCCCTTCTTGGGGTCACCGGCCTTCTTGCCAGCCGGAGCGCCTTTCTTGGGTTGCGCGAGCGCCGGTTGAGCCGCCAGGGCCATACCGACGACGAGCACGAGGGATCGATGGAATGCCCGCATTCGTAGAGGCTTCATAACACGTGCCTTTTTCCGCGCTCAAGAACATGGCGCAGACGATTTGGGGAGCGATCGAAGGCCCGACAGACGAACGCGGCGTCCGGTTGCGTGCGGTGTGCTATGCCGCCTCGCTCGTGTTCGCGTCGGCGTAGAGGGCGTCGACGAAGGCGACCGGATCGAACGGCCGGAGGTCGCCGATCTTCTCGCCGACACCGACATACCGCACCGGCACCTTCAGCTCATCGCAGATGCCAAGGATGACGCCGCCCTTCGCGGAGCCGTCGAGCTTGGTGAGGACGATCCCGCTGATCTCCATGTCGGCCTTGAACGCCTTCGCCTGCGAGATCGCGTTCTGTCCGGTGGTCGCGTCGAGGACCATCCAGACCTCGTGCGGCGCGCCGGGCATCGCCCTGTCGCAGACGCGGCGGACCTTCTTCAGCTCGTCCATGAGGCCGGCGTTCGAGTGCAGGCGCCCGGCCGTGTCGCAGATGACGATGTCGAGCTGCTCGTCGACGCCGCGCTTGATGGCGTCGAAGATGACCGACGACGGATCGCCGCCGGCCTTGCCCTTGACGACCGGGACGCCCGCGCGCTTGCCCCACTCCTCGAGCTGCTCGGTGGCGGCGGCGCGGAACGTGTCGCCGGCGGCGAGCAGGACCTTCTTGCCCTCGCGCGTCCAGCGGTCGGCGAGCTTGCCGATCGTGGTGGTCTTGCCGACGCCGTTGACGCCGAGGACGAGCAGCACGAACGGCTGCTTCGTCGTGTCGGCGGGCGGCGCGTCGACGGAGAGGATCTCCTTCGAGGTCTTGCGGATCTGCGCCCAGATCTTGTCGGGCTTCTCGAGCTCGGACTTCGACAGGCCGCTCTTCACGGACTGGAAGATCCGGTCGGCGGCGCGCGGCCCGATGTCCGCGGTGAACAGCGCCTCCTCGAGCTCGTCGAGGGTCTGCGCGTCGATCTTCTTGCGGCCGAACAGCTTGCCGAGCTTGGCGACGAAGCCGCCGCGCGTCTTGGCGAGGCCGGCCTTGTACGCGTCGCGCGCCTCGGCGTCGACCGCCTCGCGCGGCTCCTCGCGCTCGTCCGCTGCCTCGCGCTCCTCCGCCTCCTCGCGCTCGTCCGCTTCGTCTTCGTCTTCGTCCTCGTCGTCCTCGTCCTCGTCGTCGTCCTCGTCTTTCGGCGCGGGGCGCTTCGGTTTCGGCGCCGCCGCCGGCTCGGCCTCTTGGCCGGGGCGCGGCCGGCGGATGCGCTCGCGGGGCCGCTCCTCCTCGGGCCTGAGCCCGAGCCGGTCCTGGACGCCCGATGGCGCCCGGGCCCGACTCTTGAGCGAGGCGCGACGGAGGACGAAGATGATCAGCGCGATCACGGCCAGCGCGATCGCTAGCTGGAGCAGCTCCTGTTCCATCGGCGTGTGTATACCTCAGCGCGCGCCGTCAGATGGCGCGCGGTGCCGGGCAACCTGCGTCCGGCCGCCAGCCGTGGCAAGGGTCCGCCTGGCTTCGGCTGCGGCGCGGGGGCCGCGGGCGCGCTACATCGCGACGAAGTCGAAGCCGACGGCGGCCATCAGGCCGACCAGGTTCGTGCCGTCGCCGCCAGAGCCTCCGCCGACGTCGGCCGTGAAGAACAGGGTGCCCTTGACGTTGAACAGCCCGGCCTGGTAGCCGGCACCCATGTTGAGGCTGAGCTTGGTGCTCGTGTCGGAGGAGTCCTGCCCGAAGAACGAGACCGAGACGCGGATGATGTTGAGGCCAGCCTCTCCGGTGAGGAACAAGCCGTCGCCGCTCGGCTCGACATTGTACCGGAGGCCGCCGTAGATCGGGAACATCGTGTAGCTGATGTCGAGGTCCTCAGCGGCTTCGGTGAAGTGGTACAGGAAGCCGAGCCGGCCGGTCACGGAGAGCTGCGGGTTCAAGGCGAGCTCGAGCCGCCCGAACGGGCCGAACGCGGCATCGGCGCCGTCGGCGTAGTCGCCGACCGGCAGCACGAACGCGAGGTCGGCGCCGATCCGGGACTGCGGTGTCCGAGCGGAGTATTCGGGCGCCGCGGGTCCGGCCGCGGGTCCGGCCGCGGGTGGCGGCGGTGGTGGTGACGATGGCGGTGGCGCGTACGGTTGGGCCGCCGCGACGCCGGTCAGTCCCAGCGAAGCGAGCACCCCGTGCGTCCAGCGGATCATGGCAAAGCTTCTCCCGTGCGGTCCGGCGGTGACGGACCGGCCCGCTGGCGATAGTAGTCGAGCCGGGCGAGCCGGGGCGCGCGGATGCTCCCGTGATCGCGGCCTCCGCCGCTGTTTGCCGGCGCGGGTGGCGGGTCGCGGTCAGACGAAGACATCCTCGGCCGAGGCCGCGGTGGCGGCGCGAGCGATCCATCGATCAAGGGTCGGCAGATCTTTGCACGCCTCAATGCGCGAGCGTACCTCCGGGGGGATCGGGATACCTCGTGCCGACAGGAAGGTCAGGAGCGCTTCGGCTTTACTTTCGGCCTTGCCTTCTGCCTTGCCCTTGACGAGACCGATGGCCTCGCCTTCGATGAGTCCCTCGGCCTTGCCCTCGGCTCGTTTGACCTCGGCGAGCTCCTTCGCCTGCTGGATCTCATCGTTGACCTTGCGATACGCGTCGAGCTCCAGCTGCGTGAACGTGGCCTTGTTGGCGAGCTCGAGCGCCGCCCGGTACGGCCGCGCGAGGTAGGCCGGGACCTCGGTGAGCTCGGGCGCGTGGACGAATAACCAGGCCCACAGGTCAGCGCCGGGGGCCTCGGGGCGCTGGCTCGGCAGCTTGGTCAGCTCCAGGAAGACGTACTGGACCTGGAGCAGCCCGTGGTTGCCCGACTTGCGCTCCATCATGTTCCAGCGGCTCAGCATGGGGACCAACGGGAGGTTCTGCGCGTGCTGCTTGTCGTCGGGCCAGAGCTCGAAGTTGCAGATCGAGATCGCGACGACGTCGGTGAGCTTGGTGTACTGATCCGCCTCCTTGAGCTGGGCGGCGTACGCCTTGCACGCGTTGTAGACGACGCGGTTAACGAAGCCGGGGAGGTGGATGAGCTGCATCTCGACCACGAAGGTCGTGCCCTCACGGTCCTTGCAGCGAACATCGAGGATCGAGAGCTTGGCTCCGAGAGCGAGGGGGAGCTGCTCGTTCGGCAGGTACTCGATGGCCTCGATGGTCCGGTCCCCCGTGCGCTCGAGCAGGTCGTTCAGCAGCGCGCAGAGGATGTCCGGGTGGGTCGCGAAGATGCGCCTGAAGATGAAGTCGTTCTTGAGGTCGGCGAACACCACGACGGCAGTATACGTCGTCGACGAGCGTCGGCAGCCTCGGTGTCGCCGTCAGAGCGACGCTTGATGCGATCTTTGCGGACGACATCGAAGCGAGCGCGCTTCGCGGAGGTCGATCTGTAACATCGGGCCGAAAATGCTGCCGATGCTGAGCGGCGCGGCTGCTAGGTCGGCGAGACCCACGCCGTCAGCGCGGACCGGCGGCGGAAGCCCCTCACGGCTGCGTATAGAGCGGCTCGTCGTCGGCGAGCCGCAGGCCCGGGACGAGCGCATCGAGCTCGCCGATGTCGTAGCGGTGCAGGCCGATGACGTGCCAGAACTGGCCAGCGACGTCGCCGCGTACGCGGTAGCGACCGTCGGGGCGCGCGGCGACCGAGCCGCTGGCGGTCCCGTACAGGATCGCCAGGCAGCGCCCGCTTGCGACGTCCCAGAGCCGTACCGTGGCGTCGGCGGCGCCGCTGGCTAGCATCGTGCCGTCCAGCGAGAACGCGACGCTCCTGACGCTCCCTTCATGACCGGCGAGCCGCGCCCGTTCGCTTCCGTCCTCCGCATTCCATAGGCGTATCGTCGCGTCGGCAGCGCCGCTGGCCACCGTCGTGCTATCTGGCGAGAACGCGACGCTCAGGACGCTCCCGCGATGGCCGGCCATGCGCGCCCGTTCGCGTCCATTCTCCGCATTCCATAGGCGCACCGTTGCGTCGGCAGCACCGCTGGCCACCGTCTTGCCGTCTGGTGAAAACGCGACGCTCAAAACGCATCCTCGATGGCCAACCAGGCACGCCCGCGCTTTTCCATCCGCGGCATTCCATAACCGCAGCGTGTTGTCGTCGGCACCACTTGCGATCGTCTTGCCATTCGGAGAGAACGCCACGCTCCAGACGCTCTCACTGTTCGCTGCCAGGCGCGCTTGTTCGCTCTCATCCTCCACGTTCCATAGCGTCACCTCGCCATTGTCGGAGGCACTCGCCACCAGCTTGCCGTCGGGCGAGAACACCACGCTCCAGATGCTTCCGTGGTTTCCTGCAAGCCGGGCTCGTTCGCTCCCATCTGCATTCCACAACCGCACGGTGGCGTCATCAGCGCCACTTGCCATCGTCTTGCCGTCCGGCGAGAACGCTACGCTGAACACGTTGCCTCGATGTCCGCTCAGCCGGGCTCGCTCGCTCCCATCCTCCACGTTCCATAGCCGGACCGTGAATTCATCGGCGCCGCTCGCCACCGTCTTGCCATCGGGCGAAAACGCCACACTCCAGACGCGCCCACGATGGTCGGCCAGTCGCGCTCGCTCAGTTCCATCGACTACGTTCCACAGCCGCACGGTAGCGTCGTCGGCGCCGCTTGCCACCGTCTTGCCGTCCAGCGAGAACGCCACGCTCTGAATGCGCCTGCCATGGCCGGCGAGCCGCATCCGTTCGCTCCCATCTTCCACATTCCACAGCCGCACCGTGGCATCGTCGGCGCTGCTCGCCACCGTCTTGCCGTCTGGCGAGAACACCACGCTCGAAACGCGCCTGCCATGCCCGGCAAGTCGTGCTCGTTCGCTCCCGTCCCCTGTATTCCACAGCCGCACCGTGGCATCGTCGGCGCCGCTTGCCGCCGTCTTACCGTCCGGCGAGAACGTCACACTCGAAACGCTTCCGCGGTGCCCCGTCAAGCACGTCTGTTCGCTCCCGTCCCCTGCATTCCACAGCCGCACGGTGGCGTCATCGGCACCGCTCGCCACCAGTTTGCCATCCGGCGAAAACGCCACGCTGCGGACGCGTCCGAGATGCCCTGCGAGGCGTGCACGTTCGTACCCAGCAGTCGCATTCCATAGCCTCACAGTCTCGTCGGCGGCACTCGCCAGCAGCTTGCTGTTCGGAGAGAACGCTACGCTCCAGACGCTCCCACGGTGTCCGGCCAGGCGGGCCCGTTCGCTTCCATCTGCTGTGTTCCACAGCCTCACCGTATCGTCTTCGCTGCTCGCTACCGTCTTACTGTCGGGTGAGAACACCACGCTCCAGACGCTTCCGCCGTGCCCGGCCAAGATGCGCACGAGCTGGCCCCGGGCGCAGTCCCACAGGCGCACGGTCCCGTCATCATGTCCGCTCGCTACCAGGGTGCCGTCCGGGCTGATCACGACACGGCACCCGCCCCAGGTCGCTCGCGTGTACATCGCCTCGACCGCAGAGGGCGCGAGCGCCACGCCGATCGCACTGGCTTTGTCGAGCGCCGGCACGGCGCGGGCGCCGAGGAAGCTCGCGCCGGTCAGGCATGCACCGGTCAGGCGCGCGCCACCGAGGTCCGCGCGGTGGAAGCGCGCGAACGCAAGGTTGGCATCAGTCAGGTCGGCATCCCGCAGACATGCGTCGGTGAAGTCTGCGTACGCGAGCTTGGCTCCTACCAGTGATGCACCGGTCAGGTCGCGCCCGACCATGCGCGCGCCGGTGAGATCGCTGCCGTCGAGGACCGCGCGGCTCAGGCGCTGTCCTCCGAACTCCTGCCCGCGCAGGTCCTGATCGCGAAGGATTGCCTGCGTAGTTGCTTCGCGATTCAGGCGCTTGAGCACCTCGCGGGCATGCTCGGCAGCGGCGTTCGTGGTCGGTGCTGCGAGGCGATCCTCGGCCCACCGTGCCAGCACTTCATCGCCGAGGCGTTCGCGCAAGAGATCGATCATGAACGCGTTGAGCCGCCCGACTTCGAGGTGGGATCCGGGGACGTCACCGGTGATCTCGCCCGCGAGGCGACCCGCCACGAGCCACTCGAGGACCGTCTGATGGATGAACGAGATCCGGCCTCGATCGTCTCGAGTTAGGAGCGTCCGGGCGCGCGCCGTGTGCGTCGTCCACTCCGGGTCGCTATCGCACATGCGCGCGAGAAGCTCACCGGCATGGACGCCGACGTCCTCGGCCTGGATGCTCCCACCGGGATCGCGCCAGAGCTGCAGCGCGAGGTTCGTGGCGGCATCTCGCAACGTCTCCGCGCTGGGCCCCGGTGCCGCTCCCGGCGGCTTCAGTCGCTTGGCCTCCGCCGCGAGCCACGCATCGTCGACGACAAGCCGGTAGAGCGCATCGGAGGTGAGTGAGCCGCCCAGGCCGGCCGCTTGCGCGAGCTTGTCCTCGGGAAGATCGACGATGAACCCCAGCATGCGAGGGTTGCAGGCGAGGCCCACGAGATCGTGGACGCGCGCAAGCCGCGCGAGGCGCGCCTCGCCGGCTTCAGCGCCGAACCGCTGGCGGAGGTAGGCCGCGACGTCCTCGCGCTCGAACGGATGGACCTCGAGCACGAGGCGCCGCTGGACGCGCTCGAGCAGGCCGCCGAGCGGCGTCATGCCGGCTGATGACGGGCTCATCAGGTCGGCGACCTGACCGCTGGACAGGAAGTGCTCGGTGCGGCTGCTGAGCACGATGCGTGCGCGGTCGACGGCCGCGGCGTAGATTCGCTCGAAGTGCGCGGGGATGGCCGCCGACCGCACGCGCAGCGCGAGCTCGTCGAAGCCATCGAACAAGAGCGCCAGGCGGCCTTCTTCGAGATCGCGGCGAAACGCCCTGGGATGCCACGGCACGCCGAAGCGCGTGAACTGCGTCGCTGCCAGCTCCTCGATCGTGTGCGCGCGCTCGAGATCGCGCAGCTCGACGAGGATCGGCGTGATCGCCTGCTGCTTGCCGAGGCGGCGGGCGACCTCGCGCAGGAGGAATGTCTTTCCGACACCGGCCGGGCCCAGCACGACCGCGAACGTGCCCTCACGCTCGAGGAGCCTGGCCGTCAGCCAGTCTGCCGCTCGCTCGACCCGCGCCGTGGATGCGACGATCGGGCTCCACACCGTCACCTCCTGCTCGAGGTAATAGCCCGAGGGGTATTCGCGATCCTTGGCGAGTCGCTCGCGCAGCTTCTCGCTGTAACCGGCGGTGTCCAGCACGCGCTGGTAATCGATGAGGCGCTCGAGGTCGACGCCGCGGACCTGGGCCGCCGAGCGCAGCGTTGGATCGATCGCGGAGGTCGCGACCACGAGCCTGGAGACGAGCTGGCCACGGCCGCGGAACGGATCGTGGACGTCGGCGATCCAGCGGTCGAGCACCTCGGCCGTGAGATCCCCGCCATATGCGCCGAGCAGCCCGATGCCTCGCTCGAGGTCGTGGACCTTGGCGTAGTCGCCCCACGGTCCGCGGTGGCGCACGCGCGTGACCTCGGCGATCTTGCCCGCACCGCGGATCCGACACCAGCCGATCACGTCGTCGAGCAGATCGTCTTCGGGCTGCCGGTGAATGCTTCGCATCTCCCGGCGCTCCGCGCCGTGGTCATCGTCGGAGGTCGCGTGGCTGTCTCGACGATGCGCCGTGGGAGCCGCGGGCGGAAATGTCGCTTCGGCCGTGGGCCAGGCGCGATCGAGCGAGTGCCACCAGCGATCGCCGTGCTTGGAGACGCGGGTATCGCCGACCCAGCGCTTGCGCTCGTAGGTGTACTCGCGCGCGGCGCACCACAGCCCGCCGCGCGTGATCCGCACGATCTGGTACTGGTTCGGCGTCTCGCCGGGCTGGTCCTGCGATGGCCCGGGCCGCTGATCGCGCCGGACCGCGGCGCTGCCGGTCGAGATCACGGGCAGCGACGGGCCGAGCATCTCGACGCGCCCCTGGTGGGTGTGGCCATGGAGGAGCACGTGCAGGCGATCACCAAGGATCTCGCGCAGGTCGTCGGCGTCCTGCAGGTTCTCGTCGTCGAGGGCGGCGCGCCGGACGGCGTTGTGGTGGACGAGGCCTACCCGCAGCCAGCCCTTGCGCTCGTACTCGGCGAGCCTGCTAGCGAACCAGCGGAGCTGCGGTTCACCGACGAAGCCGTGGTGATCGGCGTCGAGGTGGCTCTCGTGGATCGTCGAGTTCATGCCCGCGACCACGACCTTGAGCGCCGGGATCTCGAACAGCGTCCACGGCTCGAGCTCCGTGAAGCGGTAGCGATCGATGTCGCGGTAGAGCCGGCCGATCAGCGCGATGTACGGCTCCCATTTCGGCCAGTAGGGCCGCTTGGGATCGTCGCCCTCGCCAGCGCAGCGCAGGACGTACGCCTCGCACAGGTTGCGGTTGATGTCGTGATTGCCGGGGACGACCAAGAGCCGGTCGGGGGCGAGTTTCAGGTGCGCTAGCAGCCCTTCAGCGAATGCCGCGACCTGCTCGAATTCGCGCTTCATCCCCCACTCGGCGAGGTCGCCGGTCAGGGCGATCAGATCGGGCTTGAGCCCGTTCTGGTCGCGCAGCAGATCGAGGTCGTCGCAGAGCCGGCGCAGCAGCGTGTCGAAGCCGCCGCCCTCGTCGGCGAAGCGGTGGTGCTTGCCGAACTGCATGTCCGAGACGTGCAGGATCGTGACGGCCGGCTCGTCGTCTCCGAACCGCGGTGGCTCACCCGCCATCCACCACCCTTATCACGGGGGGCCGGTGCGGGCGCTACGAGGACGTGCCGGGGCGGGCGCGCTCCGCCGCGGGGGCTGCGGCGGCCGGGGCGGGGGCGGTCTGCGCGCGCTCGCGGATCGCGAGGTCGACGCGCTCGGCGGCCTGCGCGAGGAGCGACTCGGCGGCGAGGCGCGGCGAGAAGTAGACCTCCTCGACGAAGTCGGTCAGGGTGGCGAGGGCAGGGGTGGGGCGCTGCGCGCGGACGTGCTCGACGATCTGGCGCGGGGACCAGATGCCCCAGAGGCGCGGCTCGGGGAGCACGGGCTCGGCCGCGCGGCGGTAGAGCTGGAAGACGCGCTCGCGGACGGGAACGAGATCGATGCGGACGCCGCGCAGCTCGCCGCGGTGCGGGATCGAGACGACGAAGCGCTCGGTGACGTGGCCGGGCGCGGCGACCTCGGCGCGGTGCTCGCCGGGGGCGAGCCGCTCGAGGGCGAAGCTGCCGTCGGCGGCGGTGCTCACCTCGCGCGCGGCGTCGCCGAGGACGAGGCTGACGGCGGCGCCCTCGACGGGCCGGCCGCGCACGGTGTCGCGCACGGCGCCGGAGAAGCCGTCGTCGGAGGCGCGGCGCAGCGTCGAGACGAGGCCGGGCTTGTTGACGACGAGCCCGCCGCCCTCCTGCTCGGCGTCGCCGGCGTTCGCGGCCGCCTCGGCGGGCGGCGCGGGGCGGCGGAAGCGCTGCCACGGCCGGGCGCGCGCGGTGAAGAAGCCGCCGGCGGCGAGCGCGGTCGCGATGAACGCGGCGATCGTGTACGAGACGGGGACGGGCTGGGGCGGCGCGATCTTGATGATCGCGGGCGGCGAGTCGCTCGGGCGGAGCGCCGCGTTGCTGGGCTCGGCGCGCACCCTCACGCCGAACTGGCCCTGGCCGAAGAGCTCGGCCTTGACCGCGAACCGGTACGCGCCGCCCTCGCCGGTGGCGCCCTGCGCCAGGCGGCGATCGCCGGTGGTCAGCGTGACGGCGGCGCGCGGGACGGGCTTGCCCTCCTCGTCGGTGACGGCGCCGGTCACGACGAGCTCGTCCTCGAACGCGAGGCTTGTGGCCGAGACCTTCATCGCGGTCGTCGTCGCCGAGCCGAGCTCGAGCGTGATCTCGGCGGTGGCGGCCTGCTTGCCGCCGTCGCCTGCGAATGTCGCGCGGATGCGCTGCGTGCCGGGGCCGCCGGCCATCGCGCGGGTGAACCGGACCGGCTTGCCGGTGCGGGTGTCGGCGAAGCGCCGCAGGTCGCCGCCGGGCGGGCCGTGCGAGAGCTGGATCGGCAGCTCGTCGGGCTCGCCGTCGACGGTGGCGGACACGGTGAGCGTGACGCCGCCGGGCGCCTCCTGGCTCTCGAGGAGGAGCGCGACCTGGGCGCGCGCAGGATCGGTGCTGGTCTCGACCGGGTCGGCGCGCTCGAGGAAGCCGGCGCCGCCGAAATCGAGCGCGATCGTCTGCGTGCCTGGCTCCACGCCGCGCAGGGTGGTGGTGAACTTGCCTCCGTCGCGGGTGGTCGCGAAGCTGCGGGCCGCGCTGCCGTCGGAGCCGATGCGGACCCACACCCGCTGGCCATCGATGCCGTCTCCGGTGAGCCGGTCGGTCAGCGTGCCGGTGACCTCGACCGCGGCGTCGTCGACCATGCGGACCCGCTCGAGCCGGAGCTGCGTCTGCGCCTTGATCTCGATCGTGGGCGCCGCGCGCAGGGCCGCGCGGGGCGCGAGCGCGAGGCCGAGCACCGCGAGCGCGATCAGAGGTGCGAGCCGACGCACGCCGGAGGTGATAGCACGCCGAATGTCATAGGGGCGATCCACCCTGCGTCCGACCCTCAGGAGTCCCACCCCCAAGGGGTACCTCAGGTCGCCTCGGGTCGTCTCAGGTAGTTCGAGCCACGGAGCTTCATGCGCATCAAACGAGTCGAGATCATCGGCTTCAAGTCGTTCTGCGACCGGGCGGTCGTGCAGATCGGCGAGTCGATCACCGGGGTCGTCGGGCCCAACGGGTGCGGCAAGTCCAACATCGTGGACGCGATCCGGTGGTGCATGGGCGAGCAGAGCGCCAAACACCTGCGCGGCAAGGCCATGGAGGATGTCATCTTCGCGGGGTCGGAGACGCGCGGGCCCGCGCCGATGGCCGAGGTCTCGCTCACGTTCGACGACGTCGGGTTCTCGCACGAAACGCTCGAGCTGGCGCGGCACAGCGACGAGGCGGAGACCGAGCGCGCGCTGGAGGCGCTCGCGCCGGAGGCGCCGGCGCCCGATCCGCTCGCGCCGCCGGCCGAGGGCGCGCCGCCGGCCGAGGGCGCGCCGCCGGCCGAGGGCGCGCCATCGCCGGCCGGGCTGTGGGTGGACGCCGAGGGGAACCCGATCCCGTCGCCGACCGAGGAGGCCGCGCGCGTCCTCGCGGATCAGCCGCCGGCGTTCGACTTCGGGCACTACACCGAGGTCACGATCACGCGGCGGCTCTACCGCGACGGCCTGTCGCAGTACTTCATCAACAAGACGCCGTGCCGGCTGCGCGACATCACCGACTTCTTCCTCGGCACCGGCGTGGGCACGAAGGCGTACGCGATCATCGAGCAGGGCCGCATCGGCCAGATCGTGAGCGCCCGGCCGCAGGATCGCCGCGCGATCATCGAGGAGGCGGCGGGCATCACGAAGTTCAAGGCCAAGAAGAAGGCCGCGGAGAAGAAGCTCGAGCAGACGCGGCAGAACCTGATGCGCGTCTCGGACATCGTCACCGAGCTCGACAAGCGCATGGGCACGCTGCGCCGGCAGGCGCAGAAGGCGGAGCGCTACCGGAAGTACAAGGCGGAGGTCCGCGACATCGAGCTGTGGAAGGCGACGCACCGCTGGCTCGAGCTGGCGGGCGAGCACGCGCTGGTCAGCGGGCGGCTGACCGAGGCGCGCACCGAGCTCGAGGACACGCGCGGGGCGTGGTCGATCAAGGACGCGCACGTGGTGACCGAGCGCGCCGAGCTCGCCGTCGAGGAGCGGCGGCTCCTGGGGATCCAGGAGCACGTCTACGCGCTCGACAACCGGCTGCGGCTCGGCGAGAGCAAGATCGGGTTCGAGCGGCGCGAGGCCGAGGAGCTCGACGGCCGCGTCGCGGGCGCGCGCGCCGAGATCGAGCAGGTCGCGGTGCAGCGCGAGCGGGGCGCGGCCGAGCTCGATGGGCGGCAGCGCGAGCTCGCCGAGCTCGAGGCCGACGTCGCGCGCGAGTCGGGCGAGGTGGCCGCGCGCGAGGCCGCGGCGGGCGAGGCGCGCCAGATGCTCGTCAACGCGCAGGGCCGGCTCGACGAGGCGCGGGCCGAGCTGGGCCGGCAGCGCACGGCGATCGCCACCTCCGACACGCAGCTCGAGGCGCTGGCGCGCCGGCGCGACGAGGCGGGGCGCCGGCTCGAGCGCGTCCTCGGCGAGAGCGAGCAGCACACGACGCGCGTGCGCGAGCTCGAGCGCGAGGCGCGCCGCGTCGACGGCGCGCTCGTCGAGCTGCGCCAGACGCGGCTCGATCTGGGCAGCCAGAGCCACAGCTTCGAGGCGCGCCGCGACGTGTTGGTGGACGAGGTGGCGCGCGGCGAGGCCGAGGTCGAGACGCTGCGCACCGAGCTGCACCGGCGGAACTCGCGCCTGACGTCGCTCAAGGAGATCCAGGACCGCTACGAGGGCTTCGCGCGCGGCACGCGCGCGGTGATGCAGGGCGCGGACGAGATCGGCGATCGCGCGCCGGGGGCAGGCCCGGCGATCCGCGGCGTCGTCGCCGACGTGGTGCGGGCGCCGGAGCTGCTGGAGGTCGCCGTCGAGGCGGCCCTCGGCGATCGGCTCGGCGGCGTGCTGGTGTCGCAGCCGGAGGTCGGCCTCGCGGCGATCGGGTACCTCAAGCAGGGGGGCGGCGGGCGCAGCGCGTTCGTGCCGGTCGAGCTGGCGGGCGGGGGCGCGGCGGCAGCAGCGGCGGCGGGCGCGGGGGGCGCGGGGGAGTGGGCCGGCGCGGCGGACGCGGCGGGGGCGTTCGGTGCGCTCGGCGCGTTCGGTGCGCTCGGTGCGCTCGGTGCGACGGACGTGGTCGGCGATCTCGGGACGATCGGCGACGTTGGGGCGATCGGCGAGCGCGGGGTGTCCGGGGCGTCCGGGGCGTCCGGGGCGATCGAGTTCGAGGACCGGACGGCGCTGGTCGCGGCGCACGCGGCGATCGGCGGCGAGGGCGTGCTCGGGCGGATGGCGGACCTGGTCGCGTTCGCCGAGGGCTACGAGCAGGTCGGCAAGCGGCTGCTCGGCGGCACGGTCGTCGTCGACGACCTGGGCCGCGCGCTCGAGCTGTACCGGCGCGGGGTCGGCGACCGGCTCGTCACGCTCGAAGGCGACGTGGTCGACGGGGACGGTGTCGTGGCGGGCGGCTCGCGCGAGGCGCAGGGCGCGGGCGTGCTGGCGCAGAAGCGCGAGATCCGCGACCTCGAGGAGATCGTCGGCCGGCTCGAGCACGATCTGTCGGATGCGATGACCCGGCTCGTCAGCGCCAAGACGGAGCTCAAGCAGGTGGGCAAGGCGATCGAGGGCCTGCGCACGCAGGTCCACCAGGGCGACCTGGCGATCATGAGCCACGAGAAGGACGAGGCGCGGGTGCGCGCCGAGCTCGAGCGCTACCGCGATCGGCTGATCCACCTCGGCACCGAGCAGCTCGAGCTCGAGGAGCGGATCCGCGCGATCGGCGCGGACGAGGCGGCGGTCCGCGAGCGGCGCGCCGCGGCGGACGCACGGATCGGCGAGCTCGAGCGCGTGCAGCTCGACACGCTGGCCGAGGTGGCGGCGCACCGCGATCGGATGGACGAGCTCGCGGCGGTCTTGACCGAGGCGAAGATCCGCGCCGCGCAGCTCGGCGAGAAGCGCGCGGCAGCCGAGGCGTCGGCGCTCCGGCTCTCGCGCACCGACGCCGAGCTCGCCGCGCGCGCGCGCCGGCTCGAGGCCGAGATCGAGGACGCGGCGCGGCGCGCGGCCGCCCTCCGCGAGGGCTGCGAGCAGCTCGCGGCGGAGCTTACGGCCGTGCGCGAGGAGCGCGATGCCGAGCTGCGGGCGCTCGACGAGGGGCGCGTCGCGTACGGCGCGCGGCTCCAGGCGATGGCCGAGGTCGAGATCGCGGCGCGTGAGCTGCGCGGCCGCGCGGACCGGCTCGCGAGCGAGGTCGGCCAGCTCGAGCTGCGGGACGGCCAGATCCGCATGACGCGCCAGGTGATCGCCGATCAGGTCGCCGACCGCTACCAGCTGGTGGTGACGGCGATCCTGCACGACTACCACCTGCGCCCGCTCATCACCGAGACGCAGGAGTCGCGGCTCACCGAGCTGCGCGAGCTCATCGAGCGGATGGGCACCGACATCAACCTGACCGCGATCGAGGAGTACGCCGAGGTCAGCCAGCGGTACGAGTTCCTGGCGGCGCAGAAGACGGATCTCGAGCGCGCGGTGGATCAGCTCCAGAAGGCGATCGACAAGATCAACCGCACGAGCCGCAAGCTGTTCAAGGACACGTTCGACGCGGTCAACGCCACCTTCAAGGAGGTGTTCCCGCGGCTGTTCCGTGGCGGCCAGGCGGCGCTGTCTCTGACGGCGGGACCGGACCGCGGCGGTGCGGCGGCGGCGGCAGCAGCCGAGGGCGGCGAGGGCGGCGGTGCGGGCGGTGCCGGGGTGGGCAAGACGATCGATCTGCTGGAGGCCGGCATCGAGATCATGGCGCAGCCGCCGGGGAAGAAGAACTCGACGGTCGAGCAGCTCTCGGGTGGCGAGAAGGCGCTCACCGCCGTGGCGCTCGTGTTCTCGATCTTCCTGATCAAGCCGTCGCCGTTCTGCATCCTCGACGAGGTCGACGCCCCGCTCGACGAGGCCAACGTCGATCGCTACAACGAGCTCGTCCGCGAGATGACGGACCGCTCGCAGTTCATCGTCATCACGCACAACAAGCGGACGATGGAGTCGGCGGACGCCTTGTATGGCGTGACGATGCAGGAGCCGGGCGTCTCGAAGCTGGTCTCGGTCAATCTGAGCCGGCTGGGCCGCGAGAAGGCGGCCGGCGGGGCCGGGGCCGGGGCCGGGGCCGCGGTTGCGCCGCAGGCGCAGCCGCAGGTCGCGGCGAGCTGACGCTGGCGAGTGCCGCGGGGCGCCCGGTCCCGCGTGGGACGTGCGCGGCGGCCGGTCAGTCCCGCGTGGGACGCGCGCACCGGGCGGTTAGTCCCGCGTGGGACGTGCGCGGGCGTGCAGTCGCCGAGGTGATCACCGTCCGCACGATCCTGAAGAACCGCGGCTTCACCGTGACAGCGTAGTTCCGGGAGACGGCTCGCATTGCGACCAGGAGCGGGTTCGTGGCCTCTCGAACCCCTTCAACCCATCAGGGGAAGATCGTCTGTGTCGCCCAGACGCTACCGGCGGTGGAGCCTGTTCCCAGTTGCCCTTGGGTGTTCCGCCCCCAGGCGACAACTTTGCCATTGAAATCGACAGCCACGGTATGATAACCGCCCGCCGACAGGGTGCCTTGACGGCCGCGCGGGAGGAACACCTGTCCGTTGGGGTAATTGGGGTAATCGGGATACCGGCCCCCTATCGTCGCCTGGCAGCTCTGTATCGTGCTCCCGATGCCAAGCTGACCATACATATTGTCCCCCCAAACATCGACGACCGCCCCCGGATTAGGCGGGGCGAAATCGTCGTCAGCGGCCGACACACTGAAGGACTTTCCCGCGCTGATGGCGGGACCCGGGATGGAAACACCATTGACGGTCAAGGGAGTGGCGCTGAAGTCGGGAGTGCTGGTCCCGATCCCGAGCGCGCAAGACGAGTTGTCGCCCCAGGTCACAGCGGTATTCACAGACCCATTAAACTTCACAGCAATGCCGTGGCTAGCCCCCGCCGCGATAGCACTGATGCCCACCAGCTGGGTTGGGACCGGGACCCTGCTGAAGGCGAGGGTGGTGCTACCGGTAGCCAGTTGCCCCTTGGCATTGTTTCCCCAGGCCCGGACCGTGCCGTCGAGCAGCAGCGCCAAGGTGAAGTCGACGCCGCCGGCCATGGCTGATGCCTGGAAGCCGGTCAGCTGGATCGGCACGAAGCTGTTGCGATTAAGACTGCCAGTGCCAAGCTGGCCAAGGCTGTTGCTGCCCCAGGTCCAGAGATGCCCTGTCGTATCCAGCGCGATCGAGTGGTAGTAGCCCACGGCGATGGCCTTGATCGATGGAAGCCCGCTCACTTGTATGGGCGTCGGTTGGGCCAGGTTCTTGGTCTCCGTGCCAAGCTGCCCCACGTGGTTGTATCCCCAGGCCCACACCTGACCGTTTGACGTGAGCGCCATCGAGTGCTTGCAGCCAGCAGCGATGGCGGTCACCTGGGTAAGTCCCAACACCATGGTCGGTGGACCCGTGGGTGTCGAGCTGGTCGTGCCATTACCTAGCTCACCTGACGAGTTATTGCCCGCGGCGTAGACGATACCATCGGAGCGGAGCGCCAAGGTGTGGAAGTCACCGGCGGCAACTGAAGTATAGGTACTCGACGTAGATGCAAAGCTCGCCTGCCCTTCCGACTCGTCCGCGACGCTACAGCCTATCGCTGTGGTGACCGCGAAGAGGAGCGTAACCGCCAGGCAGCCAGTCAGGAATCGATGAACCATTATATCCCCCATCCCTTGAAGACGTACAAAACACGCCCGCGCACTATTTACCTTCTCGAAGCGGCCATGTCAACAGAACCCCCGATACGTACGATGCAACCGAGCTGTGCACGCTCGTAAGGATCCCTCATCGCCGCAGGCAACGAACCCAGATGCTCCCAAAACGTGCATTCGGATGGCGTAACTCGAAAGCTTGGGACTGTGGTTCTCTTTCGCTGCAGTAGCTAGACGTCTATACGAGATTCACCTCTATACCGGTCAACCTGACCACCGTCGGCTCGTTTTGTCGGGTGGATCCTGCACGATTGCGTCGACAAGCTGTCGGCGCCCCCGATTGCGTCGCTTCGACCTGGTACGGCGGCTGGCAGTGCGGGCAGCGATTCCCGATGCTTATCCGACGATCGGCCCGATCCGATCGACGTAGATCTCGTCGACCCGAGCTCGATCGCGAGCGAGTCTAACGCCGGCTGCTCGCTCGGACCGTACTCGTCGAGGTGGCAGCGCCGGCCAGTGCGGCCGTAGGCTGCGAACTTTTCTGTGCGAGCCGAATCCTCCGTCGAATCGGACAAGATCGAGGACGTCGGTGGTGCGCCCGATCAGGCGCCCATGCGCGATCGTGCTGCCCGACATCGCCACGATTTCGCCCGCGATACTCTGCCCGATACCGAAGTGTGGATCAGCGTGCACGGCGGTGGCACCTACGGTGGCCACTTCCAGTGCTGCGCGCCCGAGCAAGGGGTCGAGGTTGCCCTGCGCCGTATCCCGACGCGTCCGGCGGCGCTCGCCGGCTTCGTCGCGAAGGACGGGACGATCTGGGAGATCGTCGACGTCAAGCGCTGACGCGCTGCGGCCCGTCTGGGAGAGCCGCAGCCGGTCCCGCGTGGGACGCACGCGGCGGCTCGCAGCCCGTTCCGCGTGGGACGCACGGCGTCCGCTGGCCAGCGGCCCGGATGCTCCCGGCCGGCGCGCCGATCCGCACGCGAAGGCCGGCGCACTCGTGCGAGCGCGCACGGCTGGGGCGGCGGCCGTCAGTGCGTGTACTGTGTGTGCGCGCCGCGCTTGGCGCTGCGCTTCTGCGCCCGGTCCGTGCCCTGATCCTCGGCGCCTTCGAGCGGGAGGTCCGCCTTCCGGGCGCGCAGGTACTGGACGAGCAGGATGGATCCGGCGACGACGGAGCCGATGACGATCGCGCCGATGATGGCGCGCTTCGGCCCGATGCGCTTGGCGAGGTCGGCCGTGCCGCTGCCGAAGCGCTTCGCAAAATCTCCCGTGTTGTCCCCGAGGGTGTACATGGCGTGCTTCACGGTATTCAACATGCGAAGGAGCCGTGCACGCGGTATGCCGCCGGCCCGGCTGTGCGGTGCGCCGCGCGCATCGTTCGCACGATCGCCGCCCGCGCATGCCATCGATGCCATCATGGGGGCGTGAACGAGCCCGAGGCCCCGGCGCCCGAGCGCTGCGAGCAGCTGCTCACCGTGCTGGCGGAGTACGTGGCGTACGGCGGCGCGGCGCCGCTGCTGGCGCCGCCGGTGGTGCCGGGGCAGGCCGCGTTCCCGGACCCGTGGGAGCCGACGTCGCGGGGGATCGAGACGCTCCTGCGCCGGCTCGCGTGGCACGCCGGGCAGCCGCGCGCGATCGTCGTCGTCGACGAGCGGCTCGGCGCGCCGCCGACCCAGCGCAAGCCGGAGACGCACGTCGAGCTGGTCACGGTCCGCCCCGACGAGCTCGAGCTGACGTCGTGGTTCGTCGGCGAGGACGACGTCGCCGGCACGCTCGCGCACGAGCTGGGCGTCGCGCACGCGGTGATCGCGCGGAGCGGCGATCGCGATCCGTACCGCGCGCCGGAGCCGCCGCAGCTCGAGGTCGATCCCGAGCACGATCTGGAGCGCGGCTCGATCGCGACGGTGTACCTCGGCCTCGGCGTCCTCGCGGCCAACGCCGCGTTCCAGCAGTACAGCAGCCCGGGCCGCTTCAACGGCGCGTACACGCCGCTCGAGTACGACGTGCTGCGCGCCGGCTACGTCCCGATGTCCGAGCTCGCGTACCTGCTCGCCGTGCAGGCGGCCGTGCGCGGCGAGCAGGAGCCGCCGCCGGGGCTGTCACCGCCCCAGCGCGACGAGGTCACCGCCTGGATCACCGCGCTCCACGGCCGCGCCGGCGAGCTGCGCGAGCGGCTCGGGATCGCGGCGGACGCGCGCGGTGAGGCGCGGCCAGAGGCGACGCCGTTCGAGGACGCCGCGCGCGAGCAGGCGCGCCGGCGGTGCATCGCGTTCCGCTGGCAGACACACCGCGCGGGGGAGGGGTTCCTCGCCGGCGTGGTCCTCGCAGCGGCCACGTCGTTCTACGCGATGCCGCACGGCCTGGTCGCGTTCGCCGTGGGCGGCGCGATCGTCGGGCTGTCGGTCGGCCGCGCGCTGCGCATCGCGCGCTGCTCGACGTGCGCCACGGCGATCGCGCTCGACGCTGCCGCGTGCCGCCGGTGCGGCGCGACGATGTACGGCGACATCGCGCGGCGCTCGGATCGGCTCGAGGCCGAGGAGCGTGTGCTGGGCTCAGACAACATCTGAGTCGAGCCGCGCAGCAGGATCGCGAGGATCGCGAGGACCCGCGCGGTAGGACCGCGCCGTAGGACCGCGCAGTAGGACATCGACGTGCGCGCGCGCCCGCTGTAGCCCGCGCGCCGCCGCGCGCGGCACACCGGACTCGTCCCGCACTCATCCCGGACGAGTAACCGCGCGAATATCAGGCAAATTTGACGTGTCAGCCGCGCCGGCGAGCGGTACGTCCTTAGTGGGCAACCTCGTCGAGCGGAGGATCCAATGGGCAACCTGAAGCAGATCGAGACGCGTCATGGCCGGGACTCCTGGAAGGACGCCGGCTTCATCATCTTCGCGGCGCTCATGCTCGCCGTCTGGGTGGGCACCTGGACGCGCGCGGCCGCGGGCAAGCCGCTGCCGCACTGGAAGGTCCAGGTGATCGAGAGCCCGATCGAGGTCGTGCGCTGACGGCCGCCGCCGGCCGCCGCGATCAGCCGGCGCGCCGGACGCGGCCGCCGCCGAGCAGCCGATCGAGGCTGTCGAGCGGCGAGCCTTCGAGGACGTTGATGCCGTGGCCGACCAGGAGCCGGCGGCCCGGCTCCATCTGCGCCCGCTGATCGCGCACCATCAGCTCGCGCACGCGCCGCCCGTGCGCCGTCACGGCCGCCGGCAGGAACGCGGGCGCCGCCGGGACCAGCGCGACGACGCTGCCGGCCGCCTTGCGCAGCCGCGCGATCGCCTTCTTCGCCCGCGCCTCCTCGTCGGCGAGGCCGGCGAGGTCGCTGAGCAGGATGACGGTGTCGGGCCGCCCGCCGGAGACGGCCCGCTCGACGGCGCGCGTGAAGCCGGTCACCCGGCGGCCGTGATCCCACGCCGCGCGGTACGGCAGCTCGATGCCGCGCAGCCGGCAGAACTGGCGCAGCGGCGCGAGCTGGCTGTCGGCGTCGACGACCGCTGCCTGGCGCGCCGCCGCGCTCGCCGCCACGGCGCCGCGGCTGTCGCGGCCGAGCATGCCGTCGATCAGCCGGCGGCAGATCCGCGCGGTGGCGGTCACGTCGTAGAGCTGGCCGTCGGGGCCGGCCTGGATCGACGTCCACCGCGGATCGTCGAGCGGCGGCGCGACCTTGATCCGGACGTCGATCGCCTCCTGGTGCGCGAGGTAGCGCGCGACGAGCGCGACGAGCTCGCCGGCGGTGACGTCGGTGAGGTCCTCGTCGACGATCGAGCGCACGTCGAGCAGCCGATCGATCAGCTGCAGGTAGTGGTGGTGCCCGGTGTCAGCCGGCAGCTCGCCGACGGGCCGCGTGTCGAACGCGACGAGCCCGATGCGGTCGCTGTTGCCGATCGCCGCCTTGCCGAGCGCCGCGGCGCAGTCGCACGCCCAGTCGAGCGGCGTCCGGCCGAGCGTGCCGCTGCGCATGCCGGCGCCGACGTCGAGCAGCACGACGTGCGTCGTCACGATCTCGTTCTCGAGATCGCGCACCATGAGCTGGCCGCGCCGCGCGGTCGCCTTCCACGCGATGAACTTGAACGGGTCGCCGTGGCTGTGCTCGCGCAGCTCGCGCAGCTCGCCGGCCACGCCGCGCCGCCGCACGTGGTGGAGCCCGACCTGCTCGTGCAGCGCGCCGCCGACGGCGCGCACGGGCTGGCCGCGCAGCGCCACGGTGCGCGGGAACACCTTCACGGCGATCGGGTTCGGGAAGTACGCCTCGATGTCGAACAGGCCGAGCGCGTCGCCGAACGTGAGCGCGGCGCCGTGCAGCACCTGGTAGCCGGCCGCGAGCGGCCGGATCGTCGTCGTGACCTCCACCTGCTGGCCGCGCGGCACGGTCGCGATCGGCCGCTCCTCGATCGCGAGCCCGCTCGCCGACAGGATGCGCGTCGACAGGATGCGCAGCTTTCGGCTGCCGTGGTTGCGGAACGCCAGGTGGAGCTGGAACGGTCGATCGGCGGAGAGCGCGCCGCCCGGCTGATCGCCCGGCGGCACCCACCACGACAGCTCGATCTTCTTGCGGCGGAGCAGGATCGCCGTCGGGTAGAACTGCAGGTAGAACGCGAGCAGCACGGTCAGGGTCGTGCCTGACAGCGCGACGAGCGGCGGCGTCCCGTGGAGCGCGCCGACGATGAGGAACAAGAGCGCCGTGGCGAGCACGAGCTTGCCGCGCTGGGCGAGGCGGGGGATCATTTTATACGCCCTCCTCGCCGAGGCGGGCTCCGCCCTCCTGGACTCGCTCGTCGGGCATGATTACGCCCTCCTCGCCGAGGCGGGCTCCGCCCTCCTGGACTCGCTCGTCGGGCATGGTTACGCCCGCCTCGCCGAGGCGGGCTCCGCCCTCCTGGACTCGCTCGTCGGGCATGATTACGCCCTCCTCGCCGAGGCGGGCTCCGCCCTCCTGGACTCGCTCGTCGGGCATGGTTACGCCCTCCTCGCCGAGGCGGGATACGCCCTCCGTGACTCGCGCGTCGGGCATCAGGGACGCTTCGGCATCTTGTAGCCGACCTTGTCGATCGCCTCGGCGACGATCGCGGCGCCGGTGCCGCCCTCGAGCTCGGCCTCGGGCGTCAGGATGATGCGGTGGCCGAGCACCAGCGGCGCGAGGCCGCGGATGTCGTCGGGCAGCGCGAAGTCGCGGCCCTTGAGCAGCGCGAGCGCCTTGGACGCGTGGACGAGCGCCAGGCCGGCGCGCGGCGACGCGCCCAGGTACACCTTCGCGTGGCTGCGCGTGAACGCGACGAGGCCGAGCACGTAGTCGAGGAGCTCCTCGGCCATGAACACGTCCTGCGCCATCGCCTGCATCTCGAGCACGTCGGACGGGCCGACCGTCGGGCGCACCGGCGGCGGCGGCTTGTCGTAGGTGGAGAGCATCCGCTTCTCGTCGGCCGGCACGGGGTAGCCCATGCGCAGCTTGATGAGGAAGCGATCGACCTGCGCCTCGGGCAACGGGTACGTGCCCTCCTGCTCGATCGGGTTCTGCGTCGCGAGCACGATGAACGGCTCGGAGAGCGTGCGGGTCTCGCCCTCGATCGTCACCTGGTGCTCCTGCATCGCCTCGAGCAGCGCGGACTGCGTCTTGGCCGGCGCGCGGTTGATCTCGTCGCCGAGCAGGACGTTGGTGAACACCGGGCCCTCGCGCAGCACGAACGTGTTCGTGCGCATGTCGAGGATGTACGTGCCGGTGATGTCCGATGGCAGGAGGTCCGGCGTGAACTGCACGCGGCGGAAGTGGCAGCCGAGCGTGCCGGAGAACGCCTTGACGAGCGTGGTCTTCGCGACGCCGGGGTAGCCCTCGATGAGGACGTGGCCGCGCGCGAGCAGCGCGACGAGGAGGGACTCGGTGATCATCGGCGAGCCGATGAAGACACGGCCGACCTCGTCGGTGATCGCGCGCGAGAGGTGGTGGACACGGGCGACGCGGTCGGCGGAGAGAGAGGGCATCGGGCGAAAGGCTTCCGGGGCTAGGCGGGTGGGCGGGTCTGCGGCGCGCGCGACACCGACGCCGAGACGGGCGATGGCATCGCGAGCAGGGCTTGATCGTCCGGTAGCGGGCTGCCGAGAGTACGACACAGCTCGGCCACATCCCGGTAGAGGGCATCGAAATCGCGCCGCGGCAGGTGACCGGCGCTCCACGGCGCGGCCGCCTGGCTGCGGCTCGGCAGCGCCTTGAGCCGGCGGTACACGCGCGACATCGCGACCCCGGCCGCCGAGCCGCGCGCGGCGGCGATCTCGCCGACGAGCAGCGACTCGGGCACGGTGTACAGCGGCTCGAGCCGCCGCGTGATGATGGCGAGCTGGAGCTGGACGTGATCACGCAGGATGCACGCGACGACCAGGGAGCCGCCGCCGCTCCGATCGGCCTCGCCGATCAGCGTGGCGGGCTCGTCGCGCCGCGTCGGGCGGCCGAACCGCAGCCACGCGCCGTCGATCTTCGGGCCGCGGCGCACCGGCAGCGCGACCACGGCGAGGAGGAGCAGCGCGATGGCGAGCGCGATCGCGAGCGCCTTCATGGCGCCCGGCGTGAGCAGCCACGCGCGGCGCTCGCTGAGCCAGAAGTTCAGGTCGGCGATCGAGCGGCCGAGCTGGCCCGCGCGCGCGTCGTCGATGAACGGCCGCGGCTCGCCGTACATCTGCACGTCGCCGCGGACGAGCACGATGTTGCGGGCGCGCCCGCCGCGGTTGAGCCACTTGAGGATGTTCGTCGCGAGGATGACGTTGCCCGGGAACGCCGTCAGCATCTGGTTGATGAAGATGCTCGGATCGCTCACCGCGACGAACCGGCCGCTGCCGCGCTCGCCGGCGACCACGACCGCGCCGTTCTTGAACCCGGCCACGACGCTCGCGCCCTCGACGTGCGTGAGCACCGCCGGGTGGTTCGTCACGACCTCGCCGACCTCGCGCGCGATCGGGTGATCGCCGGTGCTGGCCGCGACGGGCGCCCACGGCTGGTTCGCCTCGTAGCGGATGCCCTCGGCGGCGACGTTCTCGGCGCGCAGGAGGCCGAGCGACTGCATCGCGTCCTTGCCCTCGCCGAAGTCGTCGGCGATCACGACGTTGCCGCCCGCGGAGAGGAACGCGCCGAGCCGCGCGGGATCGACGCGCTGGATCGGGTAGAGGAAGAAGAGGATGTCGTCCGCCGTGAGGTCGCCCCACTCGAGGGTGCTGACCGCCGAGACGGAGAGCCCCATGGCGCTGGCGAGCCCGTCGAGCTGCGACAGCCCGTTCCACTGCGGGTGCGAGCCGTAGTCGGGGATTTCGGCAGCGGCGGGCGCGGGGGCGCCCGCGAGCGCGAGCGCGGCCCCGAGCGTGACGAGCGCGGCGCGGGCGCGGCGGCGGGCGCGGGCGCGGGCGGTCAAGCCATCTCCTGGTGGATCGCGATCGCCGCCTCGCGCAGGCGGACGAGCGCGAAGCCGAGCGGCGGGGTCGGCTTCGCGATGGCGAGCAGCGCGTAGTAGCCGCCGGGGATCGCGTGCACGATCACGTCGTACCGGCTGTGCTGCGCGATGAAGTACTCGGGGCCGCCGAAGTGGCGCGTGCCGAGCCACGAGTTGAGCTGCGCCAGGACGACGCCGTAGTGCGCGGTGAGCACGGCCCACTCGTGCGCGTCGTACTCGGCGAAGCTGTCGACCATCTCGCCGTCGGCGTCGGCGAACGCGCCGCCGATCGCGCCCGGCGTGCTCTGCACGGCCCGCCGCAAGATCTCGCCAAAGGGTGTCACCACCGCACGCCTCCCGGGCCAGCGCCGCGGCCGTCAGGGCCGTCAGGGCCGTCAGGGCCGTCAGGATCGAGGAGCGCCGCGACACGCTTCTCGTCGAGCTCGACCCGGGTGCCGAGCGAGCCCGCGATCTGGTTGACCCAGCGGTAGAACTGCCGCCGACGCACGTCGGGGAACACCCGGGCGGCGAGCTCGTCGCGCGTGTGGACCTGCGGCGCGACGAGCTGGGTCAGGAGGATCACGTCCCAGCCCCACGGCGTGCGCGCCGGCGCGGCGATCCGGCCGGCCTCGGGGATCGCGAACAGCGCGGCGCCGTACGGGGGCACGACCCCCTCGCGCGGGGCGATGCGGAAGCTGCCGTGCGTGACTCGCTGGCCCGAGCCAGCACCGATCCGATCGGCGGCCTCGCGGAGGTGGATCGGGAGCAGGCCAGCCTCGCCCGCGAGCGCGTCGGCGATCCGCTCGGCGACCGCGCGCGCGGCGGCGTCGGCCTCGGGCGGCGCGCCGGCCGGCACCTCGACGCGCGCGAACGCCGACGCGCGGAGCTCCGGCAGCTCGAGCTGATCGGCGTAGCGCGCGGCCTCGCGCGCGACCTCGGCGCGCAGATCGTCGGGTGTGCGGTAGCGGGCCTCGAAGTCGGTCGCGACGAGCCGGCTGACGAGCGCGGCGCGCCGCGCCTCGGCGAGCGCCGGATCGGGCGCGCGGCCGTCTCCGCGCGCGAGCGCGGCCTGCGCGAGCAGCTCGAAGTCGATGCACTCGTCGAGCGCGGCGCGCGCGATCTGGCGCTCGTCGAGGCGCGGTGCGCCGCGCGCCGCCTGCGCGGCCACGCACGACGCCCACACGGGGCGCCCGTCGACGGTGGCCACGATCTCGTCGCCGGGGCCGGCCGGCGGCGACGCCGCTGGCACGAGCGGGCCCTCTGCGCGGACCGGAGCCGGCGCGCCGGTGCCGCACGCGCCGGCCAGCGCGGCGATCGCGGCGATCGCAGCCACGCCCGCGCCCGCGCACGCGCACGCGCGCAAGCGGCCGCCGCGGCCACGCTCGGGGCCAGAGGTGCGCCCGAAGGCGCCGGGGACGATCACGCACGCGCGCATCGGCGATCCGCTAGTCGCGCTGCACCAGCGCCAGGCGCGCCATCTCCTTGCCGACCGAGATCACCGCGACGCCGATCATCATGACGAGTAGCGCCGCCACATAGTCGCGCCGCGCGAGGTAATCGAGCGTCTCCTTGAAGAAGAACAGGCTGCCGCCGATGAGGGCGACGGCGAGGACCTCGAAGAAGTAGCGGCGCATCGTTCGTTACCCCTGTCCCTTCATGTGGCGGAACACGATCAGCGCGCCCATCGCGACGAGCGCGAGGCCGACCGCGAGGTAGAAGCGCGGGCGCGGCTTGCCGGCCTTGGCGTCGGTGCGCGCCTGGGAGAGCGCAGACACCAGATCGCGGTCGCCGGTGCGGTGCGGCCGCAGCGCGCCGAGGAACGCGTAGTGATAGATGATGAGCGACAGGAGGATCGCGCCGGCGGTCAGCGCGGTCGTCATCAGGGCGACGCGGCCGGGGTACATCTCGCCGAGGAAGTCGGCGACCGAGTCGTCGAAGTTGACCCACGCGATCAGGACCATGGGGAGCAGCACCGACATCGCCGTCAGCGTCCAGTAGACGCGCTCGCGGCGCTGCCAGCGCTCGGGCGGTCCGGCCTGCGCCGACGACAGCCCGCGCACCGAGCGCGGGGCCGGCGGCTCGTGGAACGTGGTGAAGAACGAGACGCCGAACAGGTACGCCACGACGCCTAACGACACCAGCGTGAACCGGATGGGTCCGTAGACGTGCGACGACGCCATCGCCGGGTGGATCGCCACCGGCACGAGGACGGCGGCCGGGAACAGCCCGAGCAGGATCGCCTCGGAGCGCCGGGCCAGGCCCAGCATGAGCACGGTGAACGGCAGCCCCGCCGCCGCGAGCTGGCCCGTCGTGCGCAGCACCCCGACGAAGATCGCCGGCAGGATCACGATCGAGATCCAGACGTTCGTCCCGAGCGTGAACGCCACGACATCCGCGAACGTCCGCCAGCGCACATCGCCGCGCGGCTGTGAGGGGGCCTCGGCCACTCGCACGAATGTAGCGCGAAGCGGGCGCGCGCGAGATGAACTCGGGCATGATGCCGCGAATGACCGAGCAACCCACGAGGCGGATCGTCGTCACGATCGACGGCCCCGCCGGCGCCGGGAAATCCTCCGTCGCCAAGCTGCTCGCGCGGCGCCTCGGCTACCGCCTGCTCGACACCGGCGCGATCTATCGCGCCGTCGCGCTGGCCGCCCACCGGGGCGGCGTCCCGTGGACCGAGCCGGCGCGGCTCGGTGAGGTCGCGCGCACGCTCGACATCCGGTTCGATTTCGTCGGCGATCGCAATCATGTCTATCTGGGCGGCGGCGCGGGCGCGGGCGCGGCCGAGGACGCGCCTTATCTGGGGCCGGGCGCGGGCGCGGCCGAGGACGGCGCGCCTTATCTGGGCCCTGGCGCGGGCGCGGCCGAGGACGCGCCTTATCTGGGCCCTGGCGCGGGCGCGGCCGAGGACGGCGCGCCCGCTGAGCCCGCTGAAGACGTCACCGCGGCGATCCGCGCACCCGAGATCTCGCAGGGGGCGTCGCAGGTGTCGGCACATCCAGCGGTGCGCGCCGCGCTGCTGGAGCTGCAGCGCCGGCTCGGGGCAGGGGGCGGCGTGGTGGTCGAGGGCCGGGACACTGGCACGGTCGTGTTCCCGGCCGCCGAGGCCAAGTTCTTCCTGACCGCGAGCGAGGAGGAGCGCACCCGGCGCCGGGTAGCCGAGCTCGCCCAGGCCGGGCAAGCGGTCGACCCGGCCGCCACCCGTCAGCAGATCCGGGAGCGCGACCAGCGCGACGCGAGCCGGGACGTGGCGCCCATGGTCCCGGCGGCCGACGCCATCGTCGTCGACAGCTCGGGGCAAACCCTTGAACAGGTTGTGGATTTTCTCGCGGCCGAGGTCTCGGCCCGCGCCCGGCGCTGAGCGCCGCGTGACCCCCGTCGCCCAGGAGCGGCGGATCTGGGTGGATCTGATTGTCGTGGTTGACAAAACAGGCCGCGAGCGATACCTACCTCCCCCTGCGTCGAGGACCGCGCCCTGGCGGTCAAATCCAAGCTCGGCGGTAGTAGGAGATCTGATTTGATGGTGACCCAAGACGGCCAGAACGGCGAAGAAGACTTTGCGGCGTTGCTGGCCGAGAGCTTCAACCAGGACAGCGTCAAGGAGGGCGAGATCCTCCGCGGGACGGTGATCTCGGTCGGCAAGGACTACGCGATCGTCGATGTGGGCTACAAGAGCGAGGGGCAAGTGCCTCTCGAGGAGTTCCGCACCGCGGACGGCACGGTCGATGTGAAGCCAGGTGATGTGGTCGACGTGCTGCTCGAGTCTCGCGAGAACGACGCCGGCATGTGCGTCCTCTCGAAGGAGAAGGCGGACCGGTTCAAGGTGTGGGACGAGATCAGCGCCGCGTGCGAGCGCGACGAGCTGATCGAGGGCATCATCACCACGCGCGTGAAGGGCGGCCTTTCGGTCACCATCCGCGGCGGCGTGAAGGCGTTCTTGCCGGGTTCGCAGGTCGACCTGCGCCCCGTCCGCAACCTTGATGCGTTCTTGGGCCAGAGCTTCAAGTTCAAGGTCATCAAGTTCAACAAGAAGCGCGGCAACATCGTGCTGTCGCGCCGCGTGCTCCTCGAGAAGGAGCGCGCCGCCCTGAAGGAGTCGACGCTCGAGCGCCTGAAGGAGGGCCAGATCGTCGAGGGTATCGTCAAGAACCTGACCGAGTACGGTGCGTTCATCGACCTCGGCGGCATCGACGGCCTGCTCCACATCACCGACATGAGCTGGGGCCGGGTCAACCACCCAAGCGAGCTGTTCCAGGTCGGCGATCACGTCCGCGTGAAGGTGCTGAAGTTCAACGCCGACACCGAGCGCGTCTCGCTGGGCCTCAAGCAGATCACCGAGGATCCGTGGAGCCGCGCCGCCGAGAAGTACGTGCCCGGCACGGTCGTCCGCGGCAAGGTCGTCTCGCTCAAGGACTACGGCGCCTTCATCGAGCTCGAGGAGGGCATCGAGGGCCTGGTCCACATCTCCGAGATGTCGTGGACGCGCCGCGTGAAGCACCCGTCGAAGATGGTCGCCGTCGGCGACATGGTCGAGGCGGTCGTGCTCGACGTCGACGTGAAGCAGAACCGCATCTCCCTCGGCATGAAGCAGCTCGAGCCGAACCCGTACGAGCAGCTCACCGAGAAGTACCCGCCCGGCACCGTCGTGAAGGGCCACGTCCGCAACATCGCGGACTTCGGCATCTTCGTGGAGATCGAGGAGGGCATCGACGGCCTCGTCCACATCAGCGACATGAGCTGGACGCAGCGGGTGAAGCACCCGAGCGAGCTGTTCCAGAAGGGCGAAGAGGTCGAGGCCGTGCTGCTCAACATCGACACCGGCGACGGCGACAAGCCGAAGATCTCGCTCGGCATCAAGCAGCTCGTCCCCGATCCGTGGGAGCGCATCCCGTACGAATACCCGTCGGGCAAGATCGTCGACGGCAAGGTGCTCAAGGTGCTCGACTTCGGCGCGTTCGTCGAGCTGGAGAAGGGCGTCGAGGGCCTCGTGCACGTCTCCGAGATCAGCGAGGAGCACGTCGAGGATCCGCGCACGGTGCTGACGCCAGGCTCGACGGTGAAGGTCCAGGTGCTGCACTCCGACAGCGCCGAGCGCAAGATCGGCCTGTCGATCAAGGGCGCGGCGCGGGCCAAGGAGATGGCGGACGCGCAGGGCTACGCCTCGCCGAACGCGGGCGGCGCCACGCTGGGCGACAAGTTCCGCGGCAAGCTCGACAAGCTGAAGCCGCGCGAGAAGGACGTCTAAGCCGCGCCCGGTGCGCGGGGCGCGTCCGCGGGGCGCGCTTGCTGCGCGCGGCGCTCTTGCTGCTGCGCGCGGCGCTCTTGCTGCTGCGCGCGGCGCTCTTGCTGCTGCGCGCGGCGCTCGCGTCCCGTAGTACATTGCCGGCGTGATCCGCTGGCTCCGCATCATCGCGACCGCGATCGTCATCCTGTCGATGATCGGGCTCGGCGTGGGGGTCGGCCTGTTCCTGATCGCGAACAGCGGCTGGGTAGCAGTGCGGACGCCGCCCTGGCTCGAGGGCCTGTTCGGCGCTCGGCCGCGCGAGGTGTGGCTGCCGGCGCTGATCGCGGGGTGGCTCGTCGGCGCGATCCTCGTCGCGGCGTTCGTCCTGTGGAGCATGTTCTACGTCTGGCGCCGCCGGCAGTACGAGTCCTTGATCAGCCGGCTCGAGCGGGAGCTCGCGCGGCTGCGCAACCTGGCGTTCCTCGAGCCAGCGCCGCTCGAGGATCTGCCGGAGACGCCGAGCGAAGAGGCCGCGCGCGTGATGAGCGCGCTCGACGAGGGCGAGCCCGACCTGGCGGCGCAGCCGCGGAAGTCCTAGCCGATGGGTGCCGCGCTGGTCCTCCTGTTCGTCGGCCTCGGCGCCATGGCGGCGGGCGTGTTGATCGGCCGCTACTACGTGCCCGACGACCGCCAGCTTCGGCGCACGGCGCGCCACAGCAAGTCGTACGTCCGCGCGCTGTCGCACCTGATCGCGCGCGATCACGAGGCCGCGGTCGGCGAGCTGCGCGCGATCGTCGAGGAGAACATCGAGGACAGCGAGCCGTACTTCGCGCTCGGCGCGCTGTTCCGCAGCCGCGGCGAGCACGAGCGCGCGATCCGCGTGCACCAGTCGCTGGCGCTGCGCGAGCGCGATCGGCGCAAGCTCCGCCAGCGCGCGATGTTCGAGCTCGGCCTCGACTTCCGCGCCGCCGGGATGCCGCGGCGCGCGACGCGCGCGATGGAGGAGGTCCTGCTCGACGAGCCGGAGCACGACACCGCGCAGCGCGTCCTCGCGGCGCTCTACGAGGAGCAGGCGCGGTTCAACGAGGCGGCCGGGCTGTGGCAGAAGATCGGCAAGCTGCGCAAGGAGGACACCGGGCGCCGCGAGCACCACCTGCTCGTCGCTGCGGCGCAGGCCGCGATCGCGCGCGACGACCTCGACTCGGCCCGCCAGCTCCTCAAGGCGGCGCAGAAGCTCGAGGAGTCGGCGCACTTCTTCGCGGCCGCGGCCGAGCTCGCCGCCGCCAAGGGCAATCCCCGCGCGGCGCGCGACCGGCTCAAGCAGGCGCTCGTTGCCGAGCCGGCGCTCGTGCCGCATCTCTTGCCGGGCCTCGTCGCCGCCGAGCAGGAGCTGGCCAGCGACGAGGCGGGCGACGGCGGCGACGGCGGTGACGGCCGCCGGGCGAGCGACGATCTCGACGACGAGCCGGCCGCCGCGGCCGAGCTTTCCGGCGGGGCGCAGAAGCTCCTGGCGCCGGCCGGCGCGACGCCAGCGGGTGGCGGCGCGGACGCCGGTACCGGCGCGGGCGCAGGCGCGGGCGCGGCTGCCACCGCCACGGAAGCCGCCTCCGCCTCTGCGGCGGACGCCACCGCTGCGGCCGGTGCTGCCGCGGGCGCGACCGGCGCGGCGAGCCCCGCTGGCGCTGCTGCGCCCGCTGCCACCGCCGCGTCCGCTGGCGCGATCGTCCCCGTCGCCTCCGCCGGAGCGCTCGCCCAGACCTCGGCCGCCAGCGCGCCGCCCGCCGAGCCCCCGTCGGCGCCCGGCCTGATCGCCGCGCTCGCGGCGCGGGTGCGGCGGACCTCGACGCCGCCGCCCGGCGTGCCGCTCGTCGCCGCCAAGCCCGCGCTCACGATCGCGCAGCGCGTGCTCGCGATCCTCGACGAGGTCGAGGCCCAGACCGGCCCGCGCCTCGAGCTCGCGCTGATCCGCGCGCAGCTCGCGCCGCCCGCCCATTCCGCCGAGGCCGCCGCGCGCGCGCGCAAGCTGGTCGCGCAGTTCCCCGACGCGCTCGCCACGCGCGTCGCCACTGCGCGGCTCGCGCTCGACGGCGGCGACGCCGCGGCGATCCGCGCCGCGCTCGAGGTGCTCGTCGGCGACGACGGCGCGCTCGCCTGGACCTTGCGCGGCCGCTGGCAGTGCTCCGCCTGCGGCCACCGGCCCGGCCCGTTCTCCTGGCGCTGCGGCCAGTGCCGCCGCTGGAACACGCTGCGCATGGAGACCGGGATCGAGCCGCCGCCCGCCCCGTCGCGTGAGCGCCGCGCGGCGCCGCGGCCTGCGCGCCTCGAGGGCCTGCTGGGCGCCGCCCCCGATCACGCGCTGCCGGCCGCCACGCTCGATCCGGGCCTCACCGACGACGAGCTGGCGCGCGCCGGGTCCCGGCCGTCGCTGCTCGGCCGCGTCGGCGGCTGGTTCTCTGGCGCGCTGCGCCGCGATCGCCGCTAGCACGTTGCGCGGGCTGGGACCGGAGCTGCGGCTGGGAGTGACGCGTTCGCTGTGCTGGCGCGGTCCTGTCGGCCGTCTCGCTCGCGTCCTCACTGCGAAAGAACGCGAGTAGCTCGGTCGTCAGTGCTCGCACCTCGGGTGCGAGGTGGCTCAGATCGGGATTACCCGCCGCCGCTGCTTTCAACGCCTCGTGGATCGACAACCAGCGCTCGTCGGGATCGGCCTCTGCGAGCAAGGAAGCAGCTTCCTGCGTTCTTCCAAGCTGTACGTAGTGTTGCAATAAAATAGCCACGAGACCCAGCCACTCGGAGGTCCCCCATCCTGGCACACTACTTCGCAGAAGCTCGTATGCCTGATGTCGTGCCGCCAACCACTCACCCTTGTCGAGCTCGGACATGGCGAAGGCGAAACCCAGCGCGACGAGTCTGGGCCCTTGCTCGACGATATAGCGGAAGATTTCGCCGAAAGCTGGGTTCTTGTAGAACCTGCCGCTCGTGAGTATCGCTCCTGCGGCGTCCACGGAAGACTTCGCGAGTCCGAGCAACGCCACAACGTCGGCTCGGGTCGTGACATCGGGAAAGCTCGGGACCTCTCCGCTCGCGATCGCGGTGAGCAATGGCACGCCGAACTCCTCGCGGCGCTCTTTGTGCGAAGCAACGAGCTGGCGGATGACAGCTGCACTGATGATGTCTGTGCGTTTGTGGAGGAGCGCCTCCAGAACCCCAATCTTCGAGGCGAGCGGGATGATTGGCGAGCCGATGATGGCCTCACCGAGGCGCGCGAGCTTTGAATGCGATGCCACGTGCGAGTGCAGCTGCTTCAGCGCCTTCGCGCGATCGAGCACCGGCACGAGGTGCGCATCGGCCCCCTCGAGATCGAGCAGCTCGCGCATCTCTTCGAGCGGCGATTGCTCGAGCAGCATCGTCACCGCACGTGACTCCAGGCGCCGCCGGAGCGCCGCATCCGAAAGGGTGGTCGCGAGCGCCAGCATGCGCGCGGGATCGTTGGCTCCGGGCGTGGCGTCGAGCAGCACCTGCGCTCGGCGGGCTAGCTCCTCCTCGCCGTACCACGTGCGCAGGAACTCCACGAACCAGGCGAGCTTCTGCCGCACGCGCCGGTTCGCGCGCATCAGGTACCAGATGTTGAAGAAGCGCTCGGTGAGGAGGAACCCGAGCTTGCTCGTGCCGGGCAGGGCGATCTTCGTCAGCGTGCCTTGCTGCACGAGGCGGTTGAGCTGCGCGGACACGATCTTGACGTCGAAGCGCGTCTGCTCGGCGCACGCTGCGGCCGTGATCGGGTGCCAGTGCAGCGCGACCGCGTCGACGATGCGCTGGCTCTGCGCCGGCAGCTCGTCGAACCTGGCCTTGTAGTACGGCGTGAGCTGGTCGAGCATGCGCTCGAGGTCCGCTTCGACCGATGGGTTCTCGCGCGCGAGCACGCTCGACAAGAGGACGAGCATCCGCGGCATCCCGCCGGTGAGGACGTAGAGCGCCTTGAACCGGCCGGGATCGCGCTCGAGCACGGCCTGGACCTGCTGGTGCCCGCGCAGCTTCGCGAGGTGGAGGACCACGTCTCGCGCTTCCTCCTCGGTGACCGGCCCGAGCTCGTGCACGTGGAAGAAGTCGTAGAGCGGAGAGCCGTACGTGATCGTAGCGTCGAGGAACCGCGAGGTCGCGCCGATCAGCACGATCCCGTTGTCGTGCGACAGCGCCTCCCGCATGGCCCACTGCGCGTCTTTCAGCCGCTCGAGGATCAAGTCGAAGTTGTCGACGAGCAGGACGAGGGTCTTCTTCGCGAGGCGCGCCCACGCGATCAGCGTCGCGATGGCCTGGATGCCGCGCTCTTTCTCGGTGAGCGGCATGATCGCGGCGACCTCTGCCTCGAGCTTGCGCTTCGCCGCGTGATCACCGCGCGCGTCGAGGACGTCGAGCAGCGCGTCGAGGCAGTTCAGCCAGAAGTCCGAGGGGTGCGCGACGTTGTACTGCTCCTCGGCGAACCGGAGCGGGAGGGTCGTGCGGGCCAGCTTCTTGTCCTCCTCGATCGCCACGGCGAGCCGCAGGAGCAGCGTGGTCTTCCCCGCGCCACGCACACCGACGAGCAGGTGGTGCTGGTGGGCGCCGCGGCGGAGATCATCGACG
>Ga0247790_10000063_pt1 | contig 60767 bp, 50 predicted proteins | sample UWRJS171409R4_FD_179913 | JGI IMG/M metagenome (GOLD analysis project Ga0247790, IMG submission 179913) | Soil microbial communities from Arlington Agricultural Research Station in Wisconsin, United States - UWRJ-S171-409R-4 | ecosystem: Environmental > Terrestrial > Soil > Agricultural land...
CGCCAACGCCGACGCCACGGTGCCCTGGCCCGATCCGCGCACGCGCGTCTGGGGCCTGCGCGTGCCCTCGCCCATCGGCGGCTTCCTGTGCCTGCGCGCCCTCCGCGACACGGGCGGCCTCGCCGTCACCGTCTCCGAGGACGCCGCCGCGCAGGCGACGCAGCGTCTCGCGGCCCGCACCGGCCTCGACATCTGCCCCGAGGGCGGCGCCGCCTTCGCCGCCTACGAGGCGCTCTCCGCCCAGGGCGCCATCTCCGCCGAAGACCGCGTTGTGCTGTTCAACACCGGCACCGGCCTCAAGTACCGCTAACCCCGCTGCCCATTACCGACCCGATTCGGCCTCTCCAGCGATGAGCGTCCGCCAATCCTGCCATTTTCGAGGATCCCTCGCCCTCTCCCGATAGATTCGCCAATCAATCTCCAGCGGTTTCTGATCCCATCTGACATCGGACATTCTATGTTCGTATTCTCCAGATACATCATCGAATTTACTGATGACCACGGGCAGCCTGATTCCATTATCATCAATAAATCTACTAACCCTGGCTATATGAGTCGGCCCCTCCGAGTCAGAGTAGACGACAATATCACCGACCGCCACGTGTTTCGGATCAATTTCAGCGATGCCATCTTCGGCAAATATCAGATCTAGATTTGGCTTCTTGATGGAGGTCCGCCTGCATGCCAGGACATGTCCAAAACAGTTGTATCCGGCGATCGGCGCCTTGAGCAGCGTATACATCTCCTGGAAACGCCGTTCGTTTCTCAATCGAGCGCCGACAATCTCCAACTTGGGAAGCGACGTCTCGTTATCGATCGGGCTTCCGATGTGAGTCGCCAGATCGATTTTCCACCACCCAGTACCGTCAGTCTCCAGTAATTTCCGTATCGCGCTCATTGCCCATTCACTGACTCGAGAGCAGCTTGGCGAAGCCTCGAATTCGGCCAACCTCTGCGAGCTTGGAGCTCGCGAACGTATCAACGATGCTGTGATACAAAGCAGATCCGGACCGCTTCAGGGCATACAGCACTGCGATTACCAACTCGGTGTGCTCGAAGAGTTGACCCTTCTTGAGATCGCGAAAGAGCTCGCCGAGAAACTGCTCAATTACAGCACGATGCTCCGGAGTCTCGACCATTGACTGGATCAGCGCTTTGATGATCTGCTGGGATTCCAGAAATCGAATTTCTCGACCTTCACGAACAAGCGCAGCCTTATCTGCAAAGTCTCCTTGCCGCAAGGCACCAAGCACTTCCTGCAGTCGCAACTGAGCTAATGGCCGACGATCTGCGCCCTTGTCAACATACCAATGGTCTGCAACCACCTTCTCAACAGGCCACCCGTGAGGATCGGTTGCAGGTCCCCGACCGTAGCCTGACCCATCGGTCTTCATGGCAGATTGGACTCCAGATGTGTAATGTCTAGCTTCGACACGAGCGCCGCGATTCGCTCGTGCTTCAGAAGAGCGCGCTCGATAACTTCTTTGAGCGACAGCAAATCGCCATGATCCATCGCGATAAATAGCTCCTTCGAGTCCTTGCGATGATGAGGCGGCCCCTCTGTGTATTCCAGCTTCAGTTGATGCAGGATCAAGAGCGCATCGGCGTCGAGGCCGTCTTCACGGAAGACCGGGCGAATTTCGGAGAGGGTCCGTGCCGATCTGAATACATTCTGGTTATCAGTCAATACGCTCAGGGCCTTCCCCGTGAGCTCCAGTGATCTTACACTTATAATTCGCCCGAAGAGATTCCTGAATCGTTCCCATTGATCTGGGTTGACGTCTAGTGACTGGAGGAAGATCTCGGCAGCAGTGATCCGCTCTCCTGGACTGAAATTACGATATGTTCCAGCGATGTGCAGGAGTGTCGGGATGAACCGTTTGCTGGTAGCAAGGTCAACGGCTGCGCGTCGTGAGACTTCTTCGGCTAGCGCTACCGCACTCAGAGCCGGCGCTGCACTCTCCAGTCCCGTCAAAATCGATTCAATCGTCGAGGCGTCATCGAGCCATTGCTGAATGATTTCTCGATCTTCATCCGGGATCAGGACTTGCACGAGTGCACGATAGCACGTGTGCCAGGCTGAGCGACTCAGCGAAGGTCTCGGCCGATGAACGTAGGAGACGACTCAGCCGCGCGGTTCGGGCCGCGCGGCCGAGCCACTCTGTTGCGGGGGTGGCCGCGTTCCGGCATCGTGCGCCGATGCTCGAGCTCCTCGACGACTACGATGGAAGCGCCGCGGCGCAGAGGCGCCTGGAGGACGGGATCGACGAAGCGACGCGCGCGGCGCTCGTGTCGAAGGGGCGCGGCGACCAGGAGCTGGTCGCGCGCGCCGAGGCGGACGTCCAGGCCGATCCGGGGCGGTGCATCCGCATGAACGACGCGGGCGAAGCAACGGTGTACGCCGCGGGGCGCAGCTTCCGGGGCGGCCGGTTCGAGACGCCGCCCCTGTGCGAGCTGCGGGCGCGCGCGCTGGCGGCGCGGGCGCGCGCCGGCCGGCCGCGGGCGGGGCTGCGGCTGTGGGTGCTGGACGGGGCCAGTCCGGTGACTGACATCGGCGCGCTGCAGGCCGCCGCGGCACCCGGATCGCTGTTCCAGGTGGCCTCGCAGTTCAACTGCCTCGAGTCGCCGGGCGCGTTCGTGACCGAGGTGGCCAGCTACTTCCACGATCCGACGCAGGGCCCGCGGGCGTCGATCTCGGCGTTCCCGGGGACGCTGGTCCGCCACTACGCAGCGCCGGCACCCGAGGGCGGCCGGTTCGTCCAGGCGACCGACGGCCGCCAGGTCGAGCTGCTCGCGGACGTCGCCGAGCCCGCGGTCGCTGCCGTGCGCAACGGCTACCTGCGCGCGCCCGACATCACAGATCCGGCGGCGCTCGCGCGCGCCCTGGAGGACCGGTTCGACGCGGTCCGCATCGGCGTCCACGACGGGATCGAGGTGGTGCTCGGCCACGACTGGGGGGGCGCCGTCGAGGGCGCGCCGCACCGCACGATCGCCCAGGTGCTCACGTCGACGATCGCCGCGGGGATGTACGGCGGGCTCGACGAGCAGGATCGCGCGTTCCTCGGGATCTGCCGGCAGCTCCAGCGCGCGGCGTACCTGGGCACCTTGCTGGCCGCGGCCGCCCTCGGCAAGGAGCGCGTGGCACTCACGCTGATCGGCGGCGGCGTGTTCGCCAACCCGATCGAGATCATCTGGGAGGCGATCCTGTGGGCCGCGGATCAGGCGCGCGCCCTCCTCCACCGCGAGCTGGTCGTGGTCGTCAACGGCCGCAACCTCGGCGAGCAGCTCCCGCCCCACCGCCTGCGCGCGGCCGCGATGGAACGCGGCGGCGGACTCGTCCGCCTGGCGCCGCACGGCGGCGTGGCGATCGAGGCGTGAGCCGCGGCGCGGCCCCGGGCGCGGCCGACCTCGCTGCGCCCCGCCTCAGGTCCGCCGAACTCCGCCGCGCCTGGCGCCGCCCTGGATGATCGCGACCTGCCCTTGGCGGCTGATCGTCGCGATGAAGGGACGCGCGCGACTTCTGATCAGCGCCGTCAGCTTCGGCATGGCGGCGACGAGGATGCGCCCCATGTCTGCGCCCGTGAGATCGGTGGCCGTGAGCATGAAAGCCGCGACATTGGCGGCGAGCAGGGACTGAAGCTCTAGCGGATGGCGGCGGATCCGGCTGTCCTTGGTGAGGACGATCCAGCCGCGGGCGCCGACCTCGGCGAGCCATACGGTATCGGGCGTGTCGGGTGCGAAGTGGTCGTCGTGGACCTCCACGAGGACGCCCGCGCTTCGCAGCGCCTCGGGCACGTCGCGGGCGCCCAGGGAGCGATCGACGAAGTATGTGGGCCGAGGATCAGTGGGCGTAGGCACCGAGCTCCCACCGCAACGCCGCTCCGACCTGCTCGAGCTTCAGGTTGTAGTCCCGGGCCAGATGCCCAAGCGTCTCGCCAGCGCGCAAACGGTCGGCGATCACCGCGGTGGGGATGCCGGTCCCTGCGACGACGAGCTTGCCGAAGGCGCGACGCGGGTCGAGCTCGACTTCACGCGGCTCACTGGGCTCGCGCGCCCAGGGGAAGAGTCGCTCCGCGAGGCCCCTCGGATCACGCTCGACACGCTCGAGCGAAGCTTCGAGGAGCGACCGCATCTCGGTCTGACCAGCTCGCGAGGCGTTGACGAGCTTGCCGTAGTACTCGACGAAGAGATCGAGACCGTCGGTCAGGAATTCTTGCTCGATCAGCGGCCGCGGCGTGTCGAGCTCGCGCTCGACGAAGCGGAGCGCCTTGCGCACGCGCTGGAGGGGGACTCGGTGACGGCGGCGCAGCGCGGCCAGCACGTACGCCTCGACGAGGTTCCAGAACGAGAGCAGCGGCGGCCGGCCAGCGGCGAGCGGGATGACCCGGGCATGACCGCTCACCCACTGGCGCAACGTCGTCGGCGGAAGCCGCATATAGGTTGCTGCCTCGCGGAGGCCATACGTCGGCACATCGCACGGATCACGCCCTTGATAGAGATCGACCTTCGCCACAACGAGCTCCAACTAGCCTTGCTCGACCGTACCTTGAGGCTCCGGGTTCGACAACGATTCGAAGCTCGAGCCGCTGGAGCAGTACGAGATCTCGAAGGCTGCTCCTACCGCATCGACGAGACGTAGAGCTCGTAGTCGCCGCTGCGGTCGGAGGCGAAGTAGAGCCGGCAGCCGTCGGGGCTGAGGGCCGGATCGCCGTCGGCGGCGCTGCCGTTGACGTCGGGGACGCGCCTCGGCGTGCTGAACGGATCGGTCTTGTCCTCGCGCGTCGCGTACCAGAGATCGACGTTGCTGCCGCCGCCGGCGCGGCGCGAGGAGTACACGATGATGAGCTCGTCGGGCGACAGCGTCGGATCGGCGTCGCCCGCGCCGCTCTGCAGCTCGTCGATCTGCTGCGCGTTCCCGAAATTGCTGGACAGGGCGCTCCGCGACGCGACCGCGAGGCGCTGTGGGCTGCTCTCGATCGCGAGGTAGATACGCAGCCCGTCGGCGCTGAGCTCGGGATCGAGCTCGTCGCCGCTGGTGTCGATGTTGGCCAGGCCCGCCGAGCGATCGAAGCTGGTGAACGGGGCGGACGTGCTCCCCCGCTCCGAGATCCAGAGGTCGCTGCCGCCCTCCGCCCCCGACCCGGTGCGGGTGCTCGCCACGAGACCGATCAGCCCATCACCGGACATCGTGAACCGGCTGTCGAGGGCGCTGGAGCTGACGTCGCCGTCCCGCTGCGGCGCATCGAACCGCGCCGAGAGCGATCCGCGCGTCGCGGTGAAGATGTCGAAGTCCTGCGTCCCGCTGCGGTTCGTCGAGAAGTAGATCGCCTTCTCGTCGGGCGTCACGAATGGATCGCGCTCCACGGCGCTCGAGCCGAGCTCCGTGAGCTGCGACGGCGCGCCGAACGCGACCGTGTTGGCCAGCCAGCGCTGTAGACACGGGACCGCGGGCGCGTCGACGAGCGGCGGATCAGGGGTGTCGGGCAACGGCCCGCCGTCGTCGGACCCCGAAGGCGCGCGGAAGCCGCAGCCGGCGGCGATCACGGCGGCGAGCGCGGCGAGCCGGCAGCTCACGCAGGAGGAGCGAAGCACCGGCGCGACGTTAGCATACGGATCCTTCGCAGCTGACGTGGGCGATATCACACGCGCAAGGGGACGTGCAGGCGCGTCGAGGAGCCGCGCGCGAAACGTGGATGCGCCGACGTCCGCGCCGCGCGCGTCAGGAGCCGATCTCGGAGCGGATGCGCAGCCGCAGCGCGTTCAGCTTGATGAAGCCCTGCGAGTCGCGCTGATCGTAGACGGAGTCCTCCTCGAACGTGACGATGTCGGGCCGGTAGAGGCTGCGCGGCGCCTTGCGGCCGAGCACGGTCACACAGCCCTTGAACAGACGGAGCCGCGCCGTGCCGGTGATGGACTGGGCGATGTCATCGATCATCCGCTGCAAGGTCTCGCGCTCGGGCGCGAACCAGAAGCCGTTGTAGACGAGCGCCGCGTAGCGCGGCATCAGGTCGTGGCGCAGCCGCAAGACCTCGCGATCGAGCGTGAGCGACTCCACCGCCGCGCGCGCCGCGTGCAGCACGGTGCCGCCGGGCGTCTCGTAGACGCCGCGCGACTTCATGCCGACGAACCGGTTCTCGACCAGATCGACGCGGCCGACGCCGTGCTCGCCCGCGATCGTGTTGAGCCGCCCCAGGAGCTCGACGGGGCCGAGCCGCTCGCCGTCGATCGCGACGGGATCGCCGTGCTCGAGATCGATCTCGATCACGCGCGGCGCGTCGGGCGCGGCGGCGGGATCGCGCGTGAGCTGGAACATCTCCGGCTCGGGCTCGCGCCACGGATCCTCGAGCACACCGCCCTCGTAGCTCGTGTGGAGCAGGTTGCGATCGACCGAGTACGGCTTCTCCGCCGTGGCCTCGATCGGGATGCCGTGCGTCTTCGTGTACTCGATCAGCTCGCGCCGGCCCTTGAACTCCCACTCGCGCCACGGCGCGATGATGCGGATGCCGGGCCGGAAGTGATAGGCGGTGAGCTCGAAGCGCACCTGATCGTTGCCCTTGCCGGTGGCGCCGTGCGAGATCGCGTCGGCGCCCTCGGCGTCGGCGGCCTCCATGAGGCCGCGCCCGATGCACGGGCGCGCGAGCGACGTGCCGAGCAGGTACTGGCCCTCGTAGAGCGCGCCGGCGCGCAGCGCCGGGAACACGTAGTCACGAACGAACGGCAGCCGGAGATCCTGGACGATCGCCTTCTGCGCCCCGACGGCGAGCGCCTTGGTGCGGGCGCCCTCGAGATCTTCGGCCTGACCGATATCGGCGCAGAAGCAGACGACCTCGCAGCGGTACGTCTGCGCGATCCAGCGCACGGCGACGGAGGTGTCGAGCCCCCCGGAGTATGCGAGCACAACCTTGCGAACCATGGGCGGGTTATCGCCCTCGCGCGCGGCGAGGGCAAGAGCCGGGCCGGGCTACCGCAGGATGCCGCGCAGGAACAGCTGGCACAGGTAGCGGTAAGCCTCGAGGCGCGGCATTCCGGAGACGTCGAGGATCTCGTCGATCGAGAGCAGACCGTCGACGCGCGAGAGCAGGAACGCCGCGCGCGAGCTGATGTGCGAGCCGGCGAGCTCGTGCAGCGGGCGCGCCAGGACAGGCATGCGGTGCAGATCGCCGAGGAACGCCTGGAACACGTTCATCATCGTCTCGCGGTTGCGCTGCACCAGCTTCTGCGCGAGCACGCTGCTGGGATCCTCCGACAGCGCGAGATCGATCGCGGTCACGGCCCGATCCAGCTCGCCGGCCTTGTTCCACTCGACGGCGTAGTCGAACAGCGCCGTGATGCGGCGGCGCGTGCGATCCTCGGGTGTCTCGTCGGGCGGCGCGGGCGCGCGCCGATCGATCGCGTCGAGGATCTGCGCGCTGCGCGCGTCGATCGGATCGAACGGCAGCACGGCGTCGGCGTGGGTGACGGCGGGCACCTTGTGCATGGGCCGCGCGCGCTGGGGGGCGTCTGGCTCGAACGGCCCCAGCGGCAGATCCTCGGTCCGGGAGCGCGACTGTGCGGCGGCAGTGCCCTCCGGACGCGCGGCGGAGCTGTCCGGACGTATGCCGAGATCGCGCGTCGGCGCCGTGATCAGCAGGTTGTGCTCGAGCGGTGAAGGCTGCGGCGCGCGCGCGCCCGGCCGCAGGTGGCCCTTGGCCGCGAGATCGGGCGACGATGCCGATGACGATGACGAGCGCATCTCCTTGCGCTCGGTGGGCGCGTCGAAGTCACCGGGCTCGCCGTACGCGGGCAGACCGGGCCCCGAAGGCGCGCGCGCTCCGCCGGGCACCGGCGGCCCCTGGCGCGTGCCGGACGCGCCGGGCGACATGGCCGTCGAGGACGGCGTGAGCGGCAGGGACGGCGTGGAGGATGCGGGCGACGCGGACGGCGGGCTCGATGACGTGTGCACCGGGGGCAACCCCTCGATGGTGGAGCGCCCCGGCGGGCCCGCGCGCCGCGGCGGCGTCCCCCCGGGCGAGAACTCGCGCGTGCCCGACGGCGTCACGGGCAGCCGGTTGAACAGCTCCGGAGGCAGCGAGCCCGGCGAGCGATCGATCGTCGGCGGATCGATGTCGGACGGCAGATCGAACAGCGCGCCGGCCGGATCGAACGCCGACTCGGTGTGCTCGGGCGCCGGCTCGGTGCGCTCGTACGGCGTGGTGCGGCGCCGCAAGATGGTCTCGTGCTCGCCGAGCAGCTCGCCGAGCCCCTCGCCGAGCCCCTCGCCGGGCCCCTCGCCGGGCCTCTCGCTCGGCGCCTCGCGCGCCAGATCGCGCGCCAGATCGGACACCAGATCGCCCGCCGGATCGACCGCTGGATCGACCGGCAGCTCCGGGGTCGAGCCCATGGCCGTCCCGGGCAAGCGCGCGACCCCAGACGACGTCACCGGCTGCACGAAGCCGAGGTCGCGCGGCCGGATCTGGGTGCGCTGCGTGACGAATGCCTGCGGTGTGTGCGCGTCCCCGCCCGCACCGAACCCGGGCGTCGCCTCGGACTCGAACCCGGGCGTCGGCGTCACCTCGCTCCGGAACTCCTCCGACCCGCCCTCGTCGCCGCCCGGCGCGTCTTGTCCGCCCGGCCCGCCGTGCTCGCCGTGCCCGCTCTGGCCGCTCTGCCGGCCGAGGCCCTCGTACTCCTTCGTCGCGTCCTCGAAGTTCATCCCGGGGAGCTCCGGCTCGGGTGAGGAGGTCAGGTGGAACTGCTCGAGGTCGGGCTCGAGATCGAGCGTGACCGCCTGCCGCGACAGCCGCCCGAGCGCTGGCTCCTCCTCCTCGATCGCCCAGCCGTCGAGCGCGGTGACATAGCGCGGCACCGCGTCGCCCTCGGCGAGCTCGCCCTGCGCGGCCTCGATCTGGTACGTGGGCTCGTCGTCGAGCGGGAACGCGGAGACCTCGGCCTGCGCGCTGACCTCGCTGACGAGCAGCTCGTAGTTCATCCGCACGTAGTCGATGTAGCCGAGCGCCTGCTCGTGGTGCGGATCGAGATCGAGGACCTGCTCCCACGAGACCACCGCGCCGTCGAAGTCCCCGCGGCCGTAGCGCGCGAGGCCCTCTTCGAGCAAGCGTTCGATGTTGGATGGCGCGCGGCCCATGGTGGCTCTGGGGTCCTAGCCCCGCGTCTTGGAGACCACGCCCCGGAACATGTTGAGCGTCCGGTTCAGCGCCTCGGTGGCCTCGGTGAGCGACGTCAGATCCTTGGCGACGATCGCGCCGCGCGTGCGATCGACGACGGCGCGCGCCTTCTTCACGGCATCCTGGCCGAAGTCGGAGCCGGCGATGATGTCGGTCACCTGCGGGAACAAGGACTCGATCTCCTCGAGCGCCTTCTCGGCGGCGTGGCGGGCCTTGTCGAACTCCTGGCCGGAGCGAACCTCGACCATGTAGTCCTTGTTCGCCTCGACCATCTTCTTGATCTCCTCCTCTGTCAGGCCCGACGTCGCCGTCACGGTGATCGACTGCTCGAGGCCGGTCTCGAGATCGCGCGCCTTCACCGAGACGATGCCGTCGGCGCTGATGTGGAACTGGACCTCGATCTCGACCTCGCCGCGCGGCGCGCGGCGCAGGCCGGTCAGCACGAACTCGCCGAGCAGCTCGTTCTCCTCGGCGCGATCGCTCTCGCCTTGCAGGACAAGGATCTTCACCGACGTCTGGTTGTCCTTGACGGTCGTGAACACGTGCTGCTCCGACGTGGGCACCGTCGTGTTCTGCTCGATCAGCTTGTGGAAGTACCCGCCGACGATCATGATGCCGAGCGAGTGCGGCGTGACGTCGAGGAGCAGGATGTCGCTCTTGTCGTCGGTCAGCGCGGCACCCTGGATCGCGGCGCCGAGCGCCACGACCTCGTCGGGGTGGACGCCCTTGCACGGCTCGAGGCCGAAGAACTCGGCGACGGCTGACTGCACGCGCGGCATGCGCGTCATCCCGCCGACCAGGATGACGTCCTCGATCTGGGTCTTGGGGATCTCGGCCTCCTCGAGCGTGCGCGCGCAGATGTCGATCGTGCGCTCGATGAGATCGCCCGTCAGCTCCTCGAGCTTGTCGCGCGTCAGCATCGTCTGCAGGTGCAGCGCCTCGTTGCGCCCGGTCGAGATGATGAACGGCAGGTTGATCTCGGTCTCCTTGACGCTCGACAGCTCGCACTTGGCCTTCTCGGCGACGTCCTTGAGCCGCTGCAGCGCCATCTTGTCCTTGCGCAGATCGATGCCGTGCTGCTTCTCGAAGCCGAACACGAGCCAGTCGATGATCCGCCGATCGAAGTCCTCGCCGCCCAGGAACGTGTCGCCGGCGGTCGAGACCACCTCGAACACGCCGTTGCCGATCTCGAGGATCGAGATGTCGAACGTGCCGCCGCCGAGGTCGTAGACGGCGACCTTGCGCTCGATGTTGCGGCCAAAGCCGTACGCGAGCGCGGCCGCGGTGGGCTCGTTGATGATGCGGATGACGTCGAGGCCGGCGATCCGGCCGGCGTCCTTGGTGGCCTGGCGCTGGCCATCGTTGAAGTACGCGGGCACGGTGACGACGGCCTTCGTGACCTCCTCGCCGAGGTACTCCTCGGAGATGAGCTTCATCTCCTGCAAGATGTACGCGGACACCTCGGGCACGCTGAAGACCTGATCGCGGAGCATGATGCGGACATCGTCGTGCGGGCCCTCGACGATGCGGTACGGCATGATCTCGAGCGAGCTGCGCACCGCGGCGGAGCCCCACTTGCGACCGATCAGGCGCTTGGCGGCGTAGACCGTGTTCTCGGCGTTCGTGATCGCCTGGCGCTTCGCGATGTGGCCGACGAGGCGCTTGCCGTTCTCCGCGATCGCGACCATCGATGGCGTGGTCTTGTACCCGCCCCGATTCGGGATCACCGACGGCGTACCGTCCTCGACGACCGCCACGCACGAGTTCGTGGTGCCGAGGTCGATACCGATCACCTTGTCACTAGCCATCGCGACCTATTGTCCTTCCGATTTCCACGGCGTGACCAGTGGTCGGGACGCTCTAAAACCGGGATCGAAAACCGCGCCGCACAAACGTAAGCGAACCGACCCTCCGCGGTGCGCGAGTGGACGGCGCGCGAGCGGACAGCGCGCGAGTGGACGGTGAGAAAGCGCAGCGCGCGCGGCGACGCGCGGCGCGCGGCGATGCTTCCTCCCGAGCGGGATCCGTCGCGCTCGCGCTAGTGCGCGAGCAACCTTCGGACTTCGGCGAGGTCGTTGCGCAGCTCGGCGGCCAGCACGTCGTTCTCGCTCTTGATCGCCATCGCCATCACGAGCACCTCTTCGGCGTCGGCGAGCTTGCCCGCGGCGCGGAACGCCGAGGCGAGCAGGCGCGCCACCGACGGATCGTTGGGGGCGAGCGTGTGTGCCTTTTTGGCATACTCGACCGCGGTCCGCGGCTGCTCCGCGGCGAGCGCGCAGCTCGCGGCGCGGCGCAGGTAGCGCGCCTGCGGATCGACGCGCACGGCGGCGGCGAACAGCTTCATCGCCTCGAGCGCGTCGCCGCTGATCTCGACCTGGCAGGCGCGCTCGAACAGCTCCGCCGCGTACTCCTGCGGCGTCTGCGGCTGATCCGACGCCAGCTGCTTCGCGGCAGCCCGGCCCTTGTCGCTCGAGGTGAGCCGGGCGTACGCGCGGCTCGTGGCCTCGAACACGGTCGACATCCGCGCGGCGAAGCTGCCGAGGCGCTTGCCGTAGTAGCGATCGGGGTGGATCTCCTTCGAGATCTGGAAGTACGCGAGCTTGAGCACCCGCGCGTCCGCCTCGGCGGGCACGCCGAGCAGCGCGTGCGGATCGCGGCCGTGGGCGAGCCGCGCCATCGCGAGGATGCGTCGGCGCTCGCGCTCGGCGAGGTCGGTGTCCTCGGCGAGCGCCGCGAGCTCCTCGGCCGTGGCGCTGGGGAGCGAGAGATCGTGCGCGGGCGCCGCGGGCATGGGCGACGCCGCGCCGGGCGACGCCGCGCCGGACCCCGACGTCGCCGCGCGCGACATGATCGGCACGTTCTGCGGCGTGGGGCGCCGCGCCGGCGCGGCGCTCCGCGGCGAGGCCGCGCGCTTCGGCGGATCAGCGGGCGACGGCGCGGTGGTCTCGCCGGGCACGAGCAGCGCGCCGATCGAGCGCAGCCGCGTCACGATCGACACCGCGCGATCGATGGGCAGGCCGGTGGTGAGCAGCACCTCGCGGAGGGTCTGCGTGCCGTCGATGCGCGAGAGCACGAAGTACTCCTCGGGCCCGACGGAGGCCTTGAGCGGATCGAACCCGGGGCTGACGCGCAGGCGCTGGGCGGTCGATCCAATCCCGGCGATCTCAGCCGGTACCGTGCTCACGGCGCGACTTTATCACCCCGGCCCGGATCATTCACCGGGGGACAGGACGTGCTCGAGCACCGCCTTCGCGATGGGGAGCCGATTCGCCGCCTGGATCCAGGCGAGCGAGCGCGGCCCGTCGAGCACCTCGCCGGTGATCTCTTCGCCGCGGTGCGCCGGGAGGCAGTGCAGCACGATCGCGTCGGCGGCGCCGCGCGCGACGAGCCGCGCGTCGAGCTGGTAGCGCGCGAACGCCTGGCGCCGGGCCGCGGCCTCGGCCTCCTGCCCCATCGACGCCCACACGTCCGTCGACAGGACGTGCGCGCCGGCGGCCGCCTCCGCGGGATCGTCGGTCACGACGAGCGAGCCCTTGCCGAGCTCTTGCTGCGTGCGGCGGGCCTGGGCGACGAGCAGCGGATCGGGCTGGAAGCGGGGCGGGCACGCGAGCACGAGATCGAGGCCGAACATGCCGGCGGCCTCGATCCACGAGTGCGCCATGTTGTTGCCGTCGCCGATCCACGCGTAGCGCAGGCCCTCGATCCGGCCGAAGTGTTGCCGCACCGTGAAGAGGTCCGTCGCGACCTGGCACGGGTGGTGCTGATCGGACAGGCCGTTGATCACGGGCACCGACGCCGCGCGCGCGAACGCCGCGACGCGATCCTGCCCGAACGTGCGCACGACGATCGCCTGGCAGTACGCGGACAGGACGCGCGCCGTGTCCGCGGGGGGCTCGCCGCGCGCGAGCTGGCTGCCGTCCGACGACAGCACGACGGCGTGGCCGCCGAGGTCGTACGCGGCGACCTCGAACGAGACGCGCGTGCGGGTCGACGCCTTCTCGAACACGAGCGCGACGGTCTTGCCGGCGAGCGTCGTGGCGAGGCGGCTCCGCTCGAGGTGCGCGGCGCGATCCCACACGGCCGGCCACGCGGCCGCCGGGATGTCGGCGAGCGTGAGGAACCGGCGCGGCGCGGGCGCGGGGGTAGAAGCGCCGCTCACGACGCGGCCTTTCCGGTGCCCTCGGCGAGCACGCCGCGGAGGATCGCGACGGCCTCGTCGAGGTGGGGCGGCTCGACGATGTACGGCGGCGCGAAGCGCACGACGTTCGAGCCGGCGACCGACAGGAGCAGGCCCTGCTCGCGGCACCGCCCGACGACCTGGGCGGCGTTGCCGCTGACGGCGAGCCCGCGCAGGAGGCCGCGGCCGCGGACCTCGGTCGCGTGGCCGGGGAATTCGCCGACGAGCGCCTCGAGCTTCTGCGCGAGGTAGCTGCCCATCTGCGCGACGCGCTCGACGAGCCCCTCGGCCTCCATGATGTCGAACACGGCGGTGGCCGCCGCGCACGCGAGCGCGTTGCCGCCGAACGTCGAGGCGTGCGGCACCGCGCCGCCGGCCTGCGCCGCGAGCCCGCGCGCCGCCTGCTCGCTCGCGACGACGGCGCCGATCGGGATGCCGCCGCCGAGCCCCTTGGCGAGCGTCATGACGTCGGGCGCGATGCCGTCGTGCTGGTACCCAAACCAGGTGCCGGTGCGGCCGACGCCGGTCTGCACCTCGTCGAAGATGAGCACCGTGCCGGTCTGATCGCACAGCTCGCGGAGGCCCGCGAGGTAGCCGGCGGGCGCGGCGATGATGCCGCCCTCGGCCTGGATCGGCTCGACGATGATCGCGCACGCGGTGCGCCCCGCGAGCGCGCGGGACGCGGCCGAAAGATCGCCGTAGTCGATGAACTCGACGGGCCCGAACAGGGGCCCGAAGCCCTCGCGGTACTTCGGCTGGCCGGTGAGCGACACCGTGGCGATCGAGCGGCCGTGGAAGCTGCCGTGCGTCGAGATGATCGTGGTGCGGTGCGGCGCCTCGGCGATCACGGCCTGGTAGCGGCGGGCGAGCTTGATCGCGCCCTCGTTGGCCTCCGCGCCCGAGTTGCAGAAGAAGACGCGCGCGCCGAACGAGCGATCGGTGATCGCCTTGGCGGCGAGGATCTGCTGCTCGTTGAAGAACAGGTTCGAGACGTGGACGAGCTTTCCGAGCTGCTCGGTCACGCGCCCGGTGAAGCCCGGGTGCGAGTGGCCGAGGCCGCACACCGCGATGCCCGCCGTCATGTCGAGGTAGCGCGTCCCGGCCGCGTCCCACAGCTCGCAGCCGCGGCCGCGCTCGAGGACGATGGGCTGCTGGCGGTAGTTCTTGACGAGGACGGAGTCTGCGATCGCGAGGAGCTCAGCTTGAGAGAGCGACACGGACTCTGTGTACCACCGCCCGGCGCGCGGCGTCAGCGGAACGCCGACTGGGAGCCCGCGCGCATCGACAGCGAAGCCGACGGCGGCTGCGCGAGCGGCGAGCCCGAGGGCGCCGAGGGAGACCATGAAGGCGACCACGAGGGCGGCATCGCCGGCATCGCGGGGGCGGCGCCGGGCAGCCCGGGCGCCGGGGGGAACGCCGCGGGCGGCTCCGCCGCATCGGACGCGGACGGCGACGCGATCGCCGCGACCAGGAGCCCGGCCCCGGTCAAGAGGGTGAGCGCGCCGACCATCACGCCGAACGCGCTGGCCGACGCGCACAGCGGCACCGTGAGCACGCCGGTGAACGGATCCTCCGGCGTGCAGTCCGTCGACGACGCGTCGGCCATCATCGCCGTGCCCGCGACCGAGAGCACCGCCCCTCCGACGTACGCAAACGGCTTGGCGCGCGGCGCGCACCCCCCGGCCGAGAGCGACACACTCGTGACCATCGCGACCATCGACACCATCGACACCATCGACTTCATCCGCATGCCCGACCCGTGAGCACGGGGTGTACCAGCGTCCAAGTGATTGGTCCGACGTCCGACCACGTCAGGTCTTCACCACTTCCTGCCAGATCACAGGATGTATCGCGTCAGGTCCTCGTCGGCGACGAGCGCCCCGAGCCGCTCGAGGACGTAATCCGACGTGATCGGGATGGTCTGCACCCCGATGTCGGGCGCGTTGTAGAGCAGGTCGTCGAGCAGCCGCTCGAGGACGGTGTGCAGCCGGCGCGCGCCGATGTCGTGGGTGCGGCGGTTCACGTCGGCGGCGATCCGCGCGAGCTCGGAGATCGCGCCCGCGGACCACTCGATCGTGATGCCCTCGGTGGCGAGCAGCGCGGCGTACTGGCGCGTCAGCGCGTTGCGCGGCTCGGTCAGGATCCGCACGAAGTCCTCGGCGACGAGCGGCGTCAGCTCGACGCGGATCGGGAACCGGCCCTGCATCTCGGGGATGAGATCCGAGGGCTTGCTCATGTGGAACGCGCCGGCGGCGATGAACAGCACGTGATCGGTGCGGACCGGCCCGTACTTCGTGGTCACCGTCGAGCCCTCGACGATCGGCAGGAGATCGCGCTGCACGCCCTCGCGCGAGACGTCGGCGCCGTGGCGGTCGCGGCTCGTCGCGATCTTGTCGATCTCGTCGATGAAGACGATGCCGGCGTTCTCGGCGCGGCGCACCGCCTCGCGCGTCGCCGCCTCGTGATCGATCAGCTTGTCGACCTCCTGCTCGGTCAGCGCGCGCCACGCCTGCGGCACCTTGAGCTTCTGGCGCTTGGTCTTGCGGCCGAACGCGCCGAACACGTCCCGGAGGCCCGAGAGCGCGCTCTCGTCGATGCCGGGCTGGCCGCCGAGCACCGACATGAGCGGGTTACTCTCGTCGGACATCTCGACCTCGACGTCGCGGTCGTCGAGCCGGCCGTCGCGCAGCATCGCGCGCAGCTTCTCCCGCGTCGCGTCGCCGCCGGGGGCCGCCGGCTCGCCGGGCCGATCCGCGAAGCCCCGGCCGCCGCGCGGCAGGAGCAGATCGAGCAGCCGCTCCTCGGCGGCGTCCTTGGCGCGCGCGCGCACCTTGCCCGCCTCCTCGTCGCGCACGAGCTTGACCGCGACCTCGACGAGATCGCGCACGATCGAGTCGACGTCGCGCCCGACGTAGCCGACCTCGGTGAACTTGCTGGCCTCGACCTTCAGGAACGGCGCGCGCGCGAGCCGCGCGAGCCGGCGCGCGATCTCGGTCTTCCCGACGCCGGTCGGCCCGATCATGATGATGTTCTTCGGCGCGATCTCGTCGCGCAGGTCGCCCTCGACCTGCTGCCGCCGCCAGCGGTTGCGCAGCGCGACGGCGACGGCGCGCTTGGCCTCGCGCTGGCCGACGACGTAGCGATCGAGCTCCTCGACGATCCGGGCGGGCGTGAGCTCCGTCTCGGGCGAGCGATCGGGCGAGCGATCGGGCGAACGATCCGGCGCGGTCACGGCAGCTCCTCGATGGTGAGGGTCGCGTTGGTGTAGATGCAGATCTCGGCGGCGAGCCCCATCGCGGTCTCCGCGATCGCCCGCGCGGGCAGCTCGGTGTGCCGCACGAGCGCGCGCGCCGCGGCGAGCGCGTAGCCGCCGCCGGAGCCGATCGCGCACACGCCGTCGTCGGGCTCGATCACGTCGCCGGAGCCCGAGAGGATGAACGTGGACTCGGCGTCGGCGACGAGGAGCATCGCCTCGAGGCGGCGCAGCGCGCGATCGGTGCGCCACTCCTTCGCGAGCTCGACGGCGGCGCGGCGCAGCGGGCTGCGCTGCTCGCGGAGCTTGTCGTCGAGCCGCTCGAACAGCGCGATACCGTCGGCGGCCGAGCCGGCGAAGCCGCCGATCGCGCGGCCTTCGCCGAGCCGGCGCACCTTGCGCGCGCCGCCCTTGACGACGGTCTGGCCGAGCGTCACCTGGCCGTCGCCGGCGACGACCACGCGCCCCGCGCGGCGGACCGACAAGATGGTCGTGGAGTGGACCTTCACGCCTTGGGTGGTAGCACGCCGGCCCGGGCCCGGGGGTGCGCGCCGTCGTAGACCTTCATCAAGTGATCGAGCGATACCTTCGTATAGATCTGCGTCGATGACAGGCTGGCATGGCCGAGCAGCTCCTGGATCGAGCGGAGGTCGACGCCCTCATCGAGCAGGTGGGTCGCGTACGAGTGGCGGAGCGCGTGCGGGGTCGCCGCGGCGTGCACCCCCCCGGCGATCGTCCACCGCTTGACCATGCGCTGCACGGAGCGCGGGGTCAGCCGCTCGCCGCGCGCGTTGACGAAGAGCGCGGCGCCGCTGGCTCCCGGAGCGCCAAGTCCGCGCCGCGCGGGCAGGTACGCCGCGAGCGCCTGATCCGCGGCGTCACCGAGCGGCACCTCGCGCGCCTTGTCGCCCTTGCCGTGCCGGACGAGGAGGAGCGGGACCCCGTAGCGGGCGCGATCGATGTCGGTTGTGTCGAGGGCGCACGCCTCCGAGACGCGCAGCCCGGTGCCGTAGAGCAGCTCGAGCAGCGCCGCGTCGCGCAGGCGCAGGAGGCCGTGGCGCGCCTCCTCGGCGGCGGACAGCCGGCGGTGCGAGGTGCGGCCAGTGGCGAGCGGCGCCTCGACGAGCCGGAACGCGTCGTCGACGTCGAGCGCCCGTGGCAGACCGCGCCGGCGCTTGGGCCCGCGCACGGCCGCCGCCGGATCGCCGGCGAGCGCGCCGCGCTTGACGAGAAAGCGGCAGAACGCGCGGATGCTGGACAGCTTGCGGCCGAGCGTCGCGGCGCCGTTTCGGCCGAACAGGGCCGCGAGCTGGCCGCGGACGTCGATCGCCGACAGCCGCGCGAGCGGGGCATCGCGGCCGCGCTTCTCGCGGAGGTGCGCGCGGAGGGCGGCGACGTCGCGGAGGTAGACCTCGACGGTCCGCGGCGAGTGCGCGCGCTCGACCTCGAGGTAGCGCCCGAACGCGGCGATGGCGTCGTCCCAGTCCATGCCGGGAGCTTCGATCGGACCGCGGCGCGGGCGCGAGTTTTCGCGCCGGCCGCGGGCGCGGGCGTGGGCGCACAGGCGCAAGCGCTGCGCCGGCCGCGCGGCGGACGAACGGATTGCGCGGACCCGGCGCGGCCGGTGCCGCCAGGTGGCCGTCCGACGGTGGCCGCGGCCGGCACGCAACCCGCAAGCGCCGATTGCCGATGGCGAGCGACCCCTCCCTGGATCTCCCGCAGCGCTGGCACGCGCTTGGCGCGGCCGAGGTCGTCGTGGCGACCGCGTCGGACGACCTCGCTGGCCTGTCCCCCGAGGAGGCGCGCCGGCGCTTCGAGACGGCCGGGCCGAACGCGCTGCGCGAGGCGGCGCGACGGCCGGCGTGGGCCGTCTTCGTGGGCCAGCTCGCGAGCCCGCTCATCTACCTCCTGCTCGGCGCCGCGGTGCTCGCGCTCGCGCTCGGGCACCGGACCGACGCGATCGTCATCTTCGTGGTCGTCGTGCTGAACGCGGTGATCGGCGGCTTCCAGGAGGGGCGCGCCGAGCGCTCGCTCGCGGCGCTCCGCCGGCTCGCGACGAGCCACGCGCGCGTCGTGCGCGGCGGCCGCGAGCACGTGATCGAGGCGCGCGACGTCGTCCCCGGCGACATCCTCTTGCTCGAGGCGGGAGACGCGGTGGCGGCCGACGCGCGGCTCGTCGACGCGGCGGCGCTGCAGATCGCCGAGGCCGCGCTCACCGGCGAGTCGCTGCCGATCGCCAAGGATCGCGTCCCGCTCGCCCCCGACACGCCGCTCGCGGACCGGCGCAACATGGTCTACGCCGGCACGCACGTGACGGCGGGGCGCGCGCGCGCCGTCGTGGTCGCCACCGGCCCCGCGACGGAGATCGGCCACATCGCGGCGCTCGCCGAGGCGGCGCGCGATCCGCAGACGCCGCTCGAGCGGCGGATCGCGCAGTTCGGCCGCTACATCATCGTCGCGGCGGGCGGGATGCTCGCGCTCGTCCTCGCGATCGGCCTTTTGCGCGGCCTGCCGCTCGGCCAGATCCTGATGATCGGCATCAGCCAGCTCGTCGGGATGATCCCGGAGGGGCTGCCGGTGGCGATGACGATCGCGCTCGCGGTCGGCGTCCAGCGCATGGCGCGCCGCCGCGCGGTGGTGCGGCGCCTCGCCGCCGTCGAGACGCTCGGCTCGACGACGGTGATCTGCAGCGACAAGACCGGCACGCTCACGCGCAACGAGATGACGGTGGTCGCGCTCGCGCTGCCCGGCGGGCGCGCGGTGACCGTCACCGGCGTCGGCTACGCGCCGGCCGGCGCGTTCATCGAGGGCGACCGCGAGCTCGATCCGCGGGCCGACAGCGCGCTGCGCGAGCTGCTCGAGGCCGGCGCGCTGTGCAACGACGCGCAGCTCGTGGGGCCCGAGGAGCCCGACGAGCCCGACGAGCCCGAGGAAGGAACCGCGGAGGCGGCGCCGGTGTGGCGGCCGATCGGCGATCCGACCGAGGTCGCGCTGCTCGCACTCGCGATCAAGGGCGGCGTCGTGCCCGACGAGCTGCGGCGGCGCGCGCCGCGCCGCGCCGAGCTCCCGTTCGATCCGGCCGCGCAGATGATGGCCACGCAGCACGGCGGGCGCGTCGTGGTGAAGGGCGCCCCCGAGGTCGTGCTCGAGCTGTGCCGCGCCGCGCGGGTGGACGGCGAGGACCGGCCGCTCGACGATGCCGGCCGGCAGGCGATCCGCGCGGCGGCGTCGCAGATGGCGGCCGGCGCGCTGCGCGTGCTCGCGATCGCGGTCGTCGAGGGCGGCAGCATCGACGGCGCGGCTGGCGGGGCCAGCGGCACGCCAGGCGCCAGCGGCACACCAGGCGCCAGCGGCACGCCAGGCGCCAGCGGCACGCCATTCGACGCGTTCCGCGGGCGCGCCGCGCTGCTCGGGCTCATCGGCCAGCTCGATCCGCCGCGCGAGGAGGCGCGCGAGGCCGTCGAGCGCTGCCGGCTCGCCGGCATCCGGCCCGTGATGGTGACCGGCGATCACAAGGAGACCGGCTGGGCGATCGCGACGGCGCTCGGCATCGCGCGGAGCGGCGACCGCGCCGTGGACGGGCGCGAGCTCGAGCGGATGTCCGACGCCGAGCTCGCTGCCGCCATCGAGGAGATCGCGGTGTTCGCGCGCGTCCACCCGGCGCAGAAGCTGCGGATCGTCGAGGCGTACCAGCGGCGCGGCGAGGTCGTGGCGATGACCGGCGACGGCGTCAACGACGCGCCCGCGCTCGCGACCGCCGACGTCGGCGTGGCGATGGGCCGCGCCGGCACCGAGGTCGCCAAGGAGGCGTCGAAGATCGTCGTCACCGACGACAACTTCGCGACGATCGTGGCGGCCGTCGAGGAGGGGCGCGTCGTCTACCGCAACATCAAGAAGGCGATCCTGCTCCTGTTCTCGACGTCGGCCGCGGAGGTCCTCGTCCTCCTGCTCGCGATGCTGCTCGGCTACCCGCCGCCGTTCGCGGCCGTGCAGATCCTGTGGAACAACCTCGTCACCGAGGGGCTCATCACCGTCAACCTGATCATGGAGCCCGCCGAGGGCGACGAGATGGTGCAGCCACCGATCTCGCCTACCGAGCCGCTGCTCACGCGCCTGCTCCTGTCGCGGATCGCGTTCATGGTCCCGGCGATCGTGATCGCGACGCTCGGCTGGCTCGTCGTCCGCGGCGCGCAGGGCGTGCCCGAGGCGCAGGTCCGCACCGAGACGTTCACGCTGCTCGCGATCTGCGAGTGGTTCAACGTCCTCAACTGCCGCTCCGAGCGCCGCTCGGCGCTCTCGCTCGGGATCCTGCGCAACCGCTGGCTCGTCGGCGGGCTCGTCGCCGGCAACCTGCTCCAGGCCGCCGTGGTGTTCTGGGAGCCGCTCGGGCGGATCTTCTACACCGTCCCGTTCGGCTTCGGCGTGTTCGTGGCGCTCGGCGTCGTCGGCAGCCTGGTCCTGTGGGTCGAGGAGCTGCGCAAGCTCGTCGTGCGGCGGCGCTGGCCGCGCCCCATCGCCGCCGCAGCCGCAGCCGCCACCACCGCCGCCACCACCGCCGCCGCCCAGGTCGGCGCCGCCGCCGGGGCCACGGCGACCGCCGTCGCGGCCGGGTAGCTACAGCGCGCCGGCCGGCGGCATCACCGCCACCTCCTCGACGGAGATGCCGGTGCGCGCGACGATCGAGACGAGGAAGCTGGCCACGTCCGACGGCTGCATCATCTTCGAGCGATCGAAGCCCGGGCGGTCGTCCCAGATCGGCGTGTCGGTCGCGCCCGCGAGCAGGCTCGTGACGCGGACGTCGTACGGGCGCGCCTCCTCGGCGAGCACGCGCATGAGGCCCGCCTGCCCCGCCTTGGCCGCCGTGTAGCCGCCGCACTCGGTGAACGCGCGGTGCGCGACGTGCGAGCCGATCGCGACGATGTGGCCCTTGCGGCGCGGCTGCATCCGGCGCAGCGCCTCGCGCGCGCACAGGAACGTGCCGGTGACGTGCACCTCGAGCATCGCGCGCAGCTCCGCGGCGCTCGCGTGGAGGATCGGCCCGAACGTGCCGACGCCGGCGGAGCACACGACGATGTCGAGCTGGGGCAGCGCGTCGAACCGCGCGCTCACCTGCGCCTCGTCGGTGACGTCGAGCCCCGCGCGCACGATCTCGCCGAGCGCTGGCGTCGCCGCCGGGCCCGGCGCGAAGCGGCGGCCGCACGCGAGCACCGCGGCGCCCTCCGCGGCGAGCGCCTCGGCGCAGGCGGCGCCGATGCCGCTCGAGCCGCCCGTCACGATCGCGAACTTTCCGAGCAGCCGCTTCACGGGCGTAAGTCGTATCACGTCCGTATCACGTCAGGCCGCGCGGACGGCGACCGCCCCGAGCCATGCCTCGAGGTCGCGGCCGGCGCGCTCGGCCATCCGCTGCTTGCGGTGATCCTTGCGCGCGCCCTCGATCGGCGGGAGCAGCCCGTAGTTCACGTTCGTCGGGCCGTACTTGTACTTCTCGCCGCGCGGCGCGGTGACGTGCTGGTACAGGCCGCCCATCATCGTGGTCGGCGGCGGCGGGGGCGCGGCGCGGCCCAGGAGCTCGCCCGCCAGCATCCACGCGACGACGAGCCCCATCGCGCACGACTCGATGTAGCCCTCGACGCCGGTGAGGAGGCCAGCGAACCGCACGCTCGGCCGCGTCCGCAGCTCGAAGCGCGGGCCGAGCCGGGCCGGCGCGTCGATGTACGTGTTGCGGTGGATCGAGCCGAAGCGCAAAAACTCGGCGCGGTGCAGGGCCGGGATCAGCGCGAAGATCCGCTGCTGCTCGGGGTACGCGAGCCGCGTCTGGAACCCGACGAGGTTGTAGGCCGTGAGGTACTTGTTCTCCGGCCGGAGCTGGACGACCGCCCACGGCCGGCGGCCCGTCCGCGGATCGACGAGGCCGATCGGCCGCATCGGCCCGAACCGCAAGGTCTGCGGGCCGCGCTCCGCCATCACCTCGATCGGCATGCAGCTCTCGAAGTAGCGCGGCTCCTCGAAGTCGTGCGGCAGCACCTTGCGGCCAGCGTTCACGGCCGCGACGAACGCGTCGTACTGCGCGCGATCGAGCGGGCAGTTGACGTAGTCGCCGACGCCGACGTCGCCGCCCGCGGCGCCGTCCGGGTCATCGGCGGCAAGCTCGCCCGAGGCGCCGGTGCTGGAGCCACCTGCGCCCCCGGCGTCGCCTGCGGCGACGCCGATGCTGTCCCTGCCCCACCGCGACGCGCGGAACGCGTGGTCCCAGTCGATCGAGTCCGCGGCCACGATCGGCGCGATCGCGTCGTAGAAGTACATGCGATCGCCGCCCAGCTCGCGGCGGATCACCTCGCCGAGCTCGCCCTCGGTGAGCGGCCCGGTCGCGACGATCACCGGCTCCTCCGGCAGGTCATCGAGCCGCCGCCGCTCGATCCGGATCCGCGGGTGCAGCGCGAGCCGCCGCGTGATCTCGCGCGCGAACCCGAACCGCTCCACCGCGAGCGCCTGCCCCGCCGGCACCCGGTGCCGGTCCGCGCACGCGATCACGAGCGAGCCGCACCGCCGCAGCTCCTGCTTGAGCAGCCCCGCGGGCGCCGCCGGATCGTCGCTGCGCAGCGAGTTACTGCACACGAGCTCGCCGAGCAGCGGCGACTGGTGCGCCGGCGACATCGCGCACGGCTTCATCTCGACCAGCGAGACGTCGATGCCCGCCTCCGCGAGCTGCCAGGCCGCCTCGCTGCCGGCCATCCCGCCGCCGACGACCGTGACCCGCATCTCGCTCACGAGCCGACTACACCACGAGCCGCGCGGGCCGGCTACCCGCCCCCGCGCGCATCCTTCGCGCGTGCACGCTCGAGCACTGACCTGATGCGCTTTCGTGCTTCCGCGTGTGACATCACCCTGCCCTCATGAATGTCGCGCGCTCCCTGCATCACGAGGGTGAGCATCGCCACCCGCTCGCGCTCGCGGTTGTACGAGTGGATGTCCCGCAGGACCGCCGTGGCGCGCCCGTTCTGCGTGATGATGATCGGGCGCTGCTCGTCCGCAGCTTGCCTCACGAGCCCGGCGGCGTTCCGCCTGAGCTCGGAGATCGGCACGATGTTCGCGGGCTGCATCGTCCGCGAAGACCCCGAGCTTCGCCCCCTCGCTCTCGCTCGGGGGCTCAGGCCGCGTTCTCCTCGGTGTCGTCGGCGCCCTGCTTCCAGTCGCACTCGAGGCAGCGCAGCATGATGCCCTGCCGGTTCTCCTTCTTGACGACGAACTTGGCGTTGCAGATCGGGCACGGCTGCGGCACCGGCCGGTCCCACGCGACGAAGTCGCACTGCTTCTTCGCCCAGTTCGAGCAGCCGTAGAACGGCTTGCCGCGGCGCGAGCGCTTCTCGGCGATGAACCCGCCGCAGCCAGGGCGCGGACACTTGACGCCGAGCGAGATCGGCTTGGTCGTCTTGCACTCGGGGTAGCGCGTGCACGCGAGGAAGCTGCCGAACCGGCCGCGCTTGGTCGTCATCGGCGCGCCGCACGTCTCGCAGATCTCGTCGGTCGGCGGCGGCGGCGGGACCTTCTCCCACGTGCCGTCGAGGTTCTTCACCACCTCCATCGTGTTGCGGCACTCGGGGTAGCCCTGGCACGCGCCGAACGAGCCGTTGCGGCCCCACTTGATCACGATCGGCTTGCCGCACTTCTCGCACGTCCAGTCGGTCGGGAGCTCCTCGCGCTTGACGTCGCGCATCTCGGCGCGCGCCTTCTCGAGCTCGTCCTTGAACGGGCCGTAGAAGCCGCCGAGCAGCTCGCGCCAGTCGCGCTGGCCCTCCTCGATCTTGTCGAGGTCGGACTCCATCTTCGCCGTGAAGTCGGACGACACGATCTCCGGGAAGCTCTCGACGAGCAGGCCGTTCACGAGCATGCCGAGGTCGGTCGGCCGGAACCGGGCCGCGTCCTTCTCGACGTACCCGCGGTCCACGATCGTCGACATGATCGTCGCGTACGTCGACGGCCGGCCGATGCCGCGCTCCTCGAGCTCCTTGACGAGCGACGCCTCGGAGAACCGCGGCGGCGGCTGCGTGAAGTGCTGCTCGGGCCGGATCGACTCGAGCGTGATCGCGTCGCCCACCTCGAGCGGCGGCAGCAGGCGATCGGCGGACTCCGCCGCCTCGGCCTTCGCGTCGTCGGTCTCGGCCACCTCGTACACCTTCGTGTAGCCGGCGAACTTCAGCACCTGGCCGGTCGCGCGCAGCTGCGCCGTGCCGCGATCGATGTCGACGGTGGTGGCGTCGTAGACCGCCGGCACCATCTGCGACGCGACGAAGCGCTGCCAGATCAGCGTGTAGAGCTTCGTCAGCTCCGTCCCCTCCGGGTGTTCGGCGAGCGCCTGCGCCACGCGCTCGGGCGGCCACTCCATGAGCGTCGGGCGGATCGCCTCGTGCGCGTCCTGCGCGCGCTCCTTGTTGCCGTACGTGTTCGGCTCCTCGGGCAGGTACTCGACGCCGTAGACGTCCCCGATGTGCTGGCGCACGGCGGCGAGCGCGTCGTCGGAGACGCGCGTCGAGTCGGTACGCATGTACGTGATGAGGCCGGTCGGGCCCTCGGCGCCGAGCTCGACGCCCTCGTACAGCCGCTGCGCGAGCGCCATCGTGCGCTTCGCCGAGTACCGGAGCTTGCGCGCGGCGTCCTGCTGCAGGCGCGACGTGATGAACGGCGCCTGCGGCTTCTTGCGCCGCTCCTTGCGCTCGACCGCCGCGACCGTCGCCGGGCCCGCGCCGAGCTCGGCCGCGATCACGCCGGCCTCCTCGGCGGTCTTCGGCTCGGCCTTCTCGCCGTGCCAGCGCCAGATCCGCGCCTCGAACGGCGGCGGCTGCCCCGCGCGGCACGTGACGTCGACCGACCAGTACTCGTCGGGCCGGAACGCCTTGATCTCCTCCTCGCGCTCGCAGACGAGGCGCACCGCCACCGACTGCACGCGGCCCGCGGACAGGCCGCGCTGGACCTTGTTCCACAGGATCGGGCTGATCTCGTAGCCGACGAGCCGATCGAGGATGCGGCGCGTCTGCTGCGCGTTCGTCTTGTCCATGTCGATCTCACGCGGCGCGGCGATCGCGGCGGCGACGCCCTTCTTCGTGATCTCGTTGATGAGGATGCGGCGCAGGTTCTGGTTCTCGCCCTTGATCTCCTCGGCGATGTGCCACGCGATGGCCTCGCCCTCGCGATCGGGGTCGCTCGCGAGGTAGACGGTCTCGTTCTCGCGCGCCGCCTTGCGGATCTCCGCGATGACCTTCTTCTTGCCCTCGATGATCTCGTACGCCGGCTCGAAGCCGTGCTCGAAGTCGACGCCGATCTTGGATTTCGGCAGGTCGCGCACGTGGCCGACCGACGCCTTCACCGTGTAGCCCGGGCCCAGGTACTTGCCGATCGTGCGCGCCTTCGCCGGCGACTCCACGACGACGAGCGCGGAGCCCGGCTTCACCTTCTTGGGCTTCTTCTTCTTCTCCTCGGCCTCCATGGCCTCGGCCTCGGCGTCCTCCTCGCGCGCCTTCGCCGCCTTGGCCCGCTTGGCGGCCTGCGCCTTCGTGAGCTGCTTGGCGGGCCTGGCTGGCTTGGCCGGCTTCTCGGCCTTGGCTTTGGCCGTCGCCGCCTTGGCCGCCTTCGCCGCCTTGGCCGCCTTCGCCGGCTTGGCCGCGTCCGTGGACGCGTCCTCGTCGCCGGCCGCGGCCTTGTCACCGGCCGCGGGCGCCTTGCCCTTGGGCGCCTGCGCCTTCTTGGCCTTCGCCTTCCCCTTGCCCTTGGGCGTGGCCTTGGTCTTCGCTTTCTTGGTCACGGAGCTTCCTCTCGCGCCCCGGCTCGGGCGGGCGCATGTCTCGGGTCCAGCATGGGAAGGGCGCGGAGCACCGCACGGGCGGAGAGCCCGGTGTGGCGCACGATGGCATCGAGGCCGGTGGCGCCGGCCGCGATCGCGTCTTGGATGGCGGCCGCGGTCGGATCGGTTGCCGCGGCGGCCTCGCGGTGCCGCGGCCGATCGAGGACGCGCTCGGCGTCGGCCTCGCTCTCGACGATGGCCGCGCCGGCGGCGAGCAGGCGCTCGCAGCCGCGGCTGCCGGGCCACGCGGCCACCACGCGGCCGAGCTCGCGGGCAGCCCGCGCCGTCGACAGCGAGCCCGACGCGACGTCAGCCTCGACGACGATCACCGCGTCGGCCAGCGCCGCGATCAGCGGGTTGCGCTGCCGGAACGTCCCGCGGCGCGGCTGCATGCCATCGGGCCACAGGCCGACCAGGCTGCCGCCGCGGGCCAGCACCTCGCGGAACAGCGGCGCGTGGCGCCGCGGGTAGGAGACGTCCACGCCGCTGCCCAGGACGACCGTCGTCCGGCCGCCAGCGGCGAGCGCGCCGCGGTGGGCGGCACCATCGATCCCGAGCGCGCCGCCCGACACGACGTGGACGCCGCGGCCGGCGAGGTGCCGCGCGATGCGGTGAGCGCGCTCCATTCCGGCCGCCGTGGCGGCGCGCGCTCCCACGATCGCCACCGCCGGCTCGTCGCCCAGCGGGGCGCCGCGCAGGTACACCGGCTGCCGCCATCCGACCGCCTGGAGGCGGCTCGGGAGCGCGGTTTTGGGGAGCACAAGGGTGGTCACAGGGGGGAAGCAATTAGCGACCCATCCCCCGTCCGTCAAGTGCATGAGACGCGAAGTGAAAGATTCCGAACAGTTGCGAGATCCCGATCCCGCGGCTCCTCATTATATAGGGTGCGCTCCGCGCGACTCCGGATCCCGGCCGGGCACCGATCGGGCGCAGATCAGGCGCAGATCGCGAGCTTCCGCGCGGGAGCTACCGTGGCCGCTGCATCATGACCAGGTCGCCGACGCTCATCTCCTGGACGCCGAGCGTCACCACGCCGATCGAGACCTTGGCCCCGATCTCGACGATCACGACCTCCCCAAGGGCACGCGCCGGGAACCGGCGATCGTCGCTGCCGACCTGGCTCCTCATCTTGCCCGGGTACGCGTCGCCCCGGCGCACCACGTACATCCGGTTGCCGACCTCGAGGCCCGAGCCCTTGCCGAGGGAGATGAAGACGATCTCGCCCCGATCGCCGATCAGCTGATCCTTCGTCAGCATCGCGACGATCGTGCCCTGGAGGTCGACCTTGGGCGCCACCGGCGGGACGTTGCGAAACTTCGTGACGAGCGGGCCGACCTTCGCGCCGCGCTCGATCTCCATCGTCGCCTCCGTGATGCGCCCGCGCGCGAGCTTGCCCTCCTTCACGCTCTGGACCTCGACGGTGCCGAGCAGGCGCACGTAGCTGCCGTAGTCACTCGCGCCGGCCTTCACCGGCCGGCCCGGCACGTAGATCGAATAGCGCTTGCCGACCTCGGGCGGGCGATCCTTGGGATAGCTCAGGTAGACCTCGTCGCCGATGCCGAGCAGGACCTTCTCGTCGACCGCGCCCTCGATCGTGATCGACTTGTCGAGGTCGTCCTTCTCGACGAACGCCGTCGTGGTCACCGCGGACTCGATGCGGCGCTGCGGCGCGGGCACCGGATCGGGCGGCTTCTGCGCCGCGCCCGCGCCGCCGTCGCCGGTGCCGGTGCCGGTGCCGGTGCCGGTGCCGGTGCCGCCTTCGGGATCCGGCGTGGCCGGCGCCTGCGCGAACATGCCGCGCGGCAGGAGGCGCACGAGGTCCCCCGGATAGATCCAGTGCGGGTTCGTGATCTGCGCGTTGTACGACCAGACCTTGGGCCACTGCCACGGATCGTTGAAGTAGAACCAGCAGAGGTCCCACAGCGTGTCGCCGCGGCGCACGACGTGGAGCTCCGGCAGCGGGCCGGTGTACACGGTGTCGGGCCCCTCGTAGACGCCGGCATCCGTGCCCGCGCCCGCGCCCGCGCCGGGGCCACCGCCGGGCGGCGGCACGTAGTAGATCCCGCCGCCCGCGGGCGCGTCGCCGACGATCTTGCCGTCGGGGCCGACGATCACGATGCCGGTGCTCGGCGCCCTCGGCGGCGGCGCCGACGGCGCCTGGTTACCGGACGAGCCGGGGCTCAGCACCGTCGGCGCCTCGGGCGCGTTCGGGTTGATCGGCGTCTGTGCCTCCGCGGCCGCGGGCGCGCCGAGTGCGAGCGCGATCAGCGCGCGCCCCGGCCATCGGATCACAGGCTCTCCAGCCGCTTCGCCGCCGTCGCGGCAGGCTCCGTCTTCGGGTAGAGGGTCACGACCTGCTCCAGCACGGCGCGCGACCTCTCCGTCTGGCCGAGCGCCAGATAGCAGTATCCCACCTTGAGCAGCGCGTCGGGGACCTTGTTTCCGCGCGGGTACGTCTCGATCACCGCGCGGAACTCGGTGAGCGCGCTCTGGTAGTCCTTCTGCGCGTAGTACGCCTCACCGAGCCAGTACTGCGCGTTGTCCGCGAAGCTGTGGCGCGGGTGCTTCGCGAGGAACGCGCGCAGCGCCGCCGCGCCCGCGGCGTGATCGCCGGCCTTCACCAGCTCGACGGCGGCGCGGTAGGCGTTGCCCGCGTCGGCGCCGCGGTCGGCCGGCGGCTCGCGCTCGCGCGTCTGCGTGCGCGCGGCGCGCGGCGGCTCCGCGGGCGACTTGCTCGCGCGCGACGGCTCGGCAGGCGACTTGGCGGCCCGCGCGCGCGGACGCGACGCGGGCGGCGCCACGTCGTCGAGCGTCGCTTGCCTGCCGGTGGCGGCGTCGCCCTCGTAGACGATCTCGGCGCCGTCGTCGGCGACCCCGACGACGCGCTGGCCGCTGGCCACGGGTGGCGCCGCGGACGCCGGCGCGGGCGGCGCGGGGCCCGGCGCGGCGACCTCGACGCGCAGCTCGGGCACGGCGCCACCTTCGGCGCTGCTCACCGTACTACCCAGCACGAGCTGCGCGCGCACCAGATCGAGCTGGCGCTGCACATCGCGCAGCCGGCGCTCCTGCGCGCGCCGCTCGGCGCGGAGCTCGGACACCGTCTGCGCGAGGCGCCGGTTGTCCTCCTTGAGCGCGGTCATCGGCGACGCGCATCCGACGGAGAGCAGGAGCGCGAATGCAATCCTCACGGGAGCCGTGATCGTAGGTCGCACCCACCAGGCGCGCAAACATTCACGCCCGCGCGCGCCCCGCTCATGCATGTGCTTCGCTAAGTCGTTCGCGAAGCGCGCGCGCGCGCGCGCACGCCCGCGCGGCCCACGCGCTACTTCGTCGCCGCGAGGATCTCGCCCGCGCCCTGCGCGAGCAGCTCCGCGGCCAGCCGCACGCCGAGCGCCGCCGCGTCGCCCTCGTCCGCCGCCGCGCCCGTCACCTCGGCGCGCAGGATCCGCGAGCCGTCCGGCATGCCGCACATCCCGACGAGCCCGAGCCCCGTCCCGTCCGCCAGATCGCGCGCGTGCGCCGCGAGCGGCGTCTGGCAGCTGCCGCCCATCTCGAGCAGGAACGCGCGCTCGGCCGCCACGCGCCGCGCCTCGGCCGGATCGTGGATCGCCCGCCGCACCAGCTCGATCACCTCGGCGTCGTCCGCGCGCGTCTCGAAGCCCAGGACGCCCTGCGCGACCGCCGGGATGCTCACGTCGAGCGGCAGCTCCTGCGTGATCCGCGCCGCGAGCCCCAGCCGCGTCAGGCCCGCCGCCGCGAGGACGATCGCGTCGAACACACCCTCGTCGAGCCGGCGGATGCGCGTCGGCACGTTGCCGCGCAGCATCGAGATCTTCAGATCCGGCCGCTTCGCCAGGAGCTGGCACTGCCGCCGCATGCTCGACGTCCCGACGCTCGCGCCCTGCGGCAACGTCTCGACCGTGAGCGCGTCCCGCGCGCACAGCGCGTCCCATGGCACCTCGCGGCTCGACACCGCCGCGAGCTGAAGTCCCGGTGCCAGCTCCGCCGGCACGTCCTTCATGCTGTGGACCGCCAGGTCGGCCGCGCGATCGAGCAGCGCCTGCTCGATCTCCTTCACGAACAGCCCCTTGCCGCCCACCTTCGCGAGCGGCACGTCGAGGATCTTGTCCCCCGACGTCGTGATGACGTTGAAGTCGACGACGAGCTCCGGCGCCACCGCCAGGAGCCGTGCCTTCGTGTGCTCCGCCTGCCACAGCGCGAGCTGACTGCCCCGGGTCGCGATCACCAGACGTTTCACGTGGCTGCCTCTCGTTCCTTGCCGCCGCTTGGCTCCGCCGCCGGCGGCACCGGCGCATCTCCACCCGCGCTGCCCGCGCTGGACTCGCGGCGCGCGCGCCCCGAGCGCTCCTCCGCGCCCTCGCGCCCGTCGCCGGCCACCGGCTCGAGCCCGAACAGATCGCACAGGACCTCGGCGCGCAGCGCCGCCTCGTCGGGCGTGCCCGCCTCGCGCAGCGCCGCCGTCGGCGGGTGGAGGAGCTTGTTGACCACGAGCTGGACCAGGCGCTGGATCGCCTCGCGCTGCTGCGCCGGCGTGTGCTCGCGGCGCGCCAGCTGATCGAGCGTCTTCTGCAGCTCGGCGTCGGCCACCTGCGCGAACCGCTCGCGCAGCGCGCGGATCGTCGGCACCACGCCCTGCGACCGGAGCCAGCGCTCAAACTGCCCCGCCTCGTGCTCGACGATGCGCGCCGCGTGCTCGGCCGCCTTCGCGCGCTCGGCGAGGTTCGCCGCGACCACCTTCTCGAGATCGTCGATGTCGAACAGGTACAGCCCGTCGAAGTCGGCGATCTTCGGATCGGCGTCGCGCGGCACCGCGATGTCGATCACCATGATCGGCCGCCAGCGCCGCGCCTTCGTCACCTTCTTGAACAGCGGCTTCGTCAGGATCGGCTCGCGCGCGCCCGTCGAGCTGATGACCACATCGGCGTCTACCAAGAGCCCCTCGAGATCCGCCCACGGCCGCGCGACGCCGTCGATCTCGGCGGCCAGCGCCTCGGCCTTCTCCGGCGAGCGGTTCGTGACGACGATGCGCTGCGCGCCCGACGCGTAGAGGTGGCGCGCCGCGAGCGTCGACATCTTGCCCGCGCCGATGACGAGCACGCGCTTGCCCGTGAGATCGCCGAACACGCGCGCCGCGAGCTCGACCGCCACCGACGACACGTTCGCGGCGCCGCGCGAGATCGACGTCTCGGTGCGCACGCGCTTGGCCACGCCGAACGCGCGCTCGAGGCACCGCCCGAGCATCGGCCCCGACGTGCCCGCCTGCCCCGCCGCGGCGTACGCCGCCTTGAGCTGGCCGAGGATCTGCGCCTCGCCGAGGACGAGCGAGTCGAGCGCGCTCGCCACGGAGAACACGTGGCGCACCGCCGCGGCGCCGCGGTGGTCGTACAGGACGTCGGCGACGTCCGCCGGCCGGACGCTGCGCGCCTCGGCGAGGTACCGCCGCACCGCTCCCGTCGGATCCTGGCCCGGCCGCGCCACGCCGTAGACCTCGACGCGGTTGCACGTCGAGACCAGGAGCGCCTCCCCCACCGGGAGCGCGCCCGTCATGCCGCGCAGGACGTCCGGCACCTCCTCCTCGCGGAACGCGAGCTTCTCGCGCACCGCGACCGGCGCCGTCCGCCAGCTGATCCCCACGACGAACAGCTCGCTCACATGACCATCCTGCGCACGAGGTAGATCACGAGCACCGCGAGCGCCGCCGCGAAGCCGGCGAGCGTGAGCCGCGCCGAGCGCTTGCCGCGCCAGCCGTAGACCTGGCGCGCGACGAGCAGGCCCGCGTACGAGAGCCACGTCACCGCCGCCAGCGGGTACTCCGGCCGATCGAGCGACTCGCCGAGCTTGCTCACCCAGATCGCGCCGAGGACGATCGCCACGGTGAAGATCGGGAACCCGACCCAGACGAGCCGGTGCGCGAGCCGATCGAGCGGCTCGAGCGGCGCGCCGCGATCCTTGAACGCGACCGCGTCGAACTTCTTCTTCTTGAGCGCGCGCTCCTCGGCCAGGTAGATCGCCGACAGCGCGCTCGCGAGCGCGAACACGCCGACGCCGATCGTGGCGAGCGAGATGTGGATCCGCCCCAGCGCGCCCAGATCCTCGGGCGCGGTGCCCGCCGGCGAGAGCCGCGCCGCGACCAGCATGATGAGCGCGACCGGCATCACCACGGCGCCGCCCAAGGTCAGCCGGTAGCGCGCGCTCGCGAGCAGGTAGCCGCCCGTCAGGATGAACGCGAGGAAGCCCATCGCCTCGCGCACCGACTGTGCCGGGTGGACGTGCGCGGTGCCGCGCCACCCGATGTCGGTGCCGTGCGCGACGAACGCGAGCGCGACCAGCGCGACCGCCGCGCCGCGGAAGCGGCCCTTGCCCGCGAGCACGACGAGGAGCGCGGCCGTCGCCGCCGCGTACAGGGCCACCGCCACCCAGAACGCGGGCGACGGCGCCACGGACAGGAGCCGATCTCCGCCCTCCGGCGTCACAACAGCGGCTCGCCGATGAACCCGTCGACCACGTCGTACGCCGTGTCGTTGTAGATGACCGAGGTCTCGAAGTGATCCGCGCCCATCTCGTCGAGCGCCTCCTTCGACTTCACGCGGCCGACGAGGTCGTTCGGATCGTGGTCCTGGCCCGTCGCGCGGGTGAACGCGACCGCCGGCTTCATCACGAAGGAGCGCCCCAGCTCGGTGAGCGTCATCCGATCCCCCTCGAGGGTGGCGCGCCCTTCCACGGTCCAGTTGTCGAGCCGCTCGACGGAGATGAACAGGCGAGACATCGCAGCCCGCGATTCTACCGGTGCGGAGAAAAGCCGGCTAGTCGGTCAGTTGCCAGCCTCCTCGCACGGGGTTACATAAGCAAAGCTTTTCCCGGAGGTCACGATGGCTAGCGCGAACGTCAAGGAGCTCACGGACAAGAACTTCGACACGGAGGTCGTCAAGTCGGACGTCCCCACGCTCGTCGACTTCTGGGCCATCTGGTGTGGCCCGTGCAAGCAGATCGCGCCGATCGTCGACGCCATCGCCGACGACTACCAGGGCAAGCTGAAGGTGGGGAAGCTGGACGTCGACCACCATCAGATCACCGCGCAGCAGTACGGCATCCGGTCGATCCCGACGCTGCTCCTGTTCAAGGGCGGCAAGGTCGTCGGCCAGATCGTCGGGAGCGTGCAGCGGGGCAAGCTCGAGGCCGAGATCAAGAAGCACCTCTAGCAGCCTCTGGCGGCCGGCTCGGCCCACGCTATGAGCCGAACATTCGTTGTTACGACCAACACTTCGGTTGTTCGATCCGACATAAAAACTACGTAAGATCGACCACGATCCTCCCGTGCAGTGATTCGCACCGAGGCTGCTTCATGTTATCCAGGACGGATGCTGCACGCAGAAGTAGCCGAGGCGGCACATGAGGAGGAAGAGGCCCCCCCGCCGCTCTTGCTCGAGTTCTTGGATGCGACGCGCTCGAGCCTGTGGGTGCTCGATCCCGAGCGATTCCAGCAACTCCGCTCGTGCGTCGACGTAGCCCGGCGCTGGGGCGAGCTCGCTGGCTTGAAGGCGTTCTGGTCCACCTACCGGATCGCGGAGGACGCCTCGATCGAGATGAGCTGGTTCGACGCCAAGAACGGGCTCGGCGACGGGCTCGGCCTGCTGTTCGCGCCCGAGCCACCGTTCGTGCTCGCGGCCGCTTGCACTGGCACGCGGCTCGATGCCACGCAGCAGCACGCGGCGCTGCCGCCCGGCAGGATCGATCTGCTGTTCGATCCCACGCGCCCCGCCTGCCACCGCTGGCTCGAGCGCCAGCTCGACTCGCAGTGGCACGCGTCGTTTCTGTCCGCCCGCGAGATCCTGCGCCAGCTCCCCGAGCGCCTCGATGACAGCTGCCGCGCCTCGCTGACCGACTGGCTCTACGAGCACCGCCGCGCCGCCGGCCAGTCGCCGGATCCGATCCAGGCCGCCGACCTGTTCGAGCTGTGGGCGTACCGCTACTTCGAGGAGTGGCGCGACCTCGTCATCGCCGAGCTCCGGCCGCTCGCCGAATACGACGCGCAGCTCGTCGTGTTCACCGACGACTGACGCCGAAGGCCGAGAGGAACGCCGGCTGGTTCGGCCCGCGCGGGACGGCGAACACGACCTCGTCGAACGCGCCGGCGAAGTCGCCGCCGAGCGGCTCGCGAAACGCCGACGCGACCACGGCCGGATCGTTGCCGAACACGCCGGCGCCCCACGCGCCGAGCACGAGGCGGCGCACGCCGTGATGCGCGACGACCGCCAGCACGAACGCCGCCCGCTGGCGCAGCGCGCGCTCGACGGCGCCCGCGTCGAACCGCTTCTGCTGGCGCAGCGCGGAGGCGTTCGGAGCGGCGCACGTGAGAACGGATGCGAGCACCGGCCGCTCGAGCCAGCCGCCGTCGTCGTCGCGGAAGAACGGGACGTGCGGCGAGAAGATCGCGAGGTCGTGGTAGATGACCGACGGGTTCGCGCGGTTGCGCGCGTAGTGATCCGGCTGCGTCAGGAGGCACGGGTACAGCCCCGACGAGCGCGCGAGCGACTCCTCCTGCGCCTGCGCGCCGCCGAGGAAGCCGCCGCCCGGGTTCTTCGCCGACGCGTAGTTCAGGCACGCGAGGTGGCCGCCCGGCTCGGCGGCGAGCCGCACGACCGCCTCGATCGTCGTCTCGCTCGTGACTTCGACACGGGTCGCTGCGCCCGCGCCCGCGCCCGCGCCCGCGCCCGCCGCCGCGCGGCCGCCGAGCCCGCCCCGCTCTAGATCATGCAGCACCGTGCCGTCCTTCGCGGCCTCGAGCGCCTCGCGGATCGAGACCGGCTCGCCCGCCGCGCTCGTGTACGCGCCGGCGTCGCACGCCTCGAGCGTTTGCCGGGCGATCTGCACCTTCGCGCCGCGCGAGACGCTGCCGGTGCCCTTGGGGCCCCTCCACAGGATGAACCGCGCCGGCACCTGCTCGGTGAGCCACACGCCGTTCTCCGAGCAATAGAACGTGTGCCCGGCGGCGTGCATGTCCGCCGCCCGGACGGTCAGGATCACCGGCGCGCCGCGGCGCCGGCCGACCCGCTCCGCGGTGGGGACGTCGGCCGAGAGGTGCACGTGCCGGCGCTGCCCGCGCAAGAGGCCCTGCTCGCGGATGCCATCGAGCGCGGCATCGACGGTGCCGTGGTAGAGCCGCTCCGGCGGCTCGCGCGGCGGCAGCTGCAGGTCGACATCGACGGAGTGGCCCTGGTTCGCGCGGATCCGCGCGCCGTCGGGCGACAGCGCGAACCGCTGCTTGTCGGACGCGGCGACGAGCTCGCGCAGCCCGTCGCGTGTCAGCGCGACGCCGTGCGCCGCGGCGGCCGCGAGCAACGCATCGACCGAGGCCCAGCCGGCCTCGTCGAGCTGGAGGCCGATGCGCGCGGGATCGTGCCGCAGCACCAGCGAGAGAAACTTCGAGATCCGGACCGACATGACACGGCCCTCTACCTAGCGTGCTCTTAGTGTCATGTCAACACTAATATCACGACGCGCCCCGCGCGCTACGGAGCGCCGTACTTGCTCGGCCAGTTGCTCTGCTGCTGTGGCGGCGCCGGACACGCTGGCGCGGCGGCGCCCGGCGTGCCGAGCTGGCAGTCGCCCGGGCAGAAGCCGGCGGCGTCGCAGCGCGCGCCCGCCGGGACCGGGCCCGTCGTCGCCCACCCGCCGCTCGCGCAGGTAGCCTGCGCGCCTTGCATCATGCCGCGGTCCCTGTGCAGAAGGATGCTGGAGTAGTGCACGAAGCCGCCCGTGAACTCCCGGGCGACATACGTGATCACGGCGCTGCCCCACGGCCGATTGGCATCCTGCGGATTGCCGCTCGGCGACCACGCGGCCGGCGGCTGCTTCGCCGCTCCCGGCTGCTTCGCCATCGGGATCGGCAGGACGTCGCGCCAGACTGGATGTTTGTACGTCCCGCGATCCGACTGCGAGCGGAGCTGGAACGGGTTCTGCGGGATATGGAACGACGGCGCGACCGTCAGGCTGTTGTTCCACAGCGTCCACTGCTCCGGCACGTCGACGGTGAGCGTCTCGCTCACGCAGCTGCCGTCGAACTTCGACTGGTTCACGAAGAACTGCGGCTCCGCTGGCGCGCCCGGATCGGCCATCTCGTAGTGGACGGCGCGCTGGCGCGCCGGCTCGGTGACCGGCGGCAGATCGGCCAGGAACGGCGGCAGCGGCGGGAAGTCGGCGCGCGCCGGGAACGTCATCGGCCGCGCGCCGCCCTCGACCACGACCGTGAGCAAGGGCCCAAGGCTGCCACCGCCGCACGCACCCTGCGCGAGGGCGGCCCGCTCCGTGTGCTGGGCGCGGTTCGGCCGGGCCTCGGCGTGCCGGGCGGTGATGTCCAGGACCAGGCAGTACGTGCCGGCGGTGTCGGGCGCCTTGACGAGCACGTCGACGCGGCTCCCCGGCGCGAGCGGGAACGCGGTCTTCTCATCGAACGGGCCGTCGTCGGCCGGCGGCGTGCAGTCGGGATTCTGGATGAACGGCTGACACTCGTAGTTGTCCGGCGAGAGCTGGATGCCGTCCATCGCGATCTGCCGGACCTCGGGGCTCGGCTTGCCGCCCAGATCGGGGAAGCCGAGCCGCAGCGCCGCCGCCGGCTGCATCGTCGCGCCGACGAAGCGCCAGCGCTGGATCTCGCCGCGCTTCATGGCGACGATCGGGTTGGCCTGCCCGTTGACCAGCACGGCCGGCGTCGGATCGGCGCCGCCCAGCTCGCGCAGCCGCTCCTGGATCTGCTGCACCACGAGCAGCCGATCGGCGAGCGCGCCGCCGCCCTTGGTCGCAAAGTAGGCATCGAGCCCGCGATCGAAGTCGCCGCGAACCTCGAAGGTCCCCACCTGGCCGTTCAGGACGTGCAGCGCGGTGGAGCCGTGCGAGTGTGGGTGATACCAGTGCGTCCCCGGCGCCTGCGTGTAGCGCAGCGGATCGATCGCGTAGTCGTAGTGTCCGAACGCGATCACGGGCTGCCCGCCCGCGGGGCGGGCGGTCGCGTCCGGCTCGAGGCCCTTCGGCGGCGGCGGCCGCAGCTCGAGGCCGACGTTGTCCTGCGGGGCCTGCGGCGAGATGTGGAAGCCGTGGAAGTGGAGGTTCGTCGAGTAGAGGCTGTGGAAGCAGTTCGGGGGCTCGATGACCTTGCCGTCGACGCGCTGGCTCGGGACGCGCGACAGCGAGCCGCCCTCGCCCGGCTCGATCGGCTGCTTGCACCGGCCGCTGATCGGATCGGCGCCTGCGTTCGGGCCCTTCGTGTTGCACCGGATGTTGGTGACGCAGGCATGCGGATCGGTCTCGAACGGCATGCGGTTGTAGAGCCGCAGCTTGATCCGCGTGCCGTCGGCGGCGCCCGGCTGGCTCGCGGCGTCGACGACGAACGTCGGCCCCGGCGAGCTCCACGCGATCTTGGGGCTCTCGCGATCGTCGGCGTCGGTCTCGGTGATCGGCGCGTCCGGATCGCGCGGGAAGCCGAAGGTGCGCAGGAACATCGTCTGCATCTCGAAGCGGCCCGGGCTCTGCGCGTCGCCCGGGATCCACACCGGCACGCAGCGCTCGCGGAACGCCACGACCAGCTCCGTCTCGAGCTGCCCGTTCACGGGGCCGATCTTCATCGGCTCGCGCAGCGGCTCCTGGACGTAGCGCTGCTTCGGCTCGCACGGACCGTCGTTGAGCTGCGCGAGCTTGGTCCGGTGCACCGCCCGCGTGGCCACCTGCTTGGGCCCGGTGCCCGAGGAGCGCGGGCACCCGGCGAGCGAGGTCGCACCGAGCGCGAGACCGCCCGCCGCGACGAGGAGCACAACCGACGGAGAGAGAACGCGCATGATGGACAGCCCCTTGGCACGCCGCCGCGGGGTAGCCCTCGCGCCGTCGCTAACGCCGCATCATACCGGCATCACCGGCGGGGCGCAGGCTGCGCGCCGGCTGGACGCGCTGCCGTGCCAGGCGATCGTGCTCCAAGCGGCCGGCAGCACCGCCCGGCGCAGGCTGCGCGCAGTTCGTGCGTCGCGCGAATGCCGTCGTGCACGCGCTGCGGCCGCCGCCTGCCTCGCGAGCCGCAACGTCAGCGTACACGCCCGCGGCGGCGCGGCACACCGATTGCTCTCCTCGAGGCATGGCCGTGAAGACCAGATTCGTCGAACTGCTCGTCGCGAGCGCCGCGATCTCGCTCCTGAGCAGCTGCTCGTTCGGGATGCGGTCGCTGCCGTCTGACTGGAATCCCCATCAGCCGCCCCGGTGCACCCAGTCCACGGTCGCCCCGCTCGTGGACACGGCCGCAGCCGTACCATTGACATTGCTCGGGCCCATCATGACCCTCTCGGCCCTCACGTCGTCGTGCGAGGACGAGGAGTGCTACGGCGTCGCGCTCGCCGGGCTGTTCTCGATCCCGATCACGCTCATCGACCTCATCTACGTGTCCTCCGCCGTGCACGGGTACCGCGTGGCCGACAAGTGCAGCAACGCCCACAAGACACACCAGCAGGCCCTGCAGCGCGACGCCGACGAGGCGCGCCGCCTGGGTGCGCGCTCGCCGTGAACCTGGCCGGCGGCGTGGACGCGCGGCCGGCCGCTCAGCGCGTCACGAGACCGGCACCGGGATGATCACCGCGCTGCCCGTCGAGCACATCGTGCACATCAGCTTGATGTAGCCGGCGCCACCGCCGCCGCCGCCGCCGCCGCCCTCGGACGTCCCCTCGACGCCGTCGGCGCCATCGAGCGAGGTCATCGACGAGCCATTGCCGCCCTTGCCGCCGTTGGAGATGCCCCCGAGCCCGCCCGGGGCCGTGAGCATCGAGACGGGCAGGCTCGCGGCCGGGTTGGAGTCGCCGCCGGCCTGGCTCGCCACCGTGCCCCCGCCACCCGCGCCCCCGCCGCCCATGGCGAGCACGCGCGCCTCGCCGCCGAACGTGACGACCGGCGCCTCGAGCACGATCAGGCCGCCCGAGCCGCCGCCGCCGCCGCCGCCGCCGGCACGCGCGCCGATCTCCGGCAGATCCAGGAGCGCCCCGGCACCGTTCGCCGCGATCACGGCTTGTACATCGATCTGGCGCTTCGCGATCAGGTACAGCGCGCCGCCGCCACCGCCGGGCTTGCCGACCACGGCGCTCGTCCCCTCGGCCCCGGCGCCGCCCGGGCATCCGCCGCGGACATGGTCCGGGAACGGGATGGGCTGCGTCGGCGCCGTCGCGGGCACGCCGCTGCCGGCAGCGCCCGTGCCGCCACCGCCGCCGAACGATCCGCCCACGCCGCCGGCCCCGATGCCCGCCTCGCCGACGCTGAGCGGCGCTGGGCACGGGATGGCGCCCGCGCCGGTGACCGGCTCGCCGCGGACGGATCGCGCGTCGAGCATGGCGGTCACCGTGATCGTCTCGGTCGCCACCAAGACGAGCGGCCGGGTGCCGACGGCATGGACCGGCTTGCCGATCGCGATCTCCTGGCCGCCGATCACGCACAGCTGCGGCTCGCCGGGGCGCTGGGCGATGACGACGCAGCGGGTGTCGGCGTCGGTGTTGATGGTGCCCGACAGCATCACCTGGCCCGCAGGCACGGCGGGCACGCAGGGCTTCGCGATGCCCTCCCCGAAGCAGACCTGCGGCCCGCCCGGATCGCCGGGGCACGCGTTGCCGCCGACGCTGCACAGCCCGCTCGCGCCGCAGGCGAAGCCGTCGGGGCAGCTATCGCCGTCGGCGGCGCTGCAGAGCACCTGGCAGTCCGCGGTGGGGCGCGGCGAGTAGCACGCACCGACCACTCCGGCCGCGATCCACGTGAGCCAGGCGCGCATGGCGGCGAGTATAAGTCTCTCAGTCTCCGTGATCGACTTCAGATAGAATCTCGGCGCATGCGGCGCGGCGTCCTGGTGCTGGCCCTGACCCTCGCGTTCGCGAATCCGGCGAGCGCGCAGCCGCCAGAGCGCTCTCACGAGGCGTACGCGCGCGGCGAGGCGCAGTACCAGGCGGGCGACTTCCTCGCCGCCGCCGCGAGCTTCGAGCAGGCATTCGCGCTCGAGCGCGATCCGTCGATCCTGTTCAACGTCGCGCAGGCCTACCGCTTCGGCAAAGCGTGCGCGAAGGCCGCCGGCGCGTACCGGCGGTTCCTCGCCGCGGTGAGCGACGCGCCGAACGCCGCGCAGATCCGCGAGTACATCACGGAGCAAGAGCGGTGCGCGCAGAGCCAGGCGGACGCGGCGCGCGGCACGCCCGAGCGACCGCCGCCGATCCCGGAGCGGCCGGCCGATCGCGGGCGGGCGCGGCGCATCGGCGGCCTCGCGCTCGCCGGCGCCGGCGTCCTCGCGCTCGGGGCCGGGGGCTACTTCTCGTGGCGCGTCGGCGACCTCGAGCGCGAGCGCGAGGCGTGCACGTGCACGCTCGATCGGCTCGAGGATCTGGACGCGCGCGGGCGTCGCGCCGAGCTCGCGCAGGTGGCGGCGTACGGCCTCGGCGGCCTCGCGCTCGCCAGCGGCGTGTGGCTCTACGTCAGCGGGCGCGCCGCGCGCGAGGCGCCGGCCGTCGCGGTCGCGCCACTCGGGAGCGGCGCCATCGTCGTGGGAATGCTCCGGTTCTGAGGCGATCGCGGGGCTATACTCGCGGCGCATGGAGCCGGTGACTCCCAGCCAGACGCCGCGCCACGCGGCGGGCGACGCGGCGGGCGACGCGCGGCCCGGCGACACGCTGGCCGGCGACACGCTGGCCGGCGACACGCTGGCCGGCGACACGCGGCCCGGCGACGCGCGGCCCGGCGATGCGCGACCCGGCGGCCCCGAGGAGGAGGAGCCCACCGATCTCCTGATCCGCGTCGATCCATCCGAGATCTCGACGACGTCGCTGCCGCTCGCCGACGAGGAGCTCCTCCCACCGAGCACGATGCTCGGCGAGTACCGCCTCGAGGGCCTGATCGGCAAGGGCGGGATGGGCTTCGTCTATGCCGCCGTGCACCCGGTGATCGGCAAGCGCGCGGCCGTGAAGGTCCTGCGGCGAGAGCTGTGCCGGGATCCGCGCATGGTCGAGCGGTTCATCGACGAGGCGCGGGTCGTGAACCAGATCGGCCACCCGAACATCGTCGACGTGTTCGCGTTCGGGCGGACGACCGACGGCCGCAGCTACTTCGTCATGGAGTGGCTCAAGGGCGAGAGCCTGCGCGCGCGCGTCGCGCGCTCGCCGCTCGCGGTGGACGAGATCCGCGGCATCGTGAAATCGCTCGCGAGCGCGCTCTCGGCCGCCCACGCGCAGGGCGTCATCCACCGCGATCTCAAGCCGGACAACGTGTTCCTCGTCGCGGCGCCCGGCCAGGGGACCGTCGTGAAGCTGCTCGACTTCGGCGTCGCGAAGCTCGTGAGCGCCCCGCACCGCGTCGAGCAGACGGCCAGCGACGCGCTCATCGGGACGCCGCAGTACCTCGCGCCCGAGCAGGCCAAGAGCCCGGCGATCGACGCGCGGGCCGACATCTACGCGTTCGGGGTCCTCCTGTTCGAGCTGCTCACCGGGCGGCCGCCGTTCGTCGCTGGCAGCGCGATGGAGGTCGTCGCGATGCACCTGATGGAGGCGCCGCCGCGCCCCTCGGCGCACGCGCCGGTGTCGCCCGAGATCGATCGGCTCGTCGTCGCGATGCTCGCCAAGTCGCCCGACGCGCGCCCGCCTCTCGAGGAGATCGCCGCCGTATTCGAGCGGACGCGGTGGCCGGAGCGCCCCAGCGCCGCCCTCATGCGGCCACCGGGCGCCGCGGCGAAGCCGGCGAAGCCCGCAGCCGCGGGCGCGGCCGCCGCGAGCGGTGAGCTACGGATCGGCCGCGCGCGCGTGCGGTCGCTGCTGCTGGTGCTGCTCGCGGCGGGGCTCGTCGCCACGCTCGCGGTCATGTTCTACGTCGTGCGAGACGACGAGCCGGCCGCACCGGCAACCGAAGCCGTGCCGGCCACGACACCCGCCACAGGGGCGGCGCCCACGCCCACGCCCGCGACGCCCCCCGCCCCTGTCCCTGCGCCCGCGGCGCCACCGAGCGACGCGACCGCCGATCGCAAGCCGGGCAGCGCCGCACCGGCCCCGGCGCCCGACCCGGGCACGCAGGCCAGCGGCTCGAGCAGCCGGGCCCAGCCGCCGCGGCCTCGGCCGCCCGCGCCTCGCCCGCCCGTCGCGGAGGCAAAGCCGGCGACTCGCACGGTCCGGCTCGTCGTCGACGCGGCGGACTTCGTCGCGAAGATCGACGGAAGGCGCGTGGGCGCCCAGGCCGAGCTGGCTCCCGGCACGCACCGGCTGCGGGTCTGCGCGCGGGGGAAGCGCCCCTACGAGCGCGACGTCGAGATCAAGTCGAGCGACCTCACCTTGCGCGTGGAGCTCGAGCCGCTCCGCGATCAAGATCTGCAGTGTCGCGAGTAGCCCGCGCGGCGATGCCTGCGCACGCCTGACGCGTCACCACGGACACGCTCGGCGTGGGCGTGCAGCCACGGCGCGTGCCGTAACGGCGCTCTGGCGCGGGCGCGGCTCTTGCTGCCACGGCTCCGATGCCCGAGCTCACGCGCGCCGTCCTGCGCCCCGCTCGCCGTACCCGGCCCGCCGCGAGCATCGCGGTCGCCATGCTCGCGAGCGGAGCGGTGAACGCGATCGTCCTCGCGATCCTGGTGCAGCGATCCGCAGCGCCGATCGTGATCAGCCTGCCGGCGCCGGAGCCGCCCCCGCCGCCGTCGATCACGAGCATCTCGGTGCCGATCACGCTCAACCTCGCGCCGCCCGCGCCCGCGCCGCCCGCCCCGCCCACCCCGCCAGCTCCGCGAGCGCTCGACGGCGATCTCGGCCCGTGCCCCGCACGCCACACGCGCGCCGCCGACGTCGAGTTCGCCACGCTGCCCGAGGACATCTCCACGCTCAGCGCGTCGTGGTTCGACACGCGCCTCCTGGCGGCCTGGACCGGCGAGCACGTCTACCTCAGCACCGACGAGGGTCGTTCGTTCCAGCGCGTCCTCGATCGCGCGGGCGAGATCGGCCACGTCGCGTTCGACTGCCACGGCCGGCTCCACGTCGCGCGCGTCGCGAACGACGGGACGATCGAGATCGGCACGCGCGAGCGCGACGAGCTCACCGAGCGCTGGACGCGCGCCGCGGCCACGCACGCCGTCACGCACGCAAACGGCCTGACGAGCCTCGGCGAGGTCCGGCTCGTTCCGTACGCCGGCCACGTCGCGCTCCTCGCGCAAGAGCTCGGCACGAAAGATCGCATCGCGATCGTGCGCCGTGACGAGCGCGGCCGCTGGCGCAGCACGCGCCTGCTCGAGCGCGCCAGCTACACGAACTATCAGTCATGGGACGGCATCTCGTTCGTCGAGGTCGAGCCGCGCGGGACCGATCGCATCCGGCTGCTCTTGATGCCGTGGCAGGGCGGCGAGTGCGGCTACTCGGAGTACGTCGACGCGACGCTGAACCTGCGCACGCTCGCCACCTCGGCGAAGAGCCTCGGCGAGGAGGCGCCCGAGCCCGCGCCCGAGCGCCGCAAGCCCGACATCGCCGGCCTCATGCTGCAGGACGTGGCCGGACGCTGGCTCGGCTTCGGCGACGACCAGCGGACGCTCGTGCGCCTGACGAAGCTGCAGATCGCGGAGCGCACGCGCGAGCACGAACGTGACTAGCCTCGGCGACTGTTGACACACAGTGCACAGTGCACACCGCACACGGTACGCTGTGCACATCGCGCGAGGCACCGAGGAACGATGATCACCAGCAAGCCGGCAAGTATGACGAGCCCTGCGACGCTCGCCGAGCTCGATGCCCTGCCCCCGGGCATCACCGGCGAGATCATCGAGGGCGTGCTCTACACGATGACCAAGCCGCGAGCCCGGCACCAGCGCACTACGCTCAAGATCGGCGGCGGCATCGGGGCTCCGTTCGACGACGGCATCGGAGGCCCCGGCGGCTGGTGGATCATCACGGAGCCAGGGATCGAGCTGCCCAACAATACGCCCGAGATCGTCCCCGATGTCGCCGGCTGGCGGCGCCACCGCATGCCCGAGCTGCCATTCGACGATCCGATCCGCGTGGTGCCCGACTGGGTCTGCGAGATCCTGTCGCCGACCACGCGGCGTCATGACCTGCTCGTCAAGCTGCCCTACTACGCCAAGATCGGCGTTGCCTACGCTTGGCTCGTCGATCTCGAGGCGCGCACGCTGACGTCGCAGCGGCTCGAGTCGGGCCGCTGGCTCACGCTCGGCACATACGGCGACGATACTGAAGCGCGAATCGAGCCGTTCGACGAGGTCCCGCTCGATATCGCGAGCTGGTGGCCACCCGCGGGGCCCGAGGGCCCGTCGCGCTACTAATTAGAAGCGGCTCTCGAGGCGCGACCTACGCCATGCGCACGGACAAGACGTCCACGAAGGCGAGCATGAAGAAGTCGCAGCACCGCTGCGACAATTGCCTCGAGCGCGCCGATGCCCCAGGCTACGCGCGCCGAGAAAGCAGTCTCTCGGGCCTCAGGCATCGCAAGGAATCGCGAAGTGTCGACGCTCGTGCGTGACCTCGGCTCGATGATCGACGCTGCTCACAAGCAGGTGGCGGTCGCCGCGAACGCGGCGCTCACGACACTGTACTGGCAGATCGGCCACCGCGTCCGCAACCAGGTCCTCGATAGACAGCGCGCGGAGTACGGCGCTTCAATTGTCGCCGCAGTGGGGCGACAATTGGAGGCTCGCTACGGCGCGGGTTCGGAGAGAAGAACCTTCGACGGACGATCCAGTTCGCTACGGCCTCTCCGACCCCGAGATTGTCGCGACACTGTCGCGACAATCTCGGGGGGTCCCATTTCATCCGCAAGGAGCTCTCGTTACTGCACGAGAAGGGCAAACTCACGCCGGGCGTTCGCGGCACGGCAGCGCTGGGGTGGTGCATTATGATTGACCATGCCGAATCCCCAGAATCCATCTGCCTATCTCACACTCTCGATCGCGCTCATCGCTTGTCGCTTCGACCTTCCGTCGGTCTCGCTGGCGGATGCTCCCATAGATGCTCCACCGCTCAGCGCGCTTGCTCAGCAAGCCTACGTCAAGGCATCCAACACCGGCGCGGGCGACTTCTTCGGCTCGAGCGTCGCGCTGTCGGGCGACGGCTCGACCTTGGCGGTGGGTGCCATCACCGAGGACAGCACGGCGACCGGCATCGGCGGCAACCAGGCTGACAACTCCGCTGCGGACGCTGGCGCGGTCTACGTGTTCACGCGGAGCGGCGCGACATGGAACCAGCAGGCCTATGTCAAGGCGTCCAACACCGGCGCGGGCGACTTCTTCGGCTCGAGCGTCGCGCTGTCGGACGACGGCTCAACCCTGGCGGTGGGCGCCTTCAGCGAGGCCAGCGCGGCGACCGGCATCGGCGGCAACGAGGCTGACAACTCCGCTGGAAACTCCGGCGCGGTCTACGTGTTCACACGGAGCGGCGCGACGTGGAGCCAGCAGGCCTACGTCAAGGCGTCCAATACCGGCCAGAGCGACAGTTTCGGCCGCAGCGTGGCGCTATCCGGCGACGGCTCGATCCTGGCGGTGGGTGCCGCATTGGAGTACAGCGCAGCGACCGGTATCAACGGCAACCAGACCGACGACTCCGCTACGGCTGCTGGCGCGGTCTACGTGTTCACACGGAGCGGCCCGACGTGGGTCCAACAGGCCTACGTCAAGGCGTCCAACACCGGCGCGTACGACTACTTCGGCTGGAGCGTCGCGCTGTCAGATGACGGCGCGGCTCTGGCAGTGGGCGCCTCCAGCGAGGACAGCGCAACGACCGGTATCAACGGCAACCAGGCTGACAACTCCGCTGTGGACGCCGGTGCGGTCTATGTGTTCACGCGGAGCGGCGCGACGTGGAGTCAGCAGGCCTACGTAAAGGCGTCCAACACCGGCGCGAGTAACCGCTTCGGCTCGCGCGTCGCGCTATCGGGCGACGGCGCAATCTTGGCGGTGGGCGCCCAAAACGAGGACGGCGCGGCGACCGGCATCGGCGGCAACCAAGCTGACAACTCCGCTACGAGCGCTGGCGCGGTCTACGTATTCACACGGAGCGGCACGACGTGGAGCCAGCAGGCCTACGTCAAGGCGTCCAACACCGACGCGAGTGACATCTTCGGCTCGAGCGTCGCAATATCGGGCGACGGCATGACCCTGGCAGTGGGCGCCGAGTTCGAGGACAGCGCAGCGACCGGCATCGACAGTAATCAGACCAGCAACTCCGCGATGGAGGCCGGCGCGGTCTACGTGTTCACGCGCAGCGGCGCGACGTGGAGCCAGCAGGCCTACGTCAAGGCGTCCAACACCGGCGCAAGTGACCGATTCGGCGGCAGTGTCGGCCTGACGGCCGACGGCTCGATCCTGGCGGTCGGCGCCCACGGCGAGGGAAGTGCAGCGACCGACATCGGCGGCAACCAGACCGACAACTCCGCTACGGCTGCTGGCGCGGTCTACGTGTTCCAGGAGCCACTTTCCCGGAAGATGATGCGCGGTGAAGCATCGGCGGCGGTGAAGTAACGCTCGCCGTCATGCTGCGGCGTCGAGGCGACGGAACGACGTCATACGCGAGCGCACGATGGCCATCGGATCCGCCTGCTCTGCGGCCGTGGCAAAGCGCCCGAGGCCGCAGCGGTAGAGAATCTCGACGGTGGGTTTGCGGCCGGCAAGCATCTCCTGCAAGGAGAGCTCGAACACACGGAAGATCTTGCGGTAGTTCGGCCAGGGGTCAGCCGCGCGGAATCCTGCTATCGCCGTGTGGAGAGCCTGGCGGAGCAGTTTCTCCCTGTGCCGGCCCTTCTTCGCGAGCTGTATGGCCGCGCCCACAAAACCGATGCAGATATCCACGTTCGCATCGCCGCGCTCGATCTGGGTGTAGATGCCGGCAAGGTGCGCTTCGGCCCGCGCAGGGGGGAGATGCCTCGGTACGAGCTCGAGCTCCATCCCCACGAACATCGTCTCTTCCGGCATCAGCTCTCTCGCGCGCTGGATGGCCTCCCAGGCCGCAGTGACGTCACCGGCCTGGACATGACGAAAGCTCCGGATGCTCCAGACTCGCGCGTCGCCGGGGAACACCTTGAGGAATCGGTCGACCTCCCGATCCAGGGATCGCGACGGCCGCCATGGGTCACTGGCATCGATCGCTGCCTTGAACGCTGGAGTCTTCGCAAGCACCGCGTGGTAGCGGTGGACGAGCTCCGACATGCTTGCGTCGATTCGAGCGCGCATCGCCGCCGCCGTCCTCTCCGATACTGCGGAGCTCGCGGCCAGAACGTCGGCCCACGCGACCTCCAGGATCACCGTCGCGTCGAAGCCCTCGATCAGGCATGCGCACCGTTCGATCGCATTTGCGAGGCGCGCTTCGGGCGACGGGGCCTCCATGACAAGGAGCGTCCGCTGTTCAGCTCGAGCAGCTGCGTGGTAGAGCACGGCCGCTTCATACCGGGCGGTCGCGCCTCCCTCGGCGAGCCGAGCCTTGGCCGCGAGCTTGAGCTTACCGGCCTCGAGGAGGGCAAGGCGACGCGGCTCGGCGATCATGGCTTCACCTGAAGCAGCAACGAGACCGGGGACGCGATGCACGAGAGAGAACGTGCCCATCGTCGCCGGAGGTTCGTGCGCTCACGACAACGGCCGCAGCGCGCGCATGAACTGCTCGAACGAAGTGGCGAGCTTCCGCATGTCGCGCCGATCGTGCCAGAGGACGCGTGGGTTCGCATCGTCGGGGCGCGCGTCGTCGCCTGTGATCATGAACCACACCTCACCGCGATGTTCACCCGCGAGCGCGAGCAAGATCCGATCGCTGAAGTCATCGTGGCCGATGAACAAGAGGTCGGGGCTGGGCAACATCGGACCCGAACGGTTCGCACGCGTCGCGAGATCGCTCGACTCATCGTCGGTGTCATCGAGGCTGAACAAGCGATTGACAACACCCCGATCGAACTCGCAGTTCGCCCTGTCGAGGCCCCCGCCGTTCACGTCGAGGAGAAATTGCCTGTAGTCGTCGGGCAACGGATGACCGAACGACTTCTCGAACGCCTCGACCTGGGCGTTGGTCACCCGAGGACCGCGTTGCTCCATCCGTGGCCAGCTACTCGCCATACTTGGGGACTCCACTTCCGTGTTTGTAGATCGCGACACCGCCACTGTGCTTCACGGCGTCGTGAAGGTCGTCGGGCACGAGGTACATCGTCTTCATATCCTCGGCGTGGTGCCAGGTCCAGCCGGTGGGCGTCTTGTCGAGCTTTGCCTTCTTGTTGGCGGCGGCGGCGTCCGCCCTGCGCGAGCCGGTGTACTCGATCTCGACGTGATTCTTGCCGTTCGGCAGCTGCCGGGCGTGCGGCGTAAAGTCCGGGTACCCCTCCTTCGTGAACCGCAGGCCCTTGCTGCGGTACTTCGGAGACAAGAGGTCCGTGGGGAGTGCCTGACCGGCATAGTCGTGGTTCTGCGGCAGTCGGCCCGCGACGGGACTCACGTTCGTCGCCTCCTCGGCCAGCTCAGCATTCTTCAGCTTCTGCTGCGCGGCGACGTTGCCGGCCGACTTATCGAGCGCTGCCTTGGCTTCCCGCTTCGCCTGCTTGACCGCCTTTCGATACGCGTCGAAGTACCTGCGCTGCAGCTCCCAGTAGATCCGGCGGGTCGCAGCTTCGCGTTCGGCCTTGGTCGCGGCGTTCCACGCCGCGACCTTCACCTTGTCGGCCTTGATCGCCTTGATCGCCGCCCTGGTCTCCTTCACGGCAGCGCGTCGTGCCTCGCTCGCGATCATCCGGCGCGCCGCGGCTGCGGAGGCGATCTTGCCGAGGCCCTTGCGAAACAAGTCTGCGCCGACGCCGGTAATGTTGCCGTCGGCGATGATCAGCGCGACTTCGACCAGCCCCTTGAGCGCAGCAGGGATGCCGATCAGGCCACCGAACAGGCCCATGCCGCTCGGTACGCCGTCATTGCCGGACTTGCCCTTGCCGCCGTACATGCCCTCCGGGGCGCCGCCCTTCTGTCCGTCGCGCGAGCCGTGCGCCGACCCATCCATGCTGCCGCCGCGCTCCTCGGAACCCTTGCCGTCGCCGCCAGGGCGAGCTTGCTCGCCGCCAGGCCCGGTGCCGCCCTCGCGGGTATCGTCGCCCATGCGGCCGTGGCGCTCGCCGCCGGCCACGCCCTGGCCGCCCGGCCTGGTGCCCGTGACTACCGAATATAATCATTTCATTAATACATCTCTTAATTAAGAGAGAATTCTTATCGTTGAAACTTCCAGACCTCGGTCGCTCTCGTTCACTGAACCCGGCCGAGCACATGGATCGGCCACCGGCCTCGCGAAAGGAAGATGGTCGTAACTGCCGCTCGACGAGCCACGGCGCGCAGCGCGGCCGAGACGACCTGGCGCGCGCATTTCTCGTTGAGAAATGATCCACAGCACTCGAACACGGCGGGTGACCTCATGACGCTTGTTGGGCGCCCGAACTGCGGCGCAACTGTATCGAAACCACCCTGTTCCCAAGTGACGCCAAAAGCCGCACCCTTCTGCTACTATGACTAAGCACACCATTCTGTTTCTCGCCGCCAATCCGAGCGGAACCGACCGGCTCGCGCTCGACCGCGAAGCACGCGCGATCCATGCGGAGCTGAAGCGTAGTGGCTACAGGGATCGCTTCGCGTTCGAGAGCCGGTGGGCAACAGAGCCGTTGGATCTGCTCCGCGAACTCCGCGAACTCAAGCCGACAGTGGTCCACTTCAGCGGGCATGGCAGTCAGAGCGGTCTATGCTTCCAGACCGCCGAAGGGCGCACTCAGGTCGTCTCGCCCGCAGCAATCGCGGAGGCGTTCGGCGCAGCGGGGGCCTCGGTCAGGCTAGTCGTTCTCAACGCCTGCTACAGTGAGCCGCAGGCGGACGCGTTGCTCGCGTACATCGATCATGTCGTGGGGATCGGTGGCACAATCCATGAAGAAACGGCGAGGGTCTTCGCAATCGGCTTCTACGGTGGTCTGGGCGAGCACGAGTCGATCGCGGTTGCGTACAGACAGGGGCAGGCTGCGATTGACTTGCAAGGGCTGCCAGACTGCGATCTTCCGCAGCTCAAGGTCCGTGCTGGCGTCGACGCCACGCGGTTCATCCTCGCAGCAGTGCCCCTGCCGCAACCCGAGGAGTTGCCGCCGTGTCCGTACCTGGGGATGCGGCCTTACTCGGCCGACACCGCGCCTCATTTCCGCGGCCGCAGCGCCGAAGTCGACGAGCTGATCAGTCGGCTGCATGTGGGCGAGCGCGAGCTGTACGTGATTGGTCCATCCGGTTCAGGCAAGTCGTCGCTAGTTGCGGCGGGACTCCTACCGCGGCTCGCCCGGGGTGTGTCGGGCCTCGGGTCGTTCGTCGTTCGGTCGATGCGGCCCGGCGAGCATCCGACCATGCGACTAGACGAAGTGCTCGAAGCACCGGAGGAGGAGATCTCCACTCCTGCGAAGGCCATCGCGGCGCTGCTCGCGCATCGCGCTCTAGACGCATCCTTGTTGCTCGTGATCGACCAATTCGAGGAGTTGTTCACGCTGGCGAGTGCTCGCGAGCGCGCGAAGTTCGTGGACGTGCTGCGAATGCTGCGTGCGGAGCCCCGCTGCGTCCTCGTTCTCGTGCTGCGTGCCGATTTCTATGGCGCCCTGATGGACAGCCCCCTATGGGCGGATCTCCACGGCCAGATCTTGCGTCTCGACGTCGCTCCGCTTCGTGGCCCAGCGTTGCGCGAGGCCATCGAGCAACCCGCATGCGAACTCGGGGTTAGCTTCGAACCAGGGCTCGTCGAACGGCTGCTCGCCGATGCAGCATCCGAACCCGGGATTCTCCCACTCCTGCAGGAGACGCTGAACCAGCTCTGGGATCGCCAGCAGCAGCGACGGCTTACTCTCGCCGACTACGAAACGTTGGGCGAAGGCGGCAGGAGCGGCCTTGCCGTCGCGATCGCCCGCGTGGCCGATGCCACGCTGCGCAAGCTGAGTTGGCGGCAGCAGAAAATCGCTCGCCGGATCTTAATTCGCCTGGTGAGTTTCGGCGATGGGCGCTCAGACACGCGGCGCCAGCAGCCTCTTGCGGTGCTGCGGACCACTGATGACCGGGCTGGCGACTTCGACGATGTTATCCGGCAGTTGGTCGATCATCGCCTGCTCACCATCGACAATGGGCGCGTCGACCTCGCGCACGAGGTGATGATTACCGCCTGGCCCGCCCTGGCAGGCTGGATCCAGACACGACGCACAGATGAACAACGCCGCCGCCAGCTAGAGTCTGCTGCAGCTCAATGGGTGGAGCGAGGACGCGGCGCGGGTGGGTTGCTCGATCTGATCGAGTTGGCAGAAGCGGAGGCGTGGCGGCAGACCGAGATCGCGCGTGAGCTTGGGGAAAGTGCCGACATTGCGGAGTTCATCGCATCCAGCAGGTCAGTACACGCCCAGCAGCGGCGGCGAAGGCGATTGCTCGGATGGGGCATTTTTATCTTACTGTGTGGGCTAATCGTCGCGGCCCGGGCATTGACAACCACCCTCCGCAATCTCGATATGCAGCAGGACTCCTCCGATCTGATTGTGGTTAACAGAAAAACACAAAGGGCCATACGCGGTTCAGATGTGAATCTATCAGTAGGTGACGACATCACTGTTACAACAAGATTCAGCCAGCTAGAAGTTTCGTTCGATCTTCGTATTTACCGCAACGAAACCACTCTTGTGGCAAGGTGTCCTGGTGGGCCATCGTGCTTCGAACCAAATAGCAAGGGCGAGCATATCGATTATCGATTCGATGCTCCCGGTATTTATTATATAGTACTCACCAAAAGCAAGGTCGAATTTGACCCAAGGATCCCGATGGGGGAGTTACTGAGATTGGCGCGAGACAGCAGGGCAATTACCGCCACACATCTTCCAATAATAGTATATTGACCTGACCAGAATCTTCTAGATGAGCAGAGTCAGTGCAGTTCCAACTCGCACAAGATATGGAGTCGTGGATGGGAGTAGCAAGGGACCGCAGTGGTCGCCGCCGAGACGATCTGTGTGCGACATGCACCCTGGCGTCACGTCGCGGTAAGCCACGCGTTATCCGCCGCGCGAGATCTCGTCGAGTTTCACGCGCTCACCACAGCGTGAGGGACCATCCTCCGGCATCAGCTCTCTCGCGCGCTGGATGGCCTCCCAGGCCGCAGTGACGTCACCGGCCTGGACATGACGAAAGCTCCGGATGCTCCAGACTCGCGCGTCGCCGGGGAACACCTTGAGGAATCGGTCGACCTCCCGATCCAGGGATCGCGACGGCCGCCATGGGTCACTGGCATCGATCGCTGCCTTGAACGCTGGAGTCTTCGCAAGCACCGCGTGGTAGCGGTGGACGAGCTCCGACATGCTTGCGTCGATTCGAGCGCGCATCGCCGCCGCCGTCCTCTCCGATACTGCGGAGCTCGCGGCCAGAACGTCGGCCCACGCGACCTCCAGGATCACCGTCGCGTCGAAGCCCTCGATCAGGCATGCGCACCGTTCGATCGCATTTGCGAGGCGCGCTTCGGGCGACGGGGCCTCCATGACAAGGAGCGTCCGCTGTTCAGCTCGAGCAGCTGCGTGGTAGAGCACGGCCGCTTCATACCGGGCGGTCGCGCCTCCCTCGGCGAGCCGAGCCTTGGCCGCGAGCTTGAGCTTACCGGCCTCGAGGAGGGCAAGGCGACGCGGCTCGGCGATCATGGCTTCACCTGAAGCAGCAACGAGACCGGGGACGCGATGCACGAGAGAGAACGTGCCCATCGTCGCCGGAGGTTCGTGCGCTCACGACAACGGCCGCAGCGCGCGCATGAACTGCTCGAACGAAGTGGCGAGCTTCCGCATGTCGCGCCGATCGTGCCAGAGAACGCGCGGGTTCGCATCGTCGGGGCGCGCGTCGTCGCCCGTGAGCATGTACCACACCTCACCGCGATGTTCGCCAGCGAGCGCGAGCAGGAGCGTGTTGCCTCCGTCATCATGCCCGATGACCAGGAGATCGGGGCTGGGCAACCACGCACGCTCGCGGTCTGCCTGCGTCGCGAGATCGCGCGAGTCGTCCTCGGTATCCTCGAGGCTGAACAGGCGATTGACGACTCCCAGATCGAACTCGCGGTTCGCCCTGTCGAGGCGCCCGCCGTTCACGTCGAGGAGAAACTGCCTGTAATCGTCGGGCAGCGAGTGACCGAACGACTGCTCGAATGCCCGGATCTGGGCGTCGGTCACCCGGGGACCGCGTCGCACCATGGGTGGCCAGCTAATCGCCATATTTCGGAGTTCCCGTTCCCGCGCGCTCCTAGAGAGCGCGGGTAGACGCGACGATCGAATCCGGCCGAGCGACAAGACGGGCCGAGGGCTACATGGCCTTGATCACCACATGAGCCGATGTCGCGTCGGTCAGGATGACAGAATCGCGGGGTCGTTCGACGATCACGTGATATGTGCCAGATGGCAGAACGTCCTCTGGCTCGGCATCGAGGACACCCATCGCACTGATTGCCTTCAGGTAATGGTACTTGCCCCCCAAGAACTTGCCCCGTGCATGTTTGTACTCGTCGAAGTCGGATGTAGTCATCAAGATGACGTTCACACGCTTCGGTCTCGCGTGAAGCGAGACGTGGATCCGGCGGCTCGACGAGATCGTGAACGAGTACGAACGAGCGTCTCCTTCATCCAAACGCACTGTTTGCTCGAAGATCGTTTCTGGACCCGAGACGGCGGTCTTCACCGACGACCCGGTGCTGATCTTGTAGCCGATGTAGATGAGGGTTCCCAAGACCACCAACCCGATGAGCGACCTCAACGTCGAGACGTTCTTCCTCTGCGGCGCTGGCCGAGCTCGAACCTGAGAGACGGCCACAACTTGATCGCCGGGCTGTAGGCCCGTCAGCATAGAGTTGCAGAATCGGCACTTGATCGCGTCGGCGTGGATCGTTTCTCGGCAGAACGGACACGGCTTCGTGGGCGCGGCGGCGAACGGCGCACGACAGTTCGGGCAAAAACGCGCGCCATCCTCGGCCGCGAACCCACAACTCGAACACGTCAGCATCACGTCCAGCGTAAACGAAATTGAGAAGCAGTACCACGGTCCCTACGCGAGTGTTCGGGCCTGCGAGCCGGCGACACGCGAGCCCCGCGGCTGGTGCCCGCACGCGATGCTAAATCTCGAGTTGGCGATCGGGCCGAGCCGACCGCAGGCTGCGTGGTTCGCAAGCACAAGGTTGGCGCGAACGCGCGTTCACTGTACCTAGCCTTGCGAATAGGTACGGCGACCAGATTGTCTCCGCAGATAGGAAGCAGTTGGAGGCGCGCTGTGGACGCGGGGGCGGCGAGAAGAACCTTCGAAGGATGACCCCTGTTCGCCATGGTCTTCTCCGACCGAGATTGTCGCGACACTGTCGCGACAATTGGGTGGCCCACTTCATCGCTCTCATCCCGAGAGAGGCTCCGCTCAAGTGCGAGCTCTACGCCGAGATGTGCCGGATCGAGCGAAGCCCAAGCGCAAGCGGCGGAGGTGACCGGCGCGACCCGCGCGATCAGTAGCCGTACTTGCGCAGCGAGACGTTCGCGACGAGGCCCATCGCCGAGAAGAAGATCACGAGCGAGCTGCCGCCGTAGCTGATGAACGGTAGCGTCACGCCGACGACCGGGGCCAGGCCCAGGACCATCGCGACGTTGACGAAGACGTGCCAGAACGTCATCGCCGCGATGCCCAGGCAGATCACGGCGCCGGAGCGGTCGCGCGCCGAGAGCGCCACGTTCAGGATCCAGACCAGCAAGAACCCGAAGATCGCGATCAGGACGACCGAGCCCACGAAGCCCCACTCCTCGGCCCACACCGAGTACGGGAAGTCGGTCCAGTGCTCCGGCAGGAAGTCGAACTGGTTCTGCGTGCCCTCGCCGTAGCCCTTGCCCCAGATCTTGCCGGAGCCCACCGCGAAGATCGATTGCCGCGTGTGCCAGCCGTTGCCCGTCGGATCCGAGCTCGGATCGAGGAACGCGAGGATCCGGTTCTTCTGGTAGTCGTGCATCGTCTCCCAGAGGATCGGGATCGTCAGCAGCGCCCCGAGCGTCACGTGCACCATCGGCCAGACCGACGGCAGCGCGAGGAACCCGACGGTGAGCACGACGAGGCCGAGCAAGACGGCCGTGCCGAGGTCCGGCTGCACCGCGATGAGGCCGATCGGCGCCACGATCGCGACGATCCGGATCCCGAGCTGCTCGAGCGAGTAGCGCGACAGCTCGTTGTCCTGGAACATCCGCGCGAGCGCGAGGATCACCATCGGCTTCGCCAGCTCGGAGGGCTGGATGCCCATGCCGAAGATGTTGAGCCAGCGGTAGCTGCCCTTGCCGTGCGCCGCGTCGCCGATCAGGCGCACCACCACGAGCAAGAAGATCGCGGTGCCGAGCCCGAACCACGCGAGCCGGACCAGCGCGCGGTAGTCGATGATCGTCGCGACCGCGAACGCGATGACGCCCACGATCATCCACTGGACCTGGGTGTCGAACTTCGCGTGGTGGCGCGTGCCGCGCGTCGCCGAGTACAGGTTCAGAAGGCCGATCCCCGCGAGCACGAGGACCGTGATCACCAGCGGCCAGTCGACCGCGGCGCGGAACCGGCGCCACCGGCTGACGCCGATCGCGCGGTGCGGCAGCGCGAGCCCGGTGCCCTTCACCGCGGACCTCCCTCGGGCGCCCGGGCGATCTTCGTGTAATAGCCCTCGATGATCTGCTTGGCGATCGGCCACGCCACGCGGCCGCCGGAGCCGCCGTGCTCGACGAACACGACGATCACGAACTCGGGATCCTCGGCGGGCGCCCAGCCCGCGAACCACGCGTGCGAGCGCGTCGGCTGGTAGCCCTCGATGTCGCGCTCGTCGTCCTTCTTGCGCTTGCGGGTCGTCAGGATCTCGGCGGTGCCCGTCTTGCCCATCACCGGCACGACCGACACGCGGCCGTGATCGAACGCCGTGCCGCCCGCCTCGTTGGTGACCTTCCACATGCCGCGGCGCCACACGTCGAGCGCGGCGGGCGACGGCCGGAGCTCGCGCGCCACCGTCGGCTCGTACGAGACGATCCGCCGGCCGTCGTGGCCCTCGACGCGCTCGACGACCTGCGGGACGTAGAGCGTGCCGCCGTTCGCCAGCGCGACGTACGCCATCGCCATCTGGAGCACGCTGACCTCGACGTCGCCCTGCCCGGTCGACGCGTTCGTCGCGAAGCCGATGTGGTAGCGCCCGAGCTGCTCGTACCACGCCTTCGTCGGGATCCGGCCACCCGCGTCGCCGTTGAGGCCCAGGTTCGTCGGCGTGCCGAAGCCGAACTGCCGCGCGACCTCCGCGATCCGATCGAGGCCGATGCGCTCGGCGAGCTCCCAGAAGTAGATGTTGCACGACTTCTGGATCGCGCCGAGCAGGTTGACCTTGCCGTGCACGGCGTTGCACTTGAACGTCGTGCCGGACAGCTCGTAGGCGCCGTGGCACGTCACCGACTCGTCCTCGGCGGCCTGGCCGTCCTCGAGCGCGGCGAGCGCGGTGACGAACTTGAACACCGAGCCCGGCGGGTACGTCATGCGCAGCGCCTTGTCGACGAACGGCTTCCGGGGATCCGACTTCAGCATCGTCTCCTCCTGCCGCGTCAGGTGGCCGGTCATGATGTTCGGATCGAACGACGGCTTGGAGACGACCACGCGCAGCTTGCCGGTCCGCGGCTCGACGATCACGACCGCCGCGGCCTGCGAGCCGACGGCGCGCTCGGCGAGGCGCTGCAGCTCGACGTCGATCGTGAGCACGAGGTTCGCACCGGGGATCGCGCCGCTCACGCGCTGGCCGGAGATCAAGGTCGCGGCGGTCTTGTCGTCGAGCCGCTGGCCGCGCGCGTCCACCGCGTAGCGCTCGATGCCCTTCTTGCCGCGCAGGTAGTTCTCCCACGCCGCCTCGAGGCCGTAGCGCCCGACGAGCTCGCTCGTCTGGTAGCCCTGGTTCGTCAGCCGCTCGGCCTCGGCGGCCGTCATCTGGGACATGTAGCCGACGAGGTGCGCCGACAGGCTGCCCTGCGGGTAGTAGCGGTACGGCTCGTGGTGGACCTCGACGCCCGGCAGCCGCGCGAGCGCCTGCTCGACGAGCGACGCGCGATCGCGGCCCTGGTCCTCGAGCACGACGATCGGCTGCTTGGGATCGCGCTTCTTGCCGATCTCGAGCCGGTCGTCGATCTTGCCGAGCTCGTCGTCGGACAGGCCGAGGAGGCGCGCGAGCTCCATGCGGGTCTCCGGCTTCCACTGCCGGGGCGTCACGTAGAGGTTGAACGCGGGCCGGTTGTCGGCGAGCGGCACGCCGTTGCGATCGAGGATCTTGCCGCGCACCGACGGCAGGTAGCGCTCCTTGACGACGTTCGAGACGGTGCGCTCGTAGTAGCCCTCGCCGCGCATCACCTGGAGCTGCCACAGCCGCCCGGCGAGCATGACCAGCGCCACGATGCAGCACAGCGCGACCCACTTGAGCCGCTTGTGCAGCTCGGGGAGCGCCGGGCCGTTCCCGGTGCCCGGGCCCGTCTGCGATCTCAGGAGCACGGGTCGCCCCTCACGGCATGAGCCCCTCGAGCGCCGCCTCGCGCTCGCGGTGGGTGCGCGCGAACGCCGCGTCGATGCGGCGGAACACGCGCCAGACGAGCGGGCCGATCAGCGCGGTGGCCAGGGTGACGAGCGCCAGGTGCTGCAGCTCGACGACGATCGACGCGACCGGGATGCCCGCGGCGCCCCGCACGAGGAGGCCGAGGACGCTGGCCACGAGCGCGACGAACGCCGAGAAGCCGATCGTCATCGCCGCGCCGCGCACGAGGATGCGCTGCTGCGCGCTGCGCGTGACGAGGCAGGTCACGCCGAGCACGAACGCCGCGAGCCCGGCGGGCGCGCCGGAGACCACGTCGACGAGGTAGCCGATCACGACCGAGCCGCCGATCGCGGGGGAGAGATCCCGGCGCGCCGTGAGGCCGAGGTACGCCGCGGTCAGCGCGCCGAGCTCGGGGACCGCGTCGCGGAGGAGCCCGATCGGCAGGAGGCGCCAGCACGCGCCGAGGACGACGCACAGGCCGTACGCCACGAGCACGAGCGTCGCGGTCCTCACGGGCTCCCTCTCACAGGGCCCTCAGGCCGAACGCCGGCTCGCTCTTCTTCTTCGTCTTGGCGTCGGGATCGGGCGGCGGCGGGTTCGCGAGCAGGACCATCACGGCGCGCACCCGCGACACATCGACGGCGGGCCGGACCTCCACCTTCTGGAACATGCCGTCGTCACCGAGCAGCGACTCGATCTTGCCGACGACGAGGCCGGGCGGGAACACCGAGCCGACGCCGGAGGTGACGAGCTCGTCGCCGGCGCGCGCGCGCTGCTCGGCCTGCGGCGAGAGCTCGAGCGCGCTGATCGTGCAGGCGTACGAGTCGGTGCGGCCCAAGCCGATGAGCCACCCGCGCGCGCCCGTGCGCTTCACGACGACCTCGATCTTCGAGCGCGTGTCGCTGACGAGCATGACGTCGGCGTAGTCGCCGTAGACCTTGTCGATCTTGCCGACCGGCCCGGTCCCGGCGATCACCGCCATGTTGGGCTGGACGTCGCGCTGGCCGCGGTCGAGCCGGAGGCGCAGCACGCGGAACTGCGGCGACAGCGGCGCGGCGATCACGCGCGCGCCGATCGTGTCCGTGGGCGTGTGCTTCTTGAGGACGGCGAGCTCCTCGAGCGCGGCGACGTCGTAGGCGCGCCGGGTCATCTCGGCGAGCTCCTTGCGCAGCCGGTCGTTGTCCTCGCGCAGCTCGCGGTTCTCCGCCTCGATGTCGATGAGCGCGACGTAGCGCGACCACAGGCCGCCGAGGCCCTCGGCGATCCACGTGACGCCGGCCTCGAGTGGCGCCGTGATCCGCAGGATCGCCGCATCGAACGCCGACGGCGTGCCGCGCTGGAGGCTCGCGCGGAGGACCAGCGCCGGCACGAGGATGAGCAGCCCCGTGAGCGACCAGTCGACGAGCCGGCGGCGGAGCGTCATGGCTCCTACCGCAGCGCGATCTCGCGGAGGAGCGACAGCTCGTCGAGGACCTTGCCGGTCCCGAGCACCACGGCGAGCTGCGGGTTCTCGCACACCATGACGGGGAGGCCGGTCTCCTCGCGGAGGAGGACGTCGAGGTTCTTGAGCTGCGCGCCGCCGCCGGACAGGACGACGCCCTTGTCGACGATGTCGGCCGACAGCTCGGGCGGCGTGCGCTCGAGCACCGAGCGCACCGCGTCGACGATCGCGTTGACCGGCTCCTGCAGCGCCTCGCGGATCTCGTCGGAGTTGACCATCAGCGTCTTCGGCACGCCGGCCACGAGATCGCGGCCCTTGACCTCGACGGTGAGCGGCTCCTCGAGCGGGTACGCCGAGCCGATCTCCTTCTTGATGATCTCGGCGGTGCGCTCGCCGATCAGGAGGTTGTACTTGCGCTTGATGTACTGGACGATCGCCTCGTCCATCTTGTCGCCGGCGACGCGGATCGACTTCGAGAGCACCACGCCGGCGAGCGCGATCACCGCGACCTCCGTGGTGCCGCCGCCGATGTCCACGATCATGTTGCCGGTCGGCTCGGTGATCGGCAGGCCGCCGCCGATCGCCGCCGCCATCGGCTCCTCGATCAGGTAGACCTCGCGCGCCGCGGCGGCGAGCGCGGAGTCGCGCACGGCGCGCTTCTCGACCTCGGTGATGCCCGACGGCACGCTGACGATCACGCGCGGCCGGACGAGCGTGCGGCGCTGGTGCGCCTTCTGGATGAAGTAGCGGAGCATCGCCTCGGTGACCTCGAAGTCCGCGATCACGCCGTCCTTCATGGGGCGGATCGCGACGATGTTGCCGGGCGTCCGGCCGAGCATCTCCTTGGCTTCCTTGCCGACGGCGAGCACCTTCTTGGGGCCTTGCGACGCCGCCTGCACCGCGACGACGGAAGGCTCGTTCGCGACGATCCCGCGGCCCTTCACGAACGTGAGCGTGGTGGCCGTCCCGAGATCGATGGCCAGGTCGTTGGAAAACATTCCGTAGACCCAATCGAAGAGCATGTGTGTTGGTCCCCTGAGAGGCGAGCGAGACGCACCGCATCAGCGCCGGCGCGTGGATGATCGAAGTGGAGGCTCCCTGACTCCATCCGACATGGAGGACGGCAGGCGCGGGGCGGAGTTATCACGCGGGTGAAACCCCATGCAAGACAATCTTATCCCACCACCGAACCGCCCTCAGCGACGGGGCCGCAACCGGGCTCCCCGCGCGCTTGTGCCTCGATCCCCCGGTAGCTAGGATGCGCCGCTCGATCTAGAACCTAGAACAGCGAGCGGCCCGCCATGC